>ERZ791871.41-NODE-41-length-176303-cov-6.160932_pt1 | contig 176303 bp, 135 predicted proteins | sample MGYA00510280_ERZ791871 | MGnify/ENA primary metagenome ERZ791871 (study PRJEB30046, sample SAMN00792111) | human gut metagenome | study: EMG produced TPA metagenomics assembly of the A metagenome-wide association study of gut microbiota in type 2...
TGCTACTGACATAAGTTTACTTGTTGAACAAGTCAACTTTTTTAGGATAAGACATGATTACTTCCGTATCACTACCGTGTAAAACGCTATTAAAACCCTATTAAAACGCTATACTTAGAATAGCGTTTTAATAAGATTTTAATTGCATAGTAAAAGTTTTTTATCTACTTTTACTCCGGAATTAATAAGGTATTAATTCTTAAATGTTTATTGATATGGAGAATACATTGTCGATTCCTGTTGCTCTCTTGGCACAGGGGCCTTTGCGGATAGACGGAGTTACGTATTATCGCCACGGTAATAAAGTTCGAGCCTGTAAATCTCAACGGGGGCCGAGAAAAGTGAGACGGGAAGGGGAGGAAGAATCCTCAAATCGCTTCACCGAGGTTCGGAAGATGTGGCGGATTTATCGTCGTGCTATCGGGGACTTACCGATATGGAGGGTTATGGCCAAAGAAACAGGGGTTAATAAAAGTGATTCTCTGTTTCATTCTCAAAACGGGGGATGTTTTCGACCGGGAATGGGAGTTTGGGCTTTCCCGACCTTTCGGTTTTCAGTAGGAACATTGGATGCCCCCGTGATTACTAGTGCAGTGCGTGAGGGATGGTCCGTGACGTTAAATTGGGAAAATGATATTGATCGCCCGAAAGCGGGAAATTCGGATCGGGTGTACGTGGGCTATTTTTACGACACGCAACCTCGTGCCCCGCAAATGTTGTCTTGCTTTGGGGCTTGCCGGGGAGATGGCACGGTGACTGTCGATATTCCATCCGCAGGGCAACCTGACGGGACACGTTTACATCTTTATTTGTTCTTTGGTAACGAGATGTCGAACCGGTTTTCCCCGAGCGTGTATATAGAGGTTTAAATAATTTATTTCTCGTACTCTTTTCTCGTTTCGGAGGATTGGGAGGATATTTTATTGATGTTAGAGGCTCCTGAAGAGTGTAGGGAGAGGATGATCGGGTCTCCGGAGTATGTGGCTTTTGAAGCACCGGATGTATGTAGGCTGATTTTTTCCTTAACTTGGAATTGAGCTTTTGCAGCTCCAGATACTTCTGCTTTTAGTTCGTTTATCGGAAAGTTTTCCAGGTTCGCTTTCGAGGCTCCCGATACTTCCATTTTGCAGTGTATGGTGTTACCTTTAAGGGAGAGGTTTGATGCCCCGCTAATGTCGAAGGTTGATTCGGGACTGGTCATTTGTCCTTTGAGGTTTGAGGCTCCACTTAGTTCTATGTCAAGTTTTTCTTTTGCTAAGAAGTCTCCACTTATAAGCATTTTGCTGGCTCCGGAAAGGTTCACCTTTAGCTTGGCTGTTGTGAAATTCCCGGTTGTTTCCAATTTACAGACTCCGGTTAACTCCACATTGTCAAGGCTGGTAACGGTAACTTCTGCCGTGAAATGGTCGTCGTCATTATTTCTTTTATTTTTGGTGGTAATTTTTCCTTCGATATAGATTTGTAATTTTCCATCGGAATCCAGTTTCAGGACGAGTTGTTTTTCGAGTCGAGCCGGAATGTTTACGGTGACTCCGGTCGTGGCGCCTTGTTTAGCCGTGATGTTGAAGATTCCGTGTGCCTTGATTCCGGTGATTTTTTGTCCTTGGAATCGGGAAATGCTGATTTGCTCCTGTGCGAATGCTCCGGTTATTGTGAGGCAGAGCATGAAAATGATAAACGATATTTTTTTCATAATAATCTGTTTTTATGATGGGACGCTTAAAGGTAACGAAAAGTTACAGGTATTCGTGTTTTTTCTGGAAAAGATGAGGCATAGGGTTACTTTTCTTCTCGGAAAGGAGAACTGGTCCAGCAACGGTTATAGCGTTCGCATTGCTGACAGAAAGAAATAAATTTCTCCGGATTGCGATACTTCTGAATGTATTGCGAGGTCGGGAGCGAGGTGATATGGTGCGTGAGTTTATACATTTTTCATCTGGTTTATTAAACGTATTGGGGATACGGGTTATATTCCCAGAGAATTACTTTTTCCGAGCGAAGGGAGGCGGGAACGTTTATTAATCTTTGGTTGGAACTTCCTCGAAAGAGCAGACCTTCCTTGCGTTTGGCCGGATCAAATCGTCCGTCGACTAAAACATCTATGTAAGGTAGAATTTGGGAAAGTCGTCTGGAATTAATAATTTCCTCGTAGCGGAAACCCGTGTAGCACCAGATATTTTTGGATGTAATGATTTTCAGTCGTTTGGCCAGTTGTGTGAAACCTGCTACTTGGAATAGCGGATCTCCCCCACTGAACGTTACGTTGGAGAAAGGATTGTTTGTGATTTTCGCTACAATATAATCCAAAGAAACAGGATGGCCGTTTCGTAAGTTCCAGGATTGCGGGTTATGGCAACCCGGGCAATGATGAGTACAACCCGCCGCATAGACGGATACCCGGAATCCGGGTCCGTCGACAACGGTGTCTTCAATAATGTCCAATAATGTAATCGTGTTAGTCATGTCTTACCCGGTCGTTTAGTTCTGCTAGTTTTGCGTGATTCCAGCGGTCAGTGGTACCTACCAGATAACCGGTAATTCTTTGCAAGCGGTCAATGTTCGTACTTCCGCATTTCGGACAGGTTTCCAAATGTGCGGAGGCGTTTTCAAAACCGCAGTCCATGCAACGATTCCGGTTGTGGTTCACGGAGCAATACCCCATGTTGTACCGGTCCATCATATCGACAACTGACATAATGGTACTTGGATTATGAGTAGCATCCCCGTCTATTTCGACATAAAAGATGTGGCCGCCTCGGGTCAAGTCGTGATAGGGTGCCTCTACCTCGGCTTTATGGCGGGCACTGCATTTATAATACACGGGTACGTGATTGGAATTCGTGTAATATTCCCGATCCGTGATTCCCGGTAAAATGCCGAAACTTTTCTTGTCTTTTGTAGTAAATTTTCCGGAAAGTCCTTCGGCAGGAGTGGCGAGTACACTGTAATTGTGTTGATATTTATCCGAGTACTCGTTTGCCTTGTCCCTGATATGTGATACGATGCGTAGTCCGAGTTTCTGCGCATCGTCGTCTTCTCCATGATGTTTACCGGTTAGTGCAACTAGACATTCAGCCAAACCGATAAAGCCGATACCGAGAGTTCCTTGGTTAATGACGTTCTCGATGGTGTCGTTCGGCCCCAGTTTTTCACTACCCAACCAGAGAGAAGACATAAGTAACGGGAATTGCTTTACCCGGGCTGTTTTCTGGAATTCGAGACGTCGGTGCAGTTGCAATGCCGTTAAATCGAGAATTTCATCTAGTTTCGAGAAGAATGTTTCCACCCGGGTGGTTTTGTCTTTTATTTCTATACATTCAATGGCAAGTCGTACGATGTTTACCGTGGAGAAAGAAAGGTTACCGCGTCCGATAGAGGTTTTCTCTCCGAAACGATTTTCGAATACGCGGGTACGACATCCCATAGTAGCAGTTTCGTAGCGGAATCGTTCGGGATCATCAGCTCTCCATTGTTCATGCTGGTTGAAAGTAGCGTCCAAATTTATAAAATTCGGGAAAAAACGACGGGCGGAAACCTTACATGCGAACTCGTATAGATCGTAATTCGGGTCTTCCGGAAGGTAGTTTACTCCTTTTTTCTTTTTCCAGATTTGAATCGGGAAAATCGCCGTGGCTTCGTTACCCACTCCTCGATAGGTGGAACGTAATAATTCACGGATGACACAACGTCCTTCGGCAGAAGTGTCTGTTCCGTAGTTAATGGAGCTGAAAACGACTTGATTACCTCCTCGGCTGTGGATGGTATTCATGTTGTGAATAAAAGCTTCCATGGATTGATGTACCCGATTTACCGTGCGGTTGATGGCGTGTTGTAAAATTCGTTGTTCTCCGGTCAAACCTGATAGTTCCCGTGGAATATAGTCTTGGATTTTGATGTGATAGAGATTGTTATAGTTTTCTCCGTTTAATTCTTCCAATACTTTGACTTCTTCTGCAAAACTGGAGCGTACGTAAGGAGCCAGATAAAAGTCGAAAGCGGGAATAGCCTGTCCCCCGTGCATTTCGTTTTGGGCGGTTTCCAGAGAGATACACCCTAGGATGCTGGCAGTTTCGATACGTTTGGCAGGACGTGATTCCCCGTGTCCGGCAAAGAATCCGTTTTTCAAAATTTTATCCAGTGGATGTTGTACACAGGTAAGGCTTTTCGTGGGATAATAGTCTTTGTCGTGAATATGCAAGTAGCCTTGGCGAATGGCGGTTTTCACTTCTTCGGTTAACAGGTAGTCGTCAACAAAAGGTTTGGTAGTTTCACTGGAAAATTTCATCATCATTCCTGCCGGGGTGTCCGCATTCATATTTGCGTTTTCTCGGGTAATGTCGTTGGATTTCGTTTCGATAATTTCCAGAAAAATATCTCTCGTTTTTGCCTTACGTGCAATACTCCGCTGGTTTCGATAAGCGATATATAGTTGTGCCACATCTTTTCTGCGGCTCTTCATGAGTTCTATCTCTACATTGTCTTGTATTTTTTCCACGGTCATTTGTTCTGCCCCGCGGTAAGCGATCCGGTCGGCAATGGTGGATGCCAATTCCATATCCTCGCCCAGTGCCGTGTGGAGCATTGCCCGACGAATGGCCGCGATAATTTTTTCTTCATTAAAGCCGACAACCCGGCCATCCCTTTTTACAACTGTCTGAATCATGTTTTTCTTATTCCTTTAGTTTAGTTACAATTACATGAATTTTAATTTTGTTTTGGTTTGAGATGACTTTATGATTGAAAACGGGATGTAAGTATGTTTGAAATACCTGCGTTCCCGGCTTTTTCCTCGAAAGCCTTTGAAACCTCTGGTCTTGGCAGGTCTTCTGACTTGTTCCCGGTCAAGCGCCTTCCCGTTGGAAAACAGTGGCAATGTGATGCTTGAACGATACAGTGAAACTTACAGCAGCGGGACTGTTCAGGATTTTCACCTGATTCCCTTTTAATCCTTGTTGAAGGAACCAAAATCTAGACAAATGTATAAATAATTTTTCTATTAGTGAGAGAAAAAATATCTTTTTTGGAAAACTTTCTTGTTTGATTTTTTCAAAAAGTTTTCCAAAAAGAATTTTTTGATCTAAGATAGTGATGCTAGCAGAGTGTTTAAATTGGATGCGAAAATTTTTACAGACATGGCAAGTAGAATGATGCCAAAGAATTTTCGTAGGATGTAAACGCCGCCTTTCCCGAGAACCCGTTCTACTAAATAGACATTGCGTAGAACAATATAGACGACCGTCATGTTAAGAAGAATGGCAATGATAATACTAAAAACGCTACATTCAGCTTTAAGTGTCAGCGTGGTTGCTAATGCCCCGGCTCCCGCGATAAGCGGAAAGATAACAGGTACGATTGTTGCCGAACCTTCCGGGCCATCATTTCTGAAAATCTCGATACTAAAGGTCATTTCTATGGCGAGTACGAAAAGCACTAATGCCCCGGCAAGGGCAAAAGAGGAAATGTCGATGTTGAATAATTTCAATAATCCGTCTCCTGCGAAAAGAAATGCTATAAATATAACGAGAGATATTCCTGCGGCTTTTTCAGCACTGACTTTTTTTCCTGCATCATTCAACCCAATAATAATAGGAGTTGATCCCGTGATGTCGATCACGGCGAAAAGTACCATAAAGGCGGTGAATATTTCTTTTATATTGATACTGAAGTCCATATTCGTATAACATGAAATTTGCGGGTTACAAGTGCTGTACGTATTTATGAAACCAACGTTAAAGAGGTGTACTGTCACTTGTAGTCCCGCAAATTTACGATTATTTTTTATAATTCCCATATTTCGGCATCGGAGGGTACGTGTATCCGTGCGGATAACGGGGCGATGCGTGTGATATTTAATAGGTGTTTATAGGTGAAGTTTTCGGAAATCGAGTTGTTCCCCCAACTTCCGCACCCGAGGGTGTTGGTCACGGGGAGCCCGTTTTGTATGGAACCTCCGGCCGTGGTAGCACACGGGGCATTCACGATCAGGCGTGATACGGAGAGTTCTGTTCCAGCCTTGATGATGTTTGCCTGATTGTTGGAGTGGATTCCGGCCGTGTGTCCGTTTCCTTCCATGAACAGATTTGTTTTGGCGATTTTTATCGCTTCATCAAAGTTGTCATAAGAGAATGCTGCCATGACGGGACACATTTTTTCTTTGCAGATGAGGTCGTCACGTCCTATTCCGTGAGCTTCTACCACGAGGACTCGGGTGTTACCCGGTACGAAGATGCCGGCTTTGCTTGCGATTGTCTGAACGGATTGTCCGACAATATCCCTGTAAATATGCCCATCTTCAAAAAGTGCATTAACTACTTTGTCTCGATCTTCTTCGGACACGATGTATGCCCCGTGACGGCGGAAAGCGTCCATGACTTCCTGTTTGTCGTCTTTGTGATAAATGAAACTCTGTTCCCCGGAACAGATGATACCATTGTCAAAGGAGCGACCGGTGATGACTTTTTCTGCCGCTACATCGAAATCAATAAATCGATCTAGGATTACCTGTACGTTACCTGCACCGACACCGAAAGAGGGTTTGCCTGATGAGTAAGCTGATTTTACCATGGGCATTCCTCCCGTGGCAACCACGACATCACAAGCTTCCATAAGTTCGCAGGTCTTTTCGATCGTGGGTTCCTCGATCACCTGAACTAGACCTTCCGGAACTTCAAACGGGGCAATAGCCTCGATAATAAGTTTCACGGCTGCACTAGAACATTGTTTTGCTTTCGGGTGAGGGGCTATGATGATAGCATTCTTTGTTTTTAATGCAAAGATAATTTTAGACATCGGGGTAACTACGGGATTTGTCATCGGAGTAATTCCGGCTACCACGCCAATAGGTTTGGCTATTTCGATAAGATTCGTTCTCTCGTCAATACTTAGGATCCCCATGGATTTTTTCCCTTTCAGGTTGTACCATACTCCCTTGGATTTATTCCTGTTTTTGGCTACTTTGTCTTCGTAAACACCCATTTGGGTTTCATCAATCGTAAGTCGTGCCAGTTCTTCTGCATGGTCAAAAATTGTGCGGGCGGCAACTTTAATGACTTGATCGACTCTTTCTTGGTCGAATCGTTCATCATAAATAACTTGAGCTTTGCGGGCTCTTTCTACCATTTCTTTTATTTCCATGATATTTTTAATATAGGGTTGAATAGATTTCTTTTATTTCTTCTCTTGTTAATTCCACGTGGTTGTTAGCCAGCAGGCGTTGTTGTGTTTGAAGTACGTTGCCGGTGAACCCATCAATTTCTTCGGGTTTCATACCATAGGTGTGGAGTGGTTTTTTGGATAACAATTTACCCAATAGGTAATCGAGTTCTTCATACACGTGTTCCGTGTCGGTTTCCAAGAGGTGTGCGAGTAATGCGTTAACTTCCGTGATGTTCCCGAAAGGTTTTTTCTTGTAATAGAATTTGAATACTTCCGTGAAGAACTGGTAATTAGCTTCCCCGTGGGGTACGTGATAGTTTCCCCCGAGCGGGTAAGATAGTGCGTGTACGGCACCCACTCCGGTGTTTCCGAATGCAATACCGGCATAATTGCTGGCAATCAGCATTTCTTTCAGGCGCTCTAGGCGATATTCCGGTCCTTGTGCGGCAATGTGTTTGAAAACGTCAATGATGCTTTCAATGGCTGCTCGACAGAATATCTGGGTGTAGGGATTTGATTTCGGGGAAACGTATGATTCTACGGCATGGATGAGGGCATCGATGGAACTGCACACGAAAAACTTGTAGGGAAGTCCCCGTACCAGTTCCGGGATTAACACGGCATCATCTGCTAGTAGGGCGTCGTCGGCCAAACCCATTTTCGTGTGGCGGGATTTGATCTCGGCGATCGAAATATTGGTTACTTCGCTACCGGTGCCGCAGGTAGTGGGGAGGATCACCAATTGACGGGCTTTTTCAATGGGTATTTTGCGTTCGAAAGCATCCGTTGCATTAACGATGCCACGCAGAGTAAATAGTTTAGAGATGTCAATGACGGTTCCTCCCCCTACGGCTATCACACGGGTATAATTTTCTAGTTGAATGTCTGCGAGAATATGGTTGATCATCTCGTCGGACGGCTCTCCCATTCCGTATTGTTCTTGCATGATGAAACGACAAGGAAGGTTAAGACCACGCATGTATGGATTGTATAGGAATTCGTTCGTGATGATTAAATCTTCTTTCGTGAGATTGAATTCTTTGGCAAAGTCTGCAAAAGAGTCGAATTCACTTAAACGGGTTTTTAATTTGAATAATTGCATGATTATTTCATTTTATATTGTTTTTAGTGCTAACGGGAAACGACGAAAGAATTCTTCCGTGAGCGATTCTCTGAAATCGGGATGAGCTATCCGGATTAGGTTCTCGGCTCGTTGGCGTAAAGTTTTTCCTTTGAGGTGAGCGATTCCGTACTCCGTGACAATATAATCCACCTCGTTTCGTGAGGTCGTGACGGCTGCTCCTGCTGCTAGATACGGTACTATACGGGAAACCTTCCCCCGGGCTGCCGTGGAAGGCATGGCCAGGATGGATTTACCGCTTTCGGAGAGGGCTGCTCCCCGGATGTAATCGACTTGGCCTCCCGTTCCGCTGAATTGTTTCGGGCCGATGGTTTCGGAACAAACTTGTCCGGAAAGATCGATCTCGATACAAGAGTTGATGGATATTAATTGACGATTCTGGCAAATGATGTAAGGATCGTTTACATAGTCCACGGGAAAGAGGGCTACATCGGGATTGTTATCAACAAAATCGTATAGGCGTTGGCTTCCCATGAGGAAGGTGGCAACCAGTTTCCCCGGATGGAGGGTTTTACATTTTCCGTTGATGACTCCTTTTTGGACCAGATCGATTACCCCGTCAGAGAACATTTCCGTGTGAATACCCAGATCTTTTTTGTCTTGCAGGCATTGCAGGACGGCATCGGGGATAGCTCCTATTCCCAGTTGCAGGGTGGAGCCATCCTCGATGAGTTCTGCACAGTATCGACCGATAGCTTGTTCCGTTTCCCCGATTTTAGGCAAGGGTATTTCAAACAAGGGGTTGGAGGTTTCCACGATATAATCCAGTTCGGAAACGTGTATGTGGTTATCACCTCCGACATGAGGCATCCGGTCGTTTACCTCGGCAATCACCATGCGTGCGGCATGAGCTGCGGGTTTCGTGTAGTCGGAAGAAACTCCGAAACTACAATAACCTTCTTCGTCCGGTGTGCTGAGCTGAACGATTGCCACGTCAACAGGTAGAGTTCCGTTGCGGAAAAAGTGTGGTAATTCGTGAAAGAAACAAGGAATGAAGTCTGCACGGTCTTCATTCACGGCTTGTCGGGTGTTTCCTCCCACGAAATTGGTGTTGTGTCGGAAGTGGGATAACATTTCCGGTTGAGTATAAGCTCCATCGCCAAGGCATAGCATATGGTATATTTCCACGTTATGGAAATCGTCTTTGTGTGCCACGAGAGCTTTGGTGATTTCCTGAGGAACATCTGCTGCATGGGCAAATATAACCCGGTCGTTGTTCCGGATGGCCTTGATTGCTTTCTCGGCTGTGGTTAGTTTTTGTGTATAAAGTTCTTTCCAGTTCATCATCTATCTATTTTATTGCGGTTGAGAATCTGACGAGCAAAGTCTAATATACCGGGATCTATTTCGTTCACCAGAATGACTTTCCCGATCTTGTTTCCCATTTGTTCCGAGAGAATGCGTTGCACGGTCTGTTCAATCGTGATTTGTGCGGCAGGGCACCCCTTGCAGTTGCCGAGTAGAGCAACCCGCACGTCTTTCTTGCGGATTTCCCGAATAACAATATCCCCCCCGTGGTCCTGGAGGAGAGGGCGAATGTGTGTTTTTATGATCTCCTCCAGGTGCTTCCACAGAGTCGTGGGGTCTTGATTATTTCCGGTTCTTACTTTCATCGATCCGGGCAATTTGTTTTGCTAGTTCTTTCTTGTTTTCGAGGTTCCCCTGCCGGGCAATCATGATTCGTTGTGCTTGCGGGGAGCCGGCTCCGTGCATGGATTCCGTGCGGTAGCCTACCGCCGCGGTCCCGAGCGTGATGTTCTCGATCAGGCGAAGAATACGCATCCGGTTTTCAGTGTCAGTCCCCGTGGCTCCTTGCAGGTATTTTTTTACATATCCGCCGATATACGGGTCTCTTAAATCCTGGGCTGAAGGCATGGTTACCATTAATCCCCCGGCAATATCTTCCGCGAGTCTGGCAATTTCATACGGGAAACGAGTCACGTTCTGTTTGCAGACATTGGCAAGTAGCAAATTGATCTGGTAGTTGCCCGCCAATGTGGGTTCTCCTTCTGTCGAGCAGGCGATTCCGCACGAGTAAAGGGTTTCGTTGAGGTGCATCATTTCGATGAGCTTGTCCTTGATATGGTTGGCTTTAGGTACTCCATTGTAGTCTGCGGCGAGAGCGGCAGCACCGATAAGTACATCCCCTACACCGACTTTACATCCCCCGTAGGATTGTCTGTGATAACCGGCAAAACGCTCTACCATCATGCCTGCAAATTCGTATTCTTTACACATGAAAATTCGCTCGTTGGGGACGAATACATCGTCAAATATCACAAGAGCTTCATGTCCACCGAATTGTGAATTTCCCAAGTCGAGATCCGCATCTTTTTCCATTTTGCGGGTATCGCAGGACTGGCGTCCGTAGATCATGAGTACGCCTTCCGCATCAGAAGGTATGGCAAATGAAACAGCGTAGTCTTTATCGGATTCTTTCATGGCCACGGTTGGCATAATCAAGTGTTCGTGGGAATTGACTGCCCCGGTTTGGTGAGCTTTGGCCCCGCGAACGATAATCCCATCTGGGCGCACCTCCTTGATGCGAAGATATAGGTCAGGATCTTCTTGTTGTGATGGAGAAAGCCCCCGGTCTCCTTTCGGATCGGTCATTGCCCCGTCGACAGTGAGATCGTTGTCTTGTACATATTTCAAGTACTCTGTGAAACGTTTGTGGTATTCCGTTCCATGAGCTTGGTCAATTTCGTAAGTGGTGGAGTAAATGGCGTTGAAGGCGTCCATTCCAACGCAGCGTTGGAAACAGGCCCCGGTTTTCTGTCCGACTAAACGTTGCATCTTTACCTTGTTGATCAAGTCTTCGGTGCTTTGATGCAGATGGCAGAAACGATTAACTGTTTTTCCGGTAAGATTGGATTTTGCCGTCATGAGCGTCTTGTACTCATCTTTTTCTGCCAATTCATAAGTCATGGCCACTGAATTCATGGACGGGCGGATCATCGGGTGATCTACGGGGTTGCTGATTAGTTCTCCCATGAAATAGACCTTCAGGTTTAGTTTCCTGAGACTCTCAATGTACTGTTCTTTTGTCATCATGATCTTTGATGTTTTATTAGTTGTAATATTTTGAATAAAGAAAAATTGCAGTAAATAAAAGCCGTTTGCTGTCTGTTACAGGGGAGAATTTGAAGGGAAGAAAGTGAGAAGGGAAAGGATACAGAGGATCGAGGCGTATGTTTGCCGTTGAAGGGGTAACATTCGCTGTCTCTCGTTGCCATCATAGAGAAACATTTTCTTTTTCTCGTTGAAAAAGAATTAATTACGTCAGTATAAATATACTCACGCTGTAATGCTCCTTTGTTCATAATGTTCCATCCCGGGGGACGTCAACACAATTTTATTTTTATGAATAACTTCGCACATCTCCTTTACCCCAAATCCCCAGAGTAACGGATTTATATTTTGTCAGGCAGGTCTTCTGACTTGTTCCGGAATTCGCGGCCTTCCCTTTTCTTGTTGAAAAAGTGACCATTAGAATGCGAAAACCTTTTTAAGAACTTACAGCTGAGGGCACAGTCCCGGATTTCCACCGGATTCCCTATTCAATCTTTTCCCTTGCAGGGGGAAGAGATCACCATGACGTCACAAAGGTATATAAATATAATTGTATTCCTACTTTTTTTCTGTAATTTTTTAATGGATGTAAAAAAGCTTAGTCCGTTAACTTGTTAATGAGGTCTTGATGGAGACGTGTAGAAATTCGAGAGAATAGGTAATAATGATTCAATAGTGTAAAGTCTCAAAGAAGAAATTTTCTATATAAGAAAAGTGACCGGAATTTGCTCCGGTCACGATTATGATGTTTAATAATGTTTATTTTCCTCGAATAGCCGTGATTCCGGGCAACTCTTTCCCCTCGATGTATTCGAGTAGGGCACCACCTCCGGTGGATACGTAGCTAACTTTGTCGGCTAAACCGAATTGGTTGATGGCGGCAACCGAGTCTCCTCCCCCGATTAAAGAGAATGCACCATTTGCAGTGGCTTTTACAATGGCATCAGCGATAGCTTTGGTTCCCACTGCGAATTTCGGCATTTCAAATACACCCACGGGACCATTCCAAAGGATGGTTTTGGATTGCTCGATGACCTTGGTGAAGGAGGCAATACTTTCCGGGCCTACATCCAATCCTTCCCATCCATCGGGAATTTCCATGGAAGGAACGATTTGGGTGTTGGCGTTATTGTCGAAAGCGTCGGCAGCGACAGTGTCGGTTGCCAATACAAGATTTACACCTTTTTCTTTGGCTAGTTTCATGATTTCAAGAGCCAGGTCGAGTTTATCTTCCTCGCAGATAGAATTGCCGACATGACCGCCCAGTGCTTTTTTGAACGTGTAAGTCATTCCTCCCCCTAGGATGAGGTTATCTACCTTATCCATGAGGTTCATAATAATGTCGATTTTGGATGAAACTTTGGAGCCTCCCATGATGGCCGTGAACGGGCGGGTGGGGTTGTGCATTACTTTATCCACGCTTTCCAACTCTCCTTGCATGACGTAGCCGAATAGTTTGTCATTCGGGAAAAATTTAGCTATGACTGCAGTGGATGCGTGAGCTCGGTGGGCTGTTCCGAAGGCGTCGTTGATCCAAACGTCGGCTAAAGAAGCCAGTTTTTGAGCGAAGTTCTCGTCTCCTTTTTCTTCTTCTTTGTAGAATCGAAGGTTTTCCAACAGAAGAACTTCTCCCGGTTTCAGGTCTGCTGCAGCTTTTATTGCGCTTTCCCCGATGCAATTATCGGCAAACTTCACGGGTACTCCCAACAGTTCTTCCAAGTGTTTCTGGATATGTTTTAATGAAAATTTGTCTTCCGGTCCATTTTTCGGGCGTCCGAGGTGAGACATCAATATTACGGAACCTCCTCCCGCCAACACTTTCTTGATCGTGGGAATGGCTGCCCGCATACGGGTGTCGTCCGTGATCTCGAACTTTTCATTTAAAGGTACGTTGAAGTCTACGCGGATAAGCGCCTTCTTGTTTTTAAAGTTGTAATTATCAATTGTCTGCATAGCAATTGTTATTTTAATGAGTAAATTACTTAATTAAAAGATAAAGGTAAGGATAAAATTATTTAAACCAAAAAATATACAGAAAGGAATTTTGTGTGTAAAACCAGCTGGCAAGAACAAGTTTGCAGATATTCACGTGTTTTAATCTTTGATTAGTTGTTATAATTTCCAGTTTATGGGATATAGCCGACATAAAGTTGAGATATAGATGAGTTGAAGCGTCTTTATCCAATCGAGTACGGTAGGTATACCTTGTGTGTGGGGGGTATCTGCTCGATAAGTGGGATATAAAACCTGTTTTCAAGTGTTGATCGGGTTCTCGCGTATGTGAAAAGAAAAAATGTGGGAGAAAATTTGTAACCTTCACGGAAAATATGGATTTTTACCTCTTGTAAAAACGTATCTGATAAGATGTAAGTTATTAATATAGGTGTGGCAGAACGAAATTAGCAGGAATGAAACGAGTTGTAATCATAATATGCATGGGGATAACAATTTTGTTTTTGTTGTCTTCTTGTCGGAAAAATGAAAAAGCGAAAACGGCAGAATTGTGCAGGGAGTTGGAAAACTCTGTGATGTTATCGCCTGCGTTTGATTCTTTGGTAAAGATGTCTATGGGGTTGCCTAATTTTTTTCGTTCGAAAGTATTGTTGGTCGCGGGACGTTGTTATTCCACTAAGGTGGAGCAGATGCAACAGGCTCGGATTTACTTACGGGAGGCCTACCGGATTGCCCCGCGGGACGTGAAGAATCTTGTGGCGCTGGAATTAACCCGGCTTTACGGCTCTTTGATTTTGCGGGATAGCTGTGTGGAAGAGGCCATTCGTTTTATAAGCCGGGTGCCTTCCAAGGTGGTGTTTACCCGGGAGGAAGAGGCTAAATTCTATTACTTGGGAGCTTGTTTTTTTAAATCGATCGATATAGACCGGGCTTTTAGAGCCGTGGATCAGGCATTGTCGTTGTATCGAGGACTTTCGGATACGGAGGGGGAGATCGAGGCTTATCGCTTGAAAGCAACTTTATATGGGGTTTTGCAGGAATATGAAGAACAGTATGCTTGTTACGAGGAGGCCTATCGCCTTTTGCGACGATCAAGATTCCGGGATAAGGTGAAACCTTTTTACGAGCAGATGGCGGCAAGCCTGAAAAAGTTAGGAAGGCATGAGGAGGCGTTACTCTGGTATGAAGAGGTTTTAAAGGAATTGCCGGATTCAAGTAGGCTTGGACGTTACGGGATTCAGGTAGCCGAGGCTTATTCTGGATTGGGGTATCACGAAAAGGCACGGGAAATATTGAGGGGCGGGTTGATGAATGAAAAACGAGGTGGAATGCGCAACGTGTTGCTTACTCGTGTTGCCGAATCTTTTATCCAGGAGGGACTTCGAGACTCGGCTTTGATAGCATTAAAAAGTGCGATTGACTTTTACGAGATATATGCTCGTGAAAATCAATTGAAGGTTCCCGGTGTGATGTTCATGAATTATTTAAGGTATGGGCGTTGTTTGTGGGAGATGGGGGAAAAGGATGAGGCTGTTGCGTATCTGGAAGGTATTAGTTATAAAAAAGCAGAATCCCCGGAGAGTCAATTGGTTCAGGCTCAGGTGTTGGAATTGTTGAGCGAATATCACGAGGATATGGAAAACCGGCAGGCGTTTTGTGGCGTCTTGCATCGACGGGATTCGGTTTTGGAGTTGTACGATTCCTTTTATGATAACGGGCGTTATCGTCAGGTGTTGAAAAAATACAAGAATCAAAAATTTCTGCGGGAGATTGAAGAGATGAACCGGAAACAGGAGTCTGCCAACTGGTGGTTGGTGCTGGCATTGCTTGTGACCGTGGGATTGATCGTTTCGGCCTTGGTATATACCTGGGTTTCGTGGGGAAAAGAAAGAGAGTATAATAAGAGAAAATAGTATTTATGGATAAGCACGAGATATTTATGCGGAAAGCGTTGGAAGAAGCCCGCTTGGCTGAAGAAGAAGGAGAAATTCCGGTAGGGGCAGTAGTCGTTTGTAAAGGTCGGGTAATCGCCCGGGCTCATAATCAAACCGAGCGTTTGAATGATGTGACGGCGCATGCGGAGATGCTTGCCATCACATCTGCGACTTCTTTATTGGGAGGAAAATATTTAAATGATTGTACCCTGTATGTCACGTTAGAACCGTGCGTCATGTGTGGCGGTGCGCTTGCTTGGGCCCAATTGGGAGAATTGGTGTACGGGGCTGCCGATCCGCATCGGGGGTATGCCCGGCTTTCCCCGTCTGTGTTGCACCCGAAGACAAACGTGGTTACCGGAGTTTTAGAGAATGAATGTGGAGAATTGGTAAAAAATTTCTTTGCCAAAAAAAGATAATTAATTTATTCTCCATTTTCCATTTTCCGTTTTCAATTGTTTTGTTGTACATTTACGAATTGAATAGATTGTTATTAATAAAGTAGTACATGGGTAATTTTGATATAAGGACCGGGAATGTGCCAGATAATGAGAAAGAACTGGAGAAAGCTTTGCGTCCGTTGAGTTTTAGTGATTTTCGTGGGCAAAAGAAAATTGTGGATAATTTGGAGGTCTTCGTGGAGGCTGCGAAGATGCGAGGTGAATCTTTGGATCACGTTCTGTTGCACGGCCCTCCCGGGTTGGGAAAGACAACGTTGTCGGCTATTATTGCCAACGAGTTGGGAGTCGGGATTAAGATTACTTCCGGTCCGGTGTTGGATAAACCGGGTGATTTAGCGGGGTTGTTAACTAATTTGGAGCCGAATGATGTGTTGTTTATTGACGAGATTCATCGGTTAAGTCCGATCGTGGAAGAGTATCTTTACTCGGCGATGGAGGATTTTAAGATTGATATTATGATAGATAAAGGTCCGGCAGCCCGATCCGTGCAGATCCAATTGAGTCCTTTCACGCTGATCGGGGCAACCACGCGTAGCGGCTTGCTGACAGCCCCGTTGAGAGCGCGTTTTGGAATCAATAGTCATTTGGAGTATTACGATCTCGACGTGTTGACGGGAATCGTGGAGCGTTCGGCAGCTATTTTAAGAACAAAGATCACGAGTCAAGCCTCGAAGGAAATAGCGTCCAGAAGTCGCGGGACGCCACGTATTGCTAATGCCTTGCTGCGTCGGGTACGGGATTTTGCCATGGTGAAGGGAAACGGGGTGGTTGATCTTGAGATCACGACCTTTGCGCTGGAAGCTTTGAATATTGATAAGTTCGGGCTGGATGATATGGATAATAAAATACTGTTGACGATTATTGATAAGTTTAAGGGAGGGCCTGTTGGTTTGACTACGATTGCAACTGCGGTCAGTGAGGACCCGGGAACCTTGGAAGAGGTTTACGAGCCGTTCTTGATTAAGGAAGGTTTTCTGAAAAGAACTCCCCGGGGGCGTGAAGTGACGGGTTTGGCCTACAAGCATCTGCGGAAGAATCGGCGAACGGATGATTGGCAAGCTACGTTGTTTTAGGTGATTCCGGCGGATTGGGAAAGCGGAAAGTGTTGGATAAAATGATAAATTCAAAAGTTTTATTAACGTTAAAGATGGGTGAAAGTGGGGGTGGGCCTGTTTAATTTGCGGATTGGATAAAATTTTGAAGAGTATCAATGAGTTGTATTTTTGTTAAATAGTGTCAATCCTGTCAATTGTTAAAATGGATTTGTTAAATTTGCGTGTATGAGAAAGCAACAGATAATCATATTAGGGATTGTGTTTGGTATATCCTTGCTGGGATTGATTATTCTCCAGACCAGTTATTTCCAAACGGCTTACGAGGTGAAGAAGGAGCAATTCTTCTACTCAGCTAACCGGGCTATGGATGATATGGTTGATTATATCCGCAAGCAGGAAGAGGCGGGTAGGCTTTCTGAAAACAGGAATCTGTCTGAGGTCAGACGTCGGGGTGTGGAGATTGATGCCCCGATCTATATTGACCCGAAACGTCCGATTGCTGTGAAGAATGACCCGTCGGCAGTTGCCAATTCTATGCTTAATTTGATTGATGATGATTCGGAGGTGAAGGATGTCAGTGAGTTTGTGGGAAGTAAGTTCAAGGAAGATAATTTGGCCACTTCTATCTCCAAGTTGCAACAAGCCATGAAAGAGCGAACCGGGGAAAATTACAGGTTTGTGCCGGAAGGGAAAGAAGATAAACACGTGATCGAGGGGCGGGTTGATTTGAATAATCTATATGGTTTTATCGGTAACACGCTGACAGATGCGGGAATCCGTTCCCGTTTTGAATTCGGTATTAAGGAAAATGGTAAATTTATTCTGACATCCAAGAATTTTTTAAGTCATGTCTCGGATGATGTGACGCTTAGCCGGAAGATATTTCCGGGTGAAAGTTCTTCTGCAATCTTATACTTGAAATTCCCGGATGCTTCGTCCGATACGGCGGGTTCCGTGTGGATGGTTTTGCCCGGGGTGCTGATCACGATTGCTATCGTATTTTGTGCCGTGTTCTGCCTGATCGTTATTGTCCGGCAGAAAAAGTTGTCGGTCATCAAGAATGATTTTATTAATAATATGACGCACGAGTTTAAAACTCCGATCGCGACAATTTCTTTGGCATCGCAGATGTTGAAGGACGGGGCGGTGACGAATACCCCGGAGACCATTGACCGGGTGGCCACGATTATCCGGGATGAGAGTAAACGTTTGACTTTCCAGGTGGAACGGGTGTTGCAAACGGCCTTGTTCACGGAAACCCGGATGAAACTAAAGCTAAAAAATATAAATATTAATCAGTTGATTGAAGATTTATTGCCTAAATTTAGCTTACGTGTGGAGGATAAAGGGGGTAAGTTCTCTGCTTATCTTGAGGCAGATCAAGATGAAGTGCTTGCGGATGAGGTGCATGTGACAAACGTGATTTCCAATCTCGTGGATAATGCGATAAAATATTGTGTAAAACCACCGGAAATTACCATTTATACTCGTAATAAAGATAAAGAAATTATAATAAGTGTCATTGATAATGGCATAGGAATTGCTAAAAAAGATCAGAAGTTGATCTTTGAAAGATTCTATCGTGTGTCCACGGGAAATTTGCATGACGTGAAAGGATTTGGCTTGGGACTATCATATGTGAAGAAAATCGTTGAGGCTCATGGTGGAAGAATAGACGTGGAAAGTTCTCTTGATAAGGGGAGCTGTTTTGACATCATATTACCTTTAACCGTAAAAAAACAAAAAATAAAGAGAACCTTATTTTTCTAAATTCGTATATTTTTACAGAGAATTAAAAAATAGGAATTATTTAAAACAACATAGCTATGGATGAGAAAATTAAAATTTTATTGGCAGAGGATGATACCAACTTGGGTATGCTTCTTAAAGAATATTTGAGAGCTAAAGGTTTTGAGACCGTTTTATGTGAGGATGGAGAGATTGCATATGAAAGGTTTTTGAACGAACCGTTTGACATTTGCATTTTCGACGTGATGATGCCTAAAAAAGATGGTTTTACGCTTGCGAAAGAAGTTAGACAGATCAATAGCGAAATTCCGATTATTTTCTTGACGGCTAAGTCGATGAAAGAAGATGTGTTGGAAGGATTCAAATTGGGAGCCGACGATTATATGAGTAAACCTTTCAGTATGGAAGAGTTGTTGCTGCGTATCGAGGCTGTCTTGAGAAGATCAACCGGGTTGAAGCCGGAAGATGAACAAGAGATCTTCAAAATTGGTAAATTGACATTCAATTCTAAGAAACAGACCTTGTTTGATGGGGAAGAAGAACAAAAATTGACCACGAAAGAGTCTGAGTTACTTCGTCTGTTGTGCTTGAATGTAAACAAAGTATTGGAAAGAAATTACGCTTTGAAGAATATCTGGGCTGATGACAATTATTTTAATGCCAGAAGCATGGATGTTTATATCACGAAGTTGCGTAAACATTTGAAGAAAGACCCGTCAGTGGAAATTATCAATGTTCACGGAAAAGGATATAAATTGATTCTTTGATTTTGTAATGTGATAAAAATCAAGCGTTCCTATTGTCGGGGACGCTTTTTTTGTGGTAATAGACTCTGTCTGGGTTACAACTTTGTTTTCTTTTTTGTACTTTTGTCCCCGCTAAAAGTAAGAATTTCGTTTAATGCAACGTAAAAGGTATACATATTGTCACTCATGCGTGTGTGTGTTAAGTCTACTAACTTTCTTTCAACGCTGGAAAGGTGAATGGAGAGTGCCTAATCGTTGTATTTAGTTCCTATTAACTTCTATTTTATCATTTTTTTGTAATTCATAAATAATACGTATGAACAAATTATTTCTGTTCATAACGATACTTTATGTGTCGTTATGCTGTAGGGGTGTGTATGCCCAAAATGCGGGGGAAAGGGGTATTACTGTCGAAGAAATGTTTTCTCTTGCCGACCGTAATTCAAAGACGTTGCAGCCGTTTGTAACGATGATGGAGGAAGCCGTACAATCTGTTAAGATGGCTAAAAATTCCCGTTTGCCGGATATAAATGCCTCGATATCACTTTCTTTTTTAGGTGACGGGGTGTTGTTGGATCGTGATTTCAGCAATTCTATGAATGCTCCGATTCCTCATTTCGGGAACAATTTTGCTCTAGAGGTTTCTCAGATAATCTATGCCGGTGGAGTCGTGAATAGTCGGATTGAGATAAATCGATTGCAGGAAAAAATGGCAGCTCTTTCTTTAGAAAGCGAACGTGATAAGTTACGTTTTATGTTGGTGGGCTATTATCTTGATCTTTTTAAACAAAAAAATTTGGCTCGTGTTTACGAACAGAACATTGTATTGACCCGGCAAATTCTGGCGGATATAAAAGCTCGATATACCGAAGGAGTTTCTTTGGAAAACGATATTACACGTTACGAGCTTCAATTATCAAATTTGGAACTTCAGCAAACCCGGATTGGTAATGCGGTGGCGATTCTTAACCGTAATTTAGTGACGATGTTGGGATTGCCCGAGGATACCCGGTTGCGACCCGATACATCTCTTGTGTCACGTTCCATGCCCTTGGAGGGAATGTCGCATTGGAGAGACCAAGCGTTACGTTATGCTTTATCTCTTCGACAGACCTCGTTAGTCGTGGAAATGAATCGGCAGCAGGAACAAGTGACAAAATCGGAGTTACTTCCCCAGATTGCTTTTTTCGCGAACAATCATTTTGATGGTCCGATTACGATAGAGGTTCCCCCGATGGATAAAAACTTTAATTATTGGTATGCGGGAGTAGGTGTGAAGTATAATCTTTCTTCCTTGTATAAATCGAATAAATCCGTAAAACGTAGTAAACTGGAGACCCGACGGGCGATGCAGCAGTATGAGGATATAAAAGAGCAGACCGATTTAGCTGTACGGGCTGATTATATTAGATATGCGGAGGCTCATGAACAATTACACGTGCAAATGAAAAACGTGGAACTTGCTCGTCAGAATTATGCTGTCGTATATAATCGATATAAAAATGGCGTGGCGTTAATTGCCGATATGTTAGACGCGAGTGTGGCGAAATTGTCCGCGGAGCAACAATTGGTAAATGCATGCGTCAATATTATTTTTCATTACTATAAACTTCTTTATATTTCGGGAACCCTTTAAAAATAATGTCATGAATAGAAAAACGAGAAAAGCGATTTCTAACGCAATTGTTGTTATTGTTGTATTGATTACTTTTATTGGCGTGTGTACTCATTTTTTTCATTTTGGTAAGGTGGAGTATACGGATAATGCTCAAGTCCGTCAACATATTGTTCCCGTGAATAGCCGGGTGCAAGGATTTATAAAAAAGGTATATTTCGACGAGTACCAGCAGGTACGTAAAGGTGATACGCTTGCCGTGATTGAAGATGCGGAATTTGTACTTCGGGTGGCACAGGCGGAAGCGGATTATCAAAATGCCATTACGGGTAAACACGTGATGACGACAGGGGTGAGCACGACTAGGAATAATGTAGCTGTTTCTGTTGCAGGTCTTCAAGAGGCAAAGGTATTGTTGGATAATGCCGAACGGGATTATCTTCGTTATCGGAATCTATTTGCACAGAAAGCCGTGACTCGCCAGCAGTATGATCGTGTGGAAACTACTTACTTGGCAGCTAAAGCCAGGTATGAATTGTTGTCTTGCCAAAAAAAGTCAGCTTCTTTGGTTACGTTGGAACAGTCTCAACGTTTGGGACAAACGGAGGCGGGAATCAAGGTGGCCGAGGCTGCTCTTGCTCTTGCCCGGATTAATCTTTCGTATACGGTAATCGTTGCCCCTTGTGACGGAATCACGGGAAGAAAGAATATTCAAGAGGGGCAACTCGTGCAAGCCGGGCAGACTTTGTTGCATTTAATAAATGAGCAGGATAAATGGATTGTGGCAAATTACAAAGAGACGCAGTTGCGGCATATCATTCCCGGGTGTACGGTGGAAATTGAAGTGGATGCCGTTCCGAATGTTATTTTTAAGGGGAAGGTTTGTTCGGTATCGCAGGCAACGGGGGCTTCGCTTTCTTTGCTGCCGCAAGATAATTCTGCCGGAAATTTTGTGAAAGTGGAACAACGTGTTCCGGTGAAGATCGAGTTCTCCGATGAAAATGATCCTGAGGCTGTTCGACTTCTGCGAGCCGGAATGAATGTTGAATGTACGATATGTTATTAATTTATGCATAATCAAGAGAGATTTTCCATCGGGGCCATGCGTGATTTCATTCCGGAGAAATGGCGGCCATGGATCATGATTTGTATTGCTGTCGTTTTTCAGTTTTCCGGAGGAGTGAATTTAGCGGTAGTCAGCCAGATGAGTGGAGCGTTAGCTTTGAAAATGGAGGATATTATGATGGCGGGATATGCTTCGTTAGTCAGCATGGCACTCTCGTTTGCTATAATGTTCCGTTTGAAATTTCGTTTTACTTCCCGGGTGGCGTTGTTAATTTGTGCGACGATTTGTGTGGGATGCAGCTTGATTTGTGTGAGTACGGGGAATGTGGTCGTTTTGGTGTTAGCAAGTTTCGTGGCGGGTTTCTTTCGTATGTGGGGAACTTTCGAGTGTAATTCTTCAATACAGCTTTGGCTGACGCCCAAACGGGATATGGCTGTTTTTTTTTGCTATATTTTTTTAATGGTAAATGCCTGTATTCAATTTTCGGGACTTACGACAGTGCATGTTGCAACTTGGATTAACTGGGAGTATGTGTATTGGTTCGTGATCGGACTATTACTTGCGGTAATTCTTTTTGTACTGGTGGCTTTTCAGGACAAACGGTTTATGCCTTATTTGCCGTTATATGGAATTGATTGGTTGGGGGCGGTACTGTGGGCTATTTCCGTGTTGGCAATGACGTTTGTCGGTGTTTACGGGGAGCATTATGATTGGTTTGCTTCTCCCTATATCCGAATGGGGAGTTTGATCGCGGTGGCCGCTTTATTGTTCAATATTGCCCGGGCTTTAGTGATACGGCATCCCTATATTGATCTTTCAATATGGACATATCGTCCCGTGTGGTTAACATTTTTATTGTATGTCTTGATTGACTTTTTTTGGGCACCACAGCATGTGTTGGAACACATTTATATGGAGAGGATTTTGGGTTTTGATGCTTTGCATGTGGTATCTATGAATTGGATCGTGTTGTTGGGAATTGTTGCAGGAAGTATCTTTACTTACTATATGTTTGCTTTGCGTCGGTGGGGGTATAGGCGAATGTTGACTTTTGCTTTCTCCTGTATTATTGTTTATTTACTTGTGTTTTATTTTTATCTGGATTATGATCTACCGAAGGAGGCCTTGTATTTGCCTGTTTTTTTCCGGGGAATGGGGTATGTTATCGTGGCGATCTGTTTTTTGACTTCCATATCGGGCAGTGTCCCTTTTAGGATATTTTTTCATGCGGTGACCACGCATACTTTTGTCAGTGCCGTGTTGGGAGGGGTGATTGGAAATGCTGTTTTGGGGCGGATATTAGCTGTTGTGATGAAGAGGAACGCTTTGTTGTTAGGTGCGGAATTGGATGAAGTAAATCCAATAGCGGTGTGTGTCCCGTTGCCTCAACTTTATGGGATGGTGCAACAGCAGGCAATGATGGTTTCGATGAAAGAAATTTTCGGATGGTTGTCGATGTTAGCTTTGTTTTGTCTACTTGTGTTTGTCTTGTGGGAAAGCAGTTGGCGTGTAGGAAATATAATCCATCCGAAATACAGTACTATTCGGCATTTTATGAAACGAGAACTTCGGATAGATCGCTTAATTGCCTCTAAGAGTTTGGTTGTGTCTACGAAATGGTTGTGGGTGTTTTGGGGGATAATTTTTGTTGGAATTATTCTTATAATAGACAATTGTGTTACCTTTGTAAATAGTAAAGTATAATCAAAATTGTTTGAAGAATTCTAATTTGAATAAAATGAAAATAGCGATAGCATGTGACCATGCCGGTTACGAGTATAAGGAACGGTTGGTAAAATATCTTCGGGAAAAAGGTCATGAGGTAAAGGATTTCGGCGCTTATTCTGCCGAGAGTATGGATTATCCGGATACGGCTCATCCGATGGCAGCAGCCGTTGAGTCGGGCGAGTATGAAAAAGGAATTGCTATTTGCGGAAGCGGTAACGGGATTTCTATGACAGCCAACAAGCATCAGGGCATTCGTTGTGCTTTGTGTTGGAATATGGAACTTGCCGCTTTGGCCCGTCAGCATAATGATGCGAACGTGGTGGGATTACCTGCTCGTTTCATCGCTTACGAAGAGGCTCAAAATGTGGTAGATGTTTTCTTGTCAACGGATTTTGAAGGCGGTCGTCACCAGAGAAGGGTAGAGAAGATTCCGGTAAAATAATTTACAATTTTAGATTTACGATTTATGATTGCAAAAACTAGAATCATAAATCGTAAATCTAACATCTAAAATCGTCAGATTCGGCACATATCCACCGGCATTTCCTTCTGTGCGTCAGTCACGGCCAAGGTGGTCATGTAAACAATATCTCTCACGCTGCATCCCATTTGCAAAATGTGTACCGGTTTGTTTAAACCGAGTAGAACGGGACCGATGATTTCGTTGTTTCCTAATTCTTGCAATATGCCCAAGGCAATACTTCCGGAACTGAGATTTGGGAAAATGATTGTATTCACATCTTTGTTTGCCAGAGGGGAGAATGGGAAACGTGCTTGTCGCAATTCGGTGTTGAATGCGATGGATGCGGACATCTCTCCGTCGACTAGAATTTCGGGATATTTACGATGAAGCGTGTCAACAGCCTCTTGTATCTGTGCTGGGCTACCTAAGCGGTATTCCCCGAAATTGGAGTATGAGGTGAGGGCGACAACCGGTTCCACGTTGAATTGTTTTACTGCCTCGTAGGTGAGGACGGTCACGCACTCCAGCGTGTCGGCTGACGGGTGGCTGTTAACCGTCGTGTCGGCTAGGAAATAAGTACCTTTTTTATTGGTCACGATGTGCATCCCCACGGCATATTTGCAACAGGCTCTTAGACCGATGATGTCTTTGGCTGCCCGGAGCACATCGTGATAATTAGAGTGAATGCCGGAGATGAAACCATCTGCTTCTCCCGATTCAACCATCATTAAACCGATGAAATTCGGGTTCTTCATCAATTCTTTGGCTTGTTCTAGGATGATCCCTTTTCTTTGTCTTTTTTCGTAATAAGCTTGGGTGTATTGATCTATTTTGTCGATCTCTTTTGTCGGGTCAAAAATGGTCAGTTCGGGTAACTCTAATTTATATTGTTTTTGAAGAGTTTCGATTTCGGTTTTGTTGCCGATGAGTATGGGATGAGCGATCTTTTCCGAAAGGATTTCCTGTACGGCCATCAAGGTTTTAATGTCGGCTCCTTCCGCAAACACTATCCGTTTGGGATTGGTTTTGGCTTTACGGGTCATTCGGCGCATGAGTCGTTCGTCTTGGCCCATACGTTTTTCCAGTTGATCCCGATAGGCATCCCAGTCCTCGATTTCCGTACGGGCAACTCCCGATTCGATAGCGGCTTTTGCCACGGCGGGGGCGATGCGACTGATCAGACGGGTGTCCAAAGGTTTGGGAATGATGTAATTCCGACCGAAAGCGATGGACGGGTCATTGTATGCCATTTTCACGTTTTCGGGAACGGGTTCTTTCGTCAATTCAGCCAGTGCGTAAGTGGCGGCAAGTTTCATCTCCTCGTTAATACTCCGGGCTTGTACATCCAATGCTCCCCGGAAAATATACGGGAAACCGAGTACGTTATTGATTTGGTTTGGGTAATCCGAGCGTCCCGTGGCAAAAATGATGTCCGGTCGGCTGTGGATCGCTTTTTCATAGCTGATTTCCGGATTCGGGTTGGCGAGGGCGAATACGATCGGGTCTTTGGCCATACTTTGAATCATCTCTTCGTTCAAGATGTCGGCAACAGAAAGGCCTAAAAACATATCCGCACCGACGAGTGCTTCGGTTAGCGTGCGGGCAGAGGTCTCGACGGCAAATTCTTCTTTTTCCGCGTTGAGTCCGGCTCTTCCCGTGTAGATGACTCCTTTGCTGTCGCACATGATCATGTTCTCTTTCTTCACACCCAATGCTTTATAAAGGCGGGCGCAGGAAATGGCTGCGGCTCCGGCACCGTTGACCACGACACGAATGGTATCAATTTTTTTCCCGTTGAGTTCGAGGGCATTTAATAACCCGGCGGCCGAAATAATGGCTGTCCCGTGTTGGTCGTCGTGCATCACGGGAATATCCAGTTCTTTTTTCAGTCGTCGTTCGATTTCGAAACATTCGGGAGCTTTAATGTCTTCCAGGTTTATTCCCCCGAAAGTCGGGGAGATCATTTTAACCGTTTCGATGAATTTATCCACGTCTTTCGTGTCGAGCTCGATATCAAACACGTCGATGTCGGCGAATATTTTAAACAATAATCCTTTTCCTTCCATGACGGGTTTACCGGACAAGGCTCCGATATCTCCTAGCCCGAGTACGGCTGTCCCGTTTGAAATCACGGCTACCAGATTGCTCTTGGCGGTATATTTATAGGCATCAATTTGATTTTTCTGGATTTCCAGACAAGGTTCTGCAACCCCCGGAGAATAGGCCAGTGAAAGATCATATTGTGTACTATGTGGTTTTGTCGGAACGACTTCAATCTTTCCGGGACGTCCCATCGCATGATAATGCAGGGCCTGTTTTTTATCCATGTTGTTCATATTTTTGATCATTTTAAGCGAGTGTAAAGCTATTTAGACTTGATTTAAATAACAAGGTGTAATACGTTAATAAAAAGTTAAAATCTTGATATTGACTCGATTTAAAAGAATTTATAGTTAATTTAGCAAATTATAACATTATGCGTTAGATGATGGGAAAACTTGGAGGCATAGTATTGATCTTGATGTTATTGATGTGGTGTTGTAATACCCGGAAAACAGTCGTGGAATTTAATCTTATCGGGTCTTCGGGGATGCTGCCGGAGCTGGAGGTTAACGGGGAAGAATGGGATATTCAAGTAGATGATTCAGGATATGCCAAATTGATGCTGACAGAGGGCGAACATGGATATGCAACGTTAAAATATGGAAAGGATCGTCTTCCTTTGTTTATTGAAGACGGAATGACATTACGAATATATATTTACGGGGATCATGCTAAAGGGAATATTCGTTTTGAAGGAGACGGCGCTCCCAAGAATCGTTATTTGAACAGTCAGGTCATGAAGAATTTGTCTTTCGATTACGAATTGGATGGTCCGGAGTTTTTAGGTCAGTTGAAAGATTTGATTCAAGAGCAGTTTCATTACTTGGATACCATGGGATTCGATACCGCTTTTACTGAAATGGAACGAAATCGGATCAAGTTTTCTACTTATAAAGCATTGGAAAATTATCCCTTGTATCATGCTTGGAGTACGGGTAACATGGATTATCAGCCGGATACCGCTTATCTTTCCTGTATCAAAAAATTGATCAAGGAAGATGAGAAGTTATTAGTTCTCAAAGAATATCAAGAAGGGATGGCGTCTTTAGTTTCGTTAATCAGTACTTACCATATGAAGGAGTTGGATGCCTACAAGCAAGTGATGGCGCAGTTTGATTACGTGATTCATCACTTGACGAACGAAACATTGGTGGAGTTTCTGATTGATCATTATGCCTATGCTTACTTGCTTGGTGTGGGAATTGACGGGCATATTGATGATGTATTGCGGGTGTATGACTTCTACGTGAAGAATCCGGTATTGCGGAAGCGGTTTCAAGAGGTTTATGATCGTTGTGCGAAAATTGTTCCCGGTAGTCCTGCTTTTGATTTTATGTTTACGGATATTGCCGGGCAAGCTGTCGAATTGGAAGATTTTAGAGGAAAATACCTGTTCATCAACGTGTGGACGACTTGGGGTGTTCCTTGTCGCTATGAAAATCTGGCTTGGGAGAAACTGGAAAAAGAGTTTGAAGATGATAATATTGTGTTCGTGGCCGTTTCTTGTGATAGTGACCGGGCTGTTTGGGAAAAGCGGGTGCGAGAGAATCCCAAGGGAGAGGTGCAATTATACATGGGGAATGATCGTTCTTTCATGGATTTTTACATGATCCGCGGAGTTCCCCGTTTCATTTTGATCGCTCCGGACGGACGTATTATCAACTCGGATATGTTACGACCTTCTGATCCCGAAACGGCTAAGACATTGCGGGCTTACCTGAAAGAAAAATAGTTTTTTATTTAAACCATTGGGTCACATCCTCGTTTTTAAGGATATGGATGATTGTTTTGCCGTCAGCCGTGTAATTGGGATGTCGGCAGGCGAACAGATTGTCAAACAAGTCGCTCATTTCCTGCTTGTCCAATGGGGCATTGTAATCCAGCGATGCCGCCTTCGCGAGAGAGAGGGCTATGCGTTCCCTCATTTTATCCCGGATTGAACCTTCCGTGTTCTTGTAATGTTCAATAAGGCTGATAAGCACTTCTTTTCCGCGGGAAGTGGATAGATCGGACGGGGTGGCGTAGATGGCATAGCAATTCTTTCCGAACTCCCCGAGTTCAAAGCCTAGCATGGCAAGATCGTCCATAATCTCTTTCACGAGTAGGAAATCTTCAGCCGAAAGTTCCAGCGTTTCGGGAAACAGACTTTTTTGTCCGCAGATTTGTTGGTGAGACAAGGTCTCTAGATAACGCTCGTATAGCACTCGTTCGTGTGCTCGTTTCTGATCAATAAACATCAATCCGGAATGGACGGGTGTGACAATAAATCTGCCTTTCATTTGTACGAAAGAGATAATTCCTTCGTGATCTTCTTGTTTTTCTGCCATTTCGGGGATTTCTGTTTGTATTTCTTCTGTTTTATCTTCCAATCCGGCGAAGAGAACATCCCAGTTAGCGGGAACTTGTTCCTTGTGTCTGGGTTCGAAATTGGGACGGGAACTGTTACCACTCGGCTGTTCGAAGTCGGAATCTTCTTTCGAGATCGAGGTGGAATAGTTGAACGGGTTATAATGGGGATTATAACTCACCTTTGGAACCTTCGGGAGAATCGGTGAGTCGGGAACCGTAAAATCAACCTTGTCTTCCGTGTCAAAGTCGATTGTCGGGGTCACGTTGAATTTTCCTAATGCTTCTTTTACACTGGCCAGTATGATTTGAAATATAGCGCTCTCGTCCTGAAATTTGATTTCCGTTTTTGTCGGGTGGATGTTTACATCAATAATAGAGGGATCCACCGTGAAGTACAGGAAATACGAGGGAATCATATCCCCGCTAATCAGTCCGGCATAGGCTTCCATGATTGCTTTGTGGAAAAAGTTATGTTTCATGAATCGGTTGTTCACGAAAAAATACTGTTCCCCGTAAGTTTTCCGGGCATGCTGGGGGATGCACACGAAACCGTTGATGGTGACGATACCCGTTTCACAATTAACGGGGAGTAATTTGGTATTAATCGTTTTCCCGAAAGCGTTTACGATTCGCTGACGTAATCCGGATGCCGGCAGGTTATATATTTCATTTCCGTTGTTGACAAGCGTGAATGCGATGTTTGGGGTGGTGAGGGCTACCCGTAAGAATTCCGTGGTAATATTACGGAGTTCCGTGGTGTCCGATTTCAGGAATTTCCGCCGGGCGGGAATCGTGTAGAACAGGTTTTTAACCAGCATATTTGTTCCCCGGGAACAATTAATATTCTCTTGGTTTTTTAATTCGGAATCGGCCACGAAGAGGTAGGTCCCCAGTTCGTCCTCTTCCCGTTTGGTGCGTAATTCCACTTCTGCCACGGATGCAATCGATGCAAGGGCTTCTCCGCGGAATCCCATCGTACGGATATTGAACAAATCCTGTGCGTTGGATATTTTGGACGTGGCATGACGTTCAAAAGCCATGCGGGAGTCTCTCGGGGACATTCCTTTCCCGTTGTCAATGACTTGGATGAATCCTTTGCCCGCATTTTTCAAGATAACCTGTACTTTTGTTGCCCCGGCATCAATGGCATTTTCCATCAATTCCTTCACCACGGATGCCGGACGTTGTACGACCTCCCCTGCCGCAATCTGGTTCGCTACCGAGTCGGGTAATAATTGAATCACGTCTGCCATACCGAAATCCTTAGAATAATTTCATGATAAGATCAATCTTGTATGTCGCCAGATAAAAGATCCCGATCAGTATGATAATAAGAATCATAAAAAGTCGGGTTGAGTAACCGAGACGCAATCCGGCACGTTCTCCTTTACGTTTGGCATATTCTTTTTGCAATCCGGTTCTGACGTCGGGAATGTATTCATCCCCGTTTTCCGGTAGGCCTAATTCCGCACGGATGCGTTTTTCCCGCTCTTTCCGGGCCTCGGCTTCCGGATCCCAGTAGCGGGGCTTCAAGTTGAAACGGCGATATTCAGGTTGTTTAAATAGTCCCATGATTTCTATTCCTTAACGCGTTAAATCTTTAATTGTTCGTTTTTGTTTGCTTCGATGTCTTGCCAAAACTACGGGCAATCCATTTCGGTACGATAAATGCCCCGATAAACAGGTAAGGGTAATAGCTGATGAGTCTCCATAAAATAGCCATCGCTATGGCAACCCCGGCGCTCGGAAGAAATTCCCCGAGATACTTGGAGAATACGAATTCCGCGAAACCGCTACCACCTGGTGTCGGGCTTACCAGCATCATGATCCACATGACGAGTTGTCGTGCAAAGATAAGAAAATGTTGCGCCCAATCATAACGTCCGAACCAAAAAGCCACGAGAATGGCGTTCACCACCCAGTAACGGGCTGTCCACGAGAAGAAGGTGGCCCCGAATGTTTTTAGCCAGAAGGAGAACGGCATACTTTTTAATTCATGGGAATTCCGGATAATATCGGTTCCCGCTTCATTGGCATCATGACGCCATTTCCGGAGAATACGCCATTTGAATAATTTCATGATCAACCATTTTAACCCTCGCGGATTCATGAATAACCCGTAGCTTAACACGAGCAGGTAGGCAAGTTTCACGCAATATCCAATAACTGCCACGAGAATCAAACCGTCGGCCACGGCTTTCGTGGTATCCGGCATTTCCCATAGAGCCTGGTGGTTGACAAACAGTAGTATGAGTGGGAACATGATGATGAAATACAATTCATCGAGAAAAGAGGTTGCCATGACCATGGCGGAACTTTTCCCGACCCCGATTCCTTCTTTATGCACGAAAAGGATTGCTAGGCTGGTTCCCCCGATAGCGGAGGGAGTTACGGCCGAGGTGAATTCCCAGAGAAATATGACCCGGATGGACTGAATCCAGGTCAGTTTCCCCCCCGATAGTATTTTGATTCGAATGATATACCCTAAATCCCGGATGGCCATGCACAGGACGGCAACGAATAACCAGAATACGGTATTCCATGTAAAGGTGATCATGTCAAATGCTTTGGGATCGAATTCTTTATATAACATGTAAGAGACCACGGCCAACCCGATAATGATGGGGTATATGATTTTATACGGGCTGATTTTTTTTGTCAGTTTCTGGTTCTCTTCTTGGCGCTCCTGTTCCATAAACTCCGGTTTTTATTTGTGGCTAATTTACGAAAAAAAGGACAACGAGTTTAATCCGTTATTCTTTTTTTCGGGAAAGCGTCGTTAATTATGTTATGGTAATTCTTTCACGGTGGAAAAGATGCTCGTGGTAGCGTTTGTTTATAGCCCGGAGAATAAAGTACATATAAGATAATCCCAAGTTGGTTTCGAGAAGGAGGAATTGATACGTTGTAGGCTTGATTCTTAAAAATGTAAATTTAGAAAGAAATAAAATAGGAATAAGATGCTGGCATCCAGTATTTTATTCCTATTCGTGGAGAATATCGGAATCGAACCGACGACCTTTTGAATGCCATTCAAACGCTCTAGCCAACTGAGCTAATTCCCCATTTGTGGTTGCAAATATAGATAAATATTTGAAAATAGAAAATGGTTGGGAATAATTTATATGAAATTTGAAATCTAAAATCGAATATCACTTTGCACCGGATAATGATCGGAATATTTAATGGTATCACGGGTATAAGATACGGTGCCGAGTGTTGGTGTGTGCAGGATGTGGTCAATACGGAACGAGGGGAACTCCCCGATATACGTGTTTCCGAGGCCACGTCCTTTTTCGATGAAACAATCTTTCATCCCTTCGGACAACGTGTGGTAGGCGAAGGAGATCGGGGTATCGTTGAAATCCCCGCAAATGATAACCGGGTAGGGGGATTGTTGCATATGATTTTTTATTATTTGCGCCTGTTTTGCCCGGTTCCGGTTGGCGGTAACCAGACGAGAAGATATAGTCTTGACGCCTTGCGTGGCATTTTGCGTGTTGCCACTGGTGAGTTCCTTGTATATCTGCTGTTCATTTTTGCCTAACCGGTAGGATTCAAGATGTATAGAGTATACCCGGATCGTGTCTTTACCGATGGTAATGTCTCCATAAACGCAGGCGGCCGAATGTCCCTTGTCGAAATTAATCACGCCTTTGTTAACAATCGGATAGCGGGAGATGAACGCAACATCTCGATGGCGGTGATAATACGGGTAGGCAGGGAATTTTTTGAAAGAGGCTTCCCGTTGAGGAAATTCCTGCATACAAACAATATCGTTACCGCTATTGTTAATATAGTCCACGATCTTTGCAGGTGCATCCTTTTCACCTATCCCTAGCATCTGGATATTGTAAGTCATGATGGAAAGGTCGTGGGGGGCATCGGGTACAGTTTGCGGGTTCAATCCATAGTAAGTGGTAATTAACGGGTACCCGGCTGCGATAATCAGTATGGATAGAATAGCTATCTTTTTCCAGCGTGCAATCCAGTAAAGCAGCAGGATAATATTTACAATCAATAAATAATGATAGGTGTAGCCTAGCAGGGATGAAAAATAAAACACGTTAGGGTTAATATAGGGTGCGGTATAGCTCCCAAATAATCCGATCATGGTGATGATCGTGACAATTCTCATGATAATGTCAAATAATCGACCCAATTAATTTTAAATTTAATGATGATTTATAATTTCCCATATTCAATTACTTTTTGATTTGAACAGTATCTCCTTTTCCTCTTTTGTCAAGCTTTCATAACCATGTTTGGAGATTTTGTCCAAGATGCTGTTGATGCGGTCGTCTTTTCGTTTTTTGTACTCGTTATATTCCATGTCATTCATGTCCGAGACTTTCTTTTTGTACTTGACTCTCATGGTCTTCTTCCGGAATGGGCGGCTGTTGCCTAACTTGGTGAAGAAGGATGAAAGTCCTTTGGTCAAATCGAGATTGCGACGGAAAGACAAGGTGAAAAGATAACCGAACAAGGCTCCCCCGAGGTGGGCAATATGCCCTCCCGCATTACCGTTGGGGATACTTAGAAGATCTATGACAGCCGTGAAGATCGCCAGATGAATAAGTTTCACAGGACCGATCAGAAACACATATATCTTGTAGTTCGGATGGTAAGTACACACGGCGAACACAATGGCCATGACGGATGCCGAGGCCCCGATGGCCCACGACTGGTAACGTTCAAACTCGAAAGCGGGAAACAAGGCGTAGGCTGCCATGTAAATGATAGCCCCAGTAATTCCCCCAAGGAGATACACTCCCGTGAGTTTCTGGCTGGAGAACGTGTTTTGAAAGATCGAACCGAACCAGTACAGCCAGAGCATATTGAACAACAAGTGTAGAAACCCGAACTGGGTGAACATATTGGTAATTATCGTCCACGGCGTGTAAAGCAGACGTTCCGGTAGTGCGGGAACACCCACGTAAGGCAACAGGAGTTGTTCAAATCCCCGTTGTCCGGCCAGTACGAAGAATACTTCCAGAATCTTGATGATGAGGAAAACGCCAATGTTGATATAGATCAGGCGGGTAAGTGCCGTTCCTTGTTTGAAGGAGTTCTTTATCCCATTCCAGATTCCACCTGAAAAATTCGATCCATACGCCCTGTTGTACATAACCTATCTTTTTCTAGTAAAACTTTTTGCTGTGTTTTCGCCAGTAAAGAATCAGGAAGAAACCGAAAAGCATACCACCCAAGTGTGCAAAGTGAGCCACGTTGTCACCTACCGAGTTCTGTAAACCGAAGAACAATTCAGCGGCACCGTACAAAAGTACGAAATACTTCGCTTTGATGGGAATCGGAATGAACATCAAGTATAACTCCGTATTCGGGAATAACATTCCGAATGCCAACAATATACCGAAGACAGCCCCAGAAGCCCCGATCGTCGGGGCATTGGCGTAGGCTTGAATTATACCTTGCATGTAATATTCTGCCTGTCCGGCAAACTGAGCACTGGCAGGTGCGGCATTCCAAGCATCGACAAATTGCATGAGTTCCGAAAGTAATCTAGGATTACTTACGTGAGAGCGCACGAATTCTGCAAAGACTCCCGCATCGGGAGTACTTTGGAATGCGTAGAATTGTTCCTGCATATTGTGCAGACCGTACAAGCTTACCAGTGAGTGGAGTGCGGCAGCGCCTAATCCGGTAACAAAATAATAAATAATAAAACGTTTGGTACCCCATACCGATTCCAGTATCCGGCCGAACATGAACACGGCAAACATGTTAAAGAAAAGGTGAGTAAGCTCTTTTTGCGTGAACATGTGCGTGATATACTGGTAGATCTGGAAATACTGGGATTGCGGCAAGTGCATTCCAAGTATATTGACAAGATCAACGTTCGCCCGCTGGCCAATCATGTTAATGGCCAGGAAAACAAGCACGTTGATAATAATGATGATCTTTACAGCCGGGGTGATCCCGGCGAAGGGTCTATAATTGTTCATTGTTCAGCAGGTTTATTATTTTCCTTGTTGTCCGGTTTATTGTTTTTGTCTTGTTTACGCAACACTTTCGGGCCGTCCGGGCGATTGGCCGGTTTCTCGTTGGAACGATTACCCTGTTGGTTATTATTCCGGTTTTCGGGGCGGTGTTTGGGTCTGTTGCCTTGCCTGTTTTCGTTTCTGTTTTCAGGTTTATTTCCCGTGCTATTTCCCGGATTTTCCTTGGGTTTGTTCTCGTTATTCGTGTTGTTGTTCTCTTTCTGGTTACTTTTTCGGTTATTACGATTTCTGGAGTGATTTCGTTTGCCTTGATTTTGTTTTTTCTCGTCAAAACGATTCAAACTTTCTTCGCCTACCCCGTCCGTGTAGCCGATATTCACTTGTTCCTCTTTTTCGGTATCGACAGCTTTTGCCGGAATTTGTCCTCGTTTGTTCATGGCAATGATCTCTTTCACGCGGGCAACGGATAATTTAATCAGTGTACCGCGTCCTTCTTTGTCGAAAGAGTAGGACATATTGCGACCGAAAATATCTGTTTTTTGGTGATAAAGCATACCTTCGCCCGTGTTCAGCCAGATATTGGTGGACGGGAAATCTTTTTGCTCGTCAATATAAGCATCAACCTCGTAATTCAGACAACATTTCAGCTTACCACATTGTCCTGCCAGTTTTTGCGGGTTCAAGGAAATGTCCTGATAACGGGCGGCAGAAGTGGAAACGGAAATAAAGTTCGTGATGAACGTGGAACAGCATAATTTACGTCCGCACGACCCGATACCCCCGATCCGTCCCGCTTCTTGACGGGCCCCGATCTGTTTCATCTCGATCCGGATGTGGAATGTTTCTGCCAGAATCTTGATTAGTTTCCGGAAATCCACGCGGTCATTGGCTATGTAGTAGAAAATGGCTTTTGTCTTGTCCCCTTGGTACTCCACGTCCCCGATCTTCATGTCAAGTCCAAGTTCGGCAGCGATAACACGTGAACGGATCATCGTGTCGTGTTCCAAGGCGATGGCCTGTTGCCATTTCTCGATGTCGTGGGGTTTTGCCTTACGGTATATCTTTTTCAAGGGATTACGTTCCAAGTCAACTTTTTTCAGTCTCATCTGTTCCCGCACGAGTTCTCCCGTGAGGGATACGATCCCGATGTCATGTCCAAGAGCTGCCTCCACGGCCACGATGTCCCCTATATCCAGTTTCAGGTTACTGTTGTTTAAATAAAAACCTTTCCTTGTATTTTTAAACCGAACTTCCACGATTTCAGAAGGAGTGCATCCTTCCGGGGTATCTTTCATCCAGTTATAAACAGTGAGTTTTCCTGCCAGCAGGCGGTGGTCAATCACGGGGACAACCTGTGGTTGTTGCTTTATATTTTTGTTTTCGGAGTTGTTCTGTACTTCTTCTTCGTTTATCTCGCTCATATTGTATTAATTGAAAATTGAAAATTGAAAATTGAAAATGATGTGATATTTATTTTCGGATTTCAATTGTTCAATTTTTAGTTTATATCTTTTAGTTCTTCATGTTTTTCACGGTCTGATATTTTGCATTACTTTGATGCAGAGATCCGTGAAAATTATTTTCCCGTTCCCGTTCCGGATGATGTCGCTATATGCGCGTTCAAATTCATCGAAAAGAGGAATAATATTGCCTTCATGAACGTAGGGAGAGAATCTTGTGGAGAAAGTTTTCTCCCGTTCAGTCATGTATACTATTTTTTCAATACCAAAGTTTCTGACAAAGTTTTCCCGTAACATACGGATGCAATGCATCAGAAAACTTTTTTGCTTTTCTCTTCCGAGAGAAGCAAGTTCATTGACAAATTCGTTAACGGGGAGCATTTTCCGTTCCCAGCAGAGACGCATCATCTGCACGAATTTCTCTTGATTGTAAACAGATTCGTCGGTCTCGTTCAGCATACGGAGGGCTCTCAGCCAGCTACCGGATGCCACGTGAGCGACTTGATCGGCCGAGTCCCGGACTAGGTGTTTTTGAAGAACCAGTTGTTCCGCTATGTTTTCTTGGGTCAGAGGGGATACCTTGATCCGTTGGGTCCGCGAGAGAATCGTGGTAATGATTTCCTCTGCGTGTTCGGTGACTAGCAGGAATAACGTGTTTGGATAAGGTTCTTCCAATATCTTTAAAAGTTTGTTGGAACATTCCGTTTTCATCTTTTCGGGTAACCAGATGATCATGACCTTGTAGTCCGATTCGAAGGATTTCAGGTTGAGTTTTCGGAGGATGTTCCCGCTTTCTTCTGTGTATATCAAGGCTTGGGCATTTTCGTCAGCCCCCATGGCTCCCAGCCATTCTTCCATGTCTATGTATGGACTTTTGAGTAGAAGATTGCGCCACTCGTTGATATACTCGTCACTGATCGGTGTTTTTATTTTGGCAGATTTTACTACGGGAAAGACAAAATGTAAATCTGGGTGGATCAGTTTCTGCATCTTCTTACACTCCGGACAGACCCCGCAAGCGTCTTCATGTTTGTCACCTGTGCAGAAAAGGTATTGCGTGAAAGCTAACGCCAGGGCTAGCGATCCCGCTCCCGTATCACCGGAAAAGAGTTGTGCATGACTGATTCTTCCCGTTTGTAGGGAAGTAATCAGTCTTTGCTTTATCTCTTCATGTCCTATGACGTCTTTAAAAAACACCTTATTAATTTTAGATTTAAAGATTTATGATTTTAGATTTCTCGTCCGCAAGCCAACGCTTTTGTAATCGTAAATCGTAATTCATAAATCGTAAATTAATTTGTTTTCAATTGAATGCCCAGTTCCTTGAATTGCTCCGGAGAGATTTCAGAAGGGGAGTCAATCATCACGTCACGCCCGGAGTTGTTCTTCGGGAAGGCAATCACGTCGCGGATAGAATCCAACCCGGCGAACATAGAGGCTAACCGGTCGAAACCGAACGCGATACCACCGTGAGGAGGAGCCCCGAATTTGAATGCTCCCATAAGGAATCCGAACTGAGCCTGTGCGGCCTCGTGCGTGAAACCTAGACAATCGAACATTTTGGATTGCAATGCCGAATCGTGAATACGGATAGAACCACCACCGACTTCCACGCCGTTAATGACCATGTCGTAAGCATTGGCACGTACTTTACCCGGGTCGGTATCCATTAATGGAATATCCTCCGGCTTGGGAGAAGTGAACGGGTGGTGCATCGCGTAGAAACGTTGGGTTTCCTCGTCCCATTCCAGCAAAGGGAAGTCTACTACCCACAACGGTTTGAAGACATCCTTATCCCGTAATCCCAGACGATTACCCATCTCTAAACGTAACTCGCACAATTGGGGGAGGGTTTTGAATTTCGGACCTACTAGAATCAGAATTAGGTCTCCCGGTTCTGCTTTGCAGGTTTCTGCCCATACTTTCAAGTCGCTTTCCGTGTAGAATTTATCAACAGAGGATTTGAATGTTCCGTCCTCGTTGTATTTCACGTAAACCAATCCTTTGGCCCCGATCTGTGAACGTTTCACGAATTCTGTCAACTCGTCCAGTTGTTTACGGGTATATCCGGCACATTTAGGAGCGCAGATGGCCCCGATATATTCTGCATCGTTGAACACGGCAAAATCTTTCCCTTTGGCAACAGCGGTTAAATCCACGATCTTCATCCCGAAACGAAGGTCCGGTTTATCACATCCGTATTGCTCCATGGCATCCATCCAGGTCATTTTTTCCAGTTTGGGAATATCCACACCACGAACTTCTTTGAACAGGTGACTGATCAAGCCTTCGAAAACTTCCAACACGTCTTCTTGTTCCACAAATGACATTTCGCAGTCGATCTGTGTGAATTCGGGTTGACGGTCAGCCCGTAAATCTTCGTCCCGGAAACATTTTACGATCTGGAAATAGCGGTCGAAACCGGAAACCATCAGCAATTGCTTGAAAGTTTGCGGGCTTTGCGGAAGGGCGTAGAATTGGCCTTGGTTCATACGGGAAGGTACCACGAAATCGCGGGCCCCCTCGGGAGTACTCTTGATTAATACCGGGGTCTCTACCTCGATAAAGTTCAAGTTACTCAAATAGTTCCGGGTCAATTGTGCCATGCGGTGGCGTAATTCCAGATTTTTGCGAACACAGGAACGACGTAAATCCAAGTAACGGTATTTCATCCGGATTTCATCCCCCCCGTCGGTTTGATCCTCGATCGTGAAAGGCGGTACTTCCGATTCGCTCAGAACATTCAATTCATTCACTATAATCTCGATGTCGCCTGTCGGTATTTTATTGTTTTTGCTGGCTCTTTCGATCACCGTACCCTTTACCTGGATCACGAATTCACGTCCGAGCTTTGCCACGTTAGCTTTAATTTCTTCGGGAGCCGATTCCTCGACAACCAATTGGGTAATCCCATAACGGTCACGGAGATCCACGAAAGTCATGGCTCCAAGTTTCCGTACTTTTTGTACCCATCCGCTAAGACAAACGCTTTCATTCACGTTTTCCATTCTTAGCTGCCCACAAGTATGTGTTCTATACATAAATTTTCAATTTTAATTCTGGCATAAACATTGTGCGAAAATAGTAAGAATTTGTCAGTTTAAGGCATAAATAATTGAAAATTGAAGTGTGGATACTGAAAATGAAATGATATGTGAAAGATCGATGAAAGTTGAGAGGGAGAAAGTTGTGGATTTTTTCAATATTATTATCCCGATTTTGTGATGAAACGTGGACAATTGTTTATCTTTGAAATCTAAAATGAAGTGATTAATAATTTAACGGTGAATTACATTGATGTGATTATATTGCTACCGTTGGTATACGGGGCTTATAAAGGGTTTAGTCTGGGGTTGATTGTTGAAATGTCAACGTTGTTTGCGTTGGTGTTAGGAGTTTTTATCTCGTTGAGATATGCCGTGAACGTGGAGGGCTTTTTGAAAGATTTCGTGGCTTTGCCGGAGTCGTATGCCTATTATATCGCTTTCGCCGTGACTTTCCTGCTGGTTATTATCGTGATGCATCTGCTTGGAAAATTGTTGACCAAGTTGATTGATATGGTTTCATTGGGACTGTTTAACAAGTTATTCGGGATCGTGTTGGGCGTGTTGAAAGCTACTATCGTGGTATGCGTGGTGCTTTTCATCGTGAATGCGCTGGACGTTCGTTATGATTTTATTTCGGCAAAAACGAAAGGTGATAGCTTGTTGTACAAACCTTTTGTTAACTTTGCAAATGGCGTTTACGAAAGTGTAATAAAATAAAAGCTAAAAACGAAAAGATAAGAGTTGAAGAACTCGTAACTTATTAACTTATAACTCGCAAATGCGAATTAAAAATTAAGAATCGATGAATTTTGTTGAAGAACTAAGATGGAGAGGGATGATCCATAATATCATGCCGGGAACCGAAGAACAATTGGCAAAAGAACAAACGACAGCTTATGTCGGAATTGACCCGACGGCAGATTCGCTACATATAGGTCACCTCGTGTCGGTTATGATGATGAAACATTTACAAATGGCCGGGCATAAACCGATTTTCGTGATTGGTGGAGCAACGGGTATGATCGGAGATCCCAGCGGTAAATCCTTAGAACGGAATTTGTTGGACGAGGATACTATTCAAAAAAACATGGCGGGAATTAAAGCCCAGTTGTCCAAGTTTATTGATTTCAATTCGAACGAGCCGAATGCGGCGATCATGGTAAATAATTATGACTGGATGAAAAACTTCTCTTTTCTCGATTTTATACGGGAAGTGGGAAAACATATCACGGTGAATTACATGATGTCGAAGGATTCCGTGAAAAAACGATTGAGTGCCGATTCGACAAACGGGATGTCGTTCACGGAGTTTACCTATCAATTGGTGCAAGGGTATGATTTTTTGTACTTGCGTCGTAATTATAACTGCCTGTTGCAAATGGGTGGTTCCGATCAATGGGGAAATATCACCACGGGTGGAGAATTGATTCGCCGGAAAGATGGTGGGGAGGCTTATGGTTTGACCTGGCCGTTAATGACCAAGAGTGACGGTAAGAAATTCGGGAAAACAGAGTCGGGTAATGTGTGGTTGGACCCACAGCGGACTTCTCCATACAAGTTCTACCAATTCTGGCTGAACAGCACGGACGAGGATGCAGCCCGGTATATCAAGATTTTCACGATATTACCACCGGCAGAGATTGATGCCTTGATTGCAGAGCATCAAGAAGCTCCGCATTTGAGAAAATTGCAGAAAGTACTGGCAAAGGAAGTGACCTGTTTGATTCACGGGGAAGATGCCTATGATTCAGCTTTGGAGGCCTCCCAAATTCTTTTCGGTAATGCAACATCCGATGCGTTGAAACGTTTGGATGAAGATACGCTATTGTCTGTTTTCGAAGGGGTGCCTCAATTTGACGTTGCACGAACTGATTTAGAGGCTGGAATTCATATTGTGGACTTGATGGCAGAGAAAACTTCCATGATGTCTTCAAAAGGAGAGGCTCGGCGTGCATTGAAGGGAAATGCGATTAGTATAAATAAGGAGAAAGTGCAGGATCAAGAATTAGTAGTTACTCCCGAATATTTGATCGACGGTAAGTTTATCCTTTTGCAAAGCGGGAAAAAGAATTATTTCTTGATTACGGTGAAGTAAGCGAGTTTATAGGATAAATGAATAGAGGCTGCATCCAATGCAGCCTCTATTCATTTATTGTAATTGAAAATTAATAGGAACAGTGAAAGATACTCTCACCGGTTTCTGTCTTTGTTTCCCAGGGGTCCATTTCGGCATGGATTGAATGACACGAATGGCTTCCTTGTCTAGGGAAGGGTCCACGGACCTGGTAACCTTTACGTTTGAAACGCTACCGTCTTTCTCGATGACAAATTGTACAAAAACTTTACCTTGGATGTTGTTTTCCTGTGCGATCATCGGATATTTGATGTGCTTGGAAATCCATTTTTGTACATTGCCTCCCGGGAATTTCGGCATCTCTTCAACTACCGCAAATACTTCAGATTCTCCGGAATATTCATCTCCATACCCGTATTCACCTTCGTACCCGTTACCCGTACCGCTAAAGTCGTAAACTCCGTGATTGGCAACATTGGCTTCCACGTCCATGATGTCCAAGTTGTCATCCAGATTTATTTCTTCATCTACGATCTGTATCAAGTCGGTTAACCGAGGTGCGGGAGGTGGTGGCGGAAGAGCTTGTTGCATCCGTTGTGTAACGGGTATGATTTCTTCGTCCAACTGTTCTTCCGTGTTTATTACTATGAAGCCTTCTTCCATCTTCACGTCGACTTTCCACTCGAAAGCAAGGAATATGCAGGCTAATGCTACGATTAGTCCGATCTCGAAGAAGATTCCTTTTTTGTTTTCGAGGTTTGCCTTTGATGATTTCTTTACTTCCATAATGTTTATTTATGATGGTTAAGCTCATACCTCTAATATACAAAAAATTAGCCAGAAATCAAAATAAACGAATGGTTTTGTCGGAAAATAGGTGAAAGATGTGTAATTATATATATAGTTGATTTTCAGTATAAAAAGGAGCGACATTCGAATGTCGCTCCTGAAGAGGGAAAAGGTCTGATTTCCCTATTTTTTTGTTTTGATTGGTGCCTTATTTTATCTCTTCGTCTATTTCGAAATCTTGGTATAAGAAATCGTTGAACGGGAAACGTGCCGAGTGAATGTCTTTGGCAATCCCGTATATCTTTTCTTTCAATTCCTCGATATTTTCTTTGGATTTAGCCGAGATGTACACGGTTTCTCCTTCCTGTTTGGACATCCACATTTGTTTCAAGTCCTCTAGGCTATAGTTTTTCCGCTCGATGGGAGTGAGATCATCTTCCTCCTTTTTCGTGTACGTGAAGGCGTCTATTTTATTGAATACGGTAATCGTGGGTTTGGAATTATCCATTAACTCTCCCAGTGTTTCGTTCACGACCCGGATTTGATCCTCGAATTGGGGATGGGAGATGTCGACTACATGCAAAATAACATCAGCTTCTCTCACCTCGTCCAGCGTGGATTTGAATGATTCTACCAGGTGGTGGGGAAGTTTACGGATAAAACCGACCGTGTCCGCCAGCAGTAGTGGGACGTTCTTTATGGCTATCTTGCGTACCGTGGTATCCAAAGTTGCGAAAAGCTTGTTCTCGGCGAATACTTCCGATTTACTCAAAAGATTCATGAGCGTGGATTTACCCACGTTCGTGTAGCCCACTAAGGCCACTCGCACGAGTTTCCCGCGGTTTTTCCGTTGCGTGACCATCTGTTTGTCAATCTTGGCCAACTGCTCTTTCAGGCGGGTGATTTTATCCCGGATGATACGTCTGTCGGTCTCGATTTCACTTTCACCCGGACCGCGAAGTCCGATACCTCCTTTTTGTCTTTCCAAGTGGGTCCACATACCCGTTAGACGAGGAAGTAAGTACTGATATTGTGCCAGTTCAACTTGAGCTTTTGCTTCTGCCGTACGGGCTCTTTTGGCGAAAATATCCAAGATGAGGTTGGTACGATCAAGTACTTTTCTGCCTTTTAGTTCTCTTTCCAGGTTTCTGATTTGTGTCGGACTTAGTTCATCATCAAAAATAATCAAGTTAATATCGTTATCTTCAACGTATGTTTTGATTTCTTCCAATTTTCCTTTGCCGACAAAGGTAGCCGTTACCGGCTTATCCAAGTTTTGCGTGAATATTTTCACAGTTTCCGCTCCTGCCGTTTCTGCTAGGAATGCGAGTTCGTCCAAGTATTCACACATCATGTTGTAGCTGATGTTTTCTGATTGTAGCGCTACACCTACAAGAATGGCTTTTTCTGCTTCTTTTTTCGTGTAAAAATATTCGCTCATAAATAGGAAAAGAAGGGGCTGACGATGATCGACAGCCCCTTGTTATAATTTAACATGTCTTTTTACTGTAACTGGAAGTTGATAGGTACAGTGTAAGATACTCGAACCGGTTTACCTCTCTGTTTTCCAGGTTTCCATTTCGGCATGGCTTTTACCACGCGGATAGCCTCCTTGTCCAAAGATGGGTCAACGGATCTGGCAACTTTCACGTCGCTAACACTACCGTCTTTTTCGATCACGAATTGTACGAAAACTTTACCCTGAATGTTATTCTCTTGTGCGATCATCGGGTATTTTACGTTCTTCGCAATCCATTTTTGTACACTACCTCCGGGGAACTGCGGCATATCTTCTACTACTTGGAAAATATCAGCTTCTCCGTCGCTCTCTTCTTCTCCCCAGCTGTCTCCGTCGTAATCGAAGTTATAATTATTCTTGTTTTCAACGTCAGCTTCAGCGTCGTCGATTTCAAGTTCCTCGTCAATACTTAATTCATCTTCCACGATCTCGATCAAGTCCGTCAATTTCGGGGCTGGAGGAGGTGGTGGGGGTGGCTTCATCATTTGTTGAGTAATAGGAATGATTTCCTCCTCAACCTGCTCTTCTTGGGTAATAACAAACCCTTCTTCTACTTTCGTGTTGGTCTTCCAGTTGAAAGCACTCAGTAGAATCCCTAGAGCTATAACAAAACCGATCTCAAGGAAAATGGTCTTTTTCCCTTCAAGATCTGCTTTAGGTGATTTTTTTACTTCCATGTTATTAGTTTAATATTATAGTTCTGTTTTTCTCACAATTTGCGTGGGTAAAAATAGTCAAATTCATAATAAACCGCAATATTTCTCCCCTTTTTTTTGAAGAAAATGTTAAAATGATCGCTAAACTTCATTAAAATCTTCTTAAAAGTTTGCGTTGTTGTTCATATCATGTTGATTTCATGCTGATGATAGCTTGGGAGGGAAAAGTAAAAAAGGACAACCAATCTAAGGTTGTCCTTTTTCGGGATGTTCGTATTGTATGTAAATCACTGTATGTTTTTCTTATCTTAACTGGAATGTAATCGGGATGGTAAACCGAACTCTTACAGCTTTGTCCCGTTGCATTCCCGGAATCCATTTCGGCATGGCCTTAACCACGCGGATGGCTTCTTGTGACAGATCCGGATCAGCGGAGCGAACCACGTTGATGGAACTGATGCTACCGTCTTTCTCTACCACGAATTCAACAAATACTTTTCCTCCGATGCCTATTTCCGCACATCTTGCCGGGTATCTTAAATTTTCCCTAAGCCACTTGTTCAAGTCTCCGTTAAAACGAGGCATTTTTTCAACTATCATAAACGGAAGGTCTCCCTCTCCGGAATCATCACCCTCATCGTTATACCCGTTTTGCCAGTCGGTAGCTTTACCCGTTAAAGAGCCTTTCGTATTTTCGTTTTCATCAACAACGTCCATTTCATTTTCAAGATCTATCTCGTTTTCCACGATCTCGATGAAATCTAAGGGTTTCACAGAAATCTTGGGAAGTGGTTGGGAAGCTCTTTGTGGTACAAAAACGGGAAGAACTTCCTCTATGTCACTCGTCTCGACAGGAAACGTAATCTCTTTGGCCTCTTCTTGGTAGTATTTTGTCTCAAAGGCAAAAAACACCGTAGCCAAGGCTACAATAAAACCGATCTCGCGGAAAATAAACCGCTTGTTCTCAAGATCGGAACGGGATGTTTTCTTTGCTTCCATGACGTTTATCTTTAAATGTTATTTAAACGTTAATTTGATGTTTCAAAAGTAGAAGATAAAAATGATATAAACAAGTTTTTTGCCGAGAAATGTGAATATTTTCTTAAAATTTTTACCATGTAATTTTAAAATAACGTTAAGATGCCCGTGTTTATTAGGTTTTCTGGATTATTTGTTTTGGAAAGAAAATTAATTGTCTCTAACTTTTTTACCTTTGTGTTATGATTGAAGTATTGTATATACGGGTACCGGAGAAAGTGGAACGAGAAAATTTGTTTATTCACTTACAAGGTTTTGTTTCCGGTGAATGTTATAATGAAGTCTTAGGATATAAAAATAAGGAGGTGGCTCTTCGCCGGTTGCTGGGGGAAACATTGATAAGTTTTGCTTTACGGGAATATTGGGGATTGCCGTTAGGAAGTTACCGGATACTCCGGGGTGAAAAAGGTAAACCATTCATTGTCGGTCGGGAGAATGTGTTTTTTAATCTCTCTCATTCAGGAGAATACGTGGTTTGCGCCGTGTCGGATCGGGAGGTCGGGATTGATATCGAAAAACGGGCTAAAGCACGGATGGAGGTTGCCGGACGCTTTTTTCATGAGCGAGAGGTACGGATGCTAAAGTCCTTGAGCGGAACAGAACAAGATCGGTTATTTTTCAATTACTGGTCGGTGAAAGAGAGTTTTCTGAAATATATAGGTACAGGACTGACTCGCCCGTTGAATAGTTTTATCGTGACGTTCACGGGAGAACGTGTTTCCCTGTACGAGGGGATAAACGGGTTGCCCCTGCATGTGAATGCTTGTCCGGTAGATGCGGGTTATGCCTGTTATGTTTGTAGTGAATACGACGGGTTGCCGGAGATTCGGGAAGTTACTTTTGAAGAGATCATCCGTTGTTAGACAGATGATCTCTTCAAGTGTAATTATTTCTTGATACGAGTTATCAGACTCTGCACGTAGGCTGCGTTATTCGGTTGAAGGTTATTGCTTATTTCTTGCAAGTACGTGCTGGCTTTTTCTTTTTGTTGCTGGTTGGCGATTCGTTCGAAACCGGTGAGTTCACGTAGGACTGACATACGGTTGGCCTCGTCTGGGAGTTCTTTGTTCATGTTTTGGAGAACTTTGAGGATTTCGTCTACCCGGTCTTTTTGTCCCTTGTTAATGATATGAAAGAAGAGCATGCGATATCTCAGTGGAAGGGCACCTTTGTAATGGTCTTTTTCAAATTGTTTCAAGTCTGTCATTCGTTTGTCAAAATCGATACCCATCATTTTGAGTACACGGAATTCTTCCGAGTAAACCGATATGATTTTGTCTTCAACCTCTTGCTGACCGAGGTGTTTACTGAAAGTTGCCCGGTTTTCGACAAGATATCGGAACAGGGGGGTGTCCACGTTGTTTATTTCTGTTTTGATCAAAGTCCAGTTCTCCGGTTCGCATAGTTTGTCCACGCCCAGTTGGATCATAGTTTCACTCATGACGGTTTGCAGGCGTTTTTTGTCGTGAACACGCAAGATTTTGATGTATTCTTTTAAGAATGAACGATCCCGTGCTCCCGCGGAGTATTTCCTATTGGCTTCTGCCAATTCAATGGCATCTTTAACTTTTTGAACGAAGTCTTCTTTGGGACTGGATACGGCTCCTCCATCCAGACGGCAGTATACTGTTCCGTCATGATTGAGTATCAGATAAGTCGGGTATACTCGTATGTCATATTTTTGTGCAATATCAATCCCGTCACCTTCTTCCATATCCTTCATGATACAGATGTAGTTACTGTTAAAATAGTCGCCACATTCTTTTAACGGGAAGATGAATTTTACCATGTACTTGCATGGCCCGCAGGTTTTCGTGTAGCAATCGATGAATAGCTTTTTCCCTGTTGCTTGGGATTTGGCGAGGGCTTCTTTAAAAGTTAAGTCTTCAAAATTTGTTCCTTCTTGGGCGAGACAATAACCTGCAAGGGAAAATAATAAACTAATTAAAAAGATGCGTTTCATAATTATTGTTTTAATGTATTTTGGATTAATGCTTTCATTTCTTTTCCAGGACCGGGGGCGAAGACCGTTACGATTTTTCCCTCTTTGTCTATAATGAAATAACGAGGAACTCCATTTATTTGGTATTCTGTTTCAAAATGAGAATTCGCTGATGGGGCCGAAATAAGATTCAACATTCCTGTCATGTTATTCTCTTTGATGGCTTTTAACCATTTGTCTTGGTCGCTTTTTCGATCAATAGAGATGGTCAGAAATAGGATATCTTTATATTGTTTGAATTCATCTTTTAATTGCATGAATTTGGGCATTTTTTCGATGCAGCTACAGCACCATGTAGCCCAAACGTCCACGATAATCACCTTTCCTCTGAAATCAGCGAATGAATAGTTTTTTCCATTTGTATCTTTCATTGAAGATAATGGTGCCGATTGACCTTTGCTTAAAGGTTCATATTGTGTGTATAGTTTTAATATTTCTTGTTTTAATGGAGAATCTTCTACGTGTGATTCTATGGTAGGGCGTAATTCTGCAATTTCTTCCGGGCATCCATTGGTTTGGAAAAGAAATTTCATTTTTTCTAGATAAGTATCATGTAGTAGTTTATTGTTACTGGAAAAAATATCTTTTAATTTGGTATAGTCGTTGTGGTTGAGAGGTCTTGCGAAGAATTGTGTGGAGATGGAAATCCCGTCTCTTGCGGCATCGAAAGTTTCTCCTTTTTTTAAGGCTTGAATCATATAATAATAATCTGTCCATTGGCCGGGAGAGTTTTGTTGCAGGAATGCGGCTACTGTAGGATCGTTTAACTCAATGGTAGGTATTTGGCGAAGTAAAGATTTTATATCTTCTTTTTCTCCTTTATTTTGTGTGATGTATTCTCCACTTTTTAGAATCATGAAACAATTATTTTGAATGGCTAATGGGATATTTTTTTTGTCCATTCGTTTTATATTATCATGATAGGTTGTTGTAATATCTTTGGCGGAGGAAAATTCTTTCGACCATTTTTGTTTGAGATATTGATAAATATTTCCCTCTTGTGCGAAAAGGGGAAAGTAAAGAAATTGTAGAAATATGAGAATTCTTATTTTCATGTTTTAAGATATGAAAAATGTATAAAGGGATAAAGTGTCAAAAGTCTATAAAAAACTTTTGACACTGTTTTAGTTATGACGTTTATTCTTGAGGACCTTTAGCTATCCCTTCAAGATCAATACCGTAGTTATTTTTCATATGATTTATTACAATTTCATATCTTTGATTAATGAGTGGATAGGTCGTTGGAGAATACTTCGCTTGAAATTCTGTTTTCGTGTAGAACATGGCAGCTCTTACATAACTGAGGAAATCCCGATATGGATAAGCTGCTTGTTCCCAGCTTGGATTTGTGTATTCGCTTACACCAGAGGGAACTTTTTCATTTTTAAAGTCCCGGTAGATAATCTTAATGAAACCTCTAATCATATAGTAATTCGGATCATCTTTCTGATTATCAGTATTAACTATTCGAGTTGTATAGTCAATTCCATTTTTGAAGTCGTTTGGTTCAGTGATAATTCCATTTTGTAAGGCTGCTTCGATCATTAGATAAAGGAATACTGCACGCCTAATTTTAAGCGATTGTTGATTCGGATTAGCTATTTCACTATTTGTAAAACTGATCGCCCAGTAATCAAAGCCATCTGTTTTTAATTCCACAAAATTTGGATTTCCTGTTCCGGTACCCGTTCCAGTGCCTGTTCCGGTACCCGTTCCAGTGCCTGTTCCGGTACCCGTTCCGGTACCCGTTCCAGTGCCTGTTCCGGTACCCGTTCCAGTGCCTGTTCCGGTACCCGTTCCAGTACCTGTTCCGGTACCCGTTCCAGTACCTGTTCCGGTACCCGTTCCAGTACCTGTTCCAGTGCCTGTTCCGGTACCCGTTCCAGTGCCTGTTCCGGTACCCGTTCCAGTGCCTGTTCCAGTGCCGGTACCTGTTCCGGAGCCTGTTCCACTATCATCTGGATCTTCTCCCGGCAATAATCCTCTTAAATTATCAAGCATATATATTTTTACAGGTAATACGGTTTTTGCAATTTCGGGAGACACGTAATTGAGAACGTGGTTCTTGAGAAAATTGAGATAATATGGTACTTGTTCATCTGTGAGGTCGTTGCCGTAATATAATTTACCTGTTCCTAATGAGGTCCATTTACGATTAAGATCTTGTGTGCTAATATCTTTGTATATTAAATACACGCCATAAATGTTATGAATTTCTTCAATCTCTTTATCCCATGAATTATTTCCCTGAGGAAATTCAAATCGAAGAACAGAGTAGTTACCGGAAGGAGTCACATCATTTTCATTGTAACAACCTGTTATCATGAAAATGCAACTTAATGCGATTATAAATAGTTTCTGTTTCATGGTAATTATTTTAATTAGAGGTTAAACTACCGTTGCGAGGAGAGGGTGCCAGTGGATTTTGTTCCAGTAGGTTATTTAATTCCAATGCGTCCGGGGGTAAAGGTAGAGTGTATCCGGGATCATTTTCTTGTAATGTGTAAACAATCGTGGATGTTGCATCCGGGAACCACGTGTGTTTAATTTCTTTCATCCCCCAACGGCGTAAATCAAACCACCGATGATCTTCAAAACATAATTCTCGACGTCGTTCGTCATGTATAAACGTAATTAATTCATCCGGATCAGAAATGTTTTTTTCTTGATAATCTGAAGGGAATCGGTATGTTCGAAGTTCATTTAGCAAACGTAAAGCTTCTGTTCCTGCATTTGCATTTCCGGCCTTGTTTAACATGGCATTTGCTTCACAGAAATTTAAATAAGCCTCAGACAAGCGAAAACTTCTACTGAAAATACCAGTCCCTCCCCTTGGTTGATAATATCTGGAAGAACTTACATTCACTTTTCCGAAAGCAGAAGGCATTGCTTCCACTTCATTGTTTGCGTTCGTGATTTCATACGAACTACGAATGATGTAACGATCTTTACGTAGGTCTCCAGCTGTTTCATCAAAACTTTTCATCAGTTCCTCCGAGGCTCTGAAAAATGGACGGTTTTCTTTTCCTGAGCTTGCATTGTAGACATAATTAGTAAAGTCGTTCATGTTCCCGTATACCCAGATTACTTCGGGAGAGTTGGTGTAGGAGTGGTAGTTTATATAAGAGGGAGAGTCGGGATTGAAGTCAATTGTTTTTAGATCCAAGAGACGGAAATTCCCGTTTTGGATAACATTATTGGCATAAGTAGCAGCTTTTTCCCATTGTTCCATGTATAAATAAACTCTGGAAAGGAGTAATTGTACCATGGGAAGGCTTGTTCTCCAATTCGCTTGCCATTGTTGGTCTGTGGGTAATGATTGATATAAGCGTTCTGCTTCCAGAAGGTCATCTAATATTTGTGAATAAACTTCTTCTACTGTATTTCTTTTTAATTCGGATTCTTCAATTCCACTGTTTAATTTTAGAGGAACTCCTAATGCCATTTTATCGCTATTATAGGGTGCTCCGAAAATGTTGACCAAGTTGAAGTAAAAGTATCCACGAAGAGCTAATGCTTGAGCCTTTACTGAATTAATCGTGTTTACATCATCATTTATATCAACAATGTAATCTAGAACGGCATTGGCTCCCAGTATTAAAGTGTAATAGCTTTTGTAAATATTAAGTGTTGTTAACCCGGCAGTTTCCATAACCTCGTACATATTCGATTGCCAAGAATAAGGAGCCCACCATGCATTAGCGTTTGCCCCGGTATTTGGTTCTTGATAAGGAGCAGGGGCAACATCGTCATCTAATAGATAAAGGAAAATGTTTAATCCCGAGACATCATTACGAGGGTAAGCTTCTCCCAGTAGAAGTTCATTCATGGAGTTAGCATCCTTGGGTACAAATTCACTCTTGGATTTGGGTTCCAGAAAATCTCCGCACCCTCCCAAAATCAAGCTGATAATAAAGATAAATATGATTTGTTGTTTCATAATGATTTTTTTTAAAATCCGACACTTAAACCGAACGAGAATACTTTGGGCATAACACTATCTCCCAATTCTGGGTCAAAACCATTAAAACGGCTACTACCTATAACAAACGGGTTATTCACGTTTGCACTGATAGAACAATTGGTCGCTCCGAATTTGGCACATATCTGAACGGGAACATTCCAGGATAGAGAGATTTGTGTACAACGTAAAAAAGACGCATCAACAACCATGGCATCAGAGTTCCCCCACATCTCATAGATGGAATTTGCAGCCGTCCCGTCCGGGAGTTTTATGTTGTATACATCTTCGACGGATGTATATAAGGCCGGATAAATCGTGTGTTTCTCATCTCCCGGTTTTTGCCATCGTTTTAATAGATCCTTCGATAAATTGTAAAAAGGCTCGGGCAATTTTCCGTAATTGAAATTCTGATAAGGATTGGGGAGGCGTTTTTTAGCCCCGAGTAGCACGGAAAAGTTTACTCCTAATGATAAACTTTTGTAACGGATACGTGTATCAACACCTCCGGTGAAATAAGGATCTTTTTGACCGGAATATACCAGAAATGTAGTGGGATCAATGTCCGGATCTGCTTCCTCGAAATCAATCAGATTAAATGTCGGGTAGCCTGTTTCCGGGTCTAGACCGGCAAAAGAATATGACCAAAATGCACTAAGCGGATAACCTTTTTTTAAGAAACGATCACTGCTACCCGAGATGAAATCACTTTTGGTTATTTTATTTGCTTTGGTTTGAATGTCATCATTTTGAGTTTTATTCCAGTTTTTAGAGGCATTGAAACCTATCGTCCATGCGAAATCTTTTCTTTGGTAGGGAGTGATATTCATGGAGAATTCTAACCCGTGATTATGGATACGTCCTCCGTTCAGTTTCATGGTGTTCATACCGTATTCTTGGGCTATGTCTTGGTTGATAATGGCATTTGAACGTCTACCATAATATTCCAGACTCATGGTTATGCCATTAAATAATTGTAGATCCAAGCCCACGTTCCAGGTTTTTGTCCGTTCCCATTTTAATAGAGGGTTAGGTAGGCTCGATATGGTTAAATAGTATTCATTATAACCGGGCAGAATTCCTTGGTATTGGGTGATAAGGTCCGGACTTACAGAGGTCACAACGTTTCCTTGAACCCCATACGTGGCACGCATATTCAGTTGATTGATCCAGGGAAGATGAGTTTTAACGAATTCTTCTTCTGCCATTCTCCAGGACACGCCCAAAGAATAAGTCGGGTCGAATTGTTTATTGGCATCTTGTCCGAATCGGTTTGATGCATCCGATCTAATATTGGCGTTGAGCACGTAGCGATCTTTCAGAGAGTAGGCGAATGTGGCGAAAAATGATACGTAGTTGTTTGTAATCGTTGTGTTTTTCCAACCTCCTTGGTATAATTTATCTAATGCTCCCCAAGAAATGGGAACGGTTCCGCCAACAGGTGTTACTTCTGTCGGATGTGTGGGGCTAACTAAGATCTCGCCTCTTTCGGGTACGTATCCCCAAACCGTGTTTGTGTTATTTTTATTGTCTTCGGAGCGTATCTCCATACCAGCCATTGCGTTAATTCGATGAATTTCGTTGATGGTTTTGGAGAAAACGAGTTTGTGTTGCATATTGTAGGAAGTATTACTTGTTGCATTGGTTGCCAATTCTCCTCCGAATGGTAATAAAGCAGCCTTGAATTTGGCAGAACCGGAAGTTTCCGAACCATAGGCGTAACCGCGATAGTTTTTCTCAATATAAGAAGTCTTTTCTCCCGCAAATGATTCTGAATTATTCATACTGTATGCTATACTCCCGACGAATTGATATTTTAGCCAATCCGTGATACTCCAATCTGCGTTGACTGATACGTTAAAATTCTTGGAGTTGTTTTTAGAGTAACTGTTTTCCATTTCGTTTAGGATGTTGTATCCGTATTCGAGCTGTCCAGTTCTGTTTAACTGATATCCGTAATATTGTTTATAAAATACATATTCCCCGTTTTCATCGAAAGCGGGAATTGCCCGGCTTGTCCGGGTTGCATAATTTTCAGGGGAAACTCCCGGCCCATATCCTTTCTTGTCATTGAAAGAACCGCTTAGGTTAAATGTAATTGACAGAGATTTAGTGAATTGTGTACTGACATTCAAACGGGAGGTGAATTGTGTCATGTCATCCCCTTTTTGAGTACCATGGTTTGACGAGTAACCGAATGAAGCGTTGTATGTTACTTTTTGGGTACCTCCGGAGATACTTAGGTTGTGATTATGGCTGAAAGAATTCCGGCACAAAATATCGAACCAATCCGTATTACACGTTTCCAGTCTTTTCATTTGTTTCATGAAATCGTCTTCGTTGATTAGCCGATTGTTGTACATGGCCATCAATCCTTCGTAAGTATATATTTGTGGAAGAGGATCCGATTGGTATCTAACTCCCGCATCATAAGCTTCTTTGCTGAATTGAATTCGTTCTTTAGAATTCATGTAATTAAACATTCCGTAATTCGGGCGGGTTCTAAATGAAAGATTGGTAGAATAACGGATGCTTGTTCTCTCTGCACTTCCTTTCTTCGTTGTAATTACGATTACCCCGTTAGAGGCTTTTGATCCATAAATTGCAGTGGCAGAGGCATCTTTTAAGACCGTGATGGTTTCAATATCGGACGGGTTCAACCATGATATCTGATTCCCGATTAAATTTCTCATATCTTGCGTAATGGCAGAACTGGCATCTATCGGGAGCGGGTCTGGTTGGATAATACCGTCTACAACCCATAGCGGGTCCGTGTTTCCGAAAATTGTCGATGTTCCCCGAATGGTGATTTTGGGAGTACTCCCGATGCGGGAAGAGGAGTTGACAACAACCATTCCCGGGATTTTTCCTTGTAGCATCTGGTCGATGGAATTATATGCCGGCATCATAATGTCTTCCGCTTTCACCGTGGTGTATGCCCCAACCATATCTTTACGGGGAAGACTGTTGTATCCGGTTGATACGACAGTTACTTCTTCCAGTTGGGAAGCATCTGTTTTCATCGTAATTTTTAGCGGTTTATCATCCGTGCATTTTATCACTTGGGTTTGCATTCCAACAAAAGAAAACACCAGGGAGTTTTCATTTTGATTGGGTAACGTGATGCTGAAATTTCCCTTTGCATCCGTGGAAACACCCATGGAAGTTCCTCGAATAAGTACCGTTACTCCGGGAAGGGTTCCTCCAGTCTCATCAAATACGGTTCCTTTGATGGTTCTTTTTGTCTGTGGTTCTTCCGGTTGTTCTTTGACCACGACAACTCCTTCAACCATGGAATAAGCTAAGTTGAAATGTTTCAATACAATGTCAATAGCTCGTTTTGTAGGAATATTTTTGACAGTGAGGTCTTTACACCTTTTGTCTTTCACCTTTTCCAAGTTGTACATGAATTTTACTCCGGTCTGTTTGCGGAACTCGTTAATGACCTCCACAAAAGAAGCATCTTTGTAGTTCAGGTTTACTGTACTGTTTTGTGCATATATTGTGCTACTACACAATAATGAAACGGATAAGAATAGAAAACTAACAAAAATGTGCGCTGTTCTTTTCTTTTTTTTCATAATGTTATTAATTGAGTTTGTATAATTGTTGAAAACATTTATAGTTTCTTACATTCCAATAATTAAATTCTTCCCTTGAACTTCTATTTTCACATCCGAACTTTTCTCGAACATCTCGATGAACGTATTTATATTTTTGAAACGACTCAAATCACCGGAGAAGTGTAGATTTTTAGCTCTTTCATGCGTGTAGAAAACATGGATGTCATACCATCTTTCGAGTTGATTCATGATATCTTCCAGTCTCATTTCTTGGAATAAAAACATACCGTTTTTCCAAGAGGTGGCATATTGCGTGTCTATTGTCCTTATTTCTGTTTGTCCGTTAGTTCTTATGATAATCTGTTGGTTAGGGGTCAGGATAAGTTGTTGTCCATCAGGCAAGCAATAGGCAATTTTCCCGTTAATAAGTGTGGTCACGGTTTCCCGGCTTTCCGGGTAATTGTTCACGTTGAATTCTGTTCCAAGAACGCGAATATTACCTTTATTGGTTTTTACGATAAAAGGAGTATTCGTGTGGTTTACCTCGAAATATGCTTCTCCGGATATAGTTACTTCCCGGACCGAGTCGACGAAGTTGACGGGATATTCTAGCCGGGAATCGGAATTTAGCCATACTTTTGTTCCGTCAGATAACGTCAGGAAAAATTCTCCGCCCCGAGGAACGACTAATGTGTTGTAGATGATTCCCGTCGGGACTTGGGATGATGGGTTATAATGTAAACCTGTTGTGTCGATTTGAATTATAGTCTCGTTTTGCCTTATGATTTGCCCAGAATCTCGGTTTAATTTTACTTTCCGTCCATCGTGCGTGATTAATAATGCTTGTTGTTTTCCGGGATGTATATCGGCAAAATATGTTTCATTATAATATTGGGGGGGATACTGTTTTTGCCAAATATACAAGAGCGTACCCGAGCCGATTAAAAGCAAAAGAATACAGGCAACCTTGAGATAGGAAGGTATAATTATTTTTTTCGGGGGAACAATATTTTTGTGGTATGCTTTTAAATAGTCAAACCGTTCTTGTTCCTCTATTTTTTTGTGAAGATACTGGCTGTCTGATAATTTTTGAGCAATATCTTTCAGGCGAGAATCCTCGTGTGGGACTTTTTCCTCCCTGTTTAGGATTTGTCGAAATAGCCATTCGGACTTATCAAATAAAGAATTCCATTCCATGATATAATCTTTTATTATCGATTATATCCCAAAAGTGATTTGGCGGGTGACAGTAAATATGAAAATTATTTACTGCCCTGGATTATTTCAAGATTCCCAGTAACAATAGCAGGCTGAAATATTGTTTCAGGTTTTCTTTTAAAAACGAGTATGCTCTTTTTTTCTGGGTTTTGACCGTGTTGATACTTATTTCTAGTTGTAAGGCAATTTCTTGAACAGAGTATCCTTCGAGACTTAATTGTAATATTGTTTTACGTTGATCGGGAAGAAGAGCTATTGCTGCCCGTAGTTTGCGGATTACGTCTTCTTCGGCAGCCATGTAAAAAATGTCATCCTCGGTTTCCGATAACGTTGAACTCCATTCTGATTTTCGTTTGTCTTCAACTTTTTTATCCCGGATATATTTTAATGTATTATTATAAACGGATTTGTATAGATAAGAAGATAATATTTTAATGTTCTGAAAATTCAAATCCGATTTCCAGATCATAATCAAACATTCTTGAACAATGTCTTCGGCGACACTTGTCTCGTTTATGATAGAAGAAGAGTAATTGCATAAGGCTCCATAATAAAAACGATATAATTCTTTCCATGCACGGGGATCTTTGTTATTTATTCCTTGTATGAATTTATCGAGTTTTATCATGATAGTGGTAGCTTTTGATTGTAAAAAAGCAAAAAACAGATGAAATGACAAAGTACAATCATGTAAATGATTGTACTTTTATAATTTTTTCCTGTTTTTTTAAAGTTGTTCCGTCAGATACTTTTCCAGTTTTCCGGAAGATGCGTTAGGAAGATGTGACTCCACGATTTTTCCGTCTGGGGCAATTAATATAAATTGATGAATTGTTCCGGAGCTATAATGATATTTTTTCAGGAATTCTTTTTCATTTTTTAGGAAAAAGTGTTTTCCTGTTTGGATATCTTGGTTTCTGATCGTTTTCTTCCATTCGTCTAGTTTCGGTTCAATGGATAAATTTATTAATTGGATGTTTTTTTCTTTAAATAGTGAATCTAGTTTTTTCAAATGAGAAAATTCAACAATACAGGGGTAGACGTTTTGCCAAAGATAGAGACAGACGTACTGGTGCTTGAAGTCCTTTAGCGAGAATTCTTTGCCCGTAGAATCTTGGGCATGAAAATCTATCGCCTTGTTGCCTGGGGCAATTCTGACCCAACTGTCATAAATTTGTTCATAACGGGTTAAAAGTTTCTTGTCCGTAAGCTTTTCACGAGTGAATTTGTTTAATTCATAAATTTGTTTTATTCCGTTATTTTGCACGTATTCATTTGCCCAAAGGGAAATAAATCCTTGTTTCACATCTTCTTGTTTGAAATTTTGGTCAAGGTAGTACATTTGTTCCAAAATATTCTCGTAGTATGTTGTCGGAATTCCTTTCTTTTGGAAGGCGAGAGTGGCGCAAGCTCGGGAGATAAATTCCTGGTATTCAGTTAAATTCAAGTAATCTTTGTCTTCCTCAATCCAATTTTTAATTGTTGTGTAATAATCATCTCTGATTTTTTCCAAGTCTTCCTCGCCATGAACTTTAGGATAATTTAGAAGAGCCGGGGCAAATAAATATTTTATACGGGCACGTTCTAATTTTATGAATTTCTCACTTTCGTTTTTTAACGTGTTTTCGCAACTATCCAATAGGAGACAATTTTCTGCTATTTTCTCTTTTAATGCGGACTCGAATTCGGGGAATTGTAGGGAATAGATGTTACGATCATAAGGTGTTATTTTTTGATTGGACAGGTATTCAGTGATTCCGGGGCGATCTCCGGTAATTTTTAAAGATTCTTTCATACTTTTCCCGTCAAATGTAAGATGAATATTGTCACCCAGTTCCGCGTAAATTTGTTTACGTTCGCTAAATCCGTTGTGTAGGGTTATATACGCGGCATCCATATTAGGTATGACATATTCACCGTGTTTATTCGAGTCGAAATGAACGAGTTGGAGATTATAGTCCGTTGTTGATATTGCCAAGCCGATCGGCGGTAATTCCTGAACGTCAATGGAAATCTTTATACTGTCTTTCGAAGAAGGTGGTGTGGCACAGGAAACTAGTGCGAATAACAAAATTGTTAAGTAGCATTTCATGTTTTGGGTATTAATTAAAATGATTTATTCAATATATTAATCCCAAAAAATGGTCAAGGGTGACAGGGAGGAGAAAATATTTTTTAATTGGGAGTTTACAGTTGTTCGCCAGAGAGAATGTGTCCCTAGCGAACAACTTTTCAATTAAAATACCACAAGGGGTATCCTGTTTATGGGTTATAATAATTGATGTTTGCATAGGTATTCTGCAATTTGCACGGCATTCGTGGCGGCACCTTTGCGCAGGTTGTCGGAAACAATCCATAGGTTAAGGCTATTGGGTTGTGAAAAATCCCGACGGATGCGGCCCACGAAGACTTCGTCTTTCTCGTTGGCGGTGATGGCCATCGGGTAGAGATCTTGGGCAGGATTGTCCTGTACGATAATACCTTCCGAGTGGGCTAAAAGCTCCCGAAGTGCGTTCAAGTCGTAGTCCTGTTTGAATTCAATGTTTACACTTTCAGAGTGTCCGCCCATGACGGGAACCCGTACGGCCGTGGCGGTTACTTTAATCGTGTCGTCATTCAATATTTTACAGGTCTCGTTGACCAGTTTCATTTCTTCTTTCGTGTACCCGTTTTCAGTGAATGAGTCGCAATGCGGCAGACAATTCCGGTCAATTGGGTGAGCGTATGCTTTTTTCACCTCCCGGCCTTCCCGTTCGCCTTCGAGCTGGTTGATTCCTTTCAAACCGCTTCCGGTCACGGATTGGTACGTGGAAACGACTACTCGTTTGATCCCGTATTTTCTGTGAAGAGGGGCTAGGGTGACTAGCATCTGTATTGTTGAACAGTTTGGGTTTGCGATAATCTTATCTTCCTTGGTTAAGGTGTTTGCGTTGATTTCGGGGATCACCAATTTCTTGGTCGGGTCCATTCTCCAGGCTGACGAGTTGTCTACCACGGTAATTCCGGCTGCGGCGAATTGGGGCGCCCATTCCAATGAGGTGTCTCCCCCGGCAGAGAAAATAGCGAGTTGAGGTTTCATATTGATCGCGTCCTGCATACCCATGACTTTGTAGTTTTTTCCCTTGAAGGTAATTTCTTTACCTACCGAACGCTCGCTGGCTACCGGTATTAACTCTGTTACCGGGAAGTTTCTTTCTTCCAGAACCTGCAACATTTTTCTTCCGACTAATCCTGTTGCTCCTACTACTGCTACTTTCATCGTGTATAATTTGATTTAATGATTAGATTCCCTTTTCGGGAGTCTTTTTATGAGTTAGGTTATATTAACGCCTCAAAAGTAGTGAATAAGCATTGCTTGAACAATAGAGGAATGTTATTTTTTCAACAATCATACGGGGTGTTAAATTCTTAACAGGACGGCTGGAATCTAAAATTATTCCGTCGAGTGATCCATACCCCTCTTGAGAATCATCTCTTTATCTTGTTTTTTTAACCCGACCTCGTAATAATTCACGGGTTGGTCGTGATCTCCGAGGTACATGCGGGGTCTCCGGACAAAACCAGGATTGACGAGCGAGTAGGTGGAGTCAAAATAAGGGGTCTGAATTTCGGCCATATTCAACAGAGTGTGGAAGATTGAAGCGTTCGAAGAAATAGGAGCGCTGCTATTGTAACGTGCAACCTCGTACTTCTCCGGTCTGGCGTCAATGTAATTTTCCGAGAACCACATCAGGAATGGAATGTGTATCTGGTAATAGGTCGGGATCGGTGAGGCGTGCAGGAATCTTTTCCGGTTGTCGTCCAGTAAATCCTCCCCGTGATCCGGCGAGTAAATCATGGTAGCATCAGCTTCCGAGTTCTTCAATATCCCGATCAGGCTGTGCAGGAAGTAATCCGTGTACAGGACACTGTTGTCGTAAGCGTTGATGAGTTGGTCCTTGTTCTTGTACTCGACTTCCGTGGCGTTGGCCGGTTGGAATTTGGCAAATTCTTCCGGGTAACGTTCTTTGTAGTTGAAGTGCGACCCGTAAGTGTGGAAGACAATGAATAGATTCTCGCTCAACGAATCCACGTATTGCTGTATCAACGGTAGCATTTCTCCGTCAAATTTATTGACCGTGATTAATCCCCCGTCCGCTTGGGGACGTACATTGACATGAATGTCTGCCTCTGCGGCAAAGTAATCCGTGAATGATCGGTTCGGTGTCTGGTTTGACAGGAATATCGTTTTAAATCCGGCCTCTTTAAAGGCGGTTACGATACTTTTATGCGTGTAGAGGTACTCGTAGTGGCAAGCGTCGGCGGCAGACAAAATAAGTGGTACACTTTTGTGTGTCGTGTTAGATTGTGTTAAGGCGTCTTTGTATAGTATCAAGTTATCCTCGTTTTTCAATAACGGGTTGGTTTCCCGCTGATATCCCCACAGTTCCCAGTTTTCGGCTCTTCCGGCCTCCCCGATTACTAACACGTATATTTCCCGGCGTTGGTGAACGGAATCACGGGTGGCATGATAGACGAAATCTTTCGAGGTGACGGGGTAATTCATGCTGCGGTTCCATTTCACTCCCGCGTAATACAAGTTATACATCACATTTGCCGGGTATATATCTGTTTTCACCTCGTAGGTGTTATCCCTGTGTTTCTCGAAAGCGACCAGTCCGGAACCGATGATAAAGAAGATGATTCCCCACGTGATCATGTGTTTGCGGAACACGGCAGTACGTCTCACTTTATGATGCACTGCAATAGAGGCCAGCACGATAACAGGAATATAAAGGACGCAGACGATGATAATGGAGGGCCATATGTTTCCCAGCAATTCCCCGGCCTCGGAGGCGTTCGTGGTTGGCAGGTTCAGAAACATATCAACAGCGATGACTGACTCTCCGAAGAGGTAGAACAAAACTAGCTGGAAGGCGTGTAGGATCAGTACCGGAATCAGTATCAATTGCATGAGTCCCGCCCGTTTGAACAGGGAGAACACAACCATGTAAACACCAAGTGGTAGCAGGATCAAGATCGTTTTACCCAGTCCGGAGAGAGGTTCCGTGAAAAGCAAGCAGAAATTCGGGACTAAATTCAATACGATAAAGAGCCAAAACAATAGTCTTGGTTGTTTCACGAAATTCACGATCCCTTTAGAAAGCTTCGTTAATACCGAAGTAGAATGCGCTGACGCCTTTGCCGAATCCATAATCTAATCTTACGTTTACTCTGTTTTTAAATTCCCAGCGATAACCTATTCCGTAGGTTGGCAGGGTTTGTTTCCACTTGAATTTGTCCATGTCGGGGAACACGTTTCCGGCTCCTCCCCATGCGGTGATTCCGTGGCGGTTGTATATCTTCTGGCGATACTCTACCTGAAATTGTATCAGGTCATTGTCCCGGTATCTTCCCTCGTAATACCCTCGCATGGCGTATGATCCTCCCATGAGGGAAACCATGCTCCAAGGAGTGTCCCCGTAATTGAATGTTCCTTGTAACTGGCTGGCGAGTATGGCACCTTTCCACATTTTCTGGTAGTATCGGAAGTCCACGCTTGTGCGTTTGAAACTATCGTCATTTCCCAACCATCCGGGAAAGAATTGTTGTTCCAGTTGGGCGAAAAAGCCTCTTGCCGGGTTCGGGATAAAATCTCGCGAGTCATAGGATATAACGAGTCCCGGCCCGAAAGTGTTCACGTTTTTCTTGGCCCCGTTGAGGAACGTGATGTCGTCGAAATTCCTTGCCGTGACGTTGCGGAACATGAGGTTTGCCCCGGCGTACAAGTTAGGGGCAAGTTTGTATAGAAGTTCCAATTTTACCTGTTGTTCCAATCGCTTGTACTCAGTCTTGTGGTCTTCGTCTTTCCCGGCATCGTAGCCGATTCCCCAGTATTCACTGGGAAACGAGAAGAAATACATATTGATGTTTGCCCGGAAACGGTCTTTCGGGAAAATCATGTTGCCCCGGATACCTAGCAGGTAAAAACCCGTGGTTGTGACGTCCCCGTAAAGGGAAATGTTTGACGGGGAGATGGTTTTATCTTCACGGTCGATACGGAACAGTCCGGATGCGACCACGCCGAGCCCCAGTTTCGTGTCGCTCGAAAAGTGCGGCCCCCCGATAATGGAGAAGTCGAATTTCTTTTCTTCTTTCACCTTGTTCGATTGCTCGAAATAGCGATAGAAACGGTGAAAGAATCCCTTCTTCAACGTGTCAGTTGTATTGTTCAGCGAATCTCTTGTCATGAATTCCCCCGCCATAATGTCATGGAACGGGATAAACAATAAAAGGCATAACGACAATGCACGTGTTATTCGTTGAATCATATAATTAACCTGTAAAAATGTTTATAATCATTCATCTTGCGTCTTCTTGTACGCAATATCTATGCCAATTGTTTGCAAGGACGAATAATCATTAACGAGAAATAGGGGAAGTCTTTACGTGTGATGTCGTTGTAAGCGGTCGTGTGTAACTCGTCTGGCGTGCCTACATTTTCGTAATAGTGGTATTCGTGGCAGGGACTTTTTTGCATGAAACGGTGTATTTCTTCCGTGCATTGCGAGAGTTTCATGATCACCACGACATGACCGTTGGAAAGAAGGACGTCCAGTTCTTCGGCGGTAGTTATTCCCGGTAGGACGACGAGTTTTTCTTCTTGTTTCACGATGTGAAGACCAGAGATGGCTCCTGCCGCGATAAAGGCAGGGACACCGGCCACAGTGGTAACGGGAAAGTTCATGGAAGCAAGTTTATCGAACATATAATTCACGGAAGAGTAGAAACCTGAATCCCCTTCTGCCGTGATGGCAACGTTTTTACCCGTGGCGACAAGGGATGCTATTTCCGTGCAAAGGGCATCATAGGCTTGATTGGCAAACGTGCGATCCTTGGACATGGGTACGTGAAAGAGTCGTACTCGTTCCATATCCACGGGAAGGGCTTGCAGGATGTCCCCGGAACGGGATTTGGTCTGTGTGCCGGGACAATAGATGATGTCCGCCCCCTGTAAGGCTTTTAATGCCTTCAACGTGATCAACTCCGGTTCTCCCGGTCCCAACGATACTCCCACGATTTTTCCTTTCATGCCTGAATTAGTTTGTAAACTTTATGAACTCTTTTTCTTCGTTGCAAAAGTCGCTAAAAAAGGAATAGCCTCAAAATAATATTTATATATTTGCAGGCGTCTTGGTGCTTTCATGTTGGAAGAAAAGGGAATCCGGTGAAATTCCGGGGCTGTCCCCGCAGCTGTAAAGTCATTGCCCGTCCGTGAGGGCGGATCTTTTCGTTAGGCCACTGGTGATACCGGGAAGGGGAAAAGATGACAAGCCAGAAAACCTGCCAGGAGGCGTGATTAATTAATACTTTCGGAGGAAAAGAAATGAATGTAGTGCGTTTTTTTTGTCTTTTATGCTTTTGTAGTGTTCTCTTTTGTTGTAAGTCGACTTCACGCAAACAGTCGTCAGGAGAACAGATTGCGAGAGGGAAGGTCGATACGGTTTCCCGGATTCATATTAAGTATGCTAAAGGTTTTTGGTTGGAGGAATGTGAGGGGTACGTGGTACTGAATATCAAGGACCCGCAGGAGAGTAGTCATACTCATTACCAGTACGCTTTGGTCCCGCGGGGATCGACGGTGCAGACCCCGAAAGATTTACCGGTGGTGGCCTTGCCCGTGCGGAGTGCTATTTGCATGACTTCCTTGCAACTCTCCAATTTCATCAAGCTGGGGGCGATGGATCGGGTTGTGGGAATCACGAGTACCCGTTTCCTATTTAACAAGGATATGCAACGGCAGGTGGACGAGGGGCTAACCCGTCGTATCGGTATCGAGGGAAATTTCGATAACGAGGTGATCATGAGTATTAATCCCGACCTGATGTTGATTTCCCCGTTCAAGCGTGGGGGATATGATGCCGTGAAAGACATTGGAATTCCGTTGGTGCCTCATCTCGGTTATAAGGAGATGACGCCACTCGGTCAGGCGGAGTGGATCAAATTTGTAGGTCTGTTGCTGGGCATGGAGGACGTGGCAAACCGGGAGTTCGCCCGTATTGAACAACGTTATAATTCCTTGAAAGCGATGGTGGGAGAGGTGGAACGGCGTCCCGTGGTATTTAGCGGGGAGTTGCGTGGGGGTGTTTGGTATGCCGTGGGAGGAAAGAGCTTTTTGGCGCAGTTGTTCCATGATGCGGGGGCGGATTATTTCTTGAAGGATGATCCTCGTTCCGGTGGTGTGACGCTTGATTTCGAGACCGTGTACAATCAGGCGGAAGGTGCCGATTACTGGCGGATAGCGAATAGTTTTGCCGGGGAGTACTGCTATGATGCCTTGAAAGCGCAGGATGAGCGCTACGCGGACTTCAAGGCGTTCAAGGAGAAACACGTGGTTTATTGTAATATGCGGGAAAAACCGTTTTACGAGAGTATGCCTGCCGAACCGGAAGTCGTGCTAGCGGATATGATCCGGGTGTTCCACCCGGAAATCCTTCCCGATCATGAACCGGTGTATTATGATATTTTAAAAAAGTGAACCGATGAAGAGAGGTAAGTACACGATACTCGTTTTTGCGATCACGATTTCCATTCTCGTGTTCTTGTTGTTAAACTTGCTGCTGGGTTCGGTGGCCATCCCGTTTCGTTCGGTTGGGAATATCTTGACGGGAGGCGAGGGGGATCCGGTGGCATGGCAGAATATTATATTGAAATCCCGTCTTCCCCAAGCGTTGACCGCTTTGGTGGCAGGTGCAGGACTTTCGATAAGCGGTTTGCAGATGCAGACGATTTTCCGCAACCCGTTAGCGGGGCCGTCCGTGTTGGGTATCAGCTCGGGGGCAAGCCTCGGCGTGGCATTTGTGGTGTTACTTTCCGGCCAGCTGGGTGGGGTGGCATTAAGCCGTCTCGGCTTTATCGGGGAGGTGGCCCTGTCGATTGCGGCTATCGTGGGAGCCTTGTCAGTGATGGGGCTGATCGTGCTGGCATCCCGGAAAGTGGCGGGGAGCGTGACGTTGTTGATTATCGGGGTTATGATCGGGTATATTGCTAATGCGGTGATCGGGGTGTTAAAGTTTTTTAGCGTGGAAGAGGATATTAAAGCTTACGTGATCTGGGGATTGGGGAGTTTTGCCCGGGTTTCGGGTAACCAGATGATGCTGTTCGTGACGATCATGGCCGTGATAATCCCGTTATCTTTTTTGTTGATCAAGCCATTGAATTTGCTGATGCTGGGTGATGGTTATGCCCGTAATCTGGGGTTGAATATCAACCGGGCTCGGGTATGGGTAATTACCTGTGCCGGGGTGTTGACGGCAATCGTGACGGCGTATTGCGGGCCGATTATTTTCCTTGGGTTGGCGGTACCTCACTTGTGCCGGGCAATTTTCCAGACATCCGATCACCGGGTGCTGATGCCGGCCTCGATGCTTGTCGGGGCATCGCTGGCGTTGCTCTGTAACTTGATTGCTCGCTTGCCGGGATTCGAGGGTGCGTTGCCCGTGAATTCCGTGACAGCATTGGTGGGAGCGCCCGTGGTTGCGTCGGTGTTGTTTAGGAAAAGGAAAAGGCGGGATGCGGTGGAATTTTAGGGATTCAGTGATTTATGATTTTGATCTTAGTGTGAAAAAGGAACTCTCTCCCCCTTCGGGTACTCCCTCTATAAACAGATGGATTACTTTTTCCCGAAGACAAAGAGTAATAAAGTTCCTCCCCTGTTTATAGAGGAGGTGGCAGCGTGGCTGACGGAGGAGTTCAATTCACAATTAATAAGTTTTCAGTTATAACAAGATGAAACAGGCAACCATTCAATTAAAGAATCTGGCGATCGGGTACAAGGGAAAGAACGACACGAAGGTGGTGGCGAGCGATATTTGCACGGCGATTAACGGCGGGGAGCTGACCTGCTTGTTAGGGGCGAACGGGGTGGGTAAATCCACTTTATTGCGCACGTTATCCGCTTTCCAACCTAAGTTGGAAGGGGAGATTGACATTATGAATCGGGAAATTGACACGTATTCAGACAAAGAGTTGTCCCGCACGATTGGCGTGGTCCTGACGGAAAAATGCGATGTCCGGAACATGACGGCCCGGGAACTGATCGAGATGGGGCGCAGTCCTTACACGGGTTTTTGGGGTACGTTACACGGGGAGGATCGGGAGATTGTCGAACGATCAATCGCTCTCGTGAAGATCGAAAATCTGGCGGATCGTATGGTTCACACGTTAAGTGATGGCGAACGGCAAAAGGTGATGATCGCCAAGGCGTTGGCTCAGCAGACACCCGTGATTTTTCTTGACGAGCCAACGGCATTCCTTGATTTTCCGAGTAAGGTGGAAATCATGCAGTTACTTCACCAGTTGACCCGGGAGACCGGGAAGACAATATTTCTCTCGACCCATGATTTGGAGTTAGCCTTGCAGATTGCCGACAAGATCTGGCTCATGGATCGTCAACACGGTATCACCATCGGCACGCCGGAGGATTTGGCCCTTGAAGGGCATCTAAGCGGTTTCTTCGCTCGCAAAGGAATTGTTTTCGACATGGAAACCGGGTTGTTCCGCGTGGAAAATCAATATTCATCCCAGGTGCGGCTGGTGGGACACGGGCATAAATACGCTATGGTGCGTAAGGCGTTACAGCGTAACGGTATCTTGGCTAACCGGAACGTGGAATCGAGCGTGTGGGTAGAAACGGGAGATTTAAAAACTTCCGGCTTTCGGATCTGCCGGGAAGGGGAACCTGTGGTTGAGGTGGGAACGATTGAGGAGTTACTGGAACAATTGAAAATGGAGAATGAATAGAATCTTGATTTACGATTTATGAATGACGATTTGCGATTGAAAAAACGTTGGCTAGCGGGAGGAAATCACTTAATCGAAAATCATAAATCAAGAAATTAATAGGATTTAAAATAAAATAAGGCAGATCCTTATTTAGATCCGCCTTATTTCTTTTGCGGTTATACACTTTCTTGGATTTATGTACCCGGTTGATGTTCACCGGGTGGAGATGTTCTCGGATCTCCTCGTCCCGCCGGGCTTTTCTCATGGCTTTGAGGTAGTCGGCCCGGGTAATTTTAAACTTGCTTTTCATGCTTTAATTGTTTTAACGTGTTTCCAGTCACGTGTTTTCCAAGTACAAAGATAGCATTTTTTTGGGATTATTCCGTGTCGGGAAGTGTGATCGTTTTATCCTCGGAAAAGGCCGTGTTATCTGCGCGTGCAAAGAATGGGTGGATACATACTTCACCGTCGTCATTGCGAAGGGTGATTTCGCATTTCCCGTCTCTACGGGTAGCCCCGGTTTCTTTTTCAAGCGTGAACGTGTCGCGGTAATTCGCGTAGAATATGCCTACCATCATCCGGTCTGTCGGGGCAGCGGAGGGGTTGTCCCGCGAATCGTCCCACGTGATGGTGACGAGCGTGCTGTTCCGTGTCGCTCGCAGGTTGATCGGTAGGGCGAGGGGGCCAAGGCTGACTTGAAAACCTTCCATGTCAAGGATTTCTCCCTTCTCGTCTAAGTACTTATAGTTGGTTGAGTGTATCAGATTATCATCGGTCATCCCTCGTTGTGCTGCGGCAATCTTCCAGACAGGCAGGTCTCCAAATCCCTCGCGAATGAAGGCGAACATATAGCGGGCAAAGGTGAACTTGATATTATTTTTTCTTTGTTTCGGTGTTCGATCAGGGATAATATTGCCATCCTTGTCTTTTTTCTTCTTTTTCCTGAGAGTTGAGCGCCTGCTGGGGCAGGCTTGTAGCTTGCCGAGCCTGTAATAATAGGTGATACCTCCTACCCGAAAGCGTTTTTTAGGAGTTAACGAGGTTCCTTCTACTTGCATGATGATGTTTTTAGTGTTTTTGGGCGGGTCCTGGGGTCCTTAAACGATTCGCTTGGCCTCTTCTGGCTCTCCACAGGGATAAAAATAAGAATTTAATTCGAGATAAACAATATTTATACTGTATAAACAGTAGAAGAACAGTACAAGAGTAGTAGAAGAGCAGTACATGAAGGAGAGGAGGGCAGGGGAGGACTATGGGATGCTTACGGATGGGTTTACGGTTGGTTATGTTCGGGAACGAGTATAATATCTAGGCTGGCGTGTGGAAGTAGCGGACGGCAGACGGTGAGGCAGCGATCAACAAGCAGGACAAAAAAGGCCGGGGTGTCGGCAAAAAGTTCCCAGAGTTCACGGGCAAGGGTGATTCCGGCGATGCGGGCAACGCTTTCCGGGGGACAGTGGCTTTCACGGGCGAGGCTGGCGATGAAGTTCCGGTTCATGATGACGTTGCGGCTATGCGTGTCCAGATGCCCCTCGGCGAGCTTGACGGCTTTACCGATCATGATGCCCATCGTGATGCGGGAGATACCTTCCTCTTCGGCAAGACGGAGAGTATCTCCGATATAGTTGCCGTAATGTACGAAGGCTTGCGGTGGGAGGTGGGGAAAACGAGAGCGGAGGTAATTTTCACTCTTGGCCCCGGAGTTGATAACGAGTTCCGTGCATCCAAGGGCTCGGGCAACTTGGATCTCTTTGCGTATGGAGTTGACAAAAGCCTCGGAGGAGAAGGGGCGGACGATACCGGAAGTACCGATAATAGAGATTCCCCCGGTAATGCCGAGTTTGGGATTGAAGGTTTTTTGAGCGAGTTTGTTACCTCCGGGTACGGATACGCGGACGGACACACCGGACAACGTGCCGTGGGTGCGGAGCAACCGTTCGATTTCACTGGTAATCATGCGGCGGGGTGTTGGGTTGATGGCGGGATCGCCAACGGGTATGCCGATGCCTGGAAGGGTGACCGTGCCGACGCCTTCGCCGGGCAGGAATCGTACTCCGGGAATGTCTGTGAGAGAGACGGTGGAAAGAATGGTGTAGCCGTTCGTGACATCCGGGTCGTCTCCGGCATCTTTGGTAACCCCGCAGGTGCAACTATCCTTGGTGAAAGTACACGAGCTGACGGGAAGGGTTACCGTTTCTCCATCGGGAAGGGTAATCGTGGCGGAGTGTTGTGGAATTCGAGAGAGAAGGCCTTCGAGGGCGGCACGGGTGGCGGCGGTGGCACACGAGCCGGTGGTGAACCCGCTACGGAGAGGGTAAAAACCGGGAAGGAGGCGTTCCACGCGGTAACGCAGGCTATGCTCACCGTTCACGACGTAGAAACTGTCGGGGAGCGACGGGCGGCGAATGACGATGACCGGGATGCCTAGTTGTCGGGCAGCGCTGATTTTTTCCTCGTAGTATCCGGATTCCCCGCTTTCTTTGGTTAGAATGGCCCCGGGATGCAGTTGACGGAACAGGGCCAGTTCATCCTGTCCTTCGTGCCAGAAAAGGAGGTTTTCCGCGGGAAATCCAGCCCGGCGGGCAATCTCCCGGGAGTCGTCCCGGTCGAGTACACGGAAATGGCAGGGGTGTTTTTTCCAGTAACGTTGTAGTTTGGTTATGGTCTGGACCCCGGAAAGGGCCAACAGATCACGTATTTCGTGAGATTCGAGGTAATCAATGGCGTCATCGAAGGTGTCACACCACACGAGCGATTCGTCCCGTGGCGGGTAACGACGTTCGAGGCGTATGACGGGCAGATCCAGTTGTTCGGAGACGGTGGCCACGGTGGTGTGGAGCAAGGAGGCGAAAGGATGGGCGGCATCGATGATGAGGCGTATGTTGTGTGTCGAGCAGAATTCCGTCATGGCGTCACAATCCATGCCTCCCGCAACCCGTGTTCCATGCTTACATTCGATTTGCTGGGCATTACCACGGGTGGAATAGTAGTAGGGGCTACCTGCCTCGTCGAGTACTTTTACCGCTGTTCTTCCTTCTGTTGTTCCTCCGAAAATGAGAATCATGACGTTTTAATTTTAGATTTGACGATTGTAGATTTAACTCCCTCCCGGCTCCGCCGTACTCCCTCTATAAACAGAGGGAGAGTTGGATTACTCGCTGGTTTCGGGAATGGTTACCAGCTCCTCCTCTGTTTATAGAGGAGGTGGCAGCGTAGCTGACGGAGGAGTTTGTTGCATCCTTTCTGCCAGTGCTATCCTTATAGTTTCGAGTATATTTTCCAGTTGTTCAAAAACTAGCTTGTTTTCAAAACGGAGAGTACGGATTCCATGTTTTTGCCAAAGAGATTCCGTCCGGTGTTCATCATTATATTCACCATCGGGAGTGAAATGACTTGCCCCGTCTAATTCAATGCAAAGTCGGGCCTCTGGGCAATAGAAATCGAGAATATATGTTTCGATACTAAATTGTCTACGCCATCTTAAATTATTTATTTGTCGTCCCTTGAGGAATTTCCAAAGAGTCGCTTCCGCTGGTGTTCCGTGCAGACGTAGTTCCCTACGGGCGTCCCGTTGTTTTTTCGTGTTGTGGGTAATTTTGGGGTTTGTCATGGTTTATCTTTTATATTTAACTCCCTCCCGGCTCCGCCGTACTCCCTCTATAAACAGAGGGAGAGTTGGATTACTCACTGGTTTCGGGAAACTTTTAATTTTCAATTCTCCATTTTCAATTTCTAAACAGGTGCTTGAACTGGTGTGAATAGAGTTTAGACAGGCCTTGTCGGTTGTCGATGGCGTCACCCACGACGATCATGGTGGTGAGGGTGAGGTTGTTTTCTTTCACGATCTTCGCCAAGTCTTGCAATTTTCCCCGGTATATCCGTTCATCTCTCCACGTGAGATGATAGCAAGCGGCAACGGGCGTGGTTGGCGGGTAGTGCTGCATCAATTCGGATTGAACCTGATCAACGATAGAGGCACTGAGGAAGATGCACATCGTGCTTTGTGAACGGGCGAGCAAGTGTAACTTCTCTTTTTCCGGCATGGGGGTACGGCCTTCTCCGCGGGTGAGGATGATGGTCTGTACTTTTTCGGGGATGGTAAACTGGGACTGTAAGGCGGCGGCGGCAGCGAGGAAGGAGGATATCCCCGGTGTGATGTGGTAATCCATCCCGTATTCGTCGAAGAATGCCATTTGCTCCTGTATTGCTCCGTATATGCAGGGATCTCCGGTGTGGAGACGAACGATGAAAAGTCCCTTGTCGTAAAATTCTTTCATCAAAGTGAATTGTTCCTCCAAAGTCATGGAAGCAGAACTACGAACCGTTGCTCCGGGCTTGGCGTAGTACGTGAGTTCCACGGGGACGAGACTGCCGGCGTAGAGGATGAGATCGGCTTGTTCGAGGAAGTGCTTGCCTTTAACGGAGATCAGTTCCGGGTCCCCGGGGCCGGCTCCGACGATCTCGATGAATCCCCGGCGTTCGGCAGTGCGATTCATGGCAACGGCAAAGGTAAAGTCATTGCCCTCGCTGAGTTTACCTTTCTGTTTTTCAAGGAGCAGTCGGGTGTTCCCGGTAGATTTTAGGGCAGCAGCCTCGGCGACGCTGGGGGAAGAAGTTACTTCACGTACTTTCTCCGAGGGGTTGGGAACGTTGATGTCCCGGAGTTCGTCGGGCGAGTAGGAGTCCATTGAAAGTCTTAAACTGTGTGTAAGAAGGTCGACAACAGGTTCATCCTTTTTGATGTCAATTGTTGCGAGGTTGGTAAGGCTGGTGGGTGAGATGCCTGCCTCGATGAGACGTGCGGTGATGTATTCCCGTATACCCGACGGGTCACAGTTCTCCCGACACCCAAAACCTAGAGAAAGCACGTGTGGGCGATAGTAGAGGGTTGGGATTGTGACGGGGTAGATGAAGGGACTGACGATGATCAGGGCCTCGTAACGATTCTGGTCTATTTCCTGAAAGGAATTGTAAATGTCGACGTGAGGTGGTGCCGTACGTTCAAGGTTTCTGGTTCCGCTATCTTGGACGTCTAGGAGTAGGGCCACGGGGCAACGGTTGACGAACTTGTAGATGATTTCATTCATCGGCCCGACGGGTTCTGCCTCCCACCCCTCGAATCTTTCATGAATGGTGTCAAGAGCCCAAAGATCGTTGTTGTCGCTTTGGGTCGTGATGACGGGGAATGCCCCAAGTATGGAGGCAAGCCTGCGGGTGAGTTCGTTGGCTCCTCCAACGTGTCCGGAGAGGACGGAGATAACGTGTTTGCCCGTGGAGTCGATGTTGACGACGGCGGGATCCGTGTACTTGGATTGGATGCAGGGGGCGATGGCCCGCACGCAGATGCCGAGAGCGCCGATGAAGACGAGAGCTTCGTAACGGGTAAAATTGGCGGCGACAAAGACCGGGATCGAGTCGATGGAGGTACAGGGATTTTCCTGTCCTTCGCCCGCGTAGAATAGTTCTGTTTCGGGAAGTTCCCGGTGTATGATAAGGGCCGGAGCCACTCCTTGATGAGATGCTATGATGATGGCTATTTTTTTCATGGGATTATATTCTTTGTGCTTTCATGATTACTATGGGGTTGTGGTCGTCAATGGCCACGTGTTGGGTGCTGACGAGGGTAAACCCGTGTTGTTTCACAGTTTCGGCGAATAATTCCTGGCTTTGCTTGGAGACGGAATTGAAGACGATAATTCCGTTCGGGAGCAGGTGTTCGCTGATTTTCCGGACGATTTGATCCATGTGACCGCCATGCCCGCCGATGAATACGGCGTCGGGGACGGGAAGGTCGTCTAGTTCAGCCTGCAAAAAGTCTCCGATGCGGGTGATGATGCCGGGCGTTCCGAAACGGGTGGCGTTGATTTCCATGAGGCGTTTGCCCTCGGGGCGTTGCTCGAAAGCCACGACGTGCAGGTGAGGGAACTGGAGTTTCGCCTCGATGGAGACGGAACCGGTGCAGAACCCGATGTCCCACAGGGTTTGATAACGACGAAGGTCCAGTTGTGCCAGCGTGAGCAGGCGGATCGGGGCTTTCGTGATCATGTTGGCACGTCCGTCGAGCAGTTCGAAGTCTCTTTCGGGGATGCCGAAATGACGTTGCCGTTCGTACGTGCGGTGGAGAATGAGGCAGTTCGGGTGGCGGAAGGTGAGGGCCGTGGCATCATCGGGAACGAGGATGCGGACGGTTTCGGTGGCGCTGCCGAGGGCCTCGCCGACGTACATGATGTAGTTGTCGTACCCGTAACGGAGCATACGTTCGGCGATGGTGGCCGGAGTGTGTTCCCGGTCGGTAAGCACGCCGATCTTCTCCTGTCCCTCGATGAGCGCCCGGTCGAACTCGTGCCACGGTCTCCCGGTGAGGGAAACGACGTGCATATCATGGTAGGGGAGCAGGATGCGGTGGGCCAATGTCTGTAACGAGTTGAACATGGGGATCAAGGTGATCTTGGCGTCGGGTAAACGTTTGAGTACCGTGTTGGCGAAACCGAAAAAGAGAGGGTCACCGGAGGCGAAAACAACGATGTCCGGATGGTTCTCGTACTGGTGGAACACGTCATCCAGTGGAACGGTGATATCGATCCAGAGGTGATCCTCCGGCAGATAATCACGCATGATCTCGTGGTGCCTTTTCCCCCCGGAAAAAACGTGATGCGTGACGATGGCCGCTCGGGCTTGTTCCGGTAATTCGGGATGCTCCTTGTCGTCGATACCGATGATGGTGAAGTTATTCATTTTAGATTTAATAATGTTAGATTCCAGCCGCACGGGGCCTTGCTAATTTTAGATTTTAAATTTTAGATTTCCACCCACTAAATTACCCCTTCTAGATTTACTGCATTCAACTTTTATCTTTTAGTTTTTATCTTCCAAGAGGGTCGTCTTTTTCATTTTTAATTTTCAATTCTCCATTTTCAATTCCTCAAAGGTCTCTTCCCGGTCGTAGCCGCGCGGCGTCATCGAAACAAAGGATGGCGTTGACGAGGGTGGCGGCTAGGTTGCTACCTCCCTTGCGCCCTTCGATAACGAGCTTAGGCAGACGGGTGAAAGATTTCAGCATATGTTTGGATTCCCGAACGTTGACAAAACCGACGGGCGCACCGATAACACCGACTGGATGGGCCTTATCCTGGCGCATGAGTTTGCATAGTTCCATGAGGGCCGTGGGGGCGTTACCGAAAACGTAGAGTGCTTCGGGATGTTCTTCCACAGCAAGGCGTATGCCGGCTTGTGTGCGGGTGATTTTGAGACGGGATGCCATTTCTACTACACGAGGATCGTCAAGGTAGCATTTGACTTCAATGCCGAGGCGTTCGAGGGCTCCCTTGCGGATTCCGGAGGCCGCCATAGTGACGTCGGTTACTATCATGCGTACTTTGCCATCGTGTAGGGCAGTATGGAGAGTTTCCACGGCGTCATTGTCGGTGTAGAGAATGTTCTCCATGTCGAAGTCGGCAGTGGTGTGGATAGCGTGTAACAGCGCCCATTTACGGCCGAGGGGGATGTTTTTGTCCCTTAGTTCGGATTCGATGGTACGGAAACTGCGCATCATGATTTCTTGTCCGATACCGACGTTCTCGGTCGATTGTTCCCGGTAGTAACCGCGGGGAGTGATGATCTTGTCATTCCACGTGTAGGACTGGGAGTTTCCAATGATTACGATCGTGAACATGTCGATTTCTTCCGGGTTGAAATCATGTAGTGTCGTGATCTTAATTTCTTGTTCTTCACGTCCGGCTTGGCGGATGTACCCAACGGGAGTTTCCGGTTGGCGGTGTTTGAGGAATAATTCTTTCAAGCGATAGAGTTGCCAGTAGCGTCCCTCGCTTTTGGGGTTGTAGACAGCGGTTACGAAGTCGGCGGATGCGGCAGCTTCAATCCGGCGTTCGATCTTTTCCCACGGGGTCATCAAGTCTGACAGGGAGATAATGCAAAAGTCATGCCCGATAGGGGCTCCCAGTAACGCGGCTCCTTTTTGAAAGGCGCTGATCCCGGGAAGGATTTCTACCTCAACATCACTTGCTTTGTCCCGTTTCATTTCGAGAACGAGGGGTGCCATACCGTATATTCCGGCGTCTCCGGAGCTGACAACACAAACTGTACGTCCTTGTTCTGCATACTCGAAGGCAAGGGCTGCCCGGTCTTTTTCTTTTTTCATCCCGGTATCGATACACACCGTTTCAGGGCGGACAATGGATCGGATGAAGTTAAAGTAATATTTGTAACCCACCACAACGTCCGACTGCATGATGGCTGTCCGTACGGCTGGGGTAATGTCTTCTTCGCTACCCGGCCCGATGCCGGCAACATATATTTTTCCGTGTTTCATAACGTGTGACTTTATTTGTGACAAAGTTACTTATTTAGTTTGTAAAGTTTATAAAGTGTGGACTCCAAACACGAGAAAGTGTCAAAATTCATGTTCAAACACCCTCCCGGCAATCCATTTTAGATTTTAAATTCCAGTTGCATAGGGCTAATGCTTTGACTACCCCCTCTAACTCCCCCTTACACAGGGGGAGGATGTGCTACATTGTTATATTGTAATGCTTTCTCGCGTTTGTTTCTCCCCCTGTGCAAGGGGGAGCCAGAGGGGGTAGTTTTTCCATTCTAAATTCTACATTTTATCCATCGGATAATGTATTTCACCGAAAGTACGATTCCCGTGAAGGAGACAATTGCTCCGCCAAGAAGAAGGGTCCAAATGACCACGGTCCATAGTGCGGGGCGCTCGACGAGAAATTTGATGTCAAGGGTGTGAAGACCACGGTAAAGCCAGCGTTTCCGGCGTCCGTTGGTGTCGTAGTGAACGGGACGGAAAGATTCAAGGTTATAGTAATAACAGTCCTTTGCCTCGTTGTCGAACGTGACCTTGTAGACGGGGAGCGGTAGAGGACGACGACGGGATATATAGTAGTTGTCGTACTCGTTCATCTTGGTGATGGAGTAGGTGGTCGAGTCTCCGGCGAGGCGTTTGACGGCAGCGAATATCATCTCTTCCGTGATGCGGAAAGGGCGAATCGTGTCAGCGGAGGCGTCCAAGGTCACTTCCTTGCTAATCGTGCGGAGACGGTAGAGGGGAAGACCTTGGTAGTGGGTCCACTCGATGGTTTTGACAGGATCATCCGGCGTGGCTGTGAGTGCGATGGCTTTTCGATAGTCCAAGACATAGCTGGCAGGTGATGGGGCTTGTCTTTCGGCTAGGCTTTGACGGAATCCGCTGGAGTCCTGTTTGCCGAAAAGCCACGAGGGGAGTGGGGCCATGGACATGTAACCGCTCAGTATCCACGTGAAGATGAATATACCGAAGAAGAAACCCGTGATGTGGTGCCATTTGAACCACCGTTTCTTATACGGAGAGCGGAGAAAGCCTTTCCGGCGGGCGAGCCAGTAGGAACGTATGCCGAGAACGAATCCGGTAAAACACATGAACATTCCGAGATAACATGCCCAGTACATGAATTGTGTCCATAAGTTCTGGTTACCTCGGATAACGGTGAAATACACCCAATGGGGAATGGCCCCGAACCATGCCCAGAAACGATTGTTGGAGTTGGTGAACTGCAAGATGTCGGCAGTTCGGGAAGAGACGTAAAGCTGGTATTTTTCCGGACCTTCGAAGTAGAACTTGTAGATGGGAAATTCCCGCTTGTAATGGGCGAGGGGTATCCACTGGTCGAGGGAGTGTAAGGTATCCACCCGGGTAATCTTTCGGTTAGTACACCAGCGAACAGCCCGGTTTTCGCAGAGAGCGTAGTTAATAACGGGAGCCACGACATTCGTGTCGGCGTATATCTCGATACGTTGACGCCCCCCTCCTATACTGAATACGGGATCTCCATAAGGGTTGTTCAGAGAGAGTCCGCGGGTTGGTGTTTTGGCAGGGAGACGGAGTAACACGTCTTGGATGGCAGGTAAGCCATTTGTATCAAGGATTTCCGCACGAGTGAACCGATCTTCTTGGCTTACACGGGGAAAGGAGTGGTAGATCATCACGATTCCGGATATGAACCATGAAAAGCACAGGATACAGAGAATTAACCCCAGTATCCGGTGGATATGGATAAATAATTTGGTTAACATGGTTGGTTAGTCGATATCGTCTGTTTTCTCGTATTTCTTTTTCTTCACGGTGATGTCTTCTCGTTGGTGTTTGGTGGCGAATTTCACGTGTTGGATGAAAAGTTCCTGTATGGCAGGGTATTCCCCCAACCCTTTGAGTAGTACGTTTACTTTATAGCCTTTCTTTTCCAGTTCGTCTTTCCAGTCCCCTGCGATGTCATTCTTGGCATGATCTCCGGCCACGAACATGAAGGGTACTAATGTCACTTCTTTTGCTTTGTTAGATTCGAGTCCGCGAATTACATCGTCTATCGTGGGGTAACCTTCGATCGTTCCCACGTGGTAGTTCTTATGTCCTTGGGCTTTCATCACGTAGTCGAGCATTCCGTAGGTTGAGTTTGCCGGGTGGTAGGTTCCGTGGCACACGAAGACGCAATCCCCTTTTTCTTTTCCTTTGAGAACTTCGGCAATCGCTTTGACGGTTGCTTGATAATCTTCGGGCGAGTAAAGGAGGGCATTACCTAAACGGATGTCCTTGAATTTTTTCTGGTACAGTTTCACCTCCTCGCGCAGGGCCTCCATCTCTATCCCTTCAATAATGTTCGTGGGTTGAATGACGAGGTGGGTATAACCGTCGGCAATCAGTTTGTTCATGGCCTCGGTCGGGTTCAGTTTTACTATACCTTTCTCTTTGAGACGGCGCATGATCATGCGGGAAGTGTAGGATTCACGGACTTCCACTCCGGGGAATGTTTGTGACACTTTTTTGTTAATGGTTTCAATGGTCAGGGTTCGGGTATCGTCGTGGGTAGTCCCGAAGTGAACCATGAGGATCGCTATTTTGTCATTAGGACCAAGGGTCTTGAATATATCGGAATGTTTGAAACCGCCGCCACCGTGGGCTAACACGTTTAGACCGGTAAAGAGGGATAGTATGATGATAATTGTTTTCATTATTTTTTTAATCTAATAGTTAAACTTGCAAAGAATGTTCTTCCCGGACTTAATGTTCCGAGATTGGAGCCGTAAGGCAGGTTCTGGGAATAGTCGAATAGATTCTCAATTCCCGCGTTGATTTCGAAAAGGAACATACCCACGGGAGAGAAAGAGTGATTGGTTGTCAAGTTCCAGATCTGGTATTTAGGAGCATCTTTCTCGGTGGATTTCACGAATTTCTTGCCTTGTAATCGCCCGTTGAGGTTCACGTTAAGCCGATAATTGTTCCATTCGTGTATGTAATTGGCCCGAATGGTTCCTGAGTGACGGGTACTTTCTTCCAGTCGTATTTTGGTCCTCTGATCTCGGGCGTCCACGTAGCTATATCCGCCTCCTAGAGAGAAGCCTGCGCCCAGGTAACTATTAACGGAAATGTCGACTCCCTGCGTGCGTGCTTTGTTAAGATTTTCATAGGTGGTCCGGGAGTCTATTCCGTTGGCTTTATCCTCGTCCGTGGTTAGGTATTTTGTTGTAATAACATCCCGCAAATCATTGATATACCCGTTAACCGATATGTTACAGTATTTACTGGTATACTCAGTGTTAAAGGAGTAATAGTTTGATTTTTCCGGTTTAAGGTCGGGGTTGCCGATTGTGATGGTTTGTTTCCCTTTCTTGGTAGCCTCTTTGTAATAGTAGAGGTCGGTCAATAAAGGGGCTTTAAATCCGGCGGCATATGACAACCGGAAGTTAAATTCCCCGAGGCTATACATTGCCGCTATCTTAGGAGTGAATTTGTTCTTGAATGTCTCATGGTAGATGTAGCGAAATCCGGGTACTAACTGGAGTTTTTTCAAGATACGAATCTCATCTTGTGCATAGAGTGCCAACGTGTATATGTTTTTACTCTCGGTAAGGTCCGTGGGGTTTTTAAGATAGTCTTTAACGTATTCGGAGCCTATTGAGATTTTGTTGTATTTACCGATTTTGAAAACCCCTTTCAAGTTAGCAGACAGGTAACGTTGACGTTTGGTCAGGATTTCTTCCCCGGCGTGAGTTGTCGTGTCGCTCTTGGAAATAATGTCTCGGGTGTATACTTTATAGTATTCATAATTGTTGGCATTGACATCCAAGCTAATATAGGCGGAATTCCCGAATAAGTATTTCCCTCCTAGTCCTATGGCATAATTTTCGTATGACATATCATAGTCGAATCCGGAAAGGTCTTTGGCGTCTTTATTTACGGGACGTTCAATCTCTTTGGTAAAGTAACTTCCTTCCACGTAGATATTTAAATTTTTAGAAGGATCGAAAGCAAAGCGTTGGTTCACGATGTCCGAATGGAATTTGTCGGAAACTTTACGGCGTGTCGGTACACTGTCTTCTGTGATCTTGCTGAGTTGCCAACCATCGGACTGGCGTCGTTGGTAAGAGGTGGAGGAGGTAAATTTCCCGACATTGATATCGGTGTTGATGTTCTCTATAAAACTGCCTTTTCCTCCGAAACGAGTGGTGGACATAATATTAAGTGCATCATGTGGTTGATCGGTGATGATATTGATCACTCCTGCGATAGCGTCAGAACCGTAAAGGGATGATGCGGCCCCCTTGAGGACCTCGATACGTTTTACTCTACCCATGTCAATTCGGGACAGATCGACATAGCCGGAGATGTCCCCGGTCATTTTTTTCCCGTTTACGAGAATGAGAATATAATCCCCTTTCATCCCGTTAAGTGTCATGTTTGTTCCCATGGCAGTCGGTCGGAAACTGAAAGAGGGATTAAGCATGACAAGGGCATCCTCGATCGTGGAGATACCGCCTTTTTTTATATCGGAAGCGGTCATTACTTCAACGGGTACGGGAGAATCTTTCAACCTTCTGTGAGTTCCAGTTCCGGATACAACAACCTGATCCAAGTTGATCAGCGATGATTTCAGTTTGAACAGAATGTCGCTTTTACTGCTATTAATATTCATGGAACTGACCTCGTAACCGGAGTAACTGGCCCGGAGAGTGTATGCGCCTTCCGGTACTTTTTCAAGGATAAATTCTCCTTTGTTGTTGGTAGCGATTCCTATACTCGTTCCGATTAACCGAACGTTCGCACCAATAAGTGCTTTCCCGCTTTTGGCATCAATAACTCGTCCTTTTAGTGTGATTTGTCCTAACGAGGTACTTACTAAGGCTAACATGAATAATGTGGTTAGCACCGCAATTCTTTTCATTATAAAATGATGTTTTAAAAGTTTATAATAGTATTCCTGGCCCCGAGAATACGCTATTACCTGTGTTTGTCTTGGCAGGTCTCCTGACTACGCCTAAGAAAGATACCTTCCCGTCCTTACGAACAGTGGTGTAAGAACCTTTCTTTGAATCTCCTCGTTAGGGAGAAACGGGCATCACAGTAGCGGGCACTGTACCGGATTCTAACCGGTTTCCCTCTTGTATGTTAATTGAGCATTAACACATCACCTAAGACGGTACAAATGTATATATTTTTTGACAAAAGGTTACGGTTGGATAAGAAAAATGATACCAGGGGAAAGTGTAGAGATTCGTTAGGAATATCGTTGGCGTTTTTGTATAGGAATTGGTTGTCAGTTTGTTATGATGATTGAATTGTGAAAATAAAAAAATCATGTAGAAAAAGTATAATATAAAAAAATATATTACATTTGCGCCATGTTTTGGTGCGGAGCCTTCGGTCATGGAGGTAACGCTTAATAGGGAACCCGGTGTGAATCCGGGACTGTACCCGCAGCTGTAAGTTCCTGTACAAGGGATTTTGTACTTCAAATGTCACTGGTTATAAACCGGGAAGGCAACAAAATCCGGAACGAGTCAGAAGACCTGCCGAACACGAAAACCATAGCTTTCGGGAAAAAAAGCGAGAGGGAAGAGATCTATTTATCTTAAACTCATGTTGCCCAAAAGACTATGTTAATAATGCTTTATTCATTATTAATATATAGTTGTATGAAAAAAGTTGTTGTATTAGCATTGTTGCTGTTTGTGTGTGTCGGTTCGCTTCTCGCTCAGGAGAACGATAAACAAAAGAAAAAGAGTATCACGGATTCTTTATTCCGTATTGATCAAGTGGACGTGATGCAGAAAAAGAAGAGGATTGATTTGTTGGGATTGGATGTGCCTTTGCGTTTCGTTCCGATAACGGTGAGCAAGTTGTCTAGCCAGATGCTTGACCGGAAGGGAATTGTTGATCTGATGGATGCTGTTAAGTTTTTGCCGGGAATTGTAGCGAAAGATAAGCAATACGGGCAATTCCAACAGTTTTCGATTCGCGGCCAGGGGAGTGCGGTCGTTATGATTGATGGGATTCGCGATGAACGGACGTTGAATAATAACGTGCCTTACGGAGATTTGGCTGCCGTGGAGTCTATCGAGTTACTGAAGGGGCCCGCCGCTATTTTGGCCGGACATTCGGCTATGGGCGGAGTGTTGAATATTGTGCGCAAGAAAGCGTCTCCCGATTTCTCGGCCAACGCTCGTATCAGTTATGGTAGCTGGGATGAGAGACGGGCTACTCTCGGTTTTGGGGGGAAACTCGTGGGACCTCTCGAATATCGTGCCAATATTAATTATTCAACGGGTGACGGATGGCGTGAGGTGAATGCAAATCGTTTTTCCGTGTATGGTGTTTGGGGAGCTGATTTAGGAAAGTGGGGACGTATTGATGTGACCGGTAGTTATGCCGACGATGATTACACGACCGAGATCGGGGCTGCACCCGTTATGCCCGGTGATATGTTCTACGTGGATGGAGACAAACCGTATGCGCTGAAGGGGGAGCGCCACCCGGAGGCGGATTATCGCGAAGTTTATAATGACTTTGCTAATAATTACATGAAACGGAAAGTGTGGGATATGTCTGTGTCATACGTTTACCAGATCACGGATTGGATGAAGTTGAAAGAACGTTTTTCTTATTTCCATAGTGATTTGGATTATCATTGTATTGAGGGGCTTTCTTATCGTACTTCTAAGGATCCGATATATAAATGGTATTATAATAAGTCAGAAAACGAGAAGGTCTATGTTGACTTGGATACGGTTCAACGAGGAAATGCAGCCCGTCAGAACCCGTTGAATTTTAACCCGGACCACAAAAACGTGAATAACACGATCGAGTTGACCGGGAAGTTCGAGACAGGTTCCGTGTTGCATAATTACACGTTGGGATGGACGTACAATTGTTTTGATTTCGCCCAGTATAACGGTTATGGAGATGACGATTTGTGGGGGCCCGGTTTGGATGCTCTTTTGCCTGTGCGTGACCCGCATATTGTGCAGGGATGGTGGGACACGAAAGTTTCAGCCGTTTCTCTTCGCACGGAGAGAACGCATGGAATTTATTTGCATGACGTGATCGAATTCAATGATAAATGGAAAATGATGGCATCCGGACGTGTGGATTTGTATAACCGGAAAACATCGAGTGCCACGATTGACGACGGAAAGCAGAAGTATGAAACGAAGAACAGGAAAGAATGGAAAGAGGTGGAGACCTCGGCATTCACGTATCGGGTGGGTGTCGTGTATTTCCCTATGCCTGAATTGTCATTCTACGGTTCTATTTCTTCTTATTTTAATCCTGTGACCACAACGTATAGTCCTACCGTGATGTATTTGGACCGCAAGGGTAACGAGTTCAATCCTGACGAGGATGGGGGCGAAGTGTTCAAACCGGAAAAAGGATATTCCACGGAAGTCGGTGTACGTTATACCTTGAACGAGATGGTGGATATTAACGCGAGTGTATTTTATATTCGTAAGTATAATATCGTGAAGAGTTTGGGTGACACGACGGTATTGGTGGATGGTGTTGCTACCGAAAAGAGTATCCGGGGACAAGTGGGAAGAGCCGATTCGCGAGGTTTTGACATTGAGGTGGTTGTTCGTCCGTTACCTACCTTACAAGTTACGGGAGGTCTCGGTTGGTCGGACTATCGTCTACGGGAGATTGCCGAGAGCGGACGTTTCTCTAAATATAAGGAACAGAATAAAAATGTTCGTGCCACGGGTGTTCCTCGTACAACCTTTTATGCTTATGCGGATTATATGATTCCCAAGGGAATATTTAAGAATTTATCTTTCCATTTAAGTGGGAATTTTAAAGATAAGGTATTCAGAAACATCGATAATCGCCTTTACGATCCGGCCTTGTGGCTGATGGATGCCGGTATCTTTTACACGATAAAGAATCATGTGACTCTGGCTTTGAATGTCAATAATCTGTTTGATAAAGAGTATTTTGAGAGAACCACGATTTTGGGAAAACCTAGGAATTACCAGGCATCGGTTTCTTATACTTTTTAGGGATTGTTCGAAGATGAGGTGTTGTAATCCTATGGTATATTGGGGGAAGAAGGGGATTAACTTCGGTGCACCTTCGGTGCGCTTGGGGTACACCTTCGCTCCCCGACCGAAGATGTACCGAGGGGGTGCCTGAAATGAAAAGGGGGTGCCTCCCCTGTTCTTCCTTACGGTAGCGGGATTTCCCGCGCTTTGTTCCTGTTTTTAACCGGGAGGTAAGAGTATTTTACGCTTCTTTTTATACTTTTGCGACAGATAATGAAATCATTAATATAAAGAGATGAGAAAAACAGTATGTATTTTGTGTGCCCTTCTTTTTATGGGTACGATGATGTCCTACGCGCAACAGGACACGATAAAGCCGGAAGGATATAAATTCACGGATGTAAAAAGATTGCCTGCCACATCCGTGAAGGATCAGTACCGTGCGGGGACTTGCTGGTCATGGGCGACGACCTCATTCCTTGAGTCGGAGATGATGAGAATGGGTAAAGATTCGGTGAATTTGTCAGCGATGTATTTCGTGAAACATGCTTATTCGGATAAGGCTGAAAAGTATGTTCGTTTGCACGGGGTTCTGAATTTCGCGGTAGGGGGAGCTTCTTCGGATGTTACCAATATGGCAAAAAAATACGGGATTGTGCCTCTTGAAGTATTTCAGGGATTGAACTACGGGGAACCGAGTCACGTGTTCGGGGAGATTGACGCCGTGTTGAAAGCTTACGTGCAGGCCGTGGTGGAGAATAACAACAAACGGTTGAGTACGGCTTGGAAACGGGGTTTCGATGCTATTCTGGATACTTATCTCGGACCGGAGCCGGAAAAGTTTGAATACCAAGGAAAAGAATATACTCCGCAGACTTTTGCTAAAGAGGTGGTTGGCTTAAACATGGATGATTATGTGAATTTAACCTCTTTCACGCACCATCCTTTCTACACGGAGTTTGCCATCGAGGTTGAGGATAACTGGTCTTGGGATAAGTCTTACAATCTTCCGTTGGAGGAGTTAATGCAAGTGATGGATTATGCTATTGATAACGGTTATACTTTCGTCTGGGGTGCTGACGTGAGCGAGAAAGGATTTGCCACGAAGGATGCAGGGGTTGCCGTAATCCCGGCAACGGATACCAAGGAGATGAGCGGTGCAGAAATTGCTAAGTGGGAAAAGTTGCCGAAGGGACAACAGATGATGGATGCTTTCAAGCAAGGGCCAGCTCCCGAAAAGACAATTACGCAGGAGATGAGACAGGAAGAGTTTGATCGTTACCAGACAACGGACGATCACGGAATGCATATCATTGGTAAAGCAAAAGATCAGAACGGAACTCCTTATTTCATCGTGAAGAATTCTTGGAATAAGTATAACAAATTCGGTGGGTATTTTTATGCATCTTATCCTTATATGGCTTTGAAGACAATGGATATTATGGTTCACAAAAACGCTATCCCGAAGGCGATAAGGAAGAAATTGGGAATGAATTGATTTTAGATTTTAGATTTTAAATTTTAGATTCCAGCCGCACAAGGCTGACGCTTTAACAACCCCCTCCGGCTCCCCCTTGCACAGGGGGAGAGACGGACGCAAGAAATCGTATTAATGTTTCAATGTAGCGCATCCTCCCCCTGTGTAAGGGGGAGTTAGAGGGGGTAGTCGGAAATTAAAATTTAAAATCTAAAATTAGTCAGTTGGTTCGTGCGTGGCATAAATGCTGTCCAGTAGTTGACGTCCAAGGCAGGGGCGGTAATGTGCTCCGTCGTAATAATTCCGAATGTCATTTGTGTATTGGTTGATACCTGAAAAGTCATACACGTTTTCGCTGCCGAATATATTTTTCAATTGCTCCACGTCTGCCGGGTTCATGCGTATCTGTTTGTATTCCGGGCTGATGATAATTTTACAGTTCGTGTGGTGGGTTTGGAATACCTCTGCCATTTCTGATAACAGTTTTATTTGTGGTTTCATGAGTACCGGGGGATAAGTCTGGTCCTGACCGGAACGAGGACGGAATCTTTTTTTGTACTTTTCCCAGTAATAATCGCCCAATTCTGCTATTTCCTCTTCTCGCGGGTTCCACAAATCGTTTGTTACCGTGTTACGGATGTTTTTATCCGGATTTACAATGCCTCTCATGTAGGGACGATAGTGGTGGCATATCCGGTAATCCATGTATGGAATCATGAATTTGGGATTAAAGAATTCTTGGGCGAACTGGGACTGGAATTTGAATTTATTCATTCCGCTTATTTCCGGGGGTAAGAGGTGCATGTATCCGCTTGATAACTGGTGTTCCCGCAAAAGGGTGGGATCAACGATCAAAAGCACGTTGGCAATTTTATCTTGTTGTTTGTCAAGGGCCATAACTTTCCGGTGTACGGCAGCCAGACGTTGTGCTGTCCCATACAGCCGGATGGCTTTTTCCCCGTTGAGGTATTTTTCCCAGTCGGAGGTAAGAAATGCCATGGTGCAGGAATTTCCTAGGATGAAGGAATCGAAGTGCAGGGAGTCCCGATAATTCTTGTATGTTTTCCAACCGATGTAATCTTCGTTCAGGAAGATCGGGTCGTTGTCATATTTTTTGTACTCACGCAGGACTTTGAAGGGATCATCGTAAAAGTAGATCCCCGCGAGGACAAAGAAGGGAACAAGAAAAAGCACGCATTTTATTATAAATCCTTTGAAAGTTCTCATGGCTAAAACTGTAAATAAATGAAATCTTCAGATCCGAATTGTCCGAATAGGAACATGAGTAGTACGAGCAGGTAGTAGACCCCCCAGCGTATGATTCTGTGACGCTGGTTCAGAGCTTGTAACAGGTCCTGTTTCGACATGAAGTATTCGTACAGGAAGAGTAGTACGACAGCAACTCCGGTAACGATACATTCTTGGTCGGTCATTCCTAATCGCAGCTCTTTAATAGAGGTGTGCAGGTTGAAGGAGAGGTGACTGATCATGTATCCGGCATCGGATAACGAGGATAGACGGAAAAATAGCAGGGAGAATGCGAAGAGCAGGTAGGTTCGGAGGATAGAGTAAGCCCCGAACACGTGTTTCCCCACGCTTGTTTCCATTTTATTCCGGTAGGCCACGGTCACCATCTCGTAGCTGATGATAAGTCCTTGGATTAACCCGTATATCACATAGTTCCAACCAGCCCCGTGCCACACGCCGAGTAACACGAAGGTGACCACAAGAGCGTAGACGATACCCCACTGTCCCCAATATCGTTTGCTTGCTGCGATGGGTTGGTAAAGGTAATCCCTGACCCAGAAGGAGAGGGACATATGCCAGCGGCGCCAAAAGTCGGTGATTGTTTTTGCCACGAACGGACGATTAAAGTTCGGAGACAGACGATAACCGAACATCATGGCCCCACCGATAGCCATATCCGTGTAGCCGGAGAAATCAGCATAAAGCTCAATCGGGTACAATAATCCGGCGAGTAAGAGTTGTGCTCCGGAGGCATCTTGCACGGAGGCAAATATACTATCCAGATGTGGGGCCAGTCGGTCGGCAATCAGGACTTTTTTCATCAAGCCGATCAGCATGAGTTTCAGGCCGTAGGTAACCGTATCGTAGTCGAAACGTTTCTCGATTTTCAACTGCGGGAGCATATCGAAAGCCCGTTCGATTGGTCCGGAAAGGAATTTCATGAAAAACAGCATGTAGAGCATGAAGTCCGGTAGTGAGCGTTCGGGTTCTTCCTCTTCCCAGTAGACATCAATAAGATAACCGAGTGCTTGGAAGGTATAGAACGAGATTCCTAACGGGAAGAAGATAGAGGTGATGGCTCCTTTCCAGTCCACGCCGAACCAACCGAGTAGTACGGCAATGTTTTCCCCAATGAAATTGAGGTATTTAAATGCCACGAGGAAGAGGACGAGAAAGACAATTCCCCCGATGAAGATTCTCCGGCGTTTGTTTTCCTGTTCCTGTATACCGATCCAGCGGCCCCAGTAGAAGGTTATTGCTGCAATGAGTGCGGCTATCAGTAGGTACGCGATGTTGAAATAACCGACAAAGATGCAACTGGTTAGTAACAAGACCGGTTTCTGGTAGCAGCCTTTTACCGTGTAATATAGGATTAGGCAACAGGTAAACAGAATGACAAACGGTAGAGAGAGAAACATCATAGACTATTTCTTTTTAGCTTGGATGGATGCGCACAGGTCACCCACGTGTTTGAATTTCAGTATTTCACGCAGGCCGAAACGAATGTTGTAATGTTTTTCGATGGCCGTGATGAGGCGCATATTCGTCAGTGAATCCCAGCCGTCCACGTCTTTTGCCGTGGTCTCGGTAGTTAACGTGATGTTTTCGTTTTTTAGGATGTCACGAAAAATCGTGTCCAGTTCGCGTAAGATTTCTTCGATTTCCATAGTTTTTTATATTAATGTCGTTAATGCTTTCCGGTCAATTTTGCCGCTGGTGTTCAACGGGAATTCTTCTAAAAAGTGAATTGCCGTCGGTATCATGTAGACGGGTAAATGTTCCTTCAGATAATGGAGCAAGGCATCCCGTTCATGGGGAGTTGTCCCGACGAACAAGTGCAATTGGCATCCCCCGTCATCCTCTTTCTTGGGAACGACGACGGCATTGGTCTCGTTCGGAAAGAATTTCTTTGTCCGGTATTCGATCTCGCTGAGCTCAACCCGAAAACCTTGCACTTTAACTTGGTAGTCCTTACGTCCGCGGTAGATGATGTCACCGTCCGGGTCGACAGAACAGAGGTCGCCTGTTTTATAGTACTTTTTCCCGTTGAACCGGGCGAATACCTGTCGAGACTTTTCCTCGTCTTGCCAGTAGCCTCGCATGACTTGCTCCCCGCTTACCCATAATTCTCCCTGTTCTCCGGTTTGCACGGGTGTTTCATTCTCGTCCATGATCATGGTGTCGATCCCGGTGAAAGGGTGGCCGATGGCGATCATCCCGTTGTGTTGTTTGCAGCCTTCGGGAGGAATCCGGTAAGCCGTACAATAAATTGTGGCTTCCGTGGGACCATACAGGTTTACGAATTCCGCGTTGGGGGCGCAGGCCCTGAAACGTTGGAGAAGATCGGCATTTGCAGCTTCTGCCGTCACGATAAGGTATTTGAGTTTTGGAACGTGAATCTCGCCAAAGTAAGGGGACAGGAATTGTAGCAGGGAGGGAGGCATGGCCACGAAAGTCAGTTCCTCGTCTTCCATTAATTCGTATACTCTCATGTATTTCAACTTGCTTGTTCCCACCGTGTAAACGCTGGCTCCGAGGGTTAGCGGGTAGAGGGTGGACACAACCGAAACATCGAATGTCAGTTCGAACATTTGCAACATCCGGTCTGTTGGCCCAAGTTGCCAGCCCAGTTGATGGTAGGCTGTATAGAATGCATTTAGGTTTTTCCGGCTGATTGGGACTCCTTTGGGAACCCCGGTACTTCCGGAGGTGAAAATGATGTAGGCATTCTTGTTTGTATCCTGCGTTCGCTCTCTTGTTAGATGGTCTATATTTTCATCCCGTAGTTCTAATGTTGAAATACATTTGATCTCGTTGGGGAGACCTTGCCGCGTACCGGATTCGTGACCGTATAATACCCGTTTCATTCCGGTGGATTCCACAATGGTCCTGTTCCGACTGTCCGGGTAGTTGGGATGGAGGATTACGTAAGTTTTCTCGGATAACAAAACGGCCAGAATAGAGGCGTACGTTTCAATGCAATCTTCCGCGATGATTCCGATAATGTCTTCCGGGCAATCTTGCACGAAGGGCATAATTCCCTGCACTCGAGCAAATACCTCCTGATAGGTGTAAGAGGTATCATCAATTACAAAAGCTACACGATCCGGGTAATTTCTGTAAGCCCGGATGATGTCTTTAATCATGTCCATTTCCTTCATAAATCATTCCTTCATACTTGAGGTCCGCTTCCGGCGTCCATTCCGAAAGCTTATGAATGTTGCAACTACCTCAATTATAGTAACGCTACAAAAATAGGCTTTTATTAGAAACATCCAATGTTATTATACTTTTATTATTTCGGGAAGTTTTATCTTTGCATGTAAATACTGGAAGAAATGAAACAGAAACCATTTATCATGATCGGGGCGACAAGTTCCGGTAGCGGGAAGACGACATTCACGTTAGGTTTGTTACGATTGTTACGGAACCGGGGAATGAAGGTACAACCTTTTAAGTGCGGGCCGGATTATATAGACACGAAGCATCATGCTATGGCCGCGGGGGAGGAATCTGTGAACTTGGATTCTTACATGGCGTCGGCGGCACACGTGCGGGAGCTGTACGCCCGCTACGGGGCAGCGAGTGATGTCTGCGTGATGGAAGGGGTGATGGGGTTGTTTGATGGGTACGACGGGATGAAGGGGAGTAGTGCGGAGATTGCCGAGTTAATCGGTATTCCCGTCGTGTTGGTACTTAACGCGAAGTCCACGGCTTATACTGTGGCCCCGGTGTTGTATGGTTTTAAACACTTCTATCCGGGAATCCGGGTTGTCGGGGTCGTGTTTAACTTCGTGGCATCGGTAGCGCATTATGCTTATTTGCAGCAGGCTTGTGTGGATGCCGGAGTGGAGGCATTGGGGTATATCCCAAAGGATGAAAGTATTGTTATCCCGTCCCGTCATTTGGGGTTGTCGATTGATGAGACGTTTTGTTTTGATGCATTTGCGGATCGGGTGGCAGAGGTGATAGACAAAACCGTGAATGTCGATCGTTTACTGGAACTTTGTACGGTGGAATTTTCCGGAGAACAGACAGGAGGTGTCATTTGTTCCGGAAACAGGAAGATCGCTATTGCCCGGGATGAGGCTTTTAATTTCATGTACCGGGAGAACGTGGAGGCGTTGAAACGAGCCGGGGAGGTGGTGTTTTTTAGTCCGCTGCATGATAAACGTCTTCCGGATGCCGATCTGGTCTATTTCCCCGGAGGGTATCCGGAACTATATTTGCCGGAGTTGGCAGCTAACGAGGGAATGCGGCAGGCTGTCCGGAAGTATTGCGAGACCGGAGGGCGGGTGTTGGCAGAATGTGGCGGGATGATGTATTTGTGTGACACGATTACAAGTGATGACGGGAAGGTTTATCCTATGGCGGGCGTGTTGAAACAAGGGGCGACGATGGAGCAGATGAAATTGAAATTGGGCTACCGGGAAGTTCGTGTAAACGGTCAACGTATTCGGGGGCATGAGTTTCACTATTCCCGAATATTGCCTGGGCATGAGAAAATACCTGTGATTGGCACGATATATAATGCCAAGGATATGGTAGTTGACACTCCGGTATATACCTATAAAAACGTGTTGGCGAGTTATATCCATTTTTACTGGGGTGAGTGTGGAATTGATCATTTTTTAATGTTAATGAGTCAAAAATGACAAAATGTCCTAAGCTATATTTTTAATGACATAATTTTGTAATGGCATGTAATTTGTTCGTTCTTCAAACGATTTGAAAGAATGAATATCAAATTTTAAATAAATAATTATGTTGAGCGAAAATTTAGTAAAGGCGTTTAATGCTCAGATTAATGCTGAGATGTGGTCATCCAATTTGTATTTGTCAATGTCTGTGTATTTTGCACAGAATGGTTACGACGGAATGGCATCATGGATGAGAGCGCAATCAAAAGAGGAATTGGATCATGCTTATGAAATGATTGACTTTGTGATCAAACGGAACGGAAATGTAGAAATCGGTCAGATTAACGTGGTTCCGACGGCATGGGGTTCTGTTTTGGAAGTATTCGAGCATGTTTATCAACACGAGTGTCATGTTTCTAAATTGATTGATGATTTATTGGATGTAGCTATCAAGGAGAATGACAAAGCGGCCCAGAATTTTATCAATAAGTTTGTAGATGAGCAAGTGGAAGAAGAGTCTACTGCACAGACTATTGTTGACAGAATCAAGATGATGAACGGTCATAACTTGATTTATCTGGATGATAAATTAGGAGAACGGAAATAAATTAGTTCGAAAAAAGACGAGGGGACACTTCATCGGTGTCCCCTCGTCCTTTTTATATCAATGGTATGAAAACAAGGCAAATAAGGATTACCGTGCTTAGGCATACCGTTTGATTGATGCGGGCGGCACGTTTGTAATCGTTAATCGATAGTTCCCTGTTGTTCGTTCCGATGTAAGGCTTTTCCACGAGCATTCCGTGATAAATGTTCGGTCCCCCGAAACGGCAATCGAGTATTCCGGCCATAGCGGATTCCGGATAGCCGGAATTGGGACTGGCATGTTGACGGGCGTATTTTCGGATGAAGGAAAAGATTCCTTTCCGGTAGCCGGATAAGGCGATCAAAAATGCCGTTAACCGGGCCGGAATATAATTCAGTATATCATCCAGATGAGCCGAACAGCACCCGAAATCTTTGTAACGTGTGTCCTTGTACCCGATCATGGAGTCGAGCGTGTTTACCATTTTATAAGCCATCATGGCAGGAAATCCTCCTAGGGCATAGAAAAACAGGGGAGCGACGACTCCATCACTCAAATTCTCCGCCATGGTTTCCAATACGGCGGTATATATCTTTTTGGGGGAGAGTTGGCTGGTGTCTCTACCGACAATCCATGACAGGCGTTTTCGTCCGGCATCCAATCCTTGTTCTTCAAGAGTTCGAATAACCTCTCCGCCTTCTTGTATAAGACTGTGGTTCGCCAATCCGTAGAAAACGAACACGGAGGCGATGCCGTAATACGCGAAAGGATGGAGAATCCAGCTTCCCCAAGCGAGAAGTCCCCCTAAGAAGAGGGTGGAAAGTGGCAGGATAATGGCAATCAGGCACCCGTTTCGTTTCTTGTGACCACCTTTGTTAAAGTGACGTTCACACCACCTGATGATGTTTCCAAAGGCTACGATCGGGTGAGGTAGTTTCCGGGGATCTCCAAAAATGAGATCAAGAAGATACCCGATGATAAGAGGAACGGTGAAGATTGAAAACGAGAGCATGGTAACCAATTATAAATCATTGATGGATAATAATCTCAACGCCCGGAGTAGCATCTGGTTTTTTTCATCCGAGAGTGTGTTTACCCGGAAGTAATGTTCGTCCAGACCTCTGAAATTCGAGGCGTCCCGTATCAGAATCCCGAATTGTTTCAATAGTTCTTGTTTTAACACGTGGGATTTATGTATTGTGTGAATAAGGAAAAACGAGGTTTCCGAGGGAACGGGAGAGTAACCGGGAAGTTCATCGAAAGCACGGACAAAATTCTCTTTACGTTTGAGTAGCCTGCCCGTGTCGGGTAGGAGATACTTACCGTTTTGCAGTAGGAATTTCCCGATCTCGATAGCCAAGGCATTTACACTCCAAGGATGAGTGAATCGTTTGATTCGGTCTATCAGACTTTCGTTACCGAGCATATAGCCTAGGCGTAATCCGGGGATGGCATAACTTTTCGTCATGGAATGAATGACCAGTAGATTGGGGTAGCTGGCTAGTAGCGGTTCAGATGGCTGTGCCGTGGGGGCAAAGTCAATGAACGATTCGTCCACGACAAGCGTCATTTGAGGGTATTGTTGTAAAATATTCTCAATCTCTTCCAGTTTCCATACGTGTCCATTGGGATTGTTGGGGTTACAGATGAACATCAGGTCTGCGGGGCCTGTTTGAAAGTCTTTTATGGGTACGAATATCTGTTGGTGCCTGTAAAGGGTGCAAGCATCTTCGTACTCTGAAAAAGAGGGAATGGGAAGGATGGTTTTACTCCCTTCGAAAGCGTGTGCGATCAAGTAAAACAGTTCAGTGGCACCGTTTCCGGCAATCACGTTTTGCGGTTGCAGGTTATGGAACCGGGCAACTTCCCGCACGAATGATTCGGCGGCAGGCTCCGGGTAATGGAATATTTTGTCGATTTGGGTGATCAGCATGGAACGGAGAATATCCGTGTCCGCGTCATACCATACGTTGGTGGAGAAATTAGCTTTTATTTCCGTGTTTGATTTGTATATGTCATCTCCGTGTCCGTTCAGCATATTACTTGGTTTTAAGGGTGGAATAAATGTATGGCAGGTCAACGTGTGCGCGTACGTGATCGGCCAGTTTGTTATATTGTTGATCTTTGAAATCGGTATAATTGAAGGTTGTGGGGGATGCTTGGGTCAGTCCTTCTGCCAGTTCGTTGAGGACGATGTCATTGTCTAAAATTCCGTGGAGGTAACTACCCCAGCATCTTTCGTTTAAGATATAGCCGTCTGTCCGTCCGTCGTGTAAACGGTTCAAGGGAGCTTCCGGAGCCCCGTCTAATAAGGTCGTTCGGCCCATGTGTATCTCGTACCCCTTGCAGGTTTCCGGGTGATTGCGGAAGGTGAATTGGTCTTGGCGGGTGACTTTTTCAGGTTCCATGATCGTGACAAGAGGAAGGATGCCCAGGCCGGGAATGGCGGTCATGTCCCCCTCTATCTGATCCGGGTCCTCGATCCGGGCGCCCATCATCTGGTATCCCCCGCAAATACCGATCACTTTTTTACCTTCTTTGTGAGCCCGGATGACTGCCTCCGCGATACCGTTTGCCCGAATGTTCCGCAGATCGGAGATCGTGTTTTTCGTTCCCGGTAGGATGATGATGTCGGCTTTGCCAATTTCTTCCACGTTATTCGTGTAGTAGGCATGGAATCGTTCATCTCGTTCCAGCACGCTGAAGTCCGTGAAATTGGAAAGGCGTTTCAGGAGTACGATGGCCACGTTGATCTTGCCGCTCCCGGCTTTGGTGTTTTTGGTCTCCAGTGAGACGGAGTCTTCTTCTTCGATATAAATGTCTTTGAAATAGGGAATCACGCCGACAACAGGTATACCCGTGAGATCGTGGATGATCTTTCTCCCCTCGTCGAAGAGGGATATGTCGCCTCTGAATTTGTTGATGATAATTCCTTTGATCAATTTTCTTTCTTCCTCTGAAAGCAGGGTGATGGAACCGTAGACGGAGGCAAACACTCCCCCCCGGTCGATGTCCGCCACCAGATAGGTGGCGGCATTTGTGCGCAATGCCATCCGCATATTCGTAATGTCTCTTTCCCGCAAGTTGATTTCCGAGATACTCCCGGCTCCTTCCAGCACGATGGGCGAGTAGCGGACTTGCAGACGTTCATAGGCAGCGTACGCTTGGTTGAATAATTCGGCCTTGTTGTTGGACATGAAGTATTCTCTGGCAGACATATTCCCGACTGGTTTTCCGTTGAGTACGACCTGCGAGCATTGTTCGTTTGTGGGTTTTAGCAGGACAGGATTCATGTCGCTTTCAGGGGTAATGCCACACGCCTCAGCCTGTACCGCTTGCGCCCGTCCGATTTCCAGCCCGTCGGGAGTGGAATATGAATTTAGCGACATATTTTGCGCCTTGAAGGGGGCCGGGTGGTAACCATCTTGTTTGAAGATTCGGCAAAATGCCGTGTTGATGATGCTTTTACCCGCATCTGAACAGGTCCCGACAAACATGATTGAACGAAGAAAAGACATGTGTATTTTAGATTTTAAATTTTAGATTTTAGATTCCAACCGCACAAGGCGAACGCTGTTTATTGTTTTTTCTTTTTGTAAAGGAATGCTTTCCATCTCTCTTCTTCCGCACCTTGCTGGTCCATTTCCCAGCGGGCCATGGTAAATAGTAGGTCCGAGAGGCGATTCACGAATCGCAGGATAAGCGGGGGAATTTCGTCAGTTTTGTTGAGAGTACACAATCTTCTTTCTGCTCGGCGAGCGATCGTGCGGGCCACGTGGCATTGGGCTGAAATTAGCGTTCCGCCCGGCAGAATGAAATGAGTGGATGGGTGTTTCATTTCGCTGTTCATGCGGTCAATTTGTTGTTCGCAATACCGGTCTATATCTTCCGGTAGGATGTTCTGGTTTTGTTCCCGGATGTTTGAGGGGGTCGCCACTTGTGACATGACGATCATTAACGTACGCTGTATGTATGCCAGAATTTCTTGCCGTTCGTCCTTCTCGTCCAATAAGGCTCGAATGACACCCAGCGTGGCATTCAGTTCGTCAAGGGTCCCGTTTGTTTCAATACGAATATCATCTTTATCCACCCGGCTCCCGCCGAATATTCCCGTTGTTCCTTTGTCCCCGCCTTTCGTGTATATTCTCATGTTAATTGAAAATTGAAAATTGAAAATTGAAAATGTGGAGATTCAATTTTCAATTGGGTTATACTGTTTGGTTGTCGTCCACTAATGTAAAACGTATACAACTTGTGTTTTCCATGATGGGAAGGTCGATCATGTCAATAGCCTTTTTCCCGTTGAGATACGCAATAATTGCCCGGTTGAATGCTCCGTGTCCGATAACCACTATCTGTTGGCCGGAGAAATTCTTTTTTAAATAGGCAATGAAATCGATAGCTCTTTGGAAGAGAGCATCTAGGGATTCCACGCTGGGAGGTAGGTTGGTCCAATCCACGTCATCCAAGCGCTTACCCGTGTATATACCCCAGTCCATTTCCCGCAGGAGGGGAGTTTGGTGAGGCGTTAGTCCATGTTTCCGGGCGACAGTAACTGCCGTGTTATAACTTCGGGCCAGATCACTGGAAACAATGTTATCAATCGTTTCCTCTTGGAGCATCTCCGCCAATCTCTCGGCTTGGGCTATCCCCAATGGAGATAAGGTTCCGGGGAGTTGGCCCTGGAGTATATGTTGTTGATTTTCTAATGTTTCCCCGTGTCGGGATAATATGAGTTTCATCATCACTTCTTTTTAGACTTCTAACTCACAAAGTTAGTAAACAATTTTGAATCTTTAGAGTATTTGTCGGGGTGCTTGATTGTTTTTGTGTGTGGCGTGGTATTATGGGAGATTCTTCCTAAATTTGTTGTCAAAAGGAAACGTTGGATGTATGATAGGGATGAAGAATAAACGGTTGAAATATTTGTTGTTAACCCTTTTCGTGGTTATGCTGGGATTGCTTTCCCGGAAAATGAGTGCTTGCACGCTTGATTTCGTGAAATTATACCTAGGGGATGTTTTATGGGCTATGATGGTGTATTTCGGGTGTCGTTTCCTATTTGTGAATATGAGGAAAAGGGTGGCTTGTGTGTTGGCATTGGTCTTTTCCTACCTGATCGAGATCAGCCAATTGTATCATGCTCCTTGGATTGACGCCATCCGGGCGACTGCGTTAGGAGGTTTGGTCTTGGGATTCGGTTTTTTGTGGAGTGATATTCTGTGTTATACTGTGGGAGTTTTGCTGGGAATCATCGTGGATGGCTTGTTGGGATGGAGCCGGAAATAAAGTTGTAGATTTTTCGTAATATTACTTTGTATTTCTTGAAAAAACAGAGAAATTTGTCGTCATGATGAAAAGAAAAATAATTTTAGTTACGGGAGGACAAAGATCTGGGAAAAGTCGTTATGCTCAAGAGTTTGCGCTAAAGTTGGCAGAGAATCCCGTTTATCTGGCTACTTCGAGGGTGTGGGATGATGAATTCCGGGAACGGGTGAGACGTCATCAACAGGACCGGGGACCGCAATGGACCAATTTGGAAGAAGAAAAAGCGATTAGTCAATGTGACGTGTCGGGGCGGGTCGTGGTCATTGATTGCGTGACCTTGTGGAGTACCAATTTCTTTTTTGACAATGATTCCGACGTGGATAAGTCTTTGCGAGAGATAAAGGAAGAGTTTGACCGGTTCACCGGGCAGGAGGCGACGTTTATTTTTGTCACGAACGAAATCGGAATGGGGGGAGTTTCTGTTGACCCTGTTCAGCGACGATTCACAGATTTGCAGGGATGGGTGAATCAATATATAGGAAGTCGAGCGGACGAAGTTGTCTTGATGATTTCCGGAATAGCTATGCGAGTAAAATAAAATGGTAATTTAATTTTCAATTGTATGAGAAGTTTTGTAATAAAAGAGACTGACAAGGCTTTGTCGGAGGCTTTGATAGATAAGATTAATAATTTGACCAAGCCCAAAGGGTCTTTGGGATTACTCGAAAAAACAGCACTCCAGATCGGGTTGATACAGCAAACGCTTTCCCCGGAGTTGCGAAAGCCTCAAAATATCATTTTTGCGGCAGATCACGGGATTGTGAGGGAAGGAGTTAGTTTTTCTGCTCCGGAAGTGACGGCCCAGATGATTTTTAATTTTATCAAGGGAGGTGCCGGGGTGAATATGTTTGCCCGGCAGCATCATTTCGGGATTAAATTGGTGGATTGCGGGGTAAATGCGGATTTCGGACCTATGGAGGGGCTGATTGATCGTAAAATCCGTAAGGGGACTTCAAATTATTTGTACGAGGCTGCCATGACCCCGGAAGAATTTGACCGGGCAATCGAGATCGGAGTGGAGATCGTGGATATGGTACATGCTGAGGGTTCGAACGTGGTGAGTTTCGGGGAAATGGGAATAGCCAATACTTCTTCTTCTTCCATGTGGATGACTTACCTGACGGGTATTCCGTTGAGTGATTGCGTGGGGGCGGGGAGTGGATTGTCTCGGGAAGGCGTTGAGCACAAATATAACGTGTTGAAGCGTTGTATGGAAAATTACAAGGGGGATGGAACTCCGAAAGATATTATCCGTTATTTTGGAGGTTTCGAAATGGTGGCTGCCGTGGGAGGTATGTTGCGTGCTGCCGAGTTGGGTATGGTAATTATCGTGGATGGTTTTATCATGACGAATTGTGTGCTTGCCGGAAAGATGTTGTACCCGGCCTTGACGGATTATTGCGTTTACGGTCATCAAGGTGACGAGTGTGGGCATAAATTGGTGTTGGATTATTTGGGGGCCGAACCTTTGTTAAATCTCGGTTTACGCTTAGGTGAAGGGACGGGAGCTATTTGCGCTTACCCCTTGCTCGTTTCAGCCGTGAATATGATTAACGAAATGGCCTCTTTCAAGGCCGCGGCGGTAACGAAATATTTTAAATAATTGAAAATGAGAAGACTACTTCTCTAGCTTCCCTTGTGCGGGAGCGGAAACGATCACAAGAATGCGTTTCAATTAGAGGGGGTAGTTATGTGTCAGTCTTGTGCGGTTGGAATTTAAAATCTAAAATCATTAAATCTAAAATTAGTATGCGTTCTCTTTTGGCGGCGATTATGATGTTTACCCGACTACCCTTGTGGCGGATTGTCAACGTGGACAAGCGTTATTTCATGGATGTTATTAAATATTGGCCTTTGGTGGGGGTTATGACGGGAGCCACGACAGGGGGCGTTTTATGGCTGTCGGCACAGATTGTACCTTTGGAGGTGGCGTGTATTTTGGCTATTATTGCCCGAATCCTGTTGACCGGGGCATTACATGAGGACGGGTTGGCAGACTTTTTTGACGGGTTTGGTGGGGGAACTTCTAAAGAGAAGATTCTAGCCATCATGAAGGATTCGCATATCGGGTGTTACGGGACCATCGGTTTAGTGCTCTACTTCATTCTTTATTATTCATTGTTGTCCAGTTTCGATCCGGCCATGATCTTCCCGATCGTGATTGCGGCAGATTGTTTTTCCAAACTCTGCGCGGCCGTGATGGTAAATACGTTACCTTATGTCCGGAAAGAGGAAGAAAGTAAAACAAAACTTGTTTACAGCAAGGTACGCACGTTCATATTCGTGATCGTGGGATTAATCACCTTAATCCCCTTTTTCTTCTTGAAGGATGCGAGTTTCTGTTTTGCGATGATCCCTGCCATACTGACAGCTATCGGGTTACGTTTCTTCTTGAAAATCAAGATCGGGGGCTACACGGGAGATTGTTGCGGTGCATCCGTGTTAATTATCGAGCAGGTTTTCTATTTGAGCGTGTTGGTTATTTGGTGTCGCTATCAATTGTTATGAGAATTTGATTTTAGTGTTGTTGTTTATCTCTTTAAATTTAACAATATAGTGTAATTTTTGTTGGATGTAAAGTTGAAAAAGATATTGAAAAATAAAAAAGTATTTATATATTTGCGGGTATGATACGAAAAGGCAGGAGAGCCTGTCTTAAAAATATTGTGAGTTTATGCTAATCTTAGACTGAAAATCGCCAATTTGAGGAAGTAGGATTAGACGGTGAGTTCACGCTGGTTAGGCGTGGATCGTTGTCTATTTACTTCCGGGCGTTTGGCGATGCCTCAGTTTAGATAGAGTTGTTGACGATCCTCGCTTTTTTTATTGTATCATTTTTTGTTTTGGGGATCGGCCTATAAAAGAAATTTTCGGTAGATAAAGGATATTAAGATTGCAACTTAACTAAAATGAATGAAATGAATAAAGACCCAAAATTTATAAATCATGGAAAATTAAAGAGATATTTTTAAGGGAAAGATGAAAAAAGAGGGTGAATCTTAAACTTTGCACGTTGAATATCACCCCCCTTGCATCATTAGTTTTATAAACCAATTAATAATCAAAGTTATGAAAAAAACTTATGACAGGAAATTTTTTCGGCAAAAATTGCTATCGGAAAGAAAGACAGTCACTGCGGTTACTCAATTACTTATCGTTTTATTACTTGGGTTTCCGTTGTTTACACGGGCCGAGATGAGTGGTACAACCCGGATAGAAAGTATTTCCGTTCCCTTGTCGGGAAATTCCGTTCGTCAGGATTCGGTCGTTTCGGCAGAGAAGCCAGGATCCCAAAAACTAGGATTTTATGAGGGAGAAGTTATGGATACGGAAGGGAATCCGTTGCCCGGAGTAACTGTCTTGTTAAAAGGTACTCAAACGGGTACTTCCACGGACACGCATGGGAAATTTCGTTTCCCGGCAACAAAAACAGGAAAATCTGTACTGGTCTTCTCGTTTATCGGGATGAAACCGGTGGAAAAGGACGTGACACCGGGGAAGAAAATTATTGTCACGATGGCGGATGAGGTGGAAGACCTTGAAGAAGTGATCATCACGGGTATCTACTCCCGGGATAAGAATAGCTACACGGGATCGGCTTCGACTTATTCGGCCAAGGAATTGAAAATGGTTGGTGCACAGAATATCATCCAGAGTTTGAAAACACTGGATCCGGCCATGCTAGTGGTGGAAAGCAAACAGTGGGGATCGGATCCAAATCGTATGCCCAAGATTGAGATTCGGGGAAAGACGAGTGTCGTGGGATTGCAAACGGAATTCGAGAATGATCCCAATCAGCCTTTGTTCATTTTGGATGGAGTGGAAACCACGCTGGAAACCATTATCAACTTAAACATGGATCGGGTGGCAAGCGTGACTATTTTGAAAGATGCGGCTTCCACGGCGATCTACGGGTCGAAGGCGGCTAACGGTGTGATTGTCGTGGAAACAAAAGCACCGGAATCGGGGCAGTTACGTTTATCGTATAGTGGAAATTATGGGATTTCGTTTGCGGATTTGTCTGATTATAATTTGATGAACGCTTCCGAGAAATTAGAATACGAACTATTGGCTGGACGCTATTCGCCATTGGAAGGTTACGACGGGTTTGTCGACAAACTTCAAAAGATGCAGGATTATTATACTCGTTTGAAAGAAGTATTGAGGGGTGTGGACACGTATTGGTTAAACGAACCGTTGCGAACCGTCTTCAACCATTCTCACAACTTGTATATTGACGGTGGCGACCAGGCCATGCGCTACGGCTTAGGTATCAGCTATAATAACCGGGACGGTGTGATGAAAAAGTCCGATCGTGACGGTTTGGGCGTGAACATTGATTTGATTTACCGTAGAAAAGGTCTTCTGTTCTCGAACAAAGCGAGTGTGGATCTTTCCAATTCGGAACGTGAACCGGTGGCTTTTTCCCAGTTTTCAAGGGCAAATCCCTATTACCGGAAAAAACAGGAAAACGGTGTAATTCCCATGTACTTGGAGAGAAAGACAGGACTTTACGGGGAAGATATGTTGAACCCCTTGTACGTGTGGAACATTGAAAACACGAATACCTCCAAGGATCTCGCGTTGAGGGACAACTTCACGATGGAATGGACAACCTTCGATGCACTGAGACTACGGGCCCGCTTGGGAATATCCAAGAGTATCTCGAAAACTGAGGCTTTCAAGTCACCGAATCACACGGATTTCTTGCAGACCGAGAAATTGAAGAAGGGATCTTTTTCGTTTAATCAGAATGAAAGTTTTTCATATAATGGAGACCTGAACATTATTTTCGGTAAAATATTTAAGAATATTCATCAAGTGAACTTCGTGGGAGGGTGGTCGTTTAGTGAATCTCGTTCTGAGTCATCCGGTTACAGCGTGGTCGGGTTTAACGATGATTTCCACAAGAATCCGGCCTATTCCACGGGTTTCCGGGAAAATCAGAAACCGACCTACTCGAACGACCGTCGGCGTTCTACCAGTTTTTTCATGAATTTGAACTACTCCTATGATAATCGTTATCTGATGGACTTCAACCTACGGGCAGATGGTACTTCCGTTTTCGGTAGTAACAAACTTTTCTCCACGACGTGGGCTGTCGGTTTGGCATGGAATGTTCATAACGAGGAATTTATAAAGAAATTGGGATGGATCAACAATTTGAAAATCCGGGGGTCGATCGGTAATCCCGGGAACGAGAATTTCGATGCTTACATATCGCAAAAGACTTACGTGTACAACGTGGAATTGCAAAATATGTTTGGGGCGAGTGCGTTGATTCAGAAATACGGGAATAAGGATTTGGAATGGCAACGAACGGTAGATAAAAATATCGGGGTCGATCTGTCTATCCTGAATAACCGGATCCGGGTCACGTTTGATTACTACTTTAAAGACACGGACCCCTTGCTGGTTTCTATCGGGATGCCCCCTTCTGCCGCGGCGACGAGCCTATACACGAACATGGGGAGGCAAATTTCCAGGGGATGGACGGGGACATTGAATTATGTTTTTCTGCGGAAAAAGGATTTGTCTTGCAGTATAAACATGAACGCCCGGGCGAACCATTCGGAATATCGTGACATCGGGGATAAATTGGATTACTTGAACAAGATTGGTAGTTCTACCGTGCTGAACCGTTATTACGAGGGTGGCAGTCCCGATGACTTGTGGGCCGTTCCTTCCTTGGGTATCGATCCGGCGACCGGGCGGGAGGTCTTTTTGAAGAAAGATGGTACGCAAACATTCTTGTATTCCGCTTCAGACGAGGTCATCGTGGGCTCATCGGTACCGGATGTGGAAGGTATTGTCGGGATGTCCTTTTATTATAAAAAATTGTCGGCTTCCTTTAGTTTCCGTTACCAATTAGGAGGCGAAACAATGGCTTCGGCATTGTATGATAAAGTGGAAAATATCACCCAAGACAATATCGGTAGGAATCAGGACAAGCGGGCTTTGTATGATCGTTGGAAGAAACCGGGGGACAAGTCGAAATTCAAGGCGATTGATAATTATGCTTCCACGCCGATGTCTTCCCGTTTCGTGGTGACGGAAAACACCTTTTCCGGAGAGTCCATTTCCATCGGTTATGATATGGATGCGGCATGGCTACGGGTAGCGGGAATTCAGGGGATGAATTTCCGGGTTTACATGAATGATATTTTCCGGATCTCTTCTTTCAAAGAGGAACGAGGCTTGGATTATCCTTTTGCCCGCTCATTGAGTTTTTCCTTAGGTGTAAGATTTTAAAACAAGTGTGGATATGATACGAAAATTGAAATTTTTAGTATACGTGGTGCTAGGAGCCCTCACGTTGTCTTGTTCCGATTGGTTGAAAGTCAGTTCGGAGGACCGGATTATGGAGAACGATCTTTTCCGTACAACCCGGGGATTCATGACTGCATTGAACGGTATTTATATAGACTTGTTGAATTCCAGTCTGTACGGGAAAACTTTGACATGGGGAATGTCGGATATTTTGGCACAATACTATACCTGTCGAGAGAAAGATCACGCTTCCAAGTCTTTGGCCGATTTTGATAATGTGGCCCGAAATAATGCCGTGAGTGGTTGCTGGAGTCGGTCGTATGCCCTGTTGAATAATATCAACACGGTATTGGAACATTGTGAGTCGGATCGGGGAGTGCTGGATGATACCTATTATCACGTGATCAAGGGAGAAGCTCTGGCATTACGAGCGTTGTTACATTTCGAGCTATTCCGGATATTCGGACCCAGTTATAGCAAAGACAAGGAAAAAGAGTGTATCCCTTATGCCTTGAATTCTGAGACAAAAGTAAATCCTTTACTGCCGGCAAAAGAAATCGCCCGGTTGATTATGGAAGATCTGAAAAGTGCGGAGGAATCGTTGGCCGGGTATGATCCCGTGATTGAAACCGGGGCCGAGTGGGGAGATGACCCGGAAGGTGGCGTGAATGACATTCGCTATCGTTCCATGCGTTTGAATTATTATGCCGTTCAAGCTTTGATGGCCCGTGTGGCTCTCTATTGCGGGGAAAAGGACGTGGCTTGGGAGTATGCTGATAAAATGATTCGTGGAATTCGTGAAGAGCATGAGTGGTTCCCTTTTGCAACCCGGGAAGAGATCGTGACAACAAACAGGGAAGACCGTATTTTTCAAAGCGAGATCCTATTCGGTCTCTATAATTTGAAAAGAAAGGAAAGCGTTTACGAGGTGGGTTTTGGTTCCGGTTTGAAACAGGGAAGTGTGTTGCGTATTGATAAAGATATTATGCGGGATATGTACGAGGGTGACGATAATGATTACAGGCTTTCATACTGGTTTGCGGAAATGGTCGATCCGGATAATAACTCCTATCTCCACGTGATCAAATACAAGGAGGTAGATGATGTTGATCCGGTAACTAAAATTAGTAAAGGGTATAGTTATATCATGCCTATACTCCGGGTATCCGAGGTGTATCTTATCGCGGCTGAATGTTGTCCGGACCCGAAGGAGGGACGGAATTACCTGAATGCCGTCCGTACGGCACGTAACGTGAAAAATATTCAAGATGATGCTGACTTGACAACGTGTGTCGAGCAGGAATACAAACGTGAATTTGTGGGAGAGGGACAATTATTCTGGCTTTATAAACGGAAAGGGAAAAGCGAGATTGCATCCGGAGAGAAATTGGCAGAGGTGATTTCCATGGAAGAACGCTTTTACCTGTTCGATCTGCCGCAAACGGAACAGGATTATAGAAAAGAAAACGGTGTAGATAATTAGTTAAAATTTCGCCATATGAAAAAGTATATATTTTTATTGTCAGTAGTCCTGTCGTTTCTTGGGTGCGAGAAAGAGATGATGGATTACGAGGGGAAAGACGGGATTTATTTTTCAGTTCAGGAAGTACCGCCCAGTCAGTATGGAAATCCGGAGATATGGGCGCATGTAGATACGACGTTGATACCTTTCTCGTTGTTGTTGGAAAATGATAGTACGGTAAGGCTGAAAGTTCGGGTGATGGGGAAGGTGGTGAATTATGACCGTTATTTTACCTTATCGGTTGTTGATACATCGACTACGGCGACCGAGGGGGAAGATTATGCTCCCTTGGAAAAGCAATATGTAATCCCCTCCGGCGAGCGGGATGGTTTCGTGGAGTTCACGGGATTCCGGCAGGAAAAGATGTTGGATTCTACTTATTACGTGACCTTACAGCTGGTCGAGAACGAATATTTCTCGTTACCGATGGACATTTGGCGCCCTTTGGAGTATGAGGATTACACGAAGGAGAACCAAAATGCAATCCGTCACGTGGTGGGACTCACGGATGAGGTTTTCCAGCCGAAGGCATGGACGTTAAATTATTTTGGTCCCTATTCCAAGAAAAAGATGAAGTTATTGTGTGAAATGTTTGGCTTGCAAATGGCCGATTTCGATAACGTGAGAGATATGGACATGGAAAGGCAGCGTACTTACGCCCAAGGACTAGATAGGTACTTGCAGGAGATGGAGGCAAAAGGGGAGACGGTTTACGAGGATTATCTGGACAAGGATGGGAATCCGGTGAAAATGGCTGTGGGACCTTTAATTTAGTAATATTGAATAATAAAGACTATGAAAAATGTAATAGGTTTATCCATCCTGCTGACGCTAAGTCTATGTCTGGGATGTTATGATGATAAAGGAAATTACGATTACCATGATTTTAATGAAGTAACGATTGGTAACCGGGGATTCGATACGGCTTATCTTCTCACGTCATACGTGGATACACTTCGGATCTCTCCGGAGTTGGAATTCAAATTGGAAGAGAATAAGCATCTAACCTATGAGTGGGTAGCCCGGTCTAATGCTGTGGGTTTTGTGGAATATCCCATTAGTAACGACCGTAATTTGGTGTATCCGATGAGTTTATCGGCTGGGGAATATACCTTGTTTTTTAAAGTGAAAGACACGTTGAACACGATGGAGTATTCGAATGCTACCGCTTTTCAAGTACAAGATTTATTAACCAAAGGCTGGGTTATCCTTGGTGAAAATAGTAACGGGGAGGCACAGATGGATATGATCACGTATTCCGTCGACACGATGGTACTAAAGAATATCCTGCAAGAAAGTGGACTTCCTGTCTTAAAAGATCCGGTGAAAGTGTGGGTGGTTGATAATTATGTGGATAACATGATTCACGTGTCAACGGGAGATGGAACATATCGTCTGAATCGAGAGGATTTCAAAGGGGGAGACCACACGCATTTGAAATATAATTTCTTTGACCCGGGGAGTCTGGAACATTTCACGCTTCAGGATGTGGCACAGATACGTAATTATAACCGGGTGGCTATTATTGATGATGTGTTGTTTCACAATAGTTCCATGATTCAAAGTTCTATCTTTCAGAATCCGGCGAATCATTACAAGGGTTCCTATGATCTTTTTGATGTCGGGGATAAAATCGCGTATAATCCTCAAGCGATGGCGTTCATTTATATTTTGTATAATAAGACTGAGCAGCGTTTTGTTTATGCCGGGGGAAGGGCTTACGGGTCGCCTGCCGGGCGTTGCGATACGTTAAAGGATACACGGGAGGATGTGGAGATTTTTTCCTGGAAAACAGGATTGGATTATGTCACGAGTATTAACAGCCGTTTTCTGGATGGGTATTCTTACACGATATTGAAGGATGACGAGGGGCACAGGTATTTGTATTCCTACGTGATCATGTACCAGTGGGGATGGGAGAGTGTCGTGAAAAAGAAGAAATATTTACTGGATAAAGCCACGGACTTTGATAAAGCCAAATTTTTCGGGGCTAGTGCGCAGCGAACATATCTGATTTACGCTACGGGTTCGAAACTATATGCGTATGATTACGTGGCGGAAAAAGTGCAATTACTCCAGGATTTCGGTGATCAGGAAATAACATTGCTGCATTGTGACCTGTTGGTTGAGACGGGAGCCGGTGATGATTTCTTCTACGTGGGAACCTACGACCCTTCACTGCCGAAGGAGACGGGAGGGACATTGACAAAGTATCGAGTTGTCAATGATCCTAATAACATTATCGTGGAAAAAGTACCCGGCTTTAGCTGGTCCGGATTGTGTAAAATTAAGAGCATTGATTTCAAGAAAAATTAGAGTATTTGTCTGATGTGTGAGTGAAGCACCATTTGAACGCGGTTCGAGCGGGAGAATGGTGCTTTTTGTGTTATAAGTGTTTGGTTAATAGCTAATAAGTAATAAGGAGTTCTATAACAACTTTATTTTTTCTACTTGATGAGATTCGGAGTATTACCACTATGAACCTTATAGATACCTTATAGAAACCTTATATGAACCTTATTTTATATAAGGTTTATAAAGTATTAATATAAATTTATGAAAGTATTTTATTAGGTAGTAGGCCGGATCTCATCATCTATTAAGAATGAATTCGGATATAATCTCTATCTTAACAGGTAAATATCTGAAGTTGAATATTTATTTTAGTTGTACTTTGGGTTGATAAAAGTGTCGTATTTTCGACTATTTTCAGTAAATTTGTAAAATGCCAAAACGACTTATGAAAATGAAATCAATTATCATCTGTTTTTGCTTTTGTTGTTTGGGATCTTGGGGGCATATGCTTTCAGCCCAGGAACAGGTGCGGGCGTTATGTCCGTTGGAACAATGTATTTTGGTTACCGATCTGGCGGATCGGATTGAGGAAATACAAGTGATCCCGATTAAGCAGTGTTTTGATGCCGAATCACTGGAATGGATGCGTAAGAAATTGTTAATTGGCCCCGGGGGAGATTTGTTGCTCGTGTATGGGCGGGAGGTAATGTGTTTTGATGCTGCCGGGAAATATCAATTTTCAATGAAATATGATCAAGGGAAAGAATGTCCTTATCATCAGGATGCCTGTATCAGCGTGGATCAGAAAAAATTGTTGTTCGCGTATGGAGATAGTGAAGTCGTGTTTTTTGATTTGAATGATGGGTGTGAGATTGAGCGTCTCCCGATGAAGAAGCCTCTACAATTGTTTGAAGAGATTGCTCCGGCTCCGGATGGAGGTTTTTATTATTATTCGATCTCGGCTCCTTGTACCAATAATTTTGAACGGGGACACCTCTTAGTGACCCGGTTTGACAAAAACGGGAAAAAGTTGGAGAGTTCAATTCCGCAGGTAGGGTTCACAGTGAATATTTTTCTCGTATCGCAGGCCGTAGGTAATACTTATCTGATCCGCACGCAAGGAGGTGATAACGCATGTTACCGGGTGAATACGAAAGGAGAGTTGGAGAAGGCCTACACCTTTGATTTTGGCAAACGGGGGATACCGGATACTTACGGGATGTTAAAAGGTGATTTGATGTTACAGGATTACATGAGGGCAGATTATTACAAGATGCCGATTTATTTGTGTGAGGGTGGAAAATTCTTTTATTTCACTTGCAGTGGCCCCCAGGCCGTGGCGTACAATTTTCTTTATGCCCGGGGTAAGGATTCGGGGATTTATTGGAAAGCGGATCCCGATTTGGAAATTCATTTTCTCTCGGCAGATGAGGACTATTTTTACGCGCTTTTAGAATCCGTTCCGGAAGAGATGATCCGGGAGACGCAAGACCCGTTATTGCGTCAGATATTTAAACAGTTTGCCCTTTCGTTGGGAGAAGAGACGTCTGCCCGATTGGTGAAGGTCAAGTTTAAATAGCTGGTGAATACTAAAATTTATAGCTAAATTTTCATGGCGTATCGAAAAAATGGCGAATTTTACGAGATAAAAGGTTTTTATATGGAAGTATTTTTGATCAGACATACGAAAACGGCGGTTATTCCGGGAACGTGTTACGGGAATTCGGATGTTGACGTGGCCGACTCTTTTCCGGAAGAAGCAGAGAAGGTGAGGGGGAGACTGAAAGGGGAGAGATTTGATGCAGTGTATTCTAGCCCATTACAACGTTGCAGGAAGTTGGCCGTTTACTGCGGTTATGAAAATCCGATTCTGGATGACCGATTGAAGGAATTGAATTTTGGGAGTTGGGAGGGGCAACGTTGGGATGAGATTCAAGATCCTCGTTTGCAGGAATGGTATGATGATTGGTTGAGTATGCCTGCCGGAGGGGCGGAAAGTTTTCTGGAACAGCATAACCGGGTGTCGGCTTTCTTGGATGATTTGAAGGAGACGGAATACGGGAAAGTATGTGTGTTCGCTCACGGAGGGACGATTCGGGCAGCGTTGATTTATGCCGGGAAATATAATTTTAATCAAGCATTCACGGATGATGTGGATTACGGTTCCCTAGTGAAAATGACGATATAGGGATTATTTTTCTTCTTTCAGTTTTTTGCGGATGCCTCGTTCAATAGCCAAGACGAGGATGATGACCAGCACGATGATAATCACGCTGATCCAAGATTGGTATGATAATTCGGTGAAATCAGTCATGGCTAGTTTGGTGATAGCAGCAAGTATCAAGATATACAGGCACGTGCGCACGTTTCGCAACTTCTTTTCAGTGGTGAGTTCCGTAGTTTTTTCAGTTGCTTTCTTTTCGGTTTCCATGACTTGGTATTTTAATGACGAGTACTGCCTTGTAAAGATATGAAATAATATTCAAATTTATTTGGGGAGAGAAAATAAATAAAAAAAACCACCCGAAGGTGGTTTTGAGTTATTCTATCGTTTTGCTTCTTCTTTTCCTTTCGTTTTCATCGAGGTAAATCTTGCGAAGCCTCATGGATTTCGGGGTGACTTCCACGTATTCGTCCTCTTTGATGTATTCGAGAGCCTCTTCCAAGCTGAAAAGAATGGGAGGAGCGATGTTTGTCTTCTCGTCGGAACCACTGGCACGCATGTTGGTCAGTTTTTTGGACTTGCACACGTTAATCACGATGTCATCCTGCCGGGTACTTTCACCGATTACTTGCCCAGCGTAAACTTCATCACCGGGGGTGATGAAGAATCGTCCTCTATCTTGCAGTTTATTGATGGCGTAAGCGAATGAATCCCCGGTTTCCATGGCGATCAAGGAACCGTTGGTACGCATTTCAATTTCTCCGGCGTAGGGTTCGAAACCTTTCAGACGATGGGACATGACAGCCTCTCCGGCCGTGGCGGTAAGTAGGTTGCTTCTCAGACCGATGATTCCCCGTGAAGGAATATTAAAGGTTAGATGTACCCGTTCGTCACGATGTTCCATGTTGGTCATGATTCCTTTACGACGGTTCACCATCTCGATAGCTTTTCCCGATACTTCTTCCGGGAGGTCAATGGTCAGTTCCTCGACAGGTTCGCATTTCACCCCGTTTACTTCTTTGATGATCACTTTCGGTTGACCTACTTGCAGTTCGTAGCCTTCACGACGCATAGTTTCGATCAGCACGCTCAAGTGAAGTACACCGCGTCCGAATACAACGAATGAATCGGCCGTCAAGCCCGGTTCAACCCGTAAGGCTAGATTTTTTTCCAACTCCCGGTCCAAACGTTCCTTGATGTGACGGGAGGTCACGTATTTACCATCCCGACCAAAGAATGGTGAGTCGTTGATGGTGAACAACATACTCATGGTTGGTTCGTCGATTGCGATGGGAGCCAGGGCTTCCGGGTTTTCGAAGTCCGCGATAGTGTCACCGATCTCGAATCCTTCGATCCCGACAAGTGCGCAAATTTCTCCACATTGCACCTCGTCAACTTTCTGTTTTCCCATGCCCTCGAAGGTCATTAAATCTTTGATACGGGTTTTAACCAGTGTCACGCCATCTCTTTTACAGAGGGTGACAGGCATTCCGGATTTTAATGTTCCGCGGGTTAGTTTCCCGATAGCAATACGTCCGACGTAAGAGGAGTATTCCAGAGACGTGATTAGCATCTGCGGGGTTCCTTCCTGTACTTTCGGGGCGGGAATATCTTTGATGATTGCATCTAATAACGGGGTAATGTCTGTCGTGGGTTTATGCCAGTCGGTGGACATCCATCCTTGTTTAGCGCTACCGTAAACCACGGTGAAGTCCAATTGTTCTTCCGTGGCATCCAAAGAGAACATCAAGTCGAATACTTGCTCGTACACGAAGTCCGGACGGCAGTTCGGTTTGTCTACCTTGTTCACGACAACGATTGGTTTCTTGCCGAGGGCAAGCGCTTTTTGAAGTACGAAACGTGTTTGGGGCATAGTACCTTCAAAAGCGTCAACCAATAATAATACTCCGTCAGCCATGTTCAACACGCGTTCCACCTCTCCGCCGAAGTCGGCGTGGCCCGGGGTATCAATAATATTAATTTTGTAATCTTTATAATGAACGGATACGTTCTTGGCTAGGATGGTGATCCCTCGTTCTCTCTCCAGGTCGTTGTTATCCAGCAATAGATCACCCGTATTTTCTGTTTCTCTGAATAAGTTTCCTTGAAAAATCATTTTGTCGACCAATGTGGTTTTCCCGTGGTCAACGTGCGCGATAATCGCGATGTTTCTAATCTTCTGCATTTTGCTCCTATGGTATTAAATCCAAATAGGGCGCAAAGTTAGCATTTTTTTTAAAGAAAAGGGGCTCAATGAGCCCCTTTTTTTATTCTACCCTGTTGGCGCTTCCTAAAACGTGCACGGTTTTGTGCTTGTATAGTTCTTTTAATGCTTCTCTGGCGGGTCCCAAGTATTTACGCGGGTCGAATTCTGCCGGTTTATTGGCAAAGACTTCACGAACGGCAGCGGTCATTGCCAAACGGCCATCGGAGTCAATGTTGATTTTACATACGGCAGAAGTTGCGGCTTTGCGTAATTGTTCTTCCGGGATACCCACGGCATCTTTTAATGCACCGCCATATTTATTGATAATAGCCACTTTGTCTTGTGGTACGGAAGATGATCCGTGGAGAACGATCGGGAATCCGGGGATACGTCTTTCGATTTCTTCCAGGATGTCGAAACGTAATGGGGGAGGAACGAGGATTCCGTCTGCATTACGGGTACATTGCTCCGGTTTGAATTTGTTTGCCCCGTGGGAAGTTCCGATGGAGATAGCCAATGAATCTACTCCAGTTTTCTTTACGAAGTCTTCCACCAAGTCCGGGCTGGTGTAAACGCTGGCTGCGGCAACGACATCATCTTCAATTCCGGCCAGTACTCCAAGTTCACCTTCTACGGTAACATCATATTTATGAGCATAGTCAACCACTTTTTTGGTTAATGCCACGTTCTCGTCATAAGGAAGGGCCGATCCATCAATCATAACAGAAGAGAATCCCATTTCGATACAAGATACGCACAATTCGTACGTGTCGCCATGGTCGAGGTGAAGACAAATTGGAATATTGCATCCAAGTTCTTTGGCATATTCAACCGCACCTTGTGCCATGTAACGTAATATGGTTTGATTTGCATATTTACGGGCACCACTGGATACTTGTAAGATAACTGGAGATTTTGTTTCCACGCAAGCTGCAACAATAGCTTGCATTTGCTCCATGTTATTGAAATTGAAAGCCGGAATAGCGTATTTACCTTCCATTGCTTTCTTGAACATTTCTCTGGAATTAACCAGTCCTAAGTCTTTGTAATTAACCATAACTGCTATGTTTATATTTCGTGCATCAAAGTTAAGCATTAAAAACAGAGATTTGCAAGGAAACGAGGGAAAAATTTCAAACGTTTGCGGAGCTTGAAAATTCCCTGAATTTTCAAGTTGCAGGTTGAGCCTGCGGCTCTGCAAGTTGCAGGTTACAGGTTCGAAGTGCGAAGGTACTGTTTTGTCTGAACTTGCAACTTGTTAACCTGTAGCTTGTAACTTGAAATTACACGGGTGAAAAAAAATAGAGTGGTTACCACTCTATTTCTTTTAAGCCGTGCGATTTCAAATAAGCATTCGCCTGACTGAATTGGTGATTGCCGAACCAGCCGCCCCGGTTGGCAGACAAGGGGGAGGGGTGTACGGATTTCAGCACCAAATGCCGTTGGGTGTCGATGAAGGCACCTTTGCGTTGGGCGTAGGAACCCCAAAGGAAGAAAACGAGGTTTTCTTTTTTCTCGGAAATGATTTTGATGACGGCATCGGTGAAGGTTTCCCAACCTTTGTTCTGATGTGAACCAGCCTGATGGGCTCTCACGGTCAATGTAGCGTTGAGTAATAGCACTCCTTGTTCCGCCCAGCGTTCAAGGTTGCCTGACGTGGGGATGGGTTTACCCAAGTCATTATTTATTTCTTTGAAAATGTTCTGTAATGAAGGTGGTTGCTCGATACCTTCCGGGACAGAAAAACAAAGTCCATGCGCCTGACCGGGACCGTGGTACGGGTCTTGTCCGAGAATGACGACCTTGGTTTGTTCCGCGGGACAATGGTCAAAGGCATTGAAAATGAGCTTTCCCGGGGGGTATATCTTGGTGGTCTTGTACTCGTTTTTCACGAATTGGATCAACTCAGAGAAATAGGGTTTCTCAAATTCATCTTTTAAGAGTTCTTTCCAAGAGGGCTCTATTTTTACGTCAACCATAAATTCAATTTTAAATTTTAGATTTTAAATTCTAAACACGGATTAATTTTAGATTTAGTGATTTTAGATTCTTGTCATTTATTATTTTAGAATTTCAAGTATACATCAAGGTTGTTTAATTTAAAATCTAAAATTAGAACGTTTTTATCTCAAATAGTTTTGGCCAGTGTTTTCCGGTAACGTAGATCGTGCCCTTCTTTTCATTGTATGCGATACCGTTTAGAACATCATCGTTTTGGTCCAGTTTGGCTCTTTCGGAGGCGGTGAGCAGGTTTGGTAGTAGCAGTTCCTCTATCACCTCGCCTGATTGCGGGTCGATGATGACAATCCGGTCTGTAAGCCATTCGTTTGCCCAGATATAACCGTTTATATATTCCAGTTCGTTTAAGTTGGTCACCGGACCTTTGTTGTCGAAGACTTCCACGGTTTTTACGACGCTGAAGAGGTTCGGATCCAGATGGTACAAATTGTGCGAACCGTCACTCATGATGAGTTTGTCTCCCATCGTGGTCAGCCCCCAGCCTTGTTCCATGGAGTAGTCGAATGTCGTTAACAGCGTGAAAGAGGCCAAGTCGTACACGAACGCTTTCTGGGAAGTCCAGGTAAGCTGGTATATTTTGTCCTTGTAAACCGTGATGCCCTCCCCGAAATATTGGCTGTCCAATCCCAACATGGACAGTGTCTTGTTGTTTTCCAAGTCGATCTTGCGCAAGGTGGATTGGCCTTTGATTCCGGTTCCCTCGTACATAATACCATCTATATATACCAATCCCTGCGTGGAAGCATCCGTGGCGTGGGAATAGGTTTTCACCAGTTGGTATTGAAGTGATTTCGGAGCCTTATCCGGTTTGACGATAAAGGATTGGGTTGCTACCCCGCATTTGTTGTTGGGGTGGAACGCGATCACTTTGAGCGTGTTGGTACCACATTTTTCTTTCGGGATTTTGAACACGAATTCTCGGGTTGCGCTGTCGAGTGTAGCAATCTGTTGCTGGTTGAAGAACAGGTGGGCGGAGTCTATTTTATAGTGCTTGTTGTTCGCGTATACAATTTTAAGTTCCTCGTTGAACCGACAGGTGTCGAATTTCATGGGATACACGAATTGCACGCTTTTCACGTATTTAGGTCCCGTCGTATTGCGGCTTTGGGCGTTGTCTACCGTAATCTGGTTCTGGTTCCCTTTACTCTTTTTTTCTCCTTGACAGGCGGAGAGCAACAGGAGTGAAAGTAGTATGTAGTAGAGATAAGGCATAATGTATAATATTTTAAATTTTAAATTGTAGATTTAAAATTATAAAATTCTCGTCTACAATTTAAAATTTTAAATTTAAAATTATTCAAGGCTCCATTCGTAGCCGTCCTTCGTGTCTTTTATTTGAATTCCTGCGTTTTTCAGCTCGTCTCGGATATGGTCGGAGGTAGCCCAGTCTTTATTTGCCCGGGCGGTCTTCCGCACGTTCATCATGGCATCAATAACTTTGCCTAGGGCTTGGTTGCTGGCACTGGAGTCCTCTTCTCCTTTGAGACCGAGGATGTCGAACACGAAACTGTGGAACAGGTTTTTCAACATTTCCAAGTTCTCCGCATTGATTTTTTCCGAGCCTGCCGCGATGGAGTTGATGATGCGAACACCTTCAAACAAGTGGGCGATTAGTATCGGTGTGTTCAAGTCGTCGTTCATAGCCTCGAAACAATTCGCTTGCAAAGTGGCGATGTCTACCGTGTTCTCGTTGGACGCTTTCAGCTTGTTGAGTTGTGACACGGCAGCCATCATTCGCTCGTAACCTTTCTCTGCGGCTTTTAGTGCCTCATTCGAGAAGTCGAGCGGGCTACGATAGTGTGCTTGTAGGATAAAGAAACGTACGGTCATGGGGGAGTAAGCCTGTTCCAGCACGTTGTTGTCGCCCGTGAAGAGCTGATCCAGCGTGATGAAGTTACCTAGGGATTTACCCATCTTCTGCCCGTTGATGGTCACCATGTTGTTGTGCATCCAGTATTTTACCGCCTCATGTCCTTGTGCGGCCACGTTTTGGGCGATCTCACATTCGTGGTGCGGGAATTGCAAGTCCAAACCGCCCCCGTGGATGTCAAACGTTTCTCCCAAGTATTTCTGGCTCATGCAGGAACATTCCAAGTGCCATCCCGGGAATCCTACACCCCAAGGTGAGGGCCAGCGCATGATGTGTTCCGGGGAAGCCTTTTTCCACAAGGCGAAGTCAAATGGGTTACGTTTTTCCTGTTGTCCGCTCAGTTCTCTCGTGTTGGCAAACAATTCGTCGATTTTACGACCGGATAGTTTACCGTAGTGATATTTCTGGTTATAGCGTTCCACGTCGAAATAGATATTTCCCTCGCTTTCGTAGGCAAAACCGTTTTCGATGATCTGTTTGATTAATTCTTGTTGCTCGATGATATGACCGGACGCATGTGGCTCGATGCTGGGGGGCAGCGTGTTCAGTTGCTCCATGTTTTTGTGGTAACGGTTCGAGTAGAATTGCACTACTTCCATCGGTTCCAGTTGTTCCAGTTTGGCTTTCTTGGCGATCTTGTCTTCTCCTTCATCCGCATCATTCACGAGGTGACCCACGTCTGTGATATTGCGGACGTATCTTACCCGGTATCCCATGAATTTAAGATAACGGAATAACAAGTCAAAGGTGATTGCCGGACGGGCGTGACCGAGGTGAGCATCCCCGTACACGGTTGGTCCACAAACATATAATCCTACGAAAGGCGGGTTAATGGGTTCAAATAACTCTTTTTTTCGACTTAACGTGTTGTATATCGTTAACTTGTTTTCCATGATACTATAATGCTTTATTGATATGATTCAACAAAAGTAGAAATTTTCTCCTTGAAAATGACGGGAAAGGGTAAATTAATGCCTTATTCTTGTCATTCATGGTTTGTTTTTCGTTTGTTATGGGCTTGCATCTGTTCGTTGAACGGTTCTTGTGGCGTCGATAAATCTTCGTTCTTATAGAGGAGTGTTTTAACGAGAGTATATCGAAGAGATAACGAATAGATGTAAGCCAATGTATTGATTATGATATGTTTTGTAGTTGCTCTAGTTTTTCTTGTATTTCAATGCTTCCGGGATGGCCGCTTTTAGTTTGGCAATCCGTTTTTCGTCAGCGGGGTGAGTGGATAGGAATTCGGGTTGCTTGCCTGCTGATGCGTTTGCCATACGGGTCCAGAAAGCGACAGCCTCATTCGGGTCGTAACCGGCCATGGCCATAAAAATCAGTCCTAGATGATCAGCCTCATACTCGTGTTTACGGGAGAAGGGGAGTGTGATTCCCACGTTGGTTCCCATGCCGATTGCGGCGGCTAGGATGGCTTTTCTTGTATCACTTTGGTTGTGTCCTAGAATTTCGGTGGCGGCAGCCTGACCGTATTGAATGAGTGCCTGTTGGCTCATGCGCTCGTTACTGTGGTGTGCCACGGCGTGAGCGATTTCATGCCCCATGACAACGGCGATTCCCGCATCATTCTGGCAATAGGGTAATATCCCCTCGTAGAAAACGACCTTACCTCCCGGCATACACCATGCGTTGGGTTCATTGCTGGCCACGAGGTTGAATTCCCATTCAAAATTAGCGATTTGGTTTTGCAGTCCGTTAGCGGCGAGATATTGTTCAACGGCTTTCGAGATGCGGGCTCCTACATTTTTGATCCGTTGTTTGTTGACAGCGTCAGTAGATAATTTGTTTTCTTTCAAAAAGCTACTGTATGAGGTTAAACTCATGGAGACCATCTGGTCTTCCGGGAATAGGATAAGTTGGTGTCTACCCGTGAGTGGCACGGTGGCACACCGGGTGAGAAACAGAATTGCTCCTATGATGAATGTAATGTGTAAAATTGTTCTTTTCATAAATAGGATCATTGAAAGGTTATATTTTGAATGCTAAAATATAATACGGATTTGATATTTGCAATGTTTTATTGTTTGCTTGTTTTTAAATACTCTGCTTCATGCCATTACTTGAGCTATGTTTACTCCCGGACAAAGTGACAGTTCTAACATATCATCTTCTCACCATGAATACTTGTCTGTATTCATGCTGTGTTGATACCGTGTTCATGGTATGTTCATGGTGCAGCGAAAGGGGCTAGAGGCGATAGCCCAACTATGGGGTATTGTCGGATGGGGAGCGGTTATAAAATATGTTTCACGGATGATTGGCGAAAACTAATCGGCAAGACATATTAATATGTAACCGTCTCCCTCGTGATCAATTTGTAGCGAGGGATCGGCTTTCAAATAACCACGTAACCGGCTGATGTATTTTTTTACTTCCGGTTCTTTGTTTTTGTCTGCTTTGCCCCATGTTCCTATGATGAGGTAGGATTTGTCGGCTATTTCATGGTTCTTCGCACATAATAATTGCAGGAAACGTCCTTCGTTTTTTGGTAATCTTTTGGTAATCCCGTCTATTGTCACTTCCCGGGTGATATTGTTGTATGTCGTGTGTTTCGATAGTTGGTACAGGTGGGGAATGTTCATGCATCCTTTTATTCTATCCCGAAGGCGTTTCATGTGTGCGATCAATACTTCGGGAGAGCCTTTGGGTATGAATTCGTCGGCTCCGGCGTCCAGCACGGCAATTTCTTTAGAGGGTTCCCCATGAGAGGTATACACGATGATGTGGGTTTGCCGGTCATTTTCCCGTATCATTCGGGTTAATTCCAGTCCGTCTATTTTGGGCATATCCAAGTCAACTAGGAGAATATCCGGTTTCTGCTTTTTGTATGCATCCCATGCTTTAGCACCATTCGGGGCAATCTCTACTTCGAAATTTTCTTTTTCGAGAATCATTTTCGTTAATTTAGCTCCGTCTGCATCGTCTTCGGCATAAAGTATTCTGATCGTGGTGTCCATGTTTTTAGTGTTTATATTTGTTTTTGACATTAGCTCGTCTGGGTAAGTTGACCAATATCGCGGTTCCTTTGCCCTCTTCGCTTTCAATATTGATTGTTCCCCCGTGGGCGAGAATCACGGTTCGGGCGTAATGTAGTCCTTGTCCGTGACCTTTGATTTCCTTGTTCTCTTGGTGATCTCCCCGGTGGTAACGTTCGAACACGTGTTGTAAGTTTTTAGAAGAAATGCCGAACCCGTTATCCTCAATTTTGATTTGCACGTGTCGGGCATCCGGTTCTGTACACGTGATATGTATGGTTACCTGATCCCCGGAATATTTTAAGGCGTTGTCGATGAAATTCTGGAAAACGGCCAATAAAAAATGACGGTCTCCCGTGATCATCGGGTCATCTGGTTGGAAATCGGTTTGTATGTCGAATAGTTTATTTGCACTCCAGTGATCTTTTTGTTGCAATGTTTCCAACATTTCCTGAAGATTAATATCCTTGATGTTTAATCGTAACCCGTGAGCATCTGTTGATTGAAGCAACATACGATTGATGGATTGTAATATATTGTCTAATTTTGTACGACCTTGCTTAAGAAATGATGTTTGCTCTTCGGGAGATAAATCACGGAGCAGGTATAGTACTTTAATCACGTCTTCGATGGGACGTTTCAGGTCGTGTACTAGGTTACTGATAAATAATTCTCGGTATTCCCCGCTCTTTTTCTCGTCACGAATCGTTCGGCAGAGGTTGATGATGCAAATAATAAGTAGAGCGGTGATCATAAAGGTTATAAGAATCTGCCAGATCGTTGCTTGAATAAGTTCCCGGTAAGAATAGTCGTATCCGGCATATAGTGTATCACCGGAAATGAAACCGAGAGTTGTTTGGTATTTGGGATGAAAGGATAGTGTTGCGAGGTGTGCCGGGTAGGAATCTTTTATTTTTCCGGTACTGTCCTGAATAACAAATTGTATGGAACGATTTTTTAGGTGCATGGAATCTTGCTTTGCCTGCAAATGGAGGTAGAGATTTTTTAAAGTCCATACTTGTGGGTCTCGAATATCGTAAGCTTTCTGTTCGTTGATTTGTTGAACATCGGCTTTCAGGTCTAATTGAAAGCTTATTATTTTTTTGTCAATATAATATACTAATTGTCTCTCTGAGGCATCGTAACTGACAAGATCGCCTTTAGCAGTATTTGTCGATTGCATGTTAAATTCGTAAACCGTTCCCGTAATCATGTTGTTTTGCCGATATATATATTGAGTTGTTTCTTCCTTGTATAAATAGTACGAGTGAATGAGCTGGTTACCTAGGATAATGCAAACAGCAAGAATGATAATATATTTTAGGCGCCGATTCATGTTTAAGTTTATATTTTCAAAGTTACGAAGAAAGCAACCTCCAAGCAACCTTTTTATTCGTTTTTTGAAAATAAATCACTCATCTTTGTCACAAATAGAAAATAAAATGTGTCATGCGGAATAAATGTTTGAAAATTGTGGTGTTCTTGTTACTGATAACGGGAGTTATCATCGGATTGAACCGGAGTATTCGTCAAAAAACGAATTGGGAAATTTTAAAGATGGAAAATGTCGAGGCTTTGACTTCTCCTGAAGAAGAAAATCCATATTATCCTTGTGTCTCGGCTCATGGATTTTGTTTTATGAATGGGATTGATATAGATGGTGTTGCATTAAAAATAAGATGAAAAAGTTATTGTACGTGCTATTCGGGGGCATTTTGCTCGGGTGTTCCGATCGTTACATGGGTGACGAGAGCATGAATATGGTAAAGAGCGAACAGGTGAAAGTAGTTCGTTTGACGGATTTAGCTCAGACCGGGATTTATGATGTGAGCGGGTTTATCAAGCAAGGGAATAAATTAATAGTAGGGGTAACATACATGAAGGAAGGGGTGGCACGAGCTCTTGATTTAGAGAGTCCTCTACAAGAGGATTTGTCTTTGGGGAAAGGTAATTCTTCAAGGCGGGTTCGAGCGTTAAGTTCTTTCAATTCGTTTGACGGGAAAAGTGTGACAGCGTTGGATTTTAGAACCGGAGAATTGATCGAGAACCCCATATCCCCGCTTACACGGGGTACAACGGAAGAGACGATCGTGCAACTTCCTGCGGGGGAGCAACATTTAATAGCGGTGAAGACAGACGATTTTGTTATCTCCACGGGCTTTTACGCGGAGGGTCGCTATTTGCTTTACTCGTTGGCTGACGGTTCTGCCTGTTATTGCTTGTCTTATCCGGATTGTCCGGAATATCCGGATTTGCAGGAGAAGACGAAAGGAATGTTATATGCTAGTAGTGTTTTGCGGGTTCGTCCTGACGGGCAAGCATTCGTGTGTGCGGATATGTATAGTGGTGTAATTGATTTTTGTCGATTAATTCCGGGAGGTATCGAACGGGTGAAGCTGGAACGATTGAGTTATCCCGTGACGGAGATTTCAGAAACTCCCGTTCCTCGTGTTTTGTATAAACAGGAGAATCGTTTTGGTTTTATGGATATAGCGGTGACATCGGAGCGAGTATACGCGCTGTATTCGGGTAAAACTTACGAGAGAGACAGGCAGGGAGCTTTTGAAGGGAACCGCTTGTTTGAATATGATTGGGAGGGAAATTTGGTTCGAACTCTTGATTTCGATGTTGCTTTAACGGGGATCACTTATGATTGTGATGAAGGGGCATTGTATGGAATTGCCGGTAATGCCGGGGTATCACTGGTTAAGTTGAGATTGTAATTATTTTGAAAAAAAGAATTGAGCTGAAAATATGAAATTGATTTTCGCTATTTTATTATTTTCGATATTAGATGTCATGATGACGGGTTGTCATCGTGATGTGGTCGTGGTTCCCATGCTCGTGGATGTAAATAGTGCTTTGAAATTGAGCGGGGATAATCGGGGAGAACTTCAAAAGGTGCTGGATTACTACCGTAAAGAAAACCCCGATTCATTGAAATTGAAGGCGGCAGAATATTTGATCAGTAACATGGTGGCACATTATGCCGTTGCAGGCGAAACGATGGAGCGCCTAAAGCGGGATGTTGATACCACATTACAGGATCAACCCCGTGCCGTTAAATTAATGTTTTACTTGGTAGCGGCCCGTATTGCCAAGGGACGAGGGGATTACACGGTTGAATATGATCTGCACAAAATCACGTCGGATTACTTGATAAGGAATATCGAGCGTTCATTCGAAATTTGGGAAGAAATCAAGAATCATTATGATTTGTCGTGTGAAGACTTTTTTGAATATGTATTGCCTTATAGGATTAACGATGAACCTTTAACCGAGTGGAAAGATACGGCTTATTATCACTTGTATGATTTCTACAAAGGAGAGAACATGGGATTTAGTTTGAGTAGTTACGCGAGTTATGTTTCTGCTAAGGTGAACACCTACTATGGTTTTGGGACATTTAAAAATCAACTGTCGGATTCGTTGTTCAAAAAGTACAGGATGGATTGCATTGATAATGCTTATAGTACGCGAATCACCAATCAGGTGTTCGGTATCCCGACAGCCGTGGACTTTGTTCCTCACTACCCGACGCAGGAAAATCGCCATTATTGGACGATTCTTCGTGATCATCGTTTCGTGAATAGTAAGTATTATTATTCAAGCACTCCATACACGGCTAAAGTGTATCGTAAAACTAGTTTTATAAACCCGATACCGGAAGATAAAAATAATTTTATCCCACACTTTATTCGTGATCCTTACAAAATGGATGTTACGGAGGAGTACGAGAATGTCACTAATTTGGAGTATAAATTTAAAACGTGTCGGCCGGACACGAAATACGGTTACCTGTGCGTGTTCAATAACTTGGCGTGGAATGAGGTCGCTTGGAGTGAGATGCGGGGAGGGGAACTTGTTTTCGAGAAAATAGGTCGTGATATCGTGTATATGCCGTGTTACTATGATGGCAACAGTCAGGTGTTCGCAGACTACCCGCTGTGGGTAAGGTTGAATGGTGAGGTGGAATCTCTTGTTCCCGATAAAGAGCGATTACAGAAATTACGTTTGAATCGGAAGTTTACTTATAACTCGTCGGGAGATTATTGTGGCTCGGTGATCATCGGGGTGCAGATACGTGCGACCAATGATTTATCGAAAGAACCGTACGATTCGATTGCCGTGATCCGGCATTATAACTATATGGCTTATGACACGTTGCATGTAAACACGACCAAAAAGTATAAATACTGGATGTTGACGAAAGAACGTTACAGTTATCCCGAGTTCGCATCGGTTAAGTTCGTTCAGAAGGGTGGGGATGTTTTGAATGCAGCAAGTACTTTTACAGTTGATGCCATAGGTAAGATGGATAAGGATGGATTACTTTCTAAAAATATATTTAATGATGATTTACTGGATTACGGGACTTTACCCAAAATAGCCGGGGTCGAATTTGAAAAGCCAGTATCGGTTGATGTCGTGAAGTATATAACCCGGAACGACAAAAATGGAGTATATCCCGGAAATACCTATGAGTTGTTGTATTTTGATCAAGGCGAGTGGGTGTCGTTGGGTAGGAAAGTGGCCACGACAGATTATATCGAATATGATGATGTGCCTTCGGGGGCATTGTACTGGTTGCGTAATCGGACTGAAGGAAAGGAGGAACGTCCATTTACCGTGATGAATGGACGAGTTAGATTCTGGTAAAATATAATTGTTTAATTAATAAAAAGGACGGAAGATAGGATAAAGAGAGAAAATTAATCTAATCGGAACGGATGAAAAAAGGTAGCCCTTTCATCCGTGACTTTATCAAAACAAGGTTTTGAATCAAGTCGAATAGAAAGGACTACACAAACAAACGTACAATGATAACGAAAAGAAGAGTCTTTTAGTTATAAAAAAATTGAAAATATGAAAAAGGTAAAAATTTTAGTTGCATCAGTTTTGTTCTGTGCAATGGGGTATGTGGGTTATGCTGCTCACGAAAAAATGACAACGACCGAGGCGGAGGAATTTATGAAAGCCAATATTGAAGCGCTGACTTCAGGTGAGCCTGGTGGTGGTGAAGTTGTTAAATGTTATTGTAAGACTGGGTTATTCAGTGGTAAAATTTGTTCTACAAAAGGTAAAGGCTCGTATTGTGGTGGTAATCCTTGCTCTAATGGTGATGGTAATTGTAGATAATTATTAAAATCTACTGTATAAAATCATCAACAGGAGTTAGCTACGATTATTTTATGAAATAGTCGTAGCTACAAATAATGTGTAATTACGATTAAATTATATTTTAAAAATATGTATAAGTTTGTTTGTTTCGTTATTATATTGTTTTTGAGTGTTTCCTGTAAAGAAGAATGTAATGTGATTCATATGGGAGAGAATCATTCTAAACGTTATAATGTTGAGGTTGATACTATGTGTATAAATGTTGGAAATTCAAGTGGTATGGGGAATTTTTATTTTAAAGACTCGATAATTACTTTTGTTGATGCGATTAATTGTACATTTTATGACTTGAACCTTCATGGACAGTTGATTAAAAGCTATTTTGGAAAAGGGCATGGAGACAATGAAATTAGGGCGATAATGTATGCGTTTCCGATTGAAAACGATCCATTGAATCGAGGGGTAATTGTTGATAATGATTATTTGATCACTATTTTTGATAGGAAAAATAGGAGAATAGATTATACTACAAAAATAGATTTTGGTAAGGTAAATAAACGGCATAATCAATACAAATCTCCGAGCTTGTATCAGATAGTTGACTTTACAGATTTTGGAGTGTCATTTTATTTGGATTCCGATTCCCTGTTAATATTTCCGGTTAATGTTGATGATCATGTGGCAGTTCGTTCCGATAGAATAGATAATGAAAGATATGAAGAAGGAGCGATTTTTGGTAAGTTGAATTTATCTACGATGAAAGTTGAACATGTTGTGGGCAGATTTCCTGAAATTTACAAGCATAAACCGATGCCACACATGGAATTTTTTCAATATGCAATTTCAAATGGTCTGTTGTATGTGAATCATGCCGTGGACTCGTTAATATACGTTTATAAACATCCAGATGATTTACAGTATACAATTGGTTACGAGTGCTCAGGGATTGATCGTAACTATACTTCTACCAAGTCTATTGATCAAAATGAAAGCTTTGAGAGCGATATGCAACATGTAGGGTTTAATTCGGGCTTACTATTTTGCTTTGAAAATAATACATTGTGTCGTACATATATAAAAAGTGCAGAGACAGGAGAATCAGGTTTACAGATATATAAAAATAATGATTTGATCACAGATGTAGAAATGCCCTCTTATTTCAAGTTATTGGGGTATAAAGATGGGTATTATTACGGGGTTCGTTTAATCCCTATAGAAGACCTTGATTCTACATATCTAATCTTGTATAGATTAAAAATAAATCTAGATCATTAAAATAAAGTCGAATTAATATTTTTTTAAATGAAAATAATTTGTTTGTGTATATTGTTTTTTGCTATTTTATCATGTCGTGATGAACAGAGTCTTTCAAAGGAATTGTCGGTATTACAATCTAGTTCTATTATTTTACCGCAAGGTGAAGATTTGATAATTCATAATATGGATTCAATGACTTATAATAAAGAGAATAAATTGAAATACATTATATACAGCGATTCTCTAGCTTGTTCTTCATGTATGATCAATAGTCTGATCTCATGGAATCCCTTTATTGAGTATAGTAAAAATTATAATGGAAAACTTGTTTTTTACTTCGTTTTTTCGCCTGCGAAAAAAGATGTACGTTCATTAAACATGCTTATCAGAAATAGCGAATTTAAATATCAAATTATTGTAGATGGGAAAAATAATTTTGCGAAATCAAATTCTCATTTGCCGAAAGATAATTTACTACATACATTTTTGTTAGATGAGAATAATAATGTGATTTTGGTTGGGAATCCAGTGCGTAACAAGAAAATAAAAGAGATGTTTTATAAAATCGTGGAAGAAAAATTAGGTAAACCGCAGTAATTTTTACTGAAACTACTTGAGCTTGTGATGGAGATTTTTACAATAGAAATGTGATTGAGGCGTGGTGTTGGGATGTTAGTTGTTGTGTTAGTAATAAGAAATATGGTTGTTTTGATGAGTTGTTTACATCTTTGATAACGATGCTTTTACTGGGGAAATTAGATATGAAGATGAAGTTTAAATTTGCTATTGTATTGTACATGATCACATCATGCCATTCAAACATGCGAGAGAATGTACATGCGGATAAAGTGATTACATTTAAAGAGGAGGGGATAGCGTCAATTTCACAAGACATTGATTCGGTATCATATCTCCCTTTGGAATCGGATTCGCTGGCTTATTTTTCTAATGGAACAAAAGTCGTATTTCGGGAGGGAAAGATATTTGTTGGGGATTTATTTCAACATAAAATTGTTGTTTATAGTGATGCCGGAAAGTTCTTGTTCACGTTAAACAGCCGGGGACGGGCTGTTAACGAGTATTTGGAGATCAAGAGTTTTTGCGTGACGGATCATGAGATTGCCATAATTGATAATTATAATCATTTTTTTAAGATCTATGATGTTGAAACAGGACGTTTCTTGATGAACAAGAAGATGCCGTTCGTGGCGTGGGATGTGGAAGGGCTGGATCGTGGTGGGTACGTGTTCGCATTTTCGCCTGCCAACAAAGAGTATCATCTCAACAAAGCGAGATACCGGCTGTTTTTTACAGATAATGATTTGAACATTACAAAAAAGTTGTTCCCGTACGAGGAAAATGAATTTGCCCCGATTGGAAAGATGACCTATTTCTCGTCGTCACGGGAGAAAATTTTGTTTCATTGGTGCGGGGCCAGCTACTTTTCGGTCATTGATCGGGTCGAAGGGGACAGTATTAAAATAGTGGCTGTTGATTTCGGTGATAAGGAGATTACGGACAAATATAGAGATGATATGGAAAAGATAAATCAAAGCGGGAGTTATTATATTGGAGAGACACCTGTTACGAATGGAAACTATATAGCCCTTGAAATTTTGAGTCGAGATACTTACGGGTGTTATTTGTATTCCATGAAGGATAACGTGATGACGCAAAATTATGATGGCGAGAGCATGGTTATGCCTTATCCCTTGGGTGTTGATGAACAAGGACGCTTTATTTGCCTGTTGAATTCTTTCGGTGAGTACGAAATGTTGGTAAACGACGGATTCCCTCGTGCATCGAAAGAAGTGGAAGATCATATGGAAAATGGAGGAGTGACAATTTTGAAATATGTAACAAAATGATTTTTAGGGTAAGCGAGTTTGGTTAAGAATAGTTTGGCTAGTATATTACTAATTGATTTTGGGGATGAGGAACTTTGTAAAGAAAATGTGGTCGGATGTTGTGTTGGGGGTGTTGTTTGTCGTGTCCGGCTTTGTTAAGGCGGTTGACCCGGTGGGATTCTCGTATAAGATCGAGGAATACTTGGGGATGTTTCAGCTTTCGAGTTGGAGGGAGTTTTCAGTGTCTTTTTCGGTGTTACTCTGTGTTGCCGAGATGACCTTGGGGATGTTGTTATTGCTGCGATTATGGCGTAGGGTTACGGCGGTAACGGTGACTCTTTTTATTCTTGGATTCACGATCCTGACTTACTTGATTTATATCGACCCATACGGCGGGATCAATGAATGCGGCTGTTTCGGGGAGGCTATCCATCTTTCCAATGGGGCTACTTTCGCGAAGAATATTCTTTTGCTTGTTGTGGCCGGGATTCATTCGTGGAATGTTTTCAGGCAGGCTAAAAACAATTTTAATTATCGGCAGATCGGGTTAACTATCGGGGTGCTGGTGATGGCGTTCTTCGTGCCGCTTTATTCTTATTTTTATTTGCCGCCTTTTGATTTTTTACCCTATAATGTAGGTACGAAGATTGAGGCAAAAAACGTGGTTCGTCTTTATGATTCCGGTTTTAATGATGTCTCGGAAACTGTGTTTGTAGGGGGAAAGCCTACTTACATGATCGGGTTAAAGGAAAAGATAACACCGGAGAAGAGTGGTAAGTTAGCCGCTTTACATGAGGAATATGAAAAGGGAAAAATCAATTTGTTTGTAGCAACCTCTCAAGGTGGTATTGCGATACCCGGTTGTAGCGATGTCCCGGTTTATTTTATGGATAACGTGATGCTGAAATCGATTTTACGGACGGCTGCCGGGGTAGTTGCTTTTGCGAATGGGCGTATTGTGGGGAAATGGAATTTGTTATACACGCCTTATCGTTTTGATGGAGGATACGGGGAAGAATTAAGCGGGGAACGATGGAAGAGAGGGGCGTTCTTCGGGGTGTTGTTGGTGATGGGCGTGTTGTTATTTTATGGACGCAAAAAGATGGAGGAATGAAAAAAAGGTTGGATTTCTGGGATATTATCTTACGGGTGATGTACACCTTTATTGGAATCGGGGTGGTGATCGGAATTATTATCGCGATGCGTGTTTACGTGGTGGATCAGTTCGCCATTCCGACGGATTCGATGCGTCCCACCTTGATACCGGGGGATTACGTGATTGTGAATAAGCTGATCGCCGGAGCCCGGATTTATGACAGGCTTGACTTTAAAGACGGAGATCCGTTGGAGTGCCATCGAATGAAGGGGTTGCGTAAGGTGGAACACAATGATATCGTGATTTTTAATTTCCCGATCAACCGGAGTAAGTACAGGATCGAGTTTAAGATCAATTACGTTTACGGTAAACGGTGTATCGGTCTGCCGGGGGATACGGTCGAGATTCGAAACGGGTATTTTAAGAATAATAATTATAATGGAATTTTTGGTGTCGAAGAGGAGCAACGCCGCCTGTCGGAAACACCAGACTCGTTGATCGCTAATACGGTTATACATGCGTTTCCGTTTGATTTCCGGCATTACAGTTGGACAATCAAGGAGTTCGGACCTCTCTACGTGCCTCGGAAGGGGGGACAGGTGATACTTGATACCGTTAATTTTCAACTCTATCGGTTGGTGATTGAATACGAGACGGGTGAAAAACTTAGGGTTAACGCTCAACGCCAGCTGACATTGGGAGGGAAACCGATAGACAGTTATACGTTTCAAGGTAATTACTACTTCTTTTGCGGAGATCAGGTGTTGAATTCGAACGATTCCCGTTACTGGGGTTTCGTTCCTGAAGAGTTTATTGTCGGGGTGGTTACTCACATCACTTACTCCCGTGATCGTGAAAGCGGTGAGTTTCGTTGGGATAGGTTATTGAAGAAAGTAAATAAATGAAATAAAGAGAATCGTATGAGTAAATATTTAATCGTGTGCGCAATTTTGAGCTGTATTCTTGACTGTAAACAATCTGAAGTAAGTCGTGAAACGATCATTCGAATGGATTTGAAAAAGATGCATCAAATAGATATGCATGGAGAGTATGCCAGACAAATTTGCTTAACGAATGATGGAACGTCGGTATTGATTGATGAGGTGAAAAAAGTTTTGCTTGCTGGAGATCAATATATTGTTCAGTGTAAAAATAAGGTTTTGGGGTTTGATGTGCAAACCGGTACTCAGAAGATGTCTTTTTCAGGACAATGGGGAGAAAATAGAACATTTCTCCATCTTTGGGATACTTGGGTCGAGGGGAAGACTATTTGTATGTATGATGTAAAGGATAAAAAAGTTTTTCGATGCGATTTAAATGGAAAAAATTCTGATGTAACCTTTGTCACGAATAAGGGAGAAGACAATCCATTCCAAGTTTTAATAAAAACTGTTGAGGGTAATTACGTGGGGAAACGTGCGTATGGTGGCATGGAAGATTGTGAGTTGAATTTGTATGATAAAAATTTTGAATTTGTAAAAGAAATCGGGGATTTAAAGATAAAATCCGGGATTTATATCGGTTACCCTTTTTTCATGTATCGTCCTAGTGAAATACTATATTACAGATATTTCTATAATAATATTTATGCCATTGATGATAAGCAAAATGTGTCGGTAAAATACTATATCGATTTTGGTGAGAATAATATGCCTTTTGATTTGAGTTGGAGAGACGAATATGATTGTATCGATTTCATTAATAGTAGTGAGGAGGATTATGCCATATTAGTATCGAATATTTACGAATCGGATAAATATTTCTGTTTTAGATTTTTATGGAAGAAAAAAAAGTGTTTGGGGGTTTATGACAAATCAAATGGTAAAACAGCATCATTTATGTTTGATTCTTCCCCTTCGGATTCTGTTGTTGATGTGTATGCTTTTGATGATAAGGTTTTGCTGGTGAACCAAGATGGGGATAAAACGTGTTTGACAACCATAAGTGTGGATGATTTGTTAAAGAATGATTAATGATGATGAGAGCCATTGTATTTTTGGGTGGATGTATGCTTTTACTGAGTCAGTTTCAAGTGACGGATGGCCTTTACGGGGGGATCGACATCTCAAACTACTTTGCTTTGTTGTTAGGGGCAATGGTGGCGATCGTGTGTTTGGTAAAAGCTCCTAAAGCGCTTTACCGGGGAGATGCAATGGTGTTCGTGTTGTTTGTTTACTTGTTGATTCATGCAAGCTTGACTCATGCGATGCAGAGTAGAGAGTTCTATTTAAGTATTTCTTATTTTGGTCTTTATGTCGTATTTCGGGTGATAAGAGCCATGCGGCTGGCTAATTATGTCTCGTTTGCCGTGATGTTTGGCGGGATTTACCAGTCTTGCTTGGTGTTAGGACAACTACTGGGATATGGTATTTCAAATCACCTCCGTTTTGTCGTGACCGGGTCATTTTTTAATCCCGGGCCTTGCGGGATCTTTTTGGCAGGAGTGTTCGTGCTTGCTGTCGCGATGATGAAAAAGGGATACCGGAAGGTGGGTATTAACTTGATGTTTGTGCGTTACGTGACGGCTTGCGTGACATTTGGTGTCACCTTGGTAGCTCTGGTTCCGACGATGAGCCGTGCCGGGTGGATCGGGGCATTGGTAGGGGTGATGTTACTTTATCGCAGAGAGATTGTAGCGTGGGGTAATACGAGGCGACGGTGGGTGATTGGTGGCGGTATCGTGGGGATGATCGTGGTCTTGACGTTATTTTACCTGTTAAAGAAAGATTCGGCCAACGGACGGCTTTTTATTTGGCAGAATACGGTGTCTGCTTATTGGAAAACTCCTTTATTCGGGGTTGGGATTGATGGTTTCGAGAGGGCTTTTGCAGAGGCTCAACATGATTATTTTGAAAAAGAGAAGGTGTTGGAACAGGACAATCGTCATGTAGAAATGGCAGGAGTTGTGGAGTCTGCATTTAATGAACCACTTGCATTGTTTTTGTTGTTGGGGGCAGTAGGGGGTGTGTTAGCGGCAATGGTCCTGTTTTTTAAGTTACAAAGACTGACGGCCTATAGTTGCGTGGCGGTGGCATTGCTTGTTGCGTCATTTTTCTCGTACACCTTTTATATCCCGTCTATCGCGATCGTCTTTCTTTTTGCCGTGGCACAGTTACCGGATCGGCGGGTAAGGGGGGGGCGTTACGTGAATGTTTTGATGTTCGGAATAATGGGTATCGTGGTCTTGTTTTTTGACTTTCGAGAATTTGGTCGCCGAGAGGCATACCGGAAGTGGAAAAATAACGCTGTTTATTACACGTGGGAGGATTATCAAAGCGTTGTCAAGGAGTACGGGAAACTTTATCCAGTCTTGAAGAATGATTTTAAATTTTTATTTGAATATGGTCATTCACTTCATAAGGTGGGACGATACGAGGAGAGTAATATCATGCTGAAGCGAGGTATCAGACATAGTGCTGATCCCATGTTCTGGAATATAGCGGGTAATAATTACTTGGCGTTAAAACAATATGACCAAGGAATGACGGCTTATCTGCGAGCTTATTACACGTGTCCGAATCGTGTTTACCCGCTCTACTTGTTGACCAAGCTGGAAGCCGAACGGGGTGACACGACGATGATGAATTATTATGGCCGTATTTTGCTGGGAAAGCGTCCCAAGGTGCCTTCTCTTGCCGTGGACGAGATGAAGTTTGAAATTAGAAAAATGCTGGATGTGAAACTTTAAAATGATAATACAATAACAAATATATCGAATGAAAAAAAGACTATTATTATTATTCGTGGGATGGCTAGTTTGCAGTTTTGGCGTGGGACAGAACCCGGTCACGGGTAAGCTAACCCTAGAGGAGGCGATCAAGATCGCTCATGCCCGTTCCCCGCAGGCCCAGATGGTGCAACTCAGTTTCATGTCGCAATACTGGAGTTTTCGTTCATACAAGGCCCAGTTGTTGCCCTCGCTTAATTTAAGCGGGAACCTGGGTAATTATAACCGTTCGCTGGTTGACGTGAGAGACCCGGAAACCGGGCGCATCAGTTACGTGGCGAACAACACCTTGAGTAATGACTTGTCCGTTTACATCAATCAGAAAATTGCGCTCACGGGGGGAAACGTGTCTCTTAACACCTCGCTTGCCCGCCTGGACCAGTTCTCTTACGACACGAAAACTTATAACTCGAACCCGGTCACGATCAATTACACGCAACCGCTACGTTCTTTCAACACGCTGAAATGGCAGAAGAAAACGGAACCCTTGCAGTACGAGAAGGCCAAGAAACAGTACCTGGAATCGCTGGAGGGCATAACGCTTCAAACGACCTCTTATTTCTTCTCGGTTTTGTCGGCCCAGACAAGTTACAGGAAAAGCGAGGAGAACTTGAGAGATACCCGCGGCATGTACAAGATCGCTCAACAACGGCATGACATTGGCACGGTGACTAAAAGCGAGTTATTGCAGCTGGAATTGTCCATGATGAACGCGGAGTTAACGGTAAGTAACAGCAAGGTGGATTTGGAGGTGGCGCTTTTTAATTTTAAATCATACTTGGGAGTGGCGGAAAGCACGTTCTTCGAGTTGCAACCGCCGACGAACGTGCCGGAAGTGTTCATGGAATACGATTTCGTGTTAAACAAGGCGTTGCAAAACTCTTCTCACAACGTGTCGCTTAAAATAAAAGAATTGAACTCGCGGAAAAGCGTGGCTCAGGCCAAAGCAGACCGGGGGATCCAGGTGGAATTGAGGGCTAACCTGGGATTCTCACAAACCGGGGATGACCTGCAAGGAGTGTACAGTCGCTTGAAAGATCGGGAGGTAGTCGGGTTATCCTTGTCCATGCCTATTTACGACTGGGGGATGAGCCGCGGGCGTGTCAAGATGGCTGAAGCGGAGGCTCGCCTGGCCCGGACGGAACTGGAACAAGAGGAGACGAAGTTCCAGCAGGATATCCGGATCAAGGTGATGCAATTCAATAATCAAGCCCGGCAGTGTAATATATCAGCCAAAGCCTTACAGGTTGCGGAGGAGCGTTACGATATCACCAAAAAACGTTTCCAGAACGGGGGGATCACGGTAACGGACCTGAACACGGCCCAAAAGGAACTGGATAGTGCCAGCGAGCAGTATATCAATCAACTGCGTACGTTCTGGAACGCTTATTTCGAATTGCGCAAGTTGTCCCTGTACGATTTTATATCCAAAAGAGATATCAGTGCTGAATTTGATAAAATAGTAGAGAAATAGTCACTCGTGAAAATACTAATGATAATGAAAATGAACCTGTATAGAAGCCTGTTGTTGAGCGTGATCGTGCTGGGGGCGATCGCTTGCGGTAACGAAAAAAAGAAAGACGAGAAAGAAATCGGTAAAAGTGAAAGCCAGAGTCCGTTAATCACGGTTGACACGCTAGTGTTGAAAAAACGGACTTTCCAGAAACAGATCGTGTGTAACGGTAAGTTGCGTGCGGTTTTTAAAAGCGATCTCAGTTTTGACGGTACGGGCGTGATTACCGCGATCAACGGAAGTAACGGGGGATACGTGAAAAAAGGAGAGGTACTGGCAACTCTTGATATGAAAGAGGCTCAAGTTGAATTGGAAAAAAGTTACCGGGCGATGGAAAAGGCGAATATAGATTTACAGGACAAGTTAATCGGGCAGGGATATTCGGCAGACACGACAGGGATTCCGACGGCTATCCTGCGGAATGTGAAGATTTCGTCCGGTTATGATAACGCGATTGATCAGTTGGAGGCAGCGAAACGTCGTTTGGCAAGTTGTTATTTGATTGCTCCTTTCAGTGGGCGTATTGCCAATCTGGATGCCAAGATATATGATCGTTCCGCCAATAAGTTATGTACGTTAATTGACGATTCGTATTTTGATGTCGAGTTCAGTATATTGGAGGCGGAGATCGAAGAGGTGACGAAAGGGCAACATGTGAAGATTATCCCGTTTATTAATGATGAAAAGACGTTTTATGGAGATGTGACAGAGATAAATCCCTTGATTGATGAACACGGACAGGTGAAGATTCGTGCAAGGGTGCGTAATGCTGACCGCTACTTGATGGAAGGGATGAACGTGAAGATTATACTTGAGCGAGAGATTAAGAATAGTTTTGTGGTGCCCAAGGATGCGGTGGTTCTGCGGGATGGTTTTCAGGTGATGTTCTGTTACCGTGAGGGGAAAGCGGTTTGGACGTATGTTGATGTCGTGATGTCGAATATTGATTCCCACGTGATTAAAGGGAGTGAAAAGAAACAGACGGTTATTTCGGAAGAGGATGTTGTTATTACATCCAATAATTTGAATCTTGCCGACGGAACGGATGTGACACCTAATAATAGACGGTAATCATGGTAAAGGAATTGTTAAAGCGTCCTATTGGGGTTACCATGAGCGTTGTTGCGATCGTGGTGTTGAGTATCGTGGCGATGGGGTACCTGCCCGTGTCGCTTATGCCCGCTATTGATATCCCGCAGATCACAATCCAGGTGTCGGCTCCCGGTTTGTCGGTTCGGGAGGTGGATAACACGCTTTTGAAACCGTTGAAAAATCAGTTGTCTCAGGTGACCGGATTGAAAAATATAACGGCAGAAGCGCGAGCGGATGCGGGAGCTATATATATGGATTTTGAGCCGAACAGTAATGTTGACATCATTTTTATTGACGTGAACGAGAAGTTGGATCGAGCTGTTGCGACATTACCCAAAGATATAGAACGTCCCAAGGTGATCAAGGCCAGTGTGACCGATATCCCGGCTTTTTATCTTAACCTGTCGTTAAAAAACGTGGCGCCCAAAGAGCATGACAGGCTGCGTGAGGCCGGGATTGATTTCAGTGAACTGGGGCAATTTGCCCGGGATGTTATTTCAAAACGTATCGAACAACTACCACAGACGGCGATGGTCGATATGAGTGGTGTTGTAACCCCCGAGCTACTTTGTATTCCTGATTACACGAAGTTGACTTCTATGGGCGTGGGTATTAATTTGCTTGAAAACGCGATTAACAATAATAATGTATCCTTAGGAGCATTAAGTATTAAAGATGGAGAATATCGTTACAGTATTCACTTTGATTCCCGGATTATCTCGAAAGAAGATATTGAGAATATATATATCAATCATAACGGGCGCATTTATCAATTCAAAGAGTTGTGTGAAATCGTGGAGCGTCCGGCGAAACGGAGCGGTTTGGTACGTAGTGGTGATGATCCGGCTGTTACGTTGGCAATTATAAAACAGAACGATGCCAAGATGGCTGATTTGCAGGAAAGTATTGCCACGCTGATGGCTGATTTGGAGAGGGAATATCCTAACATTCGTTTTGAGTTGACACGGGATCAGACCAAATTGTTATCGTATTCCATGGATAATTTGAGTAGTAATCTATTGGTCGGTGCTATTCTGGCGGCATTAATTATCTTTTTATTTATGAAGGATTTGCGATCTCCGGTACTGATTGTTATAACCATTCCGTTGTCACTTGTGGTCACGCTTTTGGCTTTTCATGTTTTGGGAATATCTCTGAATATTATATCGCTATCGGGGTTGATTCTCGGGACGGGAATGATGGTTGATAACTCGATTATTGTTATAGATAATATATTTCAGAAGTGGCGATTAGGATTGCGGCTTGATGATGCTATTTCCAGTGCGGTGGGGGAGGTTTTTACCCCGATGTTGAGTAGTGTGCTGACTACTTGTTCCGTTTTTTTGCCGCTGATCTTTTTAAGTGGCACGGCTGGCGCACTTTTCTATGATCAGGCAATGGCCGTGACGGTTGCTTTGTTTGCGTCATTATTGGTGTCGGTGCTTGTTCTGCCCGTGTATTTTTATCTGATGTATCGCAAACGTTCGGCATGGACGGAGAATCGGTTTATTGCGAGATTCTTCACGTTTGACTACTATCGTCCGTACGAGATCGGGTTAAAATGGACGTTACGTCATGGTCGGTTGCTGATTATCGGGTTTGTACTACTTGTTCCTCTTGCTTATTTCGTTTATCAAATGGTGGAGAAGAGTCGCTTGCCTCGTATATCGCATGACGATACGATTTTGACAATTGATTGGAATAGCGGTATTTCTTTGGAAGAAAATGATCTGCGTGTTTATAGACTGTTGGCACAAGTAGATAGTTTTATTTTGCAAACAACCTCGATGGTGGGTGTTCAACAGTTTTTGATGTCACATACCAAAGAGATCACTCCTTCTGAAAGCGTGATCTATATTAAGGCTAAAGATGTCGAGAGCTTGAAACGGATAGAACGGAAAATTTCGGATTACGTGGTCTCGAATTACCCGAAAGCACAAGTTTCTTTTCAAGTTTCCGGCAATATTTTTAATATGATATTTGCGGAAAAAGGAAGCACGCTTGTTGCAAGATTGCATAGTAAGGAAGGACAGGCTCCGACGGTAGAGCAGGTAACTCGTGTGGTCAACAAGATAGAAAAAGCCCTGCCGGACGTGTTGATCCCTCCGGCGATGATGGAACAGAATATTCGTTATATTGCTGATGTGGAGGCAATGGCAATCCATGAGGTTACGTTCGGTAATGTTTATGCGAAAATGAGAAATATGATTAGCCAGAATACCTTGTTTCGTATTAATCAAGGGGGGTATTCCGTTCCCGTGACCACGGGTGATACGCGGGCCGAAGCATCGGATATTTTGTCGGGTAAGGTGCGTAACCGTAACGGGGTTGAAATTCCTCTCTCAATGGTAATCAACGAGACCAAAGGCGAGGATTTTAAGAAACTTTATTCCGGTAGTGGGGGGGATTATTATCCGGTTGTTATAGATGTGGACGATGCTGATGTGAAACGGGTGATGGAGACGGTAGAAGAGGTCGTTAAGGAGGATAAGGACTTTTTCGTGACCTTTACGGGAGAGTATTTTTCGAGTCGGGAGACTATTCGGGAGTTGATCGTTATCCTGTTGGTTGCTATTTCGTTACTCTATTTTATTCTCGCGGCCCAGTTTGAAAGTATCATACAGCCGCTTATTATTCTATCAGAAATTGTGGTTGATATTTTCTTCGTTTTGTTTGGGCTTTGGATATTTGGCGAGAGTTTGAATATCATGTCGATGATAGGTTTGGTCGTGATGAGTGGCATTATTATCAATGATTCTATTCTGAAAGTGGATGCGATTAATCGCCTTCGTAAACATGGTATGCCGTTATTAAAGGCTGTTTTTACTGGTGGGCACAGTCGGTTAAAACCGATTATTATGACCTCTCTGACAACGATATTGGCTATTGCCCCGTTCTTGAACCGGGTTGATATGGGATCAGATTTGCAGTACCCGTTATCTCTTTCTATTATTATCGGTATGAGTGTCGGGACGATTGTCAGTTTGTTTTTTATACCGTTAATTTATTACGTGATCTACCGTAAACACTGATTTTATGAGTAATGATATAAAGAAAAAGGGATTTTTAGAACGTATTCCCGCCTTTTCACTTATTTTGATAATGGCTGTGTTGATGGTGGTGGGAGGTGCTTTGATACCTCTGTTACGAATCTCTTACCATCCATCCCCGGAACAGGGGAAAAGGCTGACTATCTCGTTTAGTTGGCCCGGGGCATCACAACGGGTCATAGAGCAGGAAATCACTTCTAAAGTGGAAGGATTGGTTGCCTCGGTGGTGGGCGTGGAGAAAACTTCTTCCGTGTCATCACAAGGAAACGGAAGTGTGACTGTCGTACTCAAGGAGAAAGCTAACGTATCGGCCGTGCGTTTTGAAATATCATCCTTGCTGAAACAGATTGCCGAGAAATTACCGGAGGGTGCGGGTGGTCTTTATTTACAAGGAGGGAATATCGGGGGAGGGCTTCGACAGAACACACGACAGGTCTTATCTTATATCATCAATGCCGATATGGATCCCGCTAATATAAAAGACTATGTCGAGCGTAATATTAAACCTTATCTCACACAGATTGATTATGTGCGGGATGTGTCGGTCGGGGGGGCTATGCCACTTTACCTGGATATTGAGTATAACCCGATAGAATTGCAGCGGTATGGTCTTGAATCTAATGTTATCGTGTCGGGACTTCAGAACTTTTTGGGACAACGTTCTATTGTCGGGGATGTTGATCGAATTGATCGTGACGGGAATAAAGAGCGTATTACTTTATTATTAGAGACCGAGCGGTTGGGGCCGGATATAGGTAAAACTCCTTTGGCAACAATAGATGGTAAAATTATCTATTTGAATGATGTTGCTAAATTTGATTACAAAAAGCGACAAGAAACCAGCTTTTATCGTATCAATGGTTTGAATACGATTTACTTGAGCATTTTTGCAGACACGGAGACAAATATTATTAAAGCATCTGCGGAAATTCGAGAGCGAATGGAAAAGATTCAAGCAAATTTGACGGATGGATTTTACGTGACACTCACGAATGATGCTGCTAAGGAGGTACGGGAGGAACTTGTGAAATTGGTTAAACGTACTTTTTTATGTTTGGCGATATTGTTCCTGTTTGTTTGGATTATTAGCCGGAGCAGACGTTATCTTTCTGTTATAGCGATTTCATTATTTGCCAACGTGTTGATAGCCGTTATTTTTTATTACTTGTTTGATGTTGAGCTTAACTTGATTTCGTTGGCGGGTGTTGCTGTCTCGTTGGGTATTATGATCGATACTGTTATTGTGATGGTTGATCATTATAGCTATTACCACAATCGGAGTGCTTTTATCGCTATTCTGGCGGCATTGCTTACTACAATCGGTTCATTGGTGATCGTCTTTTTTATGCCCGATTACGTGAAAGGTGCGTTGAATCATTTTTCCACGATTATTATTATTAATCTGGTTGTGGCATTGTTTGTGGCTCTTTTTTTCGTGCCTGCAATTATTGATCATAGTGAGTTGTGTTGTCGGCAGATGAAGAAAAGTTGTAAGCGTTTAAAAAGAATCGTGAGCTGGAGTCGGTTTTATACCCGCTATATTACTTTTACACAGAAACGGAAATGGATATATATTACCATTTTCGTACTTGCATTTGGAATCCCGGTGCATTTGCTGCCTTCTAAATTAGGTAAAAGTGATTATTATTACCGGATGGAAGAAAAACAAGAGATGGCATGGTATGAAGATCTTTATAATAAGACTATAGGGAGTAATTTTTGTCAGGGAACTTTACGCCAGCCATTGGAAAAGGTGTTTGGCGGGACATTACGGCTTTTTTCATCTATCCAGTCATCACGTACTTTTTCTCAACGGGAACGGGAGGTAAAACTTTATATTTCTGCTCAATTGACAGAAGGAGATGACGCAGGGGTGCTTAATCAAAAGATGTGGCAAATGGATCGTTTTTTAGCCAAATTCAAGGAGATAAAACGTTTTGTGACCCAAGTGGATGGTAAAAGTGGTTCCATCGAGGTTGAATTTACCGATGAACACAAGGATGGGACTTTCCCTCAATATCTGGAATCACAGGTTATTCGAGAGGCTTTGTTGATTGGCGGTGTAGATTGGAGTACAACGGGTGTTAGTGAACGGGGATTTTCCAATTCGCTGGGATTGGGACGTAGATCACATCGAATCGGTTTGAGCGGGTATAATTATGATCGTTTGTATAAGTATGCGGAAATGGTGGCCGAGAAGGTCAAGGCCAATAAACGAGTGAATGACGTGGGAATCGAGTTGGGAAGTTCTGATTATTGGCAATCGCAAGGAGAACCGACTTCGGAGATGTATATCAAATATGATATGGAAAAAATTGCTCTTAATCGTTTGAATTTGGGACAATGTTATTCAACTTTGGCCGCACTGATGGATGAGGGAACTGTTGGAACGTATCGGGATAAAGATCAACGGATTGCAATTGATTATCATTCCTCGGAACGTGATAAGTTTGACGTGTGGCATTTGATGAACAGTTATTTAACTGCAGGAGATCGGCAGATTTGTTATGCTAATATCGGAGAGATAGGAAAACGCAATGTTGCTGCACGAATTACGAAAAATAACCAGGAGTATTCGTTGCAGGTGGCTTTTAATTTTATGGGATCGTATGATTTGTCGGATAAGTTTATCAAAAAGACAACCGAAGAGATTAATGCTATTTTGCCTGTCGGTTTCCGGACGGTTAACCAGAGTTTCGGGTGGTACGATGATAGAGGTTCCCAATATTGGTTAATTCTGTTGATTGTTGTGATAATCTTTTTTACCTGCTCGATACTGTTTGAGTCTCTGCGGCAGCCTCTTGTGATTATCTCGTTGATTCCTATCTCGTTTATAGGTACTTTCCTGACATTTTATTTCTCAAGGGTAAATTTTGGAACGGGTGGTTTTGCATCACTTGTTTTGTTGAGCGGTTTGGTGGTGAATGCGGCAATTTACGTGATTAATGAATATAATGGTTTCGTAAATAGAAATCTTGGACGGCTAAATCGGATTAACCCGGTTCGACTTTACGTGAAGGCTTATAACCATAAGATTATTGCCGTGCTATTAACCATTATATCAACGGTACTTGGCTTGGTCCCATTTTTGATTGATGGGCCGAAAGCAGAAGAGTTTTGGTTTTCATTCGCCATTGGAACGATCGGGGGACTACTATTTTCAATAATAGCTTTAGTATTTTTTATGCCGATATTGATATCATTTTCTAGTTATTTAAAAAAATAACATGAATAGAATTAGAGGAAAATAGCAATTTAAGACTATGGTTTATTCAACGTAAAAATAGGACTGTTCTTTGTTGAGTTCCAAATAAAGGGTTTTGGTGTTTTCGATGGGTTGGTAATATTCTCCGACTTCGTGACAGAAGTTCCAGCATACTTTTTGGGGATTAAACGTGATGATATAGTCCTCCGGACGGTTTTCGTACCATGCTTTTAGGGCTTCTTCGTATTGCTTGCCTTGGAATAAAGAGGTAATCCCGTTTTCAGTCATGAAGATGAACTGGGTGAACGTGATGGGGAGGAAATTGTTTGAAAGAAGGTAATAAGTCTGACCGTTCTTGTCTAATTTGAATATTTTTTCGATTTTCACATTTCCAACCGTGTCTATGGGAGTGACATTCCAACCGCCTTTACCGTTTTCGTAAAGGAGAAATGAATATAGCGGGTTGATCGACCACTCTTGAAAATTAATAACCCCGACCTTGTGATCCGCGGAGGTTACATCTGCCAGCAGATGCAAATCCGGGCACAGACGGGCGGCCTGTTCGAGAAAACGGAAAAAGAATCCGTTGTCTTCTGCTGTCAAGTCATCGCCCCGGTGGCTGTTTATATATCCCAGTTCGTTACGCATGAGTTCAAGTGCGGCTTGCACTTCTTTCGCCGGGTAGAATTTGCGTTTTCTTGTTTGGAACTCTTGTAGAAGACTAACGGTATGCATAACTTTCTCTCGGTCGGTTGAATCGGAGTGGTAGGGAATATAGAACCCGTGGTGTTGTAAGGAATCGAAATATGCCGTGAGGTTTTTGGGGGATGGGATGCCGGTTTGTTTTTCTGTATTCTTCCGGTTGGAATTACAAGAAATAGTCAGATACAGGCAGATGATGAATAGTAATTTTATCCATGTATTTGTTTGGAGGTGCGTGATCATAAATGGGATGTTTTTTTGCATATACAAATGTATATTTTTTTATGATATTATTCACGCTCTTTAAAAAGTCTGTTATTATTAGGAGTAAAATGAATCGATTGACAAAATGGTATAAGATAATTCAGTTGATAGCTCGAAAAGAATCCAAAGAAACTGACGAGTTGGATTACAGGTGGAATTATCCGATAAACATCGGGGAAAGTGTCCAGTATTGAGAGAAAACTAAAAGAAAATACGTTATTCTTTGTTGTAGAGATTTCTTGTTTTTATACTAGTTTCCCGATCAGGACTGATCAGTGGGTGAATAAAAAACGTCTTGTTTAAATGGGGATTTCTTTTTCGGGGAGAGTGGGGGAGGGTAAAGGGTATAAAAAATCTCCGGTCAATGGTAATTTGCCGGAGATTTTCGTGTTTGTTTTGAGTTGATTTATTTTAACTCTGCCAGTTGTTGTTCTATGGCTTTGATTTTTGCTTCGGCATCAGCTTGTTTCTTGCGTTCGTTCTCGACAACTTGTGCCGGGGCGCCATTGACAAACTTCTCGTTGGAAAGTTTTTTCATCACGGATGCCAGGAAGCCTTGGGCATATGCTAAATCTGCTTGCAGTTTGGCTCTTACTTCTTCCGTGTTGACTTCTCCGACAGCGGGAATGAAATATTCCACCGTGTCGCAAATAAAACTCCATGCACCTTTCACCGTGTCATTCACCATTTCTACATCTTGGATATTACCCATTTTGCGAATGATGTTTTCGAATTGTAGCGGGTAGCGATCGTTACTTTTAACCCTCAAAGAGATTGTATCCTTGAAGGCAATGTTATTTTGCTTGCGAATCGTACGGATTCCAGCGATCACTTCTTTCATATTCTCAAAGGTATTCAAGAAGTTGTCATCGTATTTTCCGGGGCTTGGCATTACGGAAACCATGATACTTTCTCCGTCTTTCCGCTCTCTCAAGTTCTGCCAGATCTCTTCCGTGATGAACGGCATGAACGGGTGAAGCAATTGTAGCATTTCCTCGAAGAGGTAAATGGTTTTATCATAAGTGGTTCGGTCAATCGGTTGTTCGAATCCTGGTTTGATGATTTCCAGTAACCAAGAGGAGAACTCGTCGCGGAATCCGGTGTACACGGTCATAAGAGCCTCGGAGATTCGGTATTGCTCGAATTGGGTGTTCAAGGTTTCTTTGCACTTGTTCAAGTATTGTTCAAACCATTCAAGAGCTAATTTAGAATGCAATGGTTGTTCTAGATCAGTGACTTTCCAGTTGCTGACCAGGCGGAATGCATTCCATATCTTAGTTGTGAAATTACGTCCTTGTTCCGGAAGACTTTCGTCAAAGAGAAGGTCTCCTCCTGCGGGAGCGCACAATAACATACCAACTCGTACTCCGTCTGCCCCGTATTGGTTGATCAGATCAATCGGGTCCGGAGAGTTACCGAGGGATTTGGACATCTTACGATGAAGCTTATCTCGAACGATTCCCGTGAGGTACAAATTAGAGAACGGTTTCTCGTGGCGATATTCATAACCGGCCATGATCATTCTTGCCATCCAGAAGAACAGGATGTCCGGTCCGGATACCAGGTCATTTGTCGGGTAATAATAGTTAATATCTTCATTGTCCGGTTCTAGTATCCCGTTGAATACAGAGATGGGCCATAACCAAGATGAGAACCACGTGTCCAGACAATCTTCATCTTGGCGTAATTGCTCAGCCGGAATGTCTTTGCCGAATTTTTCCTTTACCAATCGTACGGCTTCCGTGATATTCTCGGCTACCACGTAATCATTGCTGTCAGGAAGGTAATAAACCGGAATCTGGTGTCCCCACCATAACTGGCGGCTGATACACCAATCCTTTACGTTTTCCATCCAATAGCGATAGGTGTTTTTGTATTTCGCTGGGGTCAAGAGAATGTCATCGTTCATGACAGCATCCAAAGCGGGTTTAGCAAGTTCCTTCATTTTTAGGAACCACTGCATGGATAGCTTGGGTTCGATAACCACGTTGGTCCGTTCGGAATATCCTACCTTGTTATTGTAGTCTTCTATTTTTACCAGGTTACCCGCTTTTTCCAATTCGGGGATGATTTCTTGACGCACAACAAACCGATCTTTACCCACGAAAAGCTGGGCGTTTTCGTTTAATGTACCGTCATCGTTGAAAATATCGATGGTTTCGAGATGGTGTTTATAACCGATCTCGTAGTCATTGATGTCGTGTGCCGGGGTGATTTTTAATGCTCCGGTACCAAATTCCATATCCACGTATTCGTCTTGGATAATCGGAATCACCCGGTTTACCAAGGGTACGATACATTTTTTCCCGGCCAGATGGCGGAATCGCTCGTCGTTGGGATTCACGCACACGGCACTATCACCCAAAATGGTTTCCGGGCGGGTCGTGGCAATAGTGATATACTCGTCTTCTGTTCCGTCAATGCGGTAACGTAAGTAATATAACTTGCTATGCTCTTCTTTGTAAACAACCTCTTCATCGGATACGGCTGTTTTGGCCGATGGGTCCCAGTTAACCATCCGGACTCCTTTATAGATAAGTCCTTTGTTATACAGGTCGATAAATACCTTTATCACGCTGGCAGAACGAATTTCGTCCATCGTGAAACAGGTTCTGTCCCAGTCACAGGATGCACCCAGTCGTTTCAACTGTTCGAGGATGATTCCCCCGTGCTTTTCAGTCCATGCCCAAGCGTGTTTTAAAAATTCATCCCGGGAAAGGTCCCTTTTCTCGATACCTTCACTTTTAAGTTTGGCCACAACTTTAGCTTCCGTGGCAATGGAGGCGTGGTCGGTTCCCGGAACCCAACAAGCGTTTTTACCAAGTAAACGGGCGCGTCTGACGAGTACGTCCTGTATCGTGTTGTTTAGCATGTGTCCCATGTGCAGGACTCCCGTGACGTTAGGTGGCGGGATTACAATACAATACGGAGTTCTCTTTTTATCAACAGTGGAGTGGAAAAATCTGTGTTCCAACCAATATTGATACCATTTCTCTTCGCTCGTTCGCGGATCGTAGTTTGTTGGGATCATTTTAATTCAGATTAAAATTATATATTCGTAAAAAGGCTGCCTTGTCGAGCAGCCTTGTTTTTTTATTCTTCTGATTTTCTAAGTCTTCTTCCTTTTTTCTTTTGTGCATCCAGGAGAGCTTCAAGGTCTGCTTTTTGTTGCGAACCGTCGTAGTCACAGATGTATTTATCGATGAGAATACGACCACAGTACTCGCAGACGATGATTTTCTTCCGAGAACGGATGTCTAACTGTCTCTGTGGCGGGATCTTGTTGAAACATCCACCACACGCATCACGGTCCACGGTAACAACGGCTAATCCATTGCGGGCGTTGGAGCGGATACGGCGATATGCGGTCAATAGACGTTCATCGATGGTTGCTGCAAGTTCTTCCGATTTGGTTTGCAGAGACTCTTCATCCTTGTGAGTTTCATTGATAATGTCGTTCAATTCACCTTTTTTAGCCTCCAAGTCAGATACTTTGTCTTCGTAACGCTTTTTGGATTCTTCCATCAGCGCTTCTTTTTCTGCTTTAGCTTTTTGTGCTTCCCGGATTCTCTTTTCTTGTAATTCAATTTCCAGTTTCTGGAATTCGATTTCCTTGCTTAAAGCATCGTATTCGCGATTGTTGCGAACATTATCCAATTGTTCACTGTATTTTTTGATCGCTTCTTCGGCTTTCTTGATATCCATTTTCCGAGTGGAAGAGGTTTTGTCAAGTTCACCTAATTCAACCTTCAAGTTTTCGATACGTGTTTCCAATCCCGCGATCTCGTCTTCAAGGTCTTGAACTTCTAACGGTAATTCTCCCCGTAGAGTCTTGATTTTATCGATCTCGGTGTCAATTCTTTGTAATTCATACAGGTTCTGCAGTTTTTCTTCAACTGTCAGCTCTTGCATTTTCTCATTGTTATTCGTCACCATATATTATAAATACTTAATCGGATTTGTATTAATCTCAGAAAACTGAACCGCAAATTTAGATATTTTTTTTGTAAGTATCTCATAAAATATCTCTTTTGTGAATTGTTCGCTTTCGTAATGGCCAATATCGGCAATCATAATACGGTTTTCCGTGAGGAAAAAGTCGTGATATTTGAAATCCCCGGAGATGTATATGTCGGCCTGTCCGGCTAGGGCCTGCTTGAAGAAGGAGGCTCCGGCTCCACCACAAACGGCAACCCGTTGTATGGAGAGTATATGAGGTGTAGTGTAACGTAACCGATCACACCGGAATATTTCTTTTATTTGTTGTAAAAAGGCCATACTTTCAACGGGGTGTTGTAATTCACCGATAATCCCGAATCCGTTACCAGTCATCGGGTCGCCTTCCGGTTGAAGAATCTGCCGATGGTACAGGTCGAGTTTATCTGCCATACGTCCGCTTACACCGTTGGATACCACGTCCATGTTCGTGTGTGCGGCGTAAATAGTGATGTCGTGTCTGATGGCATCGATCACGCAGCGCTCCACGTAAGTTGCCGGAGTAATATGTTTTAGCCCGCTGAAAATGAGTGGATGGTGAGAAATAATTAAATTGTGTCCCTTATCAATCGCTTCCTTTATAACCTCTTCGGTGACATCAATACATAGTAGTATGGATGTTAATTCTCGTTCCGGGTTCCCGCAAAGTAATCCGGAATTATCGAAACTTGCCTGAAATTTTAACGGGGCATAGTCTTCTATGAGCGAAATAATCTCTTTTATATACATATAGAGAATTTAGAATCTAAAACTTAGATTATCAGGGAAGTTGGCTCTTAATGGATAACAACTCTTCTTTGATACCTTTCAAACGTTTTATTACCTCAAAGTGTAATTCTGTTTCGTCTTTTCGGTTCTTGAGTTGTTGTTGGGCTCCTTTTAGTGTCATTCCTTTTTCCTTGACCAAGTGATAGATCAAATGGAAATTATCGACATCCGCTTTCGTGAATTGACGATTCCCCTTTTTGTTCTTGTGGGGTTTAATCACATCGAATTCTTTTTCCCAGAATCGGATCAGGGAAGTGTTGACACCGAACATATCGGCTACTTCTCCGATAGAATAATACAATTTTAATGATTCTTCAGCCACCATGATTTAATTGAAAATTGAAAATTGAAAATTGAAAATGAGCATTTCAAATTTCGTTTTTTCGGTGTTAAACATTCATTTAGAATCTCTAAATCTAAAATTTAAAATCTAAAATTGGATCAGTCCATACTTTGTCCCGTGTTATTTGCCGTCTCAACCAATAACTCGAACTCGTCGGGGGTGAGATCGTTGAAATAAAAGTTTATGGGATCTATCGGCTTGTCATTTTTCCGTACTTCATAATGTAGGTGAGGTCCCGTGGATAGTCCAGTATTTCCTAAATATCCGATAACGTCCCCTCGTTTGATTTTTTGGCCTTTTTTAGCCAAGATTTTATCCATGTGGGCATACAGCGTTTTATAACTGAATCCGTGGTCGATAACCACGTGACGGCCATATCCCTTGTCAAACTTACTTTCGATAACTACCCCATTGCCCGTTGCATAGATTGGAGTCCCGATGGTACCCGTGAAATCCATGCCTGCATGGAATTTCGGGGTTTTGTAGATAGGATGCATCCGGTAGCCGAATGAAGATGTTACCTGATGTGTATTTTTGTCTTTCAACGATACCGGAAGGATAGCCGGAATGGAGGCTAACATATCGATTTTGTTTTTGGCTAGTTCTTCAATTTTGTCAAAGGATTTACTTTGGATATAGATTGCTTTTGATAATTCATCTATTTTCTTGGCTGTCCCGATTATCAGATCTGCGTTGTCGATTTGTCTCAGATGTTCGTACTGGTCGACTCCCCCGGAACCTGCCCGGCGAATGGATGATGGGATTGGGTCGGTTTCGAAGATCACCCGATAAATGTTATCATCCCGTGATTCCATGTCTTTTAAGACGTTATCTAGATGTTCTACCTTGTTACTTAATAAACTATATTGAGTGAGAACTTCCTCGTATTTCCGTTTTAAAAGTTTTTCTTTCGGGGAATCAATGAAGGCATATACCAAGTATAGCATGACAATAGCCAAGGAGAAACTAGAAAAGAATTTCTTGAATAATCTCCAAAGCCTTTTTCTTAAAGATGATTCTATTTTATCAAAAGATAATGTGTCCGAATTAAAATGATACCCAGCTTTTCGCATAGTTGCTAATAAAAAATAGTGTTTGCGATGCAAAGTTAAAGAAATAATCTAAATTTGCAACTTGGTAAACAAGGCAGATCAAAGTGATAGCATGATAATCCCGGTTGAAATGCGCTTGGTAGGAAGGATGTCAAAAAGGGATCTGAATTTCTTTTCGAGCGAGGATTAGGGCAATAAGCATGGAGTTGATAGAGAGTGAAAGACAGGATCTGTGTATGTCATTTTTAAATTTAGAAGGTATGAAGTCAGCAGAAATCAGACAGAGATTTTTAGATTTTTTTGAGAAGAAATCACATACAATAGTACCATCGGCACCGATGGTGATCAAGGGAGACCCGACCTTGATGTTCACGAATGCCGGAATGAATCAATTTAAAGATATAATTCTAGGAAATGTGCGTCCGAAAGCAACCCGGGTGGCGGATTCCCAGAAATGTTTGCGTGTTTCCGGAAAGCACAATGATTTGGAGGAGGTGGGACATGATACCTATCATCACACGATGTTCGAGATGTTGGGTAACTGGTCGTTCGGTGATTATTTCAAGAAAGAGGCGATTGCTTACGCTTGGGAGTTCCTTACGGGAGAGATGGGTTTGGATAAAAATCGATTGTATGCAACCGTTTTTGAGGGAAGTAAGGATGATCATTTAGAAGAAGATAAAGAGGCGTTGGAGTATTGGAAATTGTACTTGCCTGAAGATCGGATTCTGTACGGGAATAAAAAAGATAATTTCTGGGAAATGGGAGATATGGGACCTTGCGGACCTTGTTCGGAGATTCACATAGACTTGCGCCCGGAAGCAGAACGAGTATTGAAACCGGGGCGTGAACTGGTGAATAAGGATAACCCGTTAGTGATCGAGATCTGGAATCTGGTGTTTATGCAGTATAACCGTAAGGCTGATGGTAGTTTGGAGAATTTGCCCAGTCATCACGTGGACACGGGGATGGGATTCGAGCGTTTGTGTATGGCCGTACAGGGAAAGACGTCCAATTATGACACAGATGTATTTACTCCGATCATCGGGGAGATTGCCCGATTAAGTGGAAAAGAATACGGGAAGGATGCGGCTGCAGATGTCGCAATGCGGGTGATTGCGGATCACTTGCGTACGATCGCATTTTCAATTACAGACGGGCAATTGCCTTCGAACGTGAAAGCCGGTTACGTGATCCGGAGAATTTTGCGTCGAGCAGTTCGTTATGCTTATACATTCTTGGATCAGAAGGATGCATTCATGTATAAGTTGGTGCCGGTGTTAATTGAGGTTATGGGGCAACACTATCCGGAACTCTCTTCCCAGCGGGTATTGATTGAGCGGGTAATACAAGAAGAGGAAAATGCCTTCTTGCGTACATTGGATAAAGGTATAAAATTATTGGATAAGATTATTGAGAAAACCAAGGCGGAAGATTTCTTGACTGTACCGGGGAATGTGGCTTTTGAGTTGTATGATACTTATGGTTTCCCGTTGGATTTGACCGAGTTAATTTTGAAAGAAAACGGATTGGTGGTAAATCGTCGGGAGTTCAAGGCCGAGATGGAAGCTCAGAAAGAACGTTCCCGTTCTGCTGCTGCCGTGAATACGGATGATTGGGTGGAATTGATTGCCGATGATACACAGGAGTTTGTGGGGTATGATTACACTGAAACAGAAGTGCAGATTACCCGCTATCGCCGGGTGAGTACGAAAGGGAAAACGCTTTATCAACTGGTGTTTAATATAACTCCATTCTACGGGGAGAGTGGAGGACAGGTCGGTGATCGCGGCTGGTTGATTTCAGAAACTGAAAAAATTAATGTTTTAGATACTCATAAAGAAAACGGATTAACTGTTCATATAACAGACCGTTTGCCGGAGGATTTGACTCAGGTGTTCACGGCAAAGGTGGATTTGGACAAGCGGGTTGCCACGGAAAATAATCACACGTCGACTCACTTGTTGCATTATGCTTTGCGGAAAGTATTGGGAACGCACGTGGAGCAGAAAGGATCATACGTGAGTGACGAGTATTTGCGTTTTGACTTTTCCCATTTCCAAAAGGTGACCGACGAAGAGTTGGAGAAAGTTGCAGCTATAGTGAACCAAGAAATTCGTAAGAATTACCCGTTGGAAGAAAGTCGGGCTATACCTATCGGACAAGCCAAGAAAATGGGCGCGATGGCCATCTTCGGGGAGAAGTATGGGGATTTGGTTCGTGTGGTGAAATTTGGGGAATCTGTGGAATTGTGTGGAGGTACGCATGCCCATGCCACGGGGCAAATCGGGTTCTTCAAGATTATTTCAGAGAGTTCCGTTTCTGCCGGGGTCCGTCGTATAGAAGCCATTACGGCAGCGAAGGCGGAAGAATATATCTTGAATTATTTCAAGATGTTGAAGGAAATTGATAGTATGTTTAAGTCTAACCGAGGTGTATTAGAGAATGTTAGAGAACTGTTGAACGAAAACGAGGGGTTAAGGAAAGATGTAGAGAAATTCACGCAGGAGAGTTTACGGATCATGAAAGAAGGGTGGAAGAACGAAAAGCGTGTAATTCGTGATATTAACATGATCGTGAAGACGGTTGTGATGTCCCCGGCAAACGTGAAAGATATTGCTTTTCAACTAAAAGGGGAGTTGAATAACCTTATTTTGGTGATTGGTGGTGTCTTTAACAATAAGCCTCATTTGACAGTGATGTTCAGCGATACTCTGGTGAAAGACTTCGGATTGCATGCCGGGCAGATCGTCAAAGATGCTGCTCAAGAAATTAAAGGTGGTGGCGGTGGACAACCATTTTTCGCAACTGCCGGAGGATCAAATCCTGAGGGGGTTAGTAAAGCTCTGGAAAGAGCGGAGAAACTGATTTTGGATAAAATTCATTAGTTTTTGGTACAAAATTTGTGTAGCCTTTTATATATTAATAAAAATTTATACATTTGTTTTGTGAAAAAGGAAGTGAACTAATTTGAGTATTACAATAAAAATTAAGACGAGTATGAAAAAAACATTAGGTTTTGTTGCCGTTGTTGCCTTATCTGGGTTAATAACTGTCTCCTGTTCTTCATTGAATAAAATGAAGAAACGTGCAGGAGAAATCACGTATTCTGTTACTCCGGAGACATTAGTGGCTAAAGGAGGAATGGTTGATTTGAAGATAGACGTAACTTTCCCGGCTAAATATTTTAACAAAAAAGTGGCTATTGAGGCTACCCCTGTATTGCGTTTCAAGGGAGGAGAGAAAGCTTATGAAATGAAAGCTATCCAAGGAGAGAAAGTTCAGGGTAATGCAGAAGTGATTCCTTACGAAGCTGGTAAGACTGTTTCTTACATGAGCCGTATTCCTTACGAGGATGCAATGAGACTTTCTGATTTGGAAATCGATATTACCGGGGCAAAAGGCGCCAAAACTGTGAAATTCGATCCGAGAAAAATTGGTGATGGTGTGATTGCTACTGAAACTTTGGTAGTGAACGCTCCTGCAACTTCAGTCGGAGAGGATAAATTCCAACGGATTATCAAACAACAAGAAGAGGCTGCTATCTATTATTTGATTAACTCTGCAAACATTCGTTCTAAAGAAATGACTTCTGAGGAAATGAAAAAGTTAGAGGCTTATATCAAAGAAGCTGCTGCAAAAGAAAATATGAACTTGAACGGAATTGATGTTAGATCATACGCTTCTCCTGATGGTGCTTATGACTTCAACGAGAAATTAGCTAACCAACGTGAAAAGAGTTCTTCTACTTTCTTGAAAAAGCAAATGAAGAAAGGTAAAGTTGAGCAATATAAAGACGAGAATTTCTTCAAGAATTTCGTTGTAGCTGAAGACTGGGATGGATTCAAGAAAGCTATGGAAGAATCAAATATCCAAGATAAAGAATTGATTCTTCGCGTATTGTCTATGCATTCTGATCCTGAAGTAAGAGAGAGAGAAATCAGAAATATCGCTTCTGCTTTTGCGGTTGTTGCTGATCAAATCCTTCCGAAATTAAGAAGATCTTTGTTTGTTGTAAATACCGAGTTGATTGGTAAATCAGATGATGAATTGAAAGCTTTAGCTAAATCAAGTCCTGCTGAATTGAATGTTGAGGAATTGCTTTATTCTGCGACTTTATTCGATAACAACAATGACAAATTGGCTATCTATGAAACTTGCATGAGACAATTCCCGAATGACTGGAGAGGTTTCAACGATGCAGGTATGGTTCAATTTGAAATGGGTAATATTGCTGCAGCTCAGTCTAATTTCAATAAAGCTAACTCAATGTCAGCTAACAATCCGGTTGTTCAAAACAACTTGGGTGCTGTAGCTTTGAAGAATGGCGATTTGAAACAAGCTGAAATTTATTTTGGTGCTGCTACCGGTGCTGGTGACGAAGTTAACTATAACAAAGGAATCGTGGCTATCAAGAGCGGTGATTATGCTGCTGCTGTAAATTATTTCGGTCAATGTAATTGCGTGAATGCTGCTTTAGCTAACGTGCTTGCTGGGAATAATAATGAGGCTTTGAAAAAATTGAATGCTGAAAACAAAGAATGTCCGATGTCTTATTACTTGAAAGCTGTTATTGGTGCTAGAACCAATGATGCAACTGCGGTAATCGAGAACTTGAGAAAAGCATGTTCTTTGGATGGTTCATTCAAACAATTGGCTGCAACCGATATGGAATTTGCCAAATTCTTTGAAAACAATGACTTCATTGCAATAACAAAATAATTATCTGTTAAGATATGCAAAAAGGCAACCGGGTGGTTGCCTTTTTTATTTACCTTTTTTTTAACACATAGTTTTTTGCTGAATATATATCTTTGTATTCTAAAAATTAATGTGTTGACGCATGAGGAGTTTTGTAGGTATAATAATTATTATTCTTTTCGTTGCTTGTACTCGTAATAAAAGCGTGCAAGTGTCGGGCCGGGTTGAGACAGGTGATACTGTTGTTTATTTTCAAGTAAACGATAGTCTTCATAAGTTCCGCCTAGATGAGAAACATTATTTTTCCGGTAAGATAGAACTGGAAAAGGGTACCTATGCTCGTTTCATTCCTTATTCGATTCAAGTTTTTTTAACACCTGGAGAAGATTTAGAAATTAGTATGAATAACGTGAGGAATGTGTCTAATTCCTTGCAGTTTAAAGGTACATTGAGCGCAATTAATCTTTATTTGAAGGAACAACAAAATCGATATTTCATTTATGATCCTAATTTATATAAACTGAACGAGAAGGATTTTGTGAATAGAATGCGGGAGAATATCAATACTAATATTGTTTTGTTGGAAGCAAAGAATTTAGGAGAAGAATTCACGAAACAGGAACGGGAGCGCATCAGGTATCGCGTTGCGGAGCAGGCAATACATTATCCTCGTAGTCATGTGGCCTTTGATACACTGTATAAACCGGGGATGTTGTATGATAATTTCGTGTCTGAATTCGACATTAACAACGAGGAGATGTTAGCCTTTGATTGCTATCAACGCTTTGTTTTGAATTATATTTATTACAAGGGACAAAATTTCAGTATGCGTCGCTTGGTTAATTATATCCGTTCAAATGTCAATAGTGTAAAGGTTCGGGATTACTTGTTATCTGAGGTTGTTTATAATTATTTTCAGGAAAACGGGTTAAAGGATGCCGATTATTTATTGGCAGTATGTTGGAATGAAGTGTCTGACACCAGTAAAATGGTGAAGATAAAACAACTGGTAGATCGCTGGCGTAAGCTGTCTCCGGGGGCTACCGCTCCGAATATTTCTTTACAGGATAGTAACGGGAAGGCATTGTATTTAAAAGATTTGAGGGGTAAATTCCTATACATATCTGTTTGGGCTTCTGGCTATGGAGAGATAGATAAAGAGGTTCAGACTGAATGGAAAAAACTTGTTGAAGAGTATAAAGATAAGAATATTCTTTTCGCTACTTTTTGCATGGGATCTTCCCAATGGCTGGGACAAGTAAAAAATCTCCCCGGAGAACATTATGTCGTAAACAACACGTATGCCTTCTATTCTCGCTATATGGTTACTGTAATGCCTCGCTATATGCTGATTGATCCGGAGGGGCGAATTGTCGATGTTGATGCTCCGAAACCATCAAGCTCTGCTAAATTACTTTTAAGAAGTGTGGGGTTATAAATTTTTTTGTATATTTGTCCATGTTTACAGGGAGTAATATTACTCGCTGTTATGTATGGTTTATTTATAGGAGCTTGATAAAATAACAGATGAAATTTGCATTCATGTTTTACATGAATGGGAGACAAAACTTATTTACTATGAAAAGATTTAGTTTATTTTTAGTACTTGCCACACTTTTGTTCTGTGCATGCGATAGTGATACTGTGAAAGTACGGGGAGAAGTAGAAGGACTGAACGGAACTGTAAAATTATTGGCCGAGATGCCGGGAGAACCGGGCTTGACGATTTTGGCTCAACAAGAGGTGAAAGATGGTAAAATAGATTTAAGAACAGATCAGTTTAAAATTCCGGGAAGAGTATGGATTGATATTGATGGGAAGGCTACTGTTGAGGCCATTTTAGATACCAAAGATATGATCTGGATCAAAGGTAAAATCAAATTCCCGGATCAAATTGAAGCTGACGGTTCAGGCTTGATGGACGAATACAAGGAAATCAAGAAAATGTACAAGGAAAGGTTTGGTGAAGATATTGCCAAGATTGACAAGCGTATTGAAAAGATCAGTAAAAAAGAAAAACTTTCCAAGGATGATGAAGTTATGCTGGGTATTCACCAGTTGCAAAAACAACGTTTCTTGAAGAAACAAGCTAATTGGACAAGAGATTTGATTGTTGCTAACCCGCGTAAAGAAATTTCTTTATTTTTGATTAAAGACCAGTTAGTAGATAGTTTGGATTTGCAAAAGAAACTGTTCAATAAAATGACAGTTGAAAATAAAGAAAGTAACATTTACAAAGTGTTAGAGAGCAAACTAAAATAAAGCATAAAACCATTATAGTGGTTTTAATTTTCCCGTTTTTATTACTTAGTTGTTTTTTAGAGGTACCTTACCCGGGTACCTCTTTTTCATGATATTTTCTTTTCAAGTCATTGCATGATGAAATAAAAAATGCTATTTTCGCTGATTGTATATGGCAGCTTATGATTAAAAAAATAATAATCAGAATATTATCTATCATTATGCTTATCGCTTTTATTGCGGTGGTGAGCGTGCAATGGATTTGGATGAAATATAGTATGCGGGAAGGAGAAGCTCGTTTCACCTCAAAGGTGTACGATGTTTTAGGGAAAGCTGTTAATCTGGTTGAGCAAACCAATAATATCCGTCTTTTTAATGATTTGAAAGAACGCTACACACAAGTGGAGGAAGTTATTTCTACGATGAATCACGCTCAGGATTCTGTATTGACGGATGAAGACCCGGGTAATAACGAAATCTCTCTTTTTTCGCTTGCCTTTTCTAAAGGTAAAGTCGGAGAAGGGCAGGGAGGAAATATCTCTAGCATGTTGAGGATTTTCATGAATCCAGGAGGACGGATGGGACCCGGCTATATCTTGGAAACGGATCGGGATAATAATATCCTTTATCAGGTGATGCGTTCTGCGACATCGGAGGCCGAAAGATTGGCCGATTCGTTGGAACGTCAGCGAATGATGGATCTGGTACGGGAGTTTGTGATTCGTTATTTGAGGGAGAAAGACCCGCAGATGGCGCAGGTGGAGAAACGCTTGGAGAACGTTGATTTGAATCCTTACTTGAAAGAGGAAATGATCAATACGGGAATTGATAACCCGTTCACGTGGAAGATTATGACTCGGGAGCAAATCGTACAATATATCAAGGAAAAGGGAACAAAAGGATTCTATTACGTGGAACTGTTCCCCAATGACCAGACCACGAAAGATGCTAACCTGTGTGTGATGTTTGACACGAAGGATTCTCTTTTCTATAATAATATGGGATGGATGTTTATCGCTTCGGGTTTTTGTATTATTGGTTTGATGAGCGTGTTCATTATTACGATCGTGATTATCATGCGGCAGCAGAAATTGTCCGTGATCAAGAATGATTTTATCAATAACATGACACACGAGTTCAAGACCCCGTTGGCAACGATTTCTCTGGCTACGTCTGCTATTGAGAAAGAGAAGGTGTTGAACGACCGAACCCAGATATTGAAGTTTAATTCGATGATTCGCAACGAGAATGAGCGGATGAATAAATACGTGGAAAGGATCTTGTTGCAAGCTAAATTGGACCGGCGAGAAGTACATTTGAAAAAAGTTCCTGTAAATTTGAACGTGCTGGTGGATGAGGCCGTAGAGCATTTCAGACTACAAGTTGAAGAGAAGGGAGGAGTTATTCGAGCTGAACTAGACCCAGAAGGTTATGTAATATCTGCAGATGAGGTACATATGCTGAATGTTGTCTGTAATTTGATTGATAATGCCATCAAATATTCCCATGATTCGTTGAATATATACATATACACGAAACAGGAGGGGAACCGTTTTATTATTGGAGTTCGGGACACGGGAATCGGGATTCCGAAGGAGGCGCAGGACAAGGTGTTTAAACGTTTCTATCGAGTGCCTAGCGGGAACGTGCATAACGTGAAAGGGTTCGGATTGGGGTTGAGCTATGCCAAATCGATCGTGGAATTGCATGGCGGAGAGATCCAGTTAACCTCGAAGAAGAACAAGGGAACTCAGGTAGAGATTATCTTTAAAATGGAGAGTTGAAATAGTAAATATATAAATAAATAGATATGGGACATAAAATACTCTTGGTAGAAGACGATCCTTGTTTCGGGTCGGTTCTGAAATCTTATTTGGAGTTATCCGATTACGATGTGATACACTGCACGAACGGAGTCGATGGCTTTGAAGCATTTCGTAAGGAAAAGTTCGATTTGTGTCTATTGGATGTGATGATGCCCGAGATGGATGGTTTTACTTTAGGTAAGAAAATCCGGGAGCTGGACGTTACAGTACCTTTCGTGTATATCACCGCTAAAAGTATGAAGGATGACATGAAATTGGGTTACGAGATTGGGGCAGATGATTATATTGTTAAGCCGTTTGATTCCGAGTTATTGATTTTTAAGATTAAAGCTATTCTCAGTCGTTGCGAACACGAGGAAACGGAAGTGAAACCTAAGTTGATAGAGTTGGGAGCTTACTTGTTTAACACGGAGTTGCGTACGATTACAAAAGGTGATGACGTTATCAAGTTGACCCCAAAAGAGTCTCGTTTATTGGAATTATTATATTATCATCGGGATGGCCTGTTACAACGTGATAAGGCGTTGAACGAGATTTGGGGAGCTAGCGATTACTTCACGGCTCGTAGTATGGATGTTTATGTGACCAAGTTGAGAAAATATTTTAAAGATGATCCAGCGATCAAAATAGAAAATGTACACGGATCAGGTTTCCGCTTAATTCTGGAAGAGAAATAAATGTGAGACTATAAAAAGAAAAGTTGAGAATTTAATTCTCAACTTTTCTTTTTGTTTACTGAACGGTAAGACTTCCAGCATCACTATTTGCTGAATATTGTGGAGCATAAATACATTGTAATGTGGTAATGCCATCTTGATAAGTCCCGCTTTGGGCAATCCATACCGTGTATTCGAACACGTGAGTGCCTTTTGGAAGGAAGTCAAAGAAAAAATTTGTCGCGACATCCGTGGTTTCTTGGTAATAACCAATATTGTCTTGCCAACGGTTACTAGAGAGCTGTTCCGTGGGTTCGAAACATCCGGCTCTCAGATCTTTCAGATGTACGAATTGCATATCCTGATCATTGGTTACCGTGATTCGGATACAAATTCGATCTCCGACTTGTAAATCCTGTCCTGCTAGTGGCGTCAGAGTATTTCCATTATCTCCTTCTTTTTGAATGAAGAGATTTTTCTTCACAGAGATACCGCCTGAATGACTGGTAATCTTATCTAGCTTTTCAAAGTATTGTAAATATAGAGCACCCCAACTTGATTGTTGCTGTTTCTTTGAAAGAGTTACGTTCATCATTTTTGGAGTAATTTCTTTACCCATGAAAGTTTGCTTGATGTAACCGAGCGTTTTTTCTTCCGGGGAAACATTTAAATTTTTGTTTCCGAGTTTGACACTCAGATCTTCCGATGATGTCAGTTGATTATTTCCCGTGAGCAACAAGGCATAAATGGCGTCTACCGTGCTTGGTGTTGATCCCCAGCTCTGGGTTTGTTTCTGCCGCAATAACCATTGTTTCATCAACTCCATGTCCGTGGAATTTCCTTCGATTTCCCGGAATGCACTCATGATGGCCACGTGGGTTTGAATCGTGGAGTTCGTGAACAGGGTAGAACGATTGTTTGCCCAATACATTCCCATTTCGGGGGTTGTCGTGGAGTATTCTTTCAGGGAGCGAATGATTTGTTTTGCGATATCCGTTTTCCCGTAACGTTCCATGGCAATGGCGGTCAAGGCTTTTTCATAAAGAGAAAGTTTTGTCCACGACGCCTCCAGTTGACCAAGATAATACTTGTGGGCTTCTAGTGCATTTGTTAATGGAATATCCCGGTATGCACTACGTGTGTACAAGTACAAGATTTGAGAATACCCGGCTGTCTTCACATGTTTGTAGGATTCCTGTATTTGTTTATCTAGGAATTGTAATGCCTTGATTTGCATCTTTTTCACTTTTTCAGGATGACTTGTAACATTTAAAGAGACAAGTCTTGCCATAGCTTCCAGCACGTTTTCTGTCATGAAGGTACTGGAATTAAACCCTTTAAACCAGGACCATCCGCCATCTTCATTTTGTAGTTCGGCAAGTTTGTCGATCGCTTGTTGCGAGATGTAATTTTGGCGATTAACATCCAGAAGTTCTCCTAATGAATGCATCTGTTGAGTTTCATTCTGGGCCTCGGTTACCCAGGGAGAAAGTTGTAACAGGATAGATTTCAATTCCGGGGTCTTTTCTAACGGAGAGGTTAGGGTTGCATCCGATTTCTGCATCCATTGCCGGATGGTATTTGTGATTTGTGGGTTTGCATTAGCAATGGCCGTGGCAAGTGTGCTGACATAATAGGATGCTGTGATTTCGGTCACGTTATCTGTTTGTGGTGTGTTTATTGTTGGTAGTGCTAACACTGCATACCATATCGGGTTTGCCGTGAGTTCTAGGGTCAGGCGATACGGGGTGATGCCTTTCGGGGCATTCAGCTTGAATGTTTGTTGCCCTTGTTGACTCGTGAATATGGGGAGTGTCTGGGTGACTAAAGTTGCATTAGAAACCACGGGCAGTACGTGCTGTTCTCCATCACTGAATTCTGAAGAAGAGGCAATAATGCGGCATCCGAGTAAATCCATGTTTTCCGGGGCGGTAAATTCAAAGCTGACGGTTTGATTTTCCTGAGCCTTGACGTTAAACGTTACCTGCTGTTTGCTGATCACTGCATTGGTAGAGGGAACGAATAACTCAAGGTAAGCTTCTCCTTGCTGTATTTCCGACGTGAGATTATTAATTGTGGCTTGTAATACGACTTTATCCCCTGTACGTACAAATCGTGGCAAGTTCGTATTAATCATGAATTTCTTACTTGTAACGACGAGTTTTTCAATTTGTCCGAATTGCATGGTCGGTGTGTGTGCCAGAGCCATAAATTTCCATGTGGTGGTTGATTCTGGTACTGTAAATTTGATTAACACGTTACCGGTTGAATCTGTTAAAAGCTGGGGAAAGAAGAAAGCTGTTTCTTGGAAATTTTGTCTGATTTCCGGGGAGGCAAGTTCATCGGCAGCCGGAGCCTCGTCTCTGGATTCTTTAAAAGAAGATAGCCCTCTGATGTAGAATTTCGTATCCGAATTGCTTAAGCTGGAAACTCCTGCTACTTTTCCGAAAGCAACAACCGCTACGTCGTCTGTCGTAGTTTCTTCCGTTAAGGCTCCCGGTACTCCATCGTATCCTCTTACCATGATCTGCGCCCCGTTAGAGAATCCAAACTGATTTAGGCCATATAGATTTAATACATCATATTCAAATCTGGGGACATTTGCCCATTTGATGCGTTCGCTTAAATAACCGTTTAGCGGATAGGTAGTATATCTCCATCTTGGGCTCATGCTATAAGTGGAGTAGACGGGATTGAAGTTCCAACGATGTGAATGAATTTTATCCAGCGAGACATCGTACATACCTGCCATCATTTCAGCTATAACAGCTTTTCCTTGTTCCGTTTTGACAACAAATGACCACTCTTCTTGTTGTCCGGGGGTAAGGTGATCCCGGAATGTTTTCGTGGTAATATCCAGTTGTTTGCTTGTTTCTTTACGAGTTAAAGTAATGTTTTCCAAGAAGAATTTGTTATCTTTTATATAACTGATAAAGACATCAGCTGTTGGTCCATAAGTTTCTTTGTAAGGAATAGACAGGGTTGTATTGGAATTATTTAGTATGAAGCGTTTGCGTTCCATGAATTTCTGGTTGGAATAAATTTCATACAACACATATACGTTTTTAGCGGACGAACCTACCAGAATTTGGGCATTTTCACCAGGGGCGCATGTCGTTTTCTCCTGCACGCACCAATAGTAAGTAGGATAGGGAGGTCGTTCGTCTTGAGTGGAATAAAGATATACGACCTTTTGGTAAGTAATATCTTTATCGTTCCCCGTACCCGCAAATTTCAATAAGTATGCACCGGAAGGTAAGGATGATAAATTCATTTCCAGTTTTTTGTCTTCTCCGGTAGTGAACGTTCCTTCTCGAACTTTTTTGTCAATGGGTAAATTCCCTTCGTCATATTGCTCCCCTAACTTCTGTAACGGTTTAAGAGAGAGTAGTTCGTATGTGATATTTTCTGACAGGGGGTAACCGAGTTGGTTTTGGGTTGTAACCAGAATTTTACTTGGAAGATCTTTATTGATTTCAGGGGTTATGAGGGAGGTTAATTGATAACGTTGATTTGTGATAATAATCGGGTATTGTGCCTCCTGAGTTTCCCCGTTGGACGTTGTAACCGTGACGGAAACTGTGTAATTTTCGAATCCTCTGTATATTGCAGGTGTATTGGGTGATTCTTTCGTTTGGAAAGAAATTTCAAATTCTCCTTTTGCATTCGTTTGTGTTTTTCCTGCTGCAATCATATTTTCTTGGAGGCCCCAATCAAAAGTACGGGCTTGTACGGTATAGGTAACCTTGCTATTTTCGATGTTGACACCGGAATAAGTTTTGGCAATACCGGAAACGGTAAGCTGGTCCCCTAATTTATAGGCATCCTTTAGCGAGTTAAACGTGATCTCGAATTTCGGACGTTTGTACTCTGCCACGGTGATCATTTGCCTACCTCCATCAGTAGAGATGATAAACATACCATTCAATACTTCTTTGGGCAAGGTGAACTTTCCGGCAAAGGAGCCGAATTTGTTTGTCTGTACTTCTTGTTTTGCGATAACCTGTTGATTCATGTCTTGTAAGGTTACCGTGTAATTTTTCCCGATAAGCGCTTTTGACGCATTTTGGGTGGCTTCCCAACTGATGCCGCAGAAGTACACGATCTGTCCGGGACGGTATATTGCCCTGTCAGTGAAAAGGTTTACCGAGGATGATAGGGCATCGGTACGACCAATGTATTGGTAGGGAAGGCGGTTTATTGTACCATGATTATCTTCTCCTAGGGTTACTTGGTAATAATTGTCAGGATTGGATTCATTCAACGTTGCAATCCCGTTTCTGTCGGAAGAAAATTCTCCCGCAAGACTGTACTTTTGTCCGTTTCTCTTGTAGATTTTTACTTTTGCTCCTTCGATGGGTTTCCCGCTGATGAGATCACAAACAAGAACATTATAACTTGTTTCTCCCGTTTTACGGGCGATGGTAGATAGACGGCTGGAACTGAAATAGGATGAGTCCGCTTTGGAATTATTCGCGTAAGACATTGTTAACTGATAGCGTCCCGTGTTAGGTACGGGAAGTCGTAGAATCGTGTCCTGAGAATCCAATCGCTTGGGAAGACGATACGTGTGAGTTGATATTTTTTCAAGTTTTGGAACTCTTTTGTTCAAATTCAAGTATTCCAGAGTGGATTCCGTGATTTTGTACAGCGAGATTGAAATCTCGGATAAGTTCTTGAAGGAAAGGTTCACCTCTTGTTTGTGTCCCGGGTACACGTTGGGATTTATAGAATAAGATACGGTAGTTTGGGTGATTTCCTTGGCTAATTGTTTTAAAACGTCTATCCGGAAATACTTGGGAAACTGGCGTATCCCGTTATTACATATATCCAAGGCTTTTTGAGGATCTCTATTGCTTGAAATATAATTTCCCTGGTAATAATATTGGGCAAGTTTGTAGAGAATTTCAACTTTGTAAGGGTTTTTGCTATATTGTTGTGACAATTGTTCTAAAGACTGAATGTATAAAGAATCGTTCTGACTTAAACCGATGACATTGTTCGCATACTCCAAACGGTCTAGGTCGGAAATAAGAATTGCATCCGTGCGTTCAGCCGCGATCTCGGATTGTAATAACGATTGATAAAGTTTGAGCGTGTTTGAATAAGCATCCATCTTTTTTACTTCGATGGGCATTTGTACAAATTCTTTCACTGGGGCGAACAGTAGTTGCTTGTTCGTGATAGGTTCTTGTTTATTGTAACGAGAAATAGTGTTTAATATGTCAATACTGCGATACACAAGGAAATCGTACATCGTCGGACGAAGTGCCGGTGAGTTTTTCCCGAGTACGAGAATTTCTTTGTACGTGAGGCAATTAACCTCGGAGAGTTGGGGGCGGGCTTTTACTGCATCCAGCGCGTGTTGGAATATTTTTTCTCTATATATATTACCTGTCCATTCTGCCATATTGCGAGGTACGTAACCCGTGATTGGGGTTCTCCGGTTGATTTTATATTGTTGGGTATTGAAGTACATTTGGTAGAGTTCTGCCAATAATGAGTGAAGAATACTTTTTTCAACAATATTCTGGTCTGTTTCTATGTATTCTTCCAAGTTTTGTAACATGGGAGGAATACTGTCTATGTCAATTAAAGATTGATATTTGATCTGGCGGATTAATGATTGAATCAGTAATGGAGAATTTTTTTCTTTTACTGCTTTCTGATAATCCTTTTGCGCCTCGATTAAGGCTGTTTTCGGTGCTGTCTCGTTTTCTTTGTCGGAAACATTTTTTTGTCCGAAAGCGACAAGTACGCCGAATACTAATACCGTGATAATAAGTAATCTTTTCATCATATCGTTATCTGTTTAATTATACTTTTCCTTTCTATGTTTATTCGCAATTCCCGGGGGAAATGTTATTACATAGATGCGGGGAGAACAGAAATTCCATAAATGTAAGATAAATAATTGAAGTTTTTTAGAATAATATAAGTGGATTTTGGGAGAGTGGATGAAATCTGGTGTTTTATTGTTATTTACTTATTTGAATTATACAATGTGATATATTTTTTTGTATATTTACAATAGTATTAACTCAAAATAAAAGGATATGAAAGAATTATTACGTTTTGTTAGTGTGATAAGTATTGCAATTTCGTTATTTTCTTGTGCTTCGGAAAATATTTTTAGTGAAGAAAATCTTGAACAGTCAAACATAGAAAATGTGCAGATTGTTAGAGACTTTGAAGTTGAGATTACGGCTCCGATACCTGGTGTATGGAAGAGAATGGTGGAAATTGGATACACTGTAAAAACTGGAGATGCTATTGGAATAATTGAAAATGATAAAGGAATTTTCATGATAGAAGTTCCAGATAAAGATGGAAAAGAAATCTCTGGTATAGTTACTGAGATTGTAACAGAGGATGAAAATTCAGTAGTACTGGATCAAGGGTTAATTGTTATAACTGTAGAAGGAGAATTATCTGCTAAATCAATTTTAGTTATTCCTGGTATATTGAAAAGTCAAGAAAAGAAATGATATGTCCCTTTATTTTGTAAAAAAAGCCGGTGAAAACCGGCTTTTTTCATATTATTATATTGAATTTATTCGAAGTTAGCGAACTCCCCTTGTTTCAAAAATTCAACGGCAGCCTCGATGTCCTGGTACATCACCCGGTCTTGGCTGTTGAATGGTACGATCGTGCGGAATTCGGCCAAGAAGTTTTCCAAATATGCAGATGTTTTCGTCGGCCGTTGCATATCAATGGCTTGCGCGGCATTCATTAATTCGATAGCCAGCACTCTTTCCACGTTCTCGATCACTTTCACTGTTTTGGTTGCGGCGTTACCACCCATGCTGACATGATCCTCCTGCTCGTTGGATGACGGGATGGAGTCCACGGAACACGGAGAGCACAACTGCTTGTTCTTGCTGACGATAGCAGCAGCGGCGTATTGCGGGATCATGAAACCGGAATTCAAGCCGGAATTGGCAACGAGGAATTCAGGAGTTTTACGATCTCCGGCAATCAAACGGTATACCCGTCTTTCAGAGATACTACCCAATTCGGCGATAGCGATGCTCAAGAAATCTAATACCAGAGCTAGCGGTTCGCCGTGGAAGTTACCACCGGAAATAATCAAATCATCTTCCATGAAAATAGTCGGGTTGTCGGTTACCGAGTTGATTTCCCGTTCAACGACAGATGCCACGTAAGCCACGGTATCTTTCACAGCCCCGTGTACTTGAGGCATACAACGGAAAGAGTACGGGTCTTGCACGTGAGTCTTTTCCATTTTCTGGAATTCTGAACCTTCCAGTAAGGTGCGGATATTACGAGCCGTTTCAATTTGTCCCGGATGAGGACGAGCCTCATGGATTTGCGGTAAGAACGGATCGATGCGTCCGTCGTATGCTTCCAGTGATAAAGCCCCGATAATATCAGCATATTTTACCACTTTGAAGGCATTCAATAAAGCGTAAACAGCGTGAGAACTCATGAATTGAGTACCGTTCAACAAAGCCAATCCTTCTTTAGCTCCCAGTTGGATGGGTTCCCAGCCGAATTTGGCATTAATTTCTTTTGCTGGATAGATTTTATTCTTGTAGAACACCTCACCCTCGCCGATCAACGGCAAGAACAAGTTTGCCAACGGGGCCAAGTCCCCGGATGCACCCAAAGAGCCTAATTCTTTTACCACGGGAAGAACGTCATGGTTGAACATATCGATAATACGTTCCACGGTCACTTGTTGTACCCCGGATTTTCCCAAAGAAAGAGCGTGAGCTTTGAGCAACAACATCAAACGGATAATATCTTTGTGTACGGGTTCTCCCAAGCTACAAGCGTGAGACATGACCAGATTAGCTTGTAACTGGCTTAAATCTTCTTGTGAGATGGAAATCTTACACAAAGAACCGAACCCGGTTGTGATTCCATACAAAGGCTTGTCAGAAGTTGCGATTTTATGATCCAAGTAAGCCTTGCAATCATTGATCAGTTTCTTGCTCTCGTCTGATAAAGCTAATTTATACTTCTTAGTTAAAATTTTTTCGATCTGCTCGAAAGTTAATTTCTCTGGGGTTATATAATGAGTCATTGGATTTTAGATTTTAAATTTTAGATTTTAAATTGCACACACACGAGTGAGGCTTTTGCCTCGCGAGTTTGTAAGGTTCAACTTTATGAATCTTACAAATTTTATAAACCACTTCCCGGTCACGGGAATCTAACATCAAATCCGTGGCTTTTCAGCGGGCGTTGTTCTTTGCGGTATAGTTGCATACTTTAATTCTCGCTTTTAAGTTTGTCTACTAGGCTGGAAATAGCTACACTTTCTTGTTCTCCGGTGAGCATATTTTTCAGCGTGACCACGTTATTGTTTATCTCGTTTTCACCGACTAAGGCCACATAGGGGATACTCTTTTTATCGGCGTAAGTCATTTGTTTCTTCATCTTGGCGGCTTCCGGGTATATCTCGGAATTGATTCTTGCGTTCCGTAAGGTTTTCAGTACGGGAAGACAGAAAGCCTCTTCTTTTTCCCCGAAATTCACGAAAAGTACACGGGTGGTTGCCGTGGAATCTTTGGGGAAGATGTCCAGTTGGTTCATCACGTCGAAGATGCGGTCGGCCCCGAAGGATATACCGACACCCGACATATTTTTCATCCCGAAAATTCCCGTCAAATCATCATAACGTCCTCCTCCGGTAATACTCCCGATCTCCACGTCCTTGGCTTTTACCTCGAAGATGGCTCCGGTGTAGTAACTCAAACCGCGGGCAAGTGTCAAGTCGAGTTTTATTTCTGTTTGGATATCCAGTTGATTCAAATAACGAAATACGGTAGAAAGTTCTGCAACTCCTTTTAATCCGGTTTCGCTGTCTTTTAAAATTTCTTGCAAGCGGGTCAACTTCTCTTCGTTGGAGCCTTCTAAGCGTAATATGGGTTGCAATTTTTCAATAGCCTCTTCTGACACTCCTTTTTCCCGGAGTTCGGCATTCACGTTTTCGGCACCGATCTTGTCCATTTTGTCAATGGCAACGGTGATGTCAACCAGCTTGTCGGGGTGGCCGATCGTTTCGGCAATTCCGGCCAGCACTTTTCGGTTGTTGATCAACAGGCGTACATTTATTTTCAGTCGTTTGTACACCTCGTCCACGATTTGTACCAATTCCACCTCGTTCAGTAAAGAATCACTTCCCACGACATCCACGTCACACTGGTAGAACTCGCGATAGCGTCCCTTCTGCGGACGGTCGGCTCGCCACACGGGTTGAATCTGGTAGCGTTTGAACGGGAATGATATTTCATTTTGGTGTTGTACCACGAATCGGGCGAAAGGCACGGTTAAGTCATAACGTAGTCCCTTCTCGCAAATTTTGTTGGTCAGCCGGGGAATATTGCGTTCCTCTACTTCGCTATTGGTAACAGACGCCAGGAAATCTCCGGAGTTCAGAATCTTGAAAAGTAATTTATCCCCTTCCTCGCCGTATTTTCCCATGAGGGTGGAAAGATTTTCCATTGCCGGAGTTTCCAGCGGCAAGTAACCATAGAGTTTGAATACGGACTTGATCGTATCGAATATATAATTTCTTTTCACCATAACTTCCGGTGAATAGTCTCTTGTTCCTTTCGGAATAGATGGTGTCTGTGCCATGTCTTCTTTTTTAGCTTTTATCTTAATAGTGATGCAAATATAAACGATTCTGATTTCTTTTGAAACTCTTCGGTGGAATAAATATTGGGTACTGATGGCGAGTCTATGTATTTTTAAGGTAAACTCATTGAAATACTTGGTATATATATAGGTAATAATCTTCCGTAATACTTATCTCAGGCTTTTCTCCTCCTTTCTCGGGTATGGTGGAAGGGCTATGAAAGGGGGATGAAAGGGTGTGGAATGGGACATGGGAGATTATTACCTTGTGAAATGACGGGTACTGCTATGGCATTAAGCTATCTTTGCTCGTGATTTCATAGAGATTCGATTATAAGTTCATTTAGACCACGGAGCATTCATCCTGTATTCATCCAGCATTCACCTTCGATTAAATTGATTTTTAATACGGTTATGTTTGAAATATGGGTGTGTCGTGTAGTATATTTGTTATATGGAGAAATAGGTTCGGATGTCCCGAGAGGAGGGAGAAGGCATAGTTGAAAACTGGCGGAGATTAAAGCAAATGCGATCGGAATCTTGTATTTTCCCGACACGGGAGTATAATAATATAAAGAGAATCATTATTTTTGCTTGCAATAAGGAAAGGTGGCCTATGCAGGATGAGTTAATTTTGTTTCGGAAAATGCAGGAGGGGGATTGGTGTGCATTCAATTCTTTTTTCGAGTCTTACTCGGAACGGTTATACCTTTACGCGTTAGGTTTTGTCGGGAACCGGGCGGAGGCGGAAGACATCGTGCAGGACACGTTCATTTATTTGTGGGTGAATCGGGCGAAGATTACCCATTCCGGTTCTCTTTACGCTTATCTGAGTCGTTCTGTCAAGAATTCCTGTATTGATCGTAAACTTCACGCAGAGGTGGAGCAGCGATACCTGCGAGAAATGATGGCTTCCGGGGAGGAATCAAGCGAGGATTCTGAGAATCTTGAAGAATTGTATCGGCGACTGCAAGTCGTGATGGATAGCCTGCCCCCCAAGTGTAAGGAAATTTTTATTCTAGGATGTGTCGAGGGGTTGAGTTACAAAGATGTGGCCGAACAGTTAGGGGTATCCGTGAATACGGTGAAGACCCAAGTAAAGGTGGCTTACAAGAAAATCAAATCCGAATTCGGTGATCACAACAAGAATTTCATGTTGATCCTGTGTAATTCTTTTTTCAAAAAAGAGGTGGGGAAATAGGTTGTAACTTTTCTCCCATGGAAACGGTAATTACTTTGGCGTGGGGGGCTGATCAAGAAAAAGATAAATCACTGATCTTTCTCCGGGGAGGGTATGTTATCGTCTTTTTCTTTTTCGGGTTTCACACCTCTTTGACTTAACGGTTGTGCCCAGAAATCGATAAAATCCCATCGCCAAGTCCAATCGGTAAGGTTTATTTCAAATAAGTTTTCGTCATCCATGGTATCGTTTGTAAAGTAAATTTTTCCCTATAAAAATAGATTAAAGAAGAAGATTGGGATGTGCAAAGTATATAAATCGACGGTTCAAATCGTTCAAAAGAGAGAAAAAATGACATGACAAATCGTTCGATATGGGCTTGCAGTGTACGAATCTTGTACGAAATGCACGGATGATGATAATTAAAGTGGTTGTTGTACAGAATATTATTGTACGTTTTTTAATATCTTTGCATGTATGAGTATGCAAACATGGATATCAATTCTCACGAATCTGTTTCCGGTAATCTCGGCTCTAACTTGTTGCCTGTTAATGATACTTACTTATAAAGATAGCGTGCGGGAGGAAGAGCGTTACTTGAAACGGGGATTATTCTTTTTCTATTTTTCGGTTGCTTTTGGCTGGGCTTGCGTGATCGTGTACATGTGGTCACCTCGCCTTTTTGTTTATTTGAATAGTTTGTGTTATTGTTCGTTTATCATGATGTCCGTGACTTTTTATCATGTTGCTTTTTGGTTGACACGGGTGGACTCTTCCGAGCGTTTTTCCATGCGACATTACGGGTTACCCGTAATGATCCCGTTCGCTCTTCTGGTATGGAGCCTTTTCGTGCCTTTGGACGTGCAGGTGATGATCGTAGCCGTGGATAGCCCGATAGAGGAGGTTTATTTTTATTTTACTCGTTTTTTCACCTCCCAGTTGATGGTTGCGTTTCTGTTTTGTTTTTGTTATACCTTGCTGGGGCTGAAGCGCCTGTTCCGCTACTGGCGTGTTATGCGGGAACGCTCGGAAGACATGAAAGAGCCTCCCTTGCGTTGGTTGGGAAGCGTGTTGCTCTTGTTTCTCGTTTCTTTATGTATGCCATTGTTAGAGCCTCTTTTTGCCAAAAGTTACTGGATCGATTTTCTTCCAATCGGTATTTTGTTAGTACAATTCTCGATTATATCCTATAATATTATCGTGGGGAATTATGTTTTGTGTCCTGGTGAGAGGCGTCTCTCCGACGATAGTTTGGTTATCAAAAAGCCGTCTCTTTTGAGCAAAGAAAGGTTCGAGAAATATATGCAAGAAGACAAGCCTTATTTGAATCCGGAATTGAAAATAACGGATCTGACCAGGGAGTTACAGACCAATCGCACGTATCTTTCCACGTTTATAAACCGCACGTACGGGATGAATTTTAAGGCTTATATTAATGATTGTCGCCTTCGTGAGATGGAGGCATTATTGGCTGGTTCGACTTATGCGGGAGAGAGCATGACGGGATTGGCGATTCGTGCTGGTTTTGGTTGCTATCATAGTTATCGACGAGCAAAAAAAAGAAATATTACAAATTTCTAAAAAAATCACGATTTCTTTTCACCCTAATTGATCTGTTTCTCGCTTTACGTGTGGAAAGCCGGATGAAAAGGCTTTACTCTAAAAAACGAGATTATGAGTACAAAGGACGAAAAAGATTGGTTACGGGCGATATTGGAAGGTAGGGTCAAACCGGGAGATGCCGAGTGGGAGAGAATATGGCAGGACGAGAATTTTACCGGGGGGAGGCGTGTGTTGAGAGAGGTCGGGATGCGGAAAAAGGATGAGCTGGTGGCAGATCGTGAAAAGATGTGGCGGGCTATCAAGCAATACCGGGGAGAGGGGATAAACCGGAGGCGTGTGCCTGTATGGCGCTGGGTGGCAGCTGCGATGTTGCCTTTGTTATTGGGTGGAATTTTATGGATAAATTTACGGGAGAAAAAGGACCTTCTTGTGGCGGAAGTGATGTTGGAGATAGAAGCCGGAACACCTCGTGCCGTGTTGTTTATGGAACAGGGGGAAAGGATAGATTTGTCCTTGCTTGCTGGTGACACCATCCTAAATAAAGGAGATGTTCGCATCCGGCTCGATTCTTCTAAGAGCGTGACGTATGAACAGGTAAAAGGGACTCCCGCTAAGGTTGAGTACAATACGATTGTTGTTCCTCGTAAAGGTGAGTATCAATTGATTCTGGCTGATGGTTCAAAAGTGTACTTGAATTCGGAATCGAGACTTCGTTTCCCGACTCGTTTCGAGGGGAAGGAACGGCGGGTGTATCTGGAAGGAGAAGGGTATTTTGAGGTTGCGAGAGATTCTGCGAAGCCTTTTATCGTGGAGGCGAAAGAGGTGGATGTGCGAGTACTGGGAACAAGTTTCAACGTGAATACTTATGTTTCGGAACGGGCAATCCGAACAACACTTGTGAGTGGTAAAGTGCGGGTTGGAGATCGGTTGACCGGGAAAGGGGAGGTTATTTTACCGGGGCAACAAGTTGTGTGGAAAGATGGGGTTTTTGCAACAAAAGAAGTGGATACATCCATCTATACTGCGTGGATTGATGGGAAGTTCTATTTCGAGGGAGCTACATTGGAGGAAATTACAGCACAGTTGGAACGTTGGTATGACATTGATTTTTTCTTTACTTCCGATAACGTGAAACATTTTGCCTTTGCCGGGGTAATTAACAAGGAGTATTCGGCAAACAAAATATTCTCGATCATCGAGAAGACCACGCAGGTTCACTTTAGCGTGAACGGTCGGGTGGTGACGGTGAGTGAAATAAATAATAAACAGAAATAATTGAAACACACCGGGAATTGCAGCAACAACTCCCGGTGTGATAAACATCCCGCAAGGACTTGCGATCCCTGAAGGATAATTGTTTAACTCTTATTACAAAAGTATGAAAAAAAATCGAACGGGCACGAGGATTCTGTTAAGAAATCGATGTGCTAAAATTTTGATGATTATGAAATTGACTTTTTTGATGATGTGTGTCTTTGTTTTTTCCCTGTCGGCAAGGGTGCGGGCACAGGATCAGATGGTGACGCTGAAAGTGGCAGGGGCGCCTTTTACCAAGGTTATTTCCGAACTAAAACGTCAGACGCAACTGGACTTTTTTTACAGCTTTAACGAGGTAGACGTGAATCAAACGATTTCCTTGAACGTTAAAAATGTGAAGATTGACGAGGTCTTGAAACGGCTACTTGGTAGTAAATTTACATGGGAATATATTGATCGGATGGTGATAATCAAGCCTGCCTCTCTTGATAGTCCGGAAAAAAAATCATTGCGGGTAAAAGGATTCGTGTATGATATGCAGAGAATTCCTATTCCCGGGGTGACGGTAAAAGTGGCGGGTGTGTCTTTAGGTACGGCAACAGATGCCCGGGGATGGTTTGCCATGGATCTGCCTGTAACGAGTGGTACGTTAGAATTTTCTTTCGTGGGCTTTAAAAAGAAAATAGTAACCTTTAATGCTCAATCCGATACTTTGCGTGTAGTAATGGAAGAAGATGTTCAAGCGTTGGATGAAGCTGTCGTGGTAGCTTATGGAACGACAACCCGTCGTGAAATGACGGGAGCAATATCCACGGTAAAAGGAGAAGATTTAGAAGGAATTCCCTCCCCGAATATTGCAACTTTATTACAAGGAAGGGTTGCCGGGATGGATATTACGAATATTTCCGGGGCACCAGGAGGTGGTGGAGCGGCGATAACCATTCGAGGATACAATTCTTTGGACATCGAGTTGGAAAGACGTTTTTCTAATCCATTATGGGTTGTCGATGGGGTTCCATTAAACTCTTTTACTTCTCCGATCACGGGAACGAACTTGTTGTCAGACATTAATCCCGATATGATCGAATCCATTGAAGTTTTGAAAGATGCTTCTTCTGCAGCCATATACGGTTCTAGGGCAGCCAACGGGGTGATTATCGTGACGACGAAAAAGGGACGTCAGAACCAAAAAAGCTCTTTGTCGGTGAATGTTTCACAGAGCTGGAGCGTGTTGCCGGAATTACCGACGATCATGGTGGGGCGTTATGAAAGAGATTTTCGTTTAAAGGCACTGAGAAACGAATTGATCGCTTATTTGGATATGGAAAATTTGCGTTATAAATATCCTGAAACTTGGGAAGAGAATTACTTGCATCCGGGGGGAACGATGGATGCTTTGATGCACCCGGTTCCTTCTACTTCAAACGGACTTTTTTTCCAGGACAGTTTGAACGATTTTTATAACAATGCCACGAACTTTTTCCCGATGTATTATCACAAGGGGAAAGTGACGAATGCCAATATCCAGTCTTACGGTGGTTCAGAAAAAATAGCTTATAGTTTGGGATTAGGTTATTACGATGAATCGGGTATATTGAAGGGAAGCGGCTTTAATCGAATAGATTTGAACTCCAGTATGAACATTATTCCGGTAGATAAATTGACCGTAGATTTACGACTGAATGCTTCTTTGGCTAATCGGAAGCAAGGATACGGATCGTTTAGTTCCAGTTTCCAAAGTTCTCCGATGATCGGTGTTGTGCCGGGAGATCCTTATTACCTTAGTTCTCTGTATCCAGGAGAAGGTTCGGCCGTTTGGGATTATATTGTCGACCAGATGAAAAATATAAAAGAGAAAAATCGCTCTATCCGTTTGAGAACCAATTTTAAATTAGGATATGAGATTATCAAGGGTTTACAATTATCGACATCCTTGGCTGCCGATTACTCGTTAAATCGTCGTAACGGTTTTACTCCCTCTTACTTGATGTCTACCAACCGTTCGATGAGTGTGGGAGAAACTGGGATCAGCTTGATGGTATTGAATGAGAATTTACTGAGTTATAAGACTACAATAGATGAAAATCATAATGTAAGTGCGGTGGCAGGTCTGTCCTATCAGTATGATCAGACCGAGTATAATGGAGGAAGCGGGGAGAATTCTCCTAGTGATCAGATCTATTACGTGCGTCCGGGATTTCCAGATTTGGGGGATGAACAACTGACACCCTCGCTTAGCCGTAAAATAGCTTTACAGCACTATCTTTCGGATATGACAGAACAGGTCCTGATTTCTTATTTTGCGCGTTTAGAGTACAATTATAAAAAGAAATATTTGTTCTCTGCCAGTATTCGTCGGGATGGAAGCTCCACTTTCGGGGAACACAAGAAATGGGGAACTTTCCCTTCCGTTGCAGCAGCATGGACTTTTTCCGAAGAGGGTTTTATCCGGAATAATTTAGAGTGGTTTAATTTCGGTAAAATCCGGGCTAGCTGGGGACGTTCCGGAAAACACTTCGAGTCGGCTTATCTTGCATTGGGAATCATGCAGAATGGAGCTCCTTTTGAAGGGAATAGTACGTTGGAACCTTCGTGGTCTTTAGGTGCGTATAACCAAGATTTAACTTGGGAGGAGACAGATCAGTACGATTTCGGATTGGATTTGGATTTGCTGGATTATCGTTTGGGAATTACCTTGGATTATTATTATCGTTATACCGACAAGCTTCTGTTTCCGGTGTCCTTACCGGGAGAACACAACGGTTTCGGTTCCCAGTGGCAAAATGCTGCTGCCATTTCAAATGAAGGAATTGAATTGTTGATTAAATATGATATATTCAGAACGCCCGATTTTTCATGGCGGGTATCGGTTAATGGTGCCAAAGTCTGGAATCGTTATGAGAAATCATATAATGGTAAAGATAATTCCCGGGGAATCATCGGCAAAGCACTGAATGGAATCTACGGTTATCGGACGGAGGGATACATTAACAGTCAGGATGAGGTACCTATTGTATACAATAATGTAGGTATGAGTGCTCCAATGGGGGGGATTCAGTACTACAAACCTGGGGATTTGAAATTTGTCGATGTAAACGGAGACGGTTCTATCGGGCGCGGAGATCAGGTGTATTTGGGTAGTGCTTTACCTGAAATTAGTGGCGGTATTGTCAGTGAGTTGAAATGGAAAGGGTTTGATTTGAATTTTTCATGGGCATACCAATTGGGACGTCATATGTATAATACTCTTCCCGGAAGTTCAATTATTCCTAATTACAACGGATTGGAACACCCTATCTTGATGGATATACGAAATGTCACTTTCTGGGAACAACCGGGAGATAATTCGGATTATGCCAAATTACAAGCCGATAGCCAGATGCAATTTTTCCCGAATGAGGTGAGCGTGATTGATCGCTATGTTGAAAAGGTGAATTGGTTGAAATTGAAGACTGTAACCTTGGGATATGACCTACCCAAGTCCTTGATCCGGAATTGGAAGATAGAACAGTTACGTTTCTTTGTGAGTGGGGAAAATTTGCTGACCTTCTCGAATTATTCGGGTATTGATCCGGAGATCGTGGATATTAGGACTGGTATTGATAGCGGAAGAAATTATCCTTTGGCTAGGAAGTTTACAATAGGTTTAACTTTGAAATTTTAAGTTATGAAGTTGATCGTTATTTTATTATGCGTGTTGTTCCTTGCGGGATGTACGGATCAGTTACGGGTTGAGCCGGAGAACAGCTTGACTTTTGGAAATATTACCAAAGAAAAGGATGTAGAAGCATTAGTATACGGTGTTGGTGCAGGGGTACGGGATATGGTATGTTGGAATGCTTTGCTGCAAGTGGAAAAAGGAGCTTATGCCGATGAGGCGGATGAATCTCGGAGGGGTGCCCGGATGTTGGAATTGGAAGCTGGGACAGCTGATTTGTGGGAAGCTTGGTATCAGGTGATTATGGGGGCAGAGACCGTGCTGTCGCATGTCGATGTTGTTGAGATGCCGAATGAACGGAGACAGTTTTATCGAGGACAGGCTTACTTTTTTAAAGCTTTGGCTTATTTTGATTTGATACGTCGTTGGGGTGACTGTATTTTGCAGAAAGGGGGAATTAACTGGGAACCTGTAGCTAAAACCCCTTGGCCGAAAGTGTGTGATTTCGCAATAGAGATGGCTGAAAAAGCTGCCGAAATTTTACCTCCTTTTGACAAACTGACGGATTGCAACGGGAATACGATGTTTTCAAAATCAACCCCTTGTCAGGGTGCGGCCTATGCTTTACTGGCTCATTTGTGTGCTTGGAAAGCCGGGGGTAAGTATTTTGCAGCTGAAGTTGATCGGAATTATGATGAGAAAGAATTGTGGGATATGGCTGAAAAAGCTTGTACCAAGGTGATTGAATCTCCTTTATATGATTTGGTTGCTACGCCGGAAGAGGTTTGTGCCTCGGTACTTGTTGGTAATAGCAAGGAAGGAGTTTATGAAACGGTAATGAAAGATTATTATAACGAGGTAGGAAAACGGGTATATTCGCTGGGTACGGATTATGTTGGTTATCCCGTACGTCCTGAATATGGCCCGGGTGTCGTGCAAGATTTCACATTACGTATATTCACGACTTCAGTTCGGAAAATGTATCCGGGTGCGGATACTAGAAAATATGCCTATTTCTATGATCTTGACGGGATGGATGCCATGGATAAGAGTATAACGGGAGGTTTTGCTTATCCCTATAAAGAGAGAAGTGTGAATATTACGGTCACGGGTACTAAAAAGAAATTCGCTTCTTTTAATTCCAATCGTATTTGGTGGCGTTTGGCTGATATCTACTTGTTGAGAGCGGAATGTCGGGTACATTTAGGAGGTGATAAAATCGAAGGGGCCATCGAAGATTTGAATACGATCCGGAAGAGGGCAGGTGCGGCACTCTATCACTCCTCGGAAGATAACGGTGATTTACAGATGACTGTATTCCGGGAACGTGAAAAAGAGTTGTTGGTAGAGGGGTATCGGTATTATGATATTATCCGGAACGGGTTGGATTACGTGCATTCTTTCTTGGAGGGTGGTTATCAGACCGTAACGCAACAGGATTGTATTGACGGGGCATTCTTCTTGATGAATAAAAGTATTGATTTCAAAGAAAATCCCTTGATGCGGCAGAATCTTTATTGGTTAAAAAGACAATAGTTATGAAGGATATGAAAAAGATATTGATAGGATTAAGTATGTGTATCGTTTGTTTCGCATGCACAACCAAGCAAGACGTCATTGATGGAGGAGTCTCTTCTCCTTATTACGATGGCACGATTATGGAGTACTTGCGTTCAAACACGGAACAATGGGGGTATACGGTACAAATGATAGAACGGGCCGGGTTAACGGATTTATTCGAAGGAAGAGTAGATACTGTACCCACAATGACTTTTTTTGCTCCGCCTTCTTTTGCCGTTTACCGTTATTTGATGGATTGTAAGTACAAAGGAGTTACGGAAGATAGGTATGAAAGTATAGAAGACATGCCGGTTGAATTATGTCGAGAACTGATATTGAAACATGTTGTTGTAGGAAAATATTTGAAAGAGAATATCGGTTTTCGGAATATGGACTATGCAATACATGCGAAGGAACAAGATGGAGGAACAACTTTTACCTGTATAGGAAAGAATCAAGTTATTGCTTATCTGGAGCGGAATACTTATAAAGGAATTCCGGAAGCCGGGGCTATAGAGATGTTCCTGTATTCTGTAACGGTTGGGAAAATGATTCCTTTGGCGACCCCGAATATACAACCTAAAAACGGAGTGGTTCATGCCTTGAATTATGGTTATGATTTTGGAAAAATTTAAATGAATGATTATGAGAATAATATTGATATTAATAATAGGGGGATGTATATTGCTGGGAGCTTGTCAAGATATTACCCCCGGTTATTTACAGACGGAATATGCGGGTTATACCATGGATTCTATGGTTGTGAAAAAAGTACTGGATCTGACACCTCCCAAGCCTAACCCGACTTTCGAGATGTATGTGAATTATGGGTATACTCCGGAGTATTGTGTGCAAAATGGAATTTATCCAACAATAGGAGGGGATGAATATAAGCGTGATAAGTACGGGTGGCCTTGGACGAGTACGCCGATAGAAGGGGTGGAAGGAACCCGTCCTATTTTTGTCAGTATAAAAAGTATTACCACGGAATCCGGTGATGCTGAAAAAATGTGGGAAGTGTTGAATGTCAGTGGTGACGGGACTTTTTCTATGCCGGTATATAGTGATGTTCCTGTTGGACGTTACCAGATATCTCTGACTTTTACAAATGAAGGATATACTCAAGACGTGAATAATTGTTTCACGATTATCGTGAAATAAGTACACTAATAGTGTTGTTCAAGAGAGGTGATGCAACGATAAATCACCTCTCTTCTTTTATATAGTCCCCTTATTAGGGGATAGGGAATAAAACATGAAAATTTGCACTACATATTCCAATGTAGCCAGTCTTCCCTCCTGTGTAAGGGGGAGTTAGAGGGGGAGTTCGCTATTTTATAAATTCTGCCATGAGTTTACTCTGTTTTACAGTAAACTTTTTCAGTATACCCCCGTTGTTTACGGGTTGTATATTCGATGTATTCAGGTATCAAAGCCGTATCA
>ERZ791871.43-NODE-43-length-175359-cov-7.258614_pt1 | contig 175359 bp, 154 predicted proteins | sample MGYA00510280_ERZ791871 | MGnify/ENA primary metagenome ERZ791871 (study PRJEB30046, sample SAMN00792111) | human gut metagenome | study: EMG produced TPA metagenomics assembly of the A metagenome-wide association study of gut microbiota in type 2...
CTGACGATACAAAAATTTATTATTTTTTATTGTCCTCTTGACAGGGAGCACACCAGGTCTATAAAGGCTGTTGCATAGCGATTTTATTTTATTTTATTTCATAGAATTAAAACTTTTTAACAAATGATTCCGTATATAATAATGTACAGTACAAAAAACCAAGAAATGAGTGGCATGCATGCTAATAGAACAAAAGTTGATCAAAAGAATAAAGAAAAAACAAGATAAAGAAGCAGCCAACGCACTGATCTCATATTATTACAAAGAAGTCTATGCATATGTATACCGACAAACAGGAAATGAAGAACTTACAAAAGATTTGACACAGGATATTTTTATACAGATCTTGCAAAAGATCACAATATTTGATCATAAAAAGGCTTCATTTCGGACATGGATGTATAGGATTGCATCGAATAAGATATGTGATCATTATCGAAGCAAGGTACATCGTTTGTCATTAAAGCAAGAACAGATTGATATGACAGATGAGAATCTGGAACTTCATAGTGGTAATTTAGGAACAGCGGTCAGGGACTTGTCCGAGTTGATCATCCATAAGGAGCTGATAGAGGACATTATGGAAATTGTTTCGCTATATAAGCAGGAGTGGCAGGAGATTTTTTATATGAAATGTTTTGAAGAAAGGACATTTCAGGATATATCGCAGACATTAAATATTTCCGAAAATACAGTGAAATCAAGATTTTATAAAATGATACGACAAATAAAAAGCGAGGTGGACTATCAGTAATGAAAAAAGAAAATAATCAGGAATTTTATGTAGAACAGATGGACGTTCATTACCCACGGCGGTCAGAAATACAGAATGAAATTGAAGACATCATTTTAAAAGGTATGCCTCAAAAGATTTCATTTCTAAAAAGAATGAAAAAGATTTATCTAGGACCTGGGTTAAGAGTCATTTATTATAAAAATCTTTCTGTATTTTTTGCGACGTTTATAATTTATTTTGCCGTGTGTCTTGGACTAGTACTTTCTTTTGAGGAAGAAATCAGACAATTTGGGGCAGCTTTTTTGGGAATGCCCGTTTTCTTTCTATTGTTTTCTTACTTTACTTGCTATATGGACGAACAGACGAAGATCAATGAATTAAGAAATACGATGTATTATTCAATGAATTATATTGTAAGTCTTCGCTTATTTTATACAGCAGTTGTATTATCTCTGGTAAATACCAGCTTTTTATTCTTTAGTGGTATTAGGGAGAAAGCAGTCTTATCGGTTGGAGTTATCGGAGTTTCAAGTATGTTGGTCTTTGCGATCATTGCTGTATACATTTATCACAGATGGAATAACTATAAGTGCTTTGCGGGTCTTGGTGCAATATGGGTATTACTTTTTGCAGCGATCATGCGATTACCGGAAACAAAGATTTTATTTCTTTTTGAATATATTCCATTAGGAATTCAGATTGCAACAATGATCGTGTGTTTTGTGGCTTTATTTACTTTAGTTGGAAGAATGGAGGAGAAGGATGCTTACACTTTCGCATATTAGAAAAGATTATGGAAAATTCACAGCAGTGGAAGATATTAATCTGGAACTTGAAAATGGTTTATATGCCATGCTCGCACCAAATGGTGCAGGGAAAACGACATTGATCAAAATGATCACAACACTTTTGTATCCGACAAGCGGAGAGATTTTATACGATGGAATGGATATTTATAAAATGGGAGAAACATACCGGGATGTGATCGGTTATTTGCCACAGCATTTTGGATATTATAAAAATAATACACCAACACAGTATCTTGATTATCTTGCAGCGTTAAAAGGAATTTCCAAAGAAGCTGCAAGAGAAAAAATTCCAGAATTATTGGAGTTAGTAGGATTAAGCGATGTCTACAATAAGAAAATGAAAAAATTCTCTGGTGGAATGATTCAGCGTGTAGGGATCGCACAGGCAATGTTAAATGATCCAAAAATTCTTGTATTAGATGAACCAACTGCAGGACTTGATCCAAAAGAGAGAGTAAGATTTCGAAATATATTATCCGTATTATCCAAGGATCGAATAGTGATTCTTTCAACACATATTGTGTCAGACATTGAATCTATTGCAAATCATGTCATTATGATCAAAGAAAAACATTTATTAAAAAATGATACAGTTCCAAACATCTGCAAGGAACTTGAGGGGAAGGTTTTTGAGCGATTGATCAATGAATCCGATATTCAGGAATTCGAACAAAAACGAATTATTTTGTCCATGCGCCAGGAATCAGAAAAAATGATGGTCCGATATTACAGTGAGGAAGAAGATAGTGCAAGGTCTTGTATGCCAAACCTTGAAGATGTATTTTTAGTCACTTACAAGGAGGAAAAATAACATGCGGATCATAATCAATGAATGTAAAAAAATATTGGATATTCGAATCATACTGTTATTATGTATGTTCTCTATTTTATACTATATGACATTTACACAAATATATCGATATCCAACTGGAGGACAGTTAACAAATACAAAGTATGACATTCCATTTACGGCAGAACTAGTGAAAGAATGGGGACCAAAGTGGAAAGTAAAAGATGAAAAACAATACCAGGAGAAACATCAGGAATTAGAAAGAGGTTTTGCAAAGATCATAAAATAAGATCAAGAGCTTTCAAAAAGAGGGATTGTGGATTATGAAATTTTTAATAAAAAATATGAAGAACTTGGTCAAAAAACAACTTTATCAAAACAGGAAAAAGAACTTGATAAAATATTAGAAAATTATGTGTTTTATAATGATAAGACATCAAAAATTTTTTTGGATATACAAGCTTTAGAGCATATCAAAGAGTTTCAAGGATCTGAATATGGAGTTTCGGATAAAAAATATAAAGAATTAAAAGCAGATGGATTTTTTGATGGAACGAAGTTATATCAAAAGGCAATCGAAAAGAGGGTAAAAAGAGATTATATATCATTAGTACATGAGGGAGTATTTTACATTTTGCAAGAAGATATGGTAACGATCGGTGGTTTGATCATAATCTGTTTTTTTGCATTGATCATTCCATATCAGGTAAAACAACGTTTAAGACAGATTATCCCGATTCTGGCAACGACGAAAACAGGAAGAAGGATTTATCAGATTCAATTGATAGCAAGTGCATTTGCCGCACTCTTTGTTGGAATTTTTCAAATGGCTGTATATGGGATCATCTGGCATTTGAAGGGATTATCAGTATTTTGGAGATGTGAGAGTTGGGGAATCGCCTCAAATTCTTACTGGTGTGATAAGCTTTCTTTTGGAACTTATATGTTACTTTATATGGCTCTGATCTTATTATTTGCAATCGCAAGTGTGGTGATCATTGATTTTATCGGCAGAACAATAGGAAATTATATGGGAGCTGTTGCGGTTTCAATTCCAGTCTGTGGAGCGATGATGTTCCTTATGAGGAAAATTTATTATATGCTTTTCCTGATTACAAATGATCAGGTTCTGGCATACTGGGAATTGTATGCGCTCGCCACATGGCTCATAGTGATATTTATATTTTATAAGATCAGAAGTAATCGATGGAAAAAGGTGGATTTATGAGAATTTTTAAATTAGAGTTTCAAAAGATCATGAAAAATCCCATGCTCTGGTTATTGGCAGTGATATTTTGTCTTGTGAATTGTTTAGTTATTTACAATGAGGCAGGAAATAAGCATACATCCAAAGAATTAGTGATCATGCATGATATTATCAAAAAAACAGATGATATAAACCACTCACGTCAAGCTAAAAATAGAAATGAAAGAAAGCAGTTATCCGAGGCATATCAAGAATATTACAAAGAAAATATCGACTTGTATGACAAACTTGATATGACGAAGATTTTAAAACAAAAAGAAGAAATGTTTCAGTATCACCCCAAAGGATTTATGAAGGAATTCGTAAAAGATAACTATGAGCATCTGCAAAAAAGGGTGGAGGAGATCAAATCTGATAAAGAATATAACGATGCTTTTTATCCTGGACAGTATTATAAAATCCATTCGTTATTATATTCAAAGTTAGGGAAAAAATTAATCGTGGAAATGAGTCTTTTGATGGCACTCAGCATTTTATTTATCATGGATTATGAGAGACTGCAAAAAACAAATGATCTTGTAGATGCAACTAGAACTGGAAAGAGAATCATGGATTATAAAGCTTTTACGGGGACATTAAGTGGAATTTTATTTTCAGCGATACTATGCAGTGTTACATGGATCTATTTTTTCTACTGTGTATCATTTAAAGGATTATGGAATGTTTCGGTTGCTTCCACACTAGTCGCAGAAAAAAGATATTCAGGATTGTTTTATCCATTTGTTACATTCCTTAAAATGACGCAGATGCAATACTTGATCCTAACACTTACCGTATATCTTGGAATCATCCTGTTGATCGCACTAGCAACGATCGCAATCCAATTCTTGCTAGGGAACAGTTATTTTTCATTTGCTATATTAATTCTCTTAAACATGGCCTTGTTCTTAGGTGCTTACTATTCGAATGTAACATTTATGAATGTTATATTACACCTGCTAAACCCAACAAATCTCTATATTACAAGCGGAGCCTGGTTTATGGAAAATGACATTACATTGTCATTTGCAGGAAATGAATTCTGGATCATAGGAGTGACAGGGGTATGGATGATTTTGTGTGTTAAAATAGCAAGAAATTTTAAGTTGTATGACAGAAATGTATCGAGTATTCATAAAAACATAAAGAAAGATAGGTGTACGAAAAACGAATTTCATTGACGGATTTTTTGCAAAACGCTGATCCGCCAACACTCCTGCACAACTCACTGCGTTCAAACAGTGCCCGTGTTGGCTGCGATTTTGCAAAAAATCCTATGAAATTCTATCATTTCGTACACCTATCTTTCTTTATGTTTTTATGAATACCTGAAGACATTCCTGTATACAATTAAGATTTTCAAGACAGAAGAGTGGATGTTTTACTATGTTGGTTTACATCTTTTAGATGATTGATAACTACAAATTCAAATAATCCCGGATAAAAAACGCCGTCATCAAATGAAATCTCTCCACCGTATCGTCCAACTTCAAATTCCAATGATCCTCGATCACCCGCATCCGATAAGTAATGGTATTTCGATGACAAAACATATTCGAAGCCACATGCTGAATACTCCCATTACAAAGCAGATACTGATGCAAAGTCTCCAGGTAATTCGTATCATGAATCTCATCATACTCTTCAATATCCTTCAAATACTCATCATGATAAGCCATCAAAAGATTTTTATCATTCACAGAATGAAGAATTCGAAAGAATCCCATCTCCTCAAACCGGGCAATTTCTTGTCCATTATTCGCAGCATAAACAAGAGCAGCCAGAGAACGTTGATAACTTACACGAATCTCACGAAGCGTGTGGACAGAACTTCCAATTCCTGCATAAATCTGCATTTTTTTAAATGAACTTTTCAGTGTAGAGATCAAAGAAGACATTTCGTTATAAATCAATTCTTCTTCCATGTCATGAAAAACAAACAAAAAATGATTTTTATAAAAAGCAATATGAATATCCAGATCGTTTAGTTTGATGTAACTTTCCATCAAAAACAGCAGACGCAATTTAAGATCATCAGAGATCGCTTTCTTATTACATTTTATTAAAGCAATCTCATAACAATCTTCTTTCTCAAAATGATTGTCTTCAAGAATTCGCAAAGCATCATAATGGTGCAGGGAATCTTCTTCAATAAAAGATAAAAATGCATCCGTGATCGAAGTATCTTTCTGTGTATCCATAAAGATCTTATTATAATAATCTCTCGTAATATCATAAATATGAACTTTCCAAGGCATCTCGATCAATGGATAGTTGTGTTTGTTGCACAATGATTTAATAGAATCAGTGATATCTTCGGAAAGAATATATTTTCCCGTATTTAAGATCATCCCGCAAGTATGGCTTTTGATCATCGTTTCAATAAAATCATAAAGAGAAGCCTCATCCTGACAGTTGATTCCTGTCGTGATGATCAGTTCTCCACCCTTTAGAAAGTCGTGGGTAGAACTGTCTTCAGAGACATAAACCCAATTCATGATATGATCGATCCCAGTTTCACCTGCGATCATGGAAAGATGGTATTGATGTTTGGTTTGTGTATATAATTCATTTAATGTAAGAGGCATAATTAACGTTTCCTTTGAAAATAAAAATTTAGTCAGAATATTTTATGTCGTGTAAAGCTAGTTTATCATGTTTGATACCATTTGTGCAATGAACACAAAGAATCAAAGGAAAATTGTGATAAAAGAATATAGGAAAATAATAAAAAATATGCAAAAATACAGTCAACAGGTACAACAAAGGTGTTGAACAAAGCATCCTTGTTATACCTTTTTTATTTGTAAATGAATGTACAAATAATCATCATTACAAAAACAAAGACAAATCAGAAGATAAGTTTTCAAAATAGAGGAGGACATGAATATGTTAAGAACAGATTTACCAGAGATCATCACAGAAACATTACCAGGACCAAAAGCACAGGCAATCATCGACCGAAGAGAAGCAGTCAATCCATCCGCGATCAAATGCGTTTATCCAGTTGTGATCGAAAAGGGTGAAGGAGCTATGATCCAGGATGTTGATGGAAATAAATTTTTAGACTGGATCGGTGGAGTCGGAGTGTTAAATATTGGATTTTCACAGCCGGAAGTTGTAGAAGCAGTCAAAGCACAGGCAGAGAAATATTTTCACGGAATGTATAATGTAGTTACTCATGAAGGATACGTTGCTTTATCTGAAAAATTAACACAGATCGCACCGGTCAAAGGTGATAAGAAAAAAGTATTCTTCGCAAATAGTGGTGCTGAAGCAGATGAAAATGCAGTTAAGATCGCAAAAGCATTTACAAAACGACCAAATATCATCGTATTTTCCGGAGCGTTCCATGGAAGAACTTTGATGACGATGTCTATGACATCTAAAAAAGCATATGCGGTTGGAATGGGACCTTTCCCAGATGGTGTTTATCGTGCACAGTTCCCATACTACTATAGAAATCCAGAAGGAATGCCACAGGAAGCGGCTTTAGATTATTACTTAAATTCTATCAAAGATGTTTTTGAACAGTGTGGACCAGCAGATAGTATCGCAGCTATTGTAGTAGAACCATTACAGGGTGAAGGTGGATTTATCCCAGCACCGATCGAATGGGTAAAGGCGGTCAGAAAGATCTGTGATGAAAATGGAATCTTGTTAGTTGCAGATGAAGTCCAGACAGGATTTTGCCGCACAGGAAGAATGTTTGCAACACAGTACTGGGAAGAAGCAGGAGTACAGCCTGATATCTTAGCAACAGCTAAATCTATCGCAGCAGGGGTTCCATTATCAGCGATCGTTGCAAGAGAAGAAATAATGGAAGCTCCAGCACCAGGAACGATCGGTGGTACATTCTGTGGTAACCCATTAGCATGTGCAGCAGCATTAAAGACGATCGAGATCATGGAAAGAGATGACCTGGCAGGACGTTCTTGTGAGATCGGAGAAAAAGTATCCAAGAGATTTAATGAATGGAAAGAAAAATATCCAGTGATCGGAGATGTCCGTGGACTTGGTGGAATGATCGGACTTGAGTTTGTCAAAGACCAGAAGAGTAAAGAACCATACCCAGAATTTTCTGCAGCAGTGATCAGTGGATGTGCGAAAAAAGGACTGATGATCGAGGGAGCAGGTACATATGGAAATGTGATCCGATTCCTTGCACCACTTGTTATGACAGATGAACAGTTAGAAGCAGGACTTGATATTTATGAATCTGTGATCAAGGAATTATTAGAAAAATGATCACACAAAAATGAAAAAAATTATTCAAAAAATAAATAACTATTTAATAAGAAGAAACCAGAGAAAAATTGATGAAAAATTCAATTTTTCTGGTTATTTTTGGTAAAAATAAATAAGAAACAAAAAATATGGTGGTTTGCATTTGTAAAAAATGTTATAATACTCTTTGTAAAAAGATTTCGCAAGAAGGAGGAAATATCTATGCATAAGTATGGACCAGTGATCAAGATGTTGTCATTGGTGACTCAGATAGGAATTACGATGTTGACTTCTGTTTTTTTATGCATGGCGATCGGAATGTGGATTGATAAACATTTTTCCACAAATCTATTTCTTCTTTTTCTGATTCTTGGTATTATGGGAGGAATCAGAGGAGTATATTCTCTGATTCACAATATACTGGAACAGGAAGATATGGAGGATAAAGATGAGAGATAAATTAAGACAGCTAGACGAGACATACCTAGATCTTGTGATCGGAATTCTTTTGTGCGGAGTGTTATCTGCGATTTTGGGTATGATAATAACCAGAGGTGATCTAAGATATCTGATCGGAGCTATTGTGGGAACGATCTTTGCTCTCGTGATGATCACAACGATGATGGTAAGCATCCAGAAGTCCGTACAGATGGATACTCATCAGGCAAGCCGGAATATGATCAAGAGTGCGTTGATAAGATATGTAGCGACATTGGTTATTTTATACGTGATGATCAAACTTAGTATGAGTGCTTTTATTGCTGCATTGGTTGGATTCTTAAGCAGTAAGTTTGCAGCATTTTTACAAAAACCGATCCACGAGCATATCACGCGCAGAGTTTTACAAGAATAACGTGAATCACATTTTCCGGGTTTCTAACATGGAGAAAGAGAAAATCGGAGAAAGGGAAAATATAATAAAAAGGAGGTTGTGCCATGGGAATTATGAATGCCCCCATGATGTTGGCAGCATCATCCGGTGATGACGTTGACTTTATGGTGCATGGGCTGATCCCGCTGAAGTTTTTCGGGCATAAGGTCTGGATCACGACAACGCATGTGACGACGCTGATCGTTATGGTGTTTATCATCGTATTAGCATTGATCGCAAGACATGCAGTTCTTCACGGTGATGAGAAGCCGTCAGGACTTCAGAATTTTGTGGAGATGATCGTTGAGATGCTTGATAATCTGGTAAAGGGAAGCATGGGAAGACATTGGCGTCCATTTGTAAATTACATTGGAACGATCATGGTCTTTATCTTTTTTGCAAATACATCTGGATTATTTGGCCTAAGACCACCGACAGCGGATTATGGAACAACGCTTGCGTTAGCGTTGATCACGTTTGTACTGATTCAGTACAGTGCATTTAAGACGAGTAAATTACATGTATTTACAGATCTTTTCAAACCGATTCCAATCTTATTTCCAATTAACCTGATCGGAGAGTTTGCGACACCGCTTTCCATGTCTCTTCGTTTGTTTGGAAATATTATGGCGGGTACGATCATGATGGCATTGTGGTACGGATTGCTGCCATGGCTTGCGCAGCTAGGTATTCCAGCATTCTTGCATATGTACTTTGATCTGTTTTCAGGAGCGATCCAGACATTTGTATTTGCGATGCTGACAATGACATTTATCACAGATAAGCGGGAAGCTTAAATTTTAGCGACAAAATTTTATGTAGTTTAGGAGGAAAAAACTATGAATATTTCAAGTGAAGCATTTGTATTAGGGTGTTCTGCGATCGGAGCAGGACTTGCACTGATCGCAGGTATCGGACCTGGTGTTGGACAGGGATACGCAGCAGGACAGGGTGCAGCAGCAGTAGGACGTAATCCAGGAGCGAAAGGTGATATCACATCTACCATGCTTCTTGGACAGGCGGTAGCAGAGACAACAGGTCTTTATGGTCTGGTTATTGGTTTGATCTTATTATATGCAAATCCACTGTTTGCAAAACTTTAATAAAACAAGCCGAAGGGAGGCCAAGGCGTGGACGGAAGAATATTTGGATTAGATATTCAGCTTGGCTTTGATGTGATTATGCAGGGAATCGCAGTGTTCATCATGTTTGCACTGCTTTCCTATATTCTGTTTGAACCGGTTCGCAAGATCTTAGAAGACCGTAAGAACAGAATTGCAGATGAGATCGATCAGGCAGCAGCCGATCAGGCAGAAGCTGCAAAGTTAAAAGCCGAATACGATCATAAACTAAAAAATGTTGAAAAAGAAGCAGATGCCTTAATGGCACAGGCCAGAAAGAAAGCACTGAAGAGAGAGGAAGAGATCGTTGCAGGAGCGAAAGAAGAGGCTGCAAGGATCATAGAAAGTGCGAATCATGAGGCAGAGCTTGCAAGAATCAATGCACAGGATCAGATGAAGCAGGAGATGGTCAAGATGGCAGTCTTAATGGCTGGCAAATTCATCCAGAATCAGATGGATGAGAAAGACCAGAATGCTTTCGTTGATCAGACCTTACAGGAAATGGGTGATAAGACATGGCTTCAAGAGTAGATAAGATTTACGGGGATGCCTATATTTCTGTGAAAACAGATGAGGACGATCTTTTAGAAGCTTTGGAAGAGGCGAAAGCTGTCAAAGAAATCTTAGATTCCAACACAGATTTCGTGAATTTCCTAAATCATCCCCAGATCACAAAAGAAGAGAAGATGGAGGCAGCAAAGAACGTTTTTGATGGCCGGGTTTCTGATGATATGACAGGATTTTTGATGATCATCATCAAGAAAGGACGTTTTAAAGAATTTGATGGAATCTTTACTTATATCATTTCGAATATCAAACGTCAGTTAGGAATCGGAGCCCTACATGTAACGTCAGCAATGCCGCTGTCACAAGAACAAAAAGACAAGATCTTAAAGAAAGTCATTGCTTCTTCAGAATATCAGAAGTTAGAGGTGACTTATGAGACAGATAAAGACATCATCGGTGGATTGATCCTTTGTATGGATGACCGGATTGTGGATAATTCCATTCGTACAAAGCTTGATTCGATGGGCAGATATCTGTCACAAATACAACTATAGAACAGGAGGAAGATAAGCCCCATGAATTTAAGACCAGAAGAGATCAGTTCTGTGATCAAAGAACAGATCAAACAATATTCAACAAAGCTTGAAACCTCTGATATTGGAACGGTAATACAGGTTGCCGATGGAATCGCCAGAATCCATGGATTAGAGAAAGCGATGCAGGGAGAACTGCTCGAATTTCCAGGGGAAGTTTATGGAATGGTATTAAACTTAGAAGAGGACAACGTAGGTGCAGTCCTCTTAGGTGATCGAAAGAATATTAACGAAGGCGATATTGTCAAGACAACAGGCCGCGTGGTAGAAGTGCCAGTTGGAGATCAACTGACAGGACGTGTCGTAAACTCCTTAGGACAGCCAATTGACAATAAAGGTCCGATCGAGACAGATAAATATCGTCCAATTGAAAGAGTTGCGTCAGGAGTAATCTCAAGAAAATCCGTAGATACTCCGATCCAGACAGGAATCAAAGCGATCGATGCGATGGTACCGATCGGAAGAGGACAGCGTGAGCTGATCATCGGAGACCGTCAGACAGGTAAGACAGCGATCGCGATCGATACGATCATTAATCAGAAAGGACAGGGGGTTCACTGTATTTATGTGGCAATCGGCCAGAAAGCATCCACAGTTGCTAATATCGTTAAGACATTAGAAGAGTTTGGTGCGATGGATTATACAACGATCGTAGCATCCACAGCCAGTGAATTAGCACCGCTTCAGTATATCGCACCATACGCAGGATGTGCGATCGGTGAAGAATGGATGGAGAGAGGAGAAGATGTATTAGTTGTATATGATGATTTAAGCAAACATGCAACTGCATACCGTACACTTTCCTTACTTCTTCGCAGACCACCTGGACGTGAAGCTTATCCTGGAGATGTATTCTATTTACATTCAAGACTTTTAGAGCGTGCAGCCAGATTATCTGATGAATTAGGTGGAGGATCATTAACAGCCCTTCCGATCATCGAGACTCAGGCAGGTGACGTATCTGCATACATTCCAACCAACGTTATTTCCATCACAGATGGACAGATCTATCTGGAAACAGAGATGTTTAATGCAGGTTTCAGACCAGCGATCAATGCCGGACTTTCTGTATCACGAGTTGGAGGATCTGCACAGATCAAGGCAATGAAGAAGATCGCAGGACCAATCCGTACAGACCTTGCACAGTATCGAGAATTGGCAGCATTTGCCCAGTTTGGATCAGAGCTTGACGATGATACAAAAGAACGATTAGATCAGGGTGAGAGAATCAGAGAGATCTTAAAACAGCCACAGTATCAGCCATTACCAGTTGAGAAACAGGTTGCGATCATTTATGCAGCAGTCAAGAAACATCTTTTAGACCTGCCAGTAGATCAGATCCTTGATTTCCAGAAAGAATTATTTGAACTGATCGATACAAAATATCCAGAGATCTTTACAAGCATTGCCGAGACGAAAGTCATGGATGATGCGACAGAAGAGAAACTGATCAAAGCGATCAATGAAGCAAAAGAATCATTTAGAAAGTAAGGTGATCTGTCATGGCATCGATAATTGATATTAAAAGACGAAAAGCCAGCGTCGAAAGTACCGGACAGATTACAAAAGCGATGAAACTTGTATCCACGGTAAAGTTACAGAGAGCCAAGCAGCGTGCAGATGAGTCAAAAGCATACTTTAATAAGATGTATGAGACGATCAGCTCGATCCTTGCCAAAGCAGGTAATATCAATCATCCGTATTTACAGGAAAATGGTTCCACAAAGAAAGGGATCATTACCATTTCATCCAACCGTGGATTAGCAGGAGGATATAATAACAATATTGTGAAACTGATCCGGGACAGCGGTATGAACAAAGAAGATATCATGATCTATGCGGTAGGACATAAAGCGATGGATACGTTAAAACATCGTGGGTATGAGATTGTTTCTGATGATTCAGAGATGATCAACGAGCCAGTCTATGATGATGCCAGAATCTTAGGAGAGAAGCTTCTAAAAGCTTTTGAAGATGGAGAGATCGGTGAGATCTATCTGGCATACACTGATTTTAAGAATACCGTGGTTCATGAACCAAAACTTGTAAAATTACTCCCAATTGAGAATGATCAGCAGGCAAATGAAGAGAAATCTGAAAGCAAGGCTCCAATGAATTTTGAGCCAGAGCCGGAAGAAGCACTTTCTTTATTAATTCCAAAGTATATCTGCAGCATGATTTATGGAGCCTTAGTTACATCTGTAGCAAGTGAAAACGGAGCCAGAATGCAGGCAATGGATTCTGCGACAAGCAATGCAGAAGAGATGATCTCAAACTTAGAACTTGCATACAACCGAGCAAGACAGGGAGCGATCACACAAGAATTAACAGAGATCATTTCAGGAGCAGAAGCCCTGAAATGATGGACTCGATATAAGAAGCAGGAGGAAATAACATGGCAGATAATCGTACAGGAAAGATCACACAGGTCATCGGTGCGGTTCTGGATATCAAATTTGGCAGTGACAATCTGCCAGAGATCAATGATGCAATCGATATTCAGACAAAAGACGGCGGGAAATTAGTCGTTGAAGTTGCACAGCACCTAGGTGATGACACCGTAAGATGTATCGCAATGGGACCAACCGACGGATTAGTCCGTGGAATGGAAGCACAGGCTACAGGCGGACCGATCTCCGTTCCTGTAGGAGAGGCAACCTTAGGACGAATCTTTAACGTGCTGGGAGATCCTATTGATAATAAACCGGCACCAGAAGGAGCCAACCGCTTACCAATTCACAGAAAAGCACCGGAATTTTCAGAACAATCTACAGAGACAGAAGTTCTGGAAACAGGAATCAAAGTCGTTGACCTTCTCTGCCCATACCAGAAGGGTGGAAAGATCGGTCTGTTCGGTGGTGCGGGAGTAGGAAAAACCGTACTGATTCAGGAGCTGATCCGAAATATCGCAACAGAACATGGTGGATATTCTGTATTCACTGGTGTAGGAGAACGTACTCGTGAAGGAAATGATCTATACACAGAGATGAGTGAATCAGGTGTTATCGACAAGACCGCCATGGTCTTTGGACAGATGAACGAACCACCTGGAGCCCGTATGAGAGTTGGTCTTACAGGACTTACAATTGCAGAAGATTTCCGTGATCGTGGAGGAAAAGATGTCTTATTATTCATCGACAACATTTTCCGTTTCACACAGGCAGGATCTGAGGTATCTGCCTTACTTGGACGAGTGCCAAGTGCGGTAGGTTACCAGCCAACACTGCAGACAGAGATGGGTGCCTTACAGGAACGTATCACATCCACAAAGAATGGATCGATCACATCCGTACAGGCAGTCTATGTGCCAGCCGATGACTTAACTGACCCGGCACCAGCAACAACGTTTGCCCATCTGGATGCAACAACTGTATTATCACGTGCGATCTCAGAGATGGGAATCTATCCGGCGGTAGATCCATTGGAATCAACATCCAGAATTCTCGATCCAAAAGTCGTTGGAGAAGAACATTACAAAGTAGCTCGTGGTGTTCAGGAGATTCTGCAAAAATACAAAGAATTACAGGATATCATTGCAATCTTAGGTATGGATGAACTTTCCGAAGACGAGAAACTGGTCGTAGACCGCGCAAGAAAGGTACAGAGATTCTTATCTCAGCCATTCTTCGTAGCTGAACAGTTTACAGGAAAACCAGGACAGTATGTATCCTTAAGTGATACGATCCAGGGATTCAAAGAAATCTTAGAAGGAAAACACGATGAGATTCCAGAAGGAATGTTCTTGAATGCAGGAACCATCGAAGAAGTTGTAGAACGTTTTGCAGCAAGAAATAAGTAGGTGATCCTATGGCTGAAAACACAATGAAATTAGAAGTCATTACACCAGAACGCTCATTTTATACAGGAGATGTCACATTTGTTGAGTTAAATACAACCGAAGGAGAAGTCGGAATCTACGCAAGACACATCCCGATGACTATGATCATCGCACCAGGTGTCCTAACGATCACAGAAGAAGACGGAACCAAGAAGAAAGCGGCATTATTAAAAGGATTTGTGGAAGTCACAGAAACAACCATGAGTATCTTGGCAGAAGTCGCAGAATGGCCGGAAGATATCGATATTGAACGTGCGAAGAAAGCGGAAGAGAGAGCAAGAAAGAGACTTGAAGTTAAGAGTGCAGATATTGATATTGCAAGGGCTGAGTTGGCACTTAAGAGAGCGTTAGTTCGTAAGGGATTGAAAGCATAAAGTTTATTTGAATAAGTGTAAAAAGATTCTAGGCAGATTGATTGCTTAGAATCTTTTTATTATTCTTCATCTTGAGTTCCAATAAACAAACAAATATTCATAAAAATAAACATTATAATTGTGTGTGTAGTGATAAAGTTATGTTTGAATATTAAATTAAATAATAAGTAACTTCCATCAACAATAAAAAAATGCCTTATTCTTTTATTGTGAAATAAATTTTTCATTACTAATGCCCCCAACGTCTTGACCAAGTTAAAGTTTTATTTACTATTGGTTTTTTAAATTTGCTATCATAATATAATTTTCCTTTATATCGAAAATATACTTTACCAACGGAAGAACGACTAACACATCTTAATCCTTTAAAATAAATATAAGATGGTATATTCATTGAATGATCAATACAATAAGAAACTAAATTTAAAGCAACAACCGCGGCATCTGACGCACCAATACCTGTAGCTGCTATTAATAATATTGAAACAGCGGCTACGGTTAATTTTGTTTTTGATAATGAAAATTTTTCAGTATGTTTTCTGATTCGTCTGCAGATACACGTTGTAGTGATGATAATAACATAGATAAAACCAATGTAGATATCATACATATAGATAACACTTTTTTAATTATTTGTTTCATTAATTCCTACCTCCACTTAAGTATTAGTTATTTACAACTAACTATATCGTATGAAATATTTAATTTCTTGTCAATTGTATTTTGTATTTATTAACAAGAAATTAACAAGTGTGTTATGTAATACATTTGGAATGTGTTTCCAAATGTATTACATAATGCGTATGCTATAATGCCAGTAGGCAGAATGAAATGAATAGTCCGTAAGGGCAAACGAAAAGCACCAGAGATTAGGCCCTCTGGTGCTTTTCTATTCCGTTTTGGCAAAGGTAGCTTATTCCTTAGGCTGATTGCCTTTTACTCGTCTCCGTCCAACTATTTGCAAATGAAGTAGGCAAGCACATTCGCCATGACGGAGAGAAATTGTAGATACAATGGAATAAAAGAAAATTTTGGGAAGATATAGTCATGGGAATATGGGTATATCTTCTTATTTGATTTCTAAAGATAAGTGTTATTTTACGTTGCATATAAAATAACCAGATAGTAAAATATGAACAAAAGGTAAGATTAAATGCGGAAAGGAAGGACCTCATGCAAAAGAAACTTCCAATCGGAATTGAAAACTTCGAAGATATGATAAAAGAAAACTATTACTATGTAGATAAAACAGGATTGATAAAACAATTACTAAATGAGCATGGTTTAGTCAATCTATTCACAAGACCAAGAAGATTCAGAAAATCTTTAAATATGAGTATGTTAAAATATTTCTTTGAAATTTTCGAACAAACAAATGGTATGACGGTTACCGCTTCGGAAATACAGATATCTACTGCCCATGGGATGTGATCAATCACTGCCGAGCATTAAAAATAGAACCAGATGCAACACCACAGCCATACTGGATCAATACAAGCGGAAACTGTATCGTAAAACGATTTATAGAAAAAGCAAACCAACAAACAAGAAGAGAAATCGAGCAATTGATCGAAGGAAAAGCAATCCAGAAAGAAATCAGATTAGAACTAACATACAACGAACTAGACAGCACGATCGAAAATCTCTGGAGTGTACTTTTCGCAACAGGCTACCTTACCCAACAGGGAAAACCACAAGGAAGAACTTACTCTCTGATAATCCCAAACGAATCCATCCGACAGATCTTTATTGAACAGATTCAGGAATAGTTCAAAGAAAAACACTACGATTAGAAATTAGAAGAAGAAGGATACGAAACAATATTAAACTATGGAATTGCATGTTATAAAAAACGATGTAAAGTATTGATGGATGAAGGCTAATGCATCTAGAAAATTTCAAATTATGTATTATATGATAATATAGTGGAGAAAACATAGTTATTTGACAATAAACTTCAGCGTATATAAGAGATATAAAATAAATACAGGGTAGCTAAACGATAGAATTTCATAGGATTTTTTATAAAATCGCAGCAAACTTGGTGCAATGTCTGAGCGAAGCGAGTTTTGCAAGGAAAGTTTGCGAACAAGCGTTTTGTAAAAAATCCGTCAATGAAATTCGTGTTTAGCTACCCTGTATTTATTTTATATCTCTTATATACGTCAAAGCCTATGGCCAACAATTATTTATTCGCCAAATTATTATTCTGATACCGAGAATCAAACGTAACCTCATCATCAAACCACTCAGGTCCTTCATATTCCACAGCAACTTCCTCGCTAGGAAATTCCACCTCGGCCATCACAAGCCCCTCATATTCTCCATGAAAGACATCCAGTTCGATCACAAATCCATGTTCATCTGGAATCTTATAACGAGTCTTAGAAATTAAAATCCCATCCACCTTTGGAAGTAGATGCTCATAAGCTGCTTTATCAAGTGGAAATTCATGCTCAGTTCTAGCCATTAATCCTTTACTCTTGAAAGTTAAGAAATACTGCTTATTCATTCTGCGGATACGAATCACAGGTTCCATGCAAAGATAGCCCTGTTCGATCTCAGAGTGTGGATAAGAATCCAGATTATCAGGTAAATTGTGGACGATAAATTTTCTTTCGATTTCCATGGGCATTTCCTCCTTGAAGTGCAGATCCTAAGCCTTTTTAAGGCGCATACTTTTTCTTTATTATACCCATCGTCTATGATATAATCAACAAAGATTCGAGAAAAAGACAAAGGAGATGAATATAAATGCGTTTAAGAAATGTACCAGGAGCGAGAGAGACGATCATTGAAAATAAGTTCTCTATTCAGCAGCCAGAACAGATGAAAGGAAAATGGGCAGAGGTATTCCAAAATGACCATCCGATCCACATTGAAGTAGGAATGGGAAAAGGACAGTTTATCATAGAAATGGCAAGAAGAAATCCAGAAGTAAACTATATTGGAATCGAAAAATATTCAAGTGTCTTAGTAAGAGCTGTAGAGAAATTAGAGGATTTTGAACAGGACAACCTTCGTTTGATCCGTATGGATGCAGAGAATATCGAAGAAGTGTTTGACAAAGATGAAGTAGACAGGATCTATTTAAACTTCTCTGATCCATGGCCAAAAGACCGCCATGCAAAGAGAAGACTGACATCTACAAGATTTTTAGAACGATATGATAATATTCTGACACCAGAAGGAAGAGTTATGTTTAAGACAGATAACAAAGACTTATTTGACTTCTCCTTAGAGCAGGTAGAAGAAGCAGGATGGATCCTGGAAAATCATACATATGATCTTCATCACAGCGAATATAATGAAGGAAATGTCATGACAGAATACGAGGAGAAATTTTCAGCTAAAGGAAATCCAATCTGTCGTTTAGTCGCATATCGTCATGCCAAGTAAAAGGATTGCATAAAATAAACAAAAAGTGGTAATATAATCATGAAACAAGGAAAGTTTCGATGCAAGATCCAGTTGTTTCTATATTTGCATCCATGCATGAACAGATGGGTCTGTCAATTTTTTCAGTCACTAGACGAAGCAAAACGATGTTTAAATAAATAGCAAAGGATAGGTGAATTATTATGGAATATACATTTACAAGTGATAATTTTGAAGAAGAAGTATTAAAAAGTGATGTGCCAGTATTAGTAGATATGTTTGCAACATGGTGCGGACCTTGTAAGATGATGGCACCAGTGGTAGCACAATTAGCTGAAGAATATGAAGGAACTGTAAAAGTCGGAAAACTTGATATCGATCAGAATGTTGATATCGTAGCACAGTACAAGATCATGTCAGTTCCAACATTTTTAGTGATCAAAGATGGAGAGGTTAAGGCAAAACTGATCGGAGCAGTATCCAAAGAAGAATTAGTCGAAGCGATCGATCAGGCAAAGTAGTACGATGAATATATTAAATATTGAACATATCAGCAAAATTTATGGAGAGAAAGTCATTTTTGATGACGTATCTCTTGGAATTCAAAGTGGTGATAAGATTGGTGTGATCGGAGTCAATGGTACAGGAAAGACTACATTATTAAAGATCATTGCCAAGATCAACGAGCCAGACAAAGGCCAGATCATCTGTGGAAATGGGATCCGTGTATCTTATCTTCCACAGAATCCAGAATTTCCGAAGAAACAAAGTATTCTTGAATATGTGATGGATGGAAAAGAACATCAGGACTGGAAGACGGAGAGTGAAGCAAAGACGATCCTTACAAAGCTTGGAATCTATGATTTTGACGAAGGATGCGATCATTTATCCGGAGGCCAGAAGAAGAGAGTTGCACTCGCAAGAACTTTAGTAGATCCAACCGAAGTACTGATCCTTGACGAGCCAACCAACCACTTAGATAACGATATGGTTCTATGGCTGGAAGAATTCTTAAACAGCTTTAGAGGCGTATTGATCATGGTAACACATGACCGTTATTTCTTGAATCGTGTAACGAATAAGATCGTAGAGATCGACAAAGGAAAACTTTACGAATACGATACCAACTATTCTGGATTCGTAGAGTTAAAAGTCCAGCGTGAAGAGATGGAATTAGCGACAGAACGCAAACGTCAGAGCTTGCTTCGCGTGGAAATGGAATGGATGAAACAGGGGATCAAGGCAAGAGGAACAAGACAGAGAGCCAGAACGGAACGTTTTGAAGAACTTAAGAATGCCAAAGGTCCATCCATGCAGCAAAATGTTGAGATGGATTCGATCAGCAGCCGTCTTGGAAAGACAACGATCGAGTTAGAACACATTTCCAAAGGATTTGGTGATAAACATCTGATCAATGATTTTTCTTATATTGTCCTAAGAGATGACAGGATTGGATTTATCGGACCAAATGGCTGTGGAAAATCAACTTTGATGAAGATGATCATGGGAATCTTAAAGCCGGACGAAGGAAACATTACGATCGGTGACACCGTAAAGATCGGATATTTTGCACAGGAAAATGAAGATATGACAGGAGATATCCGCGTCATTGATTATATCAGAAATGTCGCAGAATACATCCAGACAACGAAAGGGCAGGCAAGTGCATCCCAGATGCTAGACCGTTTCCTGTTCCCGCCAGAACTTCAATACACACCGCTTGATAAACTTTCTGGAGGAGAACAGAGACGTCTCTACTTATTAAAAGTATTGATGGAAGCACCAAATGTACTGATCCTCGATGAGCCGACCAACGACCTTGACATCCAGACATTAACAATCTTAGAAGATTATCTGGATACGTTCGCAGGAATCGTGATCACAGTATCTCATGACCGATATTTTCTTGATCGTATTGTAAACCGTATCTTTGCGTTTGAAGAAGGTGGACATTTAAAACAGTACGAAGGCGGTTATACGGATTATCTGGAGAAAGTAAAGCCAATCGCGAAACAAGAGAAAAGTAAACCAGAGAAAAAAGAAAATAATGGAAAGAAATTCCAGAAAGAACACCAAAAGAAGCTCAAATTTACATACAAAGAACAAAAAGAATTTGAAACGATCGATGATGATATCGCGAAACTGGAGGAAAAAATAGAACAGTTAGATGAAGAGATCATGGAAAATGCAACAAATTCTGGTAAGTTAGCAGAGCTTACGCAGCAAAAAGAAGAGACAGAAGAAGCTTTGAATGAAAAGATGGACCGCTGGGTATATTTAAATGATCTGGCAGAACAGATAGCGAATCAATAACAATAAAAGAGGATTGACTCACAAAATATCATATGAGTCAATCCTCTTATTATGTTAAGCTTCTTTTTCTAACTTAATATTCTTCTTATACAACCGATAATCTACCCAGTTTCCGATCAAAAATTGAACTGTAGCAAAAAACGGAACTCCAAGGAACATTCCAAGTGGACCGAAATAAGCGCCACCGACAGTGATGGAAAATAAAATCAGTAGTGGACGAACTCCGGTAGATTCTCCAAGGATTTTAGGTCCAAGGATCAGACCGTCAAACTGCTGTAGGATAAAAACCATGATAATAAAGATCAGGCACTTCGTCGGACTTACGATAAAAAGAATAAAAGCGCCAGGAACTGCACCAATGATCGGTCCAAAATAAGGAATCATATTTGTGACGCCGATAATAACACTGATCAATACGGTATAAGGAAGTTTTAAAATAGTCATCGCAACAAAAGCCAGTAAGCCAATGATCAGAGAATCAATGGATTTTCCGATAATGAAACCAGAAAAAATATTATGACAATCTTTTAAAGTGCGAAGTACACGATAAGAGAAATTTTCATTAAAGATTGCAAGAACCAATCGTTTTCCAGCATTTTTTAAAATAAATTTATCGATCGTCATATAAATAGAAACAATAAATGCGATAAAAAGGTTAAATAATCCCTTGGCAAAAGACATGGAAGCCTCATAAAGCATAGGGACGATATTGGTCAGAAGATTGTTGGTCAGTTCGAAAAGCTTTGGTAATGTTTTTGTCTCGATCATATCGGCAATCTGACCAGGAAACATATCTGTGCTGTTCTCACGATAATGTTCAAAAATAGACATTATCGATTTATAAATATCGGGAATCATCAGGGATAGTTCACGAATACTGTCATATAACTGTGGAATGATAAATCGTAGACATACAATGATAAAACCAACCATAACGAGATAACTGATCAAAATGGCGAGTCCACGCTGTGCACTGGCAGATTTCTTCTTTAAAAGTTTTATTGATACATTTCTTTGAAAGAACGCTACGACGGGATTTAAAATATAGGCGATCAGAAATCCCATGAAAAATGGAAATAAGATGCCCCACAATTGAGAGATTAGTTTGCTTGTATTAGACCATTGTGTTACAAAACGGAAGATCACACATCCGATCAGGATAACAGCAATAGTATAGATAGAAATCGTAAAATACTTTTTATTCGATTCGAATTTGTGGTTACTTGACATTTGAGACTCCTCTTAGAATGATAGTTAATCAGTAATATCATCTATTATAGACGTTTCCAAGATCAGTTACAAGACAATATAAGATTTAAATAAAAGAAAAACACCATCCCCGGCTACAATATCAACCAAAAACAGTGCTTTAGTACGCGATGAGGGGTTCGAACCCTCGACACCCTGATTAAGAGTCAGGTGCTCTACCAACTGAGCTAATCACGCTTAAATTATGTTGTTTTTACTGCGCTTCCTTAACGCAAGATTTATTATATACGAATGTTTTAAGAAATGCAAGCATTATTTTTAATTTTTTTTATTTTTTTTTACAAAAAATTTAAAGAAAGTTAATAACGGTACAAAAAAAGCCCGAAATATGGTATTCTAGAGACTGGAAAGGGGATAAAATTTCATGGATAAAATAGCGGTCGCACAGACAACATCTTCCGGAAACTGGAGAGAAAATATAGAAAAAGCAAAACAATATATAAAGAAAGCAAAAGAAGAAGAGGCAGTTATGATTATTTTTCCAGAATATTTCATGAATTATTATCCGGATGCTGAACACAACTATACAAAAAAGGCACAAAGCTTGCATGGCGAATTTGTACAGGCGATGAAGATGCTTGCAAAAGAGTTTAAGATGTGGATCATTTTTGGGATGAATGAACAGACTGTGGATGAAACAAAGAACTACAATACAATGGTAATCCTGAATGATCGGGGAGAACTTGTGTCTGATTATAAAAAGACTCATTTGTTTAATGCATACAAATGGAAAGAATCAATGAATACGCTTAAGGGGGATTGTTTGTTTACACCGATTAAGACACCAGCAGGTGTGATCGGACTTGGAATCTGTTATGATCTCAGATTTCCGGAACTTGCAAGATATGAAGCATTATCTGGAGCTCAGATCATGTTGTATCCAGCGGCATGGGTTAAGGGTGAAGGAAAATTTATGCAGTGGGAGACACTTCTTCGGGCAAGAGCAATTGAAAATGAGATGTATGTTTTAGGATGTTGTCATTACAGCAAGGAACATTACATGGGAAGAAGTACTGGATTTGCACCAGATGGAACCAGATTGTATTTAGGAGAAGAAAAGGAAGAGCTGCTCTATGCACAGATAGATAAAGAACAGATTCAAAATATAAGAACAGCCAATCCTGTCTTTGAAAACAGGAGAAAAGATCTCTACGATTAAATAAAATAATACAGATCAGGGTAGGAATCAGAAAGAGGTAGTATCATATGGAAGATAGAAGAAGTATAGCAAAGAAGGCAGCAATAGGAGTCGCACTGGTGATCGCAGCTGCGGGAGCTGTATTGTTTTATAAGAATAATATTGCGATGAATCCAGGTGACACATTATTAAAATATATGTCATATGCAGAAGATGGAAAGTATGAAAAGATGTACGATCTTCTGGATGAAGAAAGCAAAAAAAGCATTTCAAGAGAAGAATTTATCAAGAGAAATAAAAATATTTATAAGGGGATCGGGGTCCAAACGATCGATGCTGATGTAACTTCAAAGAAGAGATCAACAACCGTGACATATCACGTAAAAATGCAGACAAATGCTGGAGTTATTACCTATAACAACCGAACAGATTTTGTCAAAGAAAATCATAGATATCATATAGATTGGGATGACTCAGTGATTTTTCCACAATTAGGAGCAGAAGACAAAGTCAGAGTAAAAACCTTATATGCCAAAAGAGGAACGATTAAAGACACACAAGGAAATGCACTTGCTGTGCAGGGTAAGATTTATTCTGTAGGATTTGTTCCGGGTAAGATGGATGGTAATTCTGTAAAATTTGCGGCAAAGAAATTAGGATTATCCAAAGAAGAGATTCAGAAGAAACTTGATCAAAAATGGGTGACGGATGATTCTTTTGTACCATTGATCAAATTAAAAGAATATTCAGAAGATCTTCTCAATGTGAAAGGGATCATTGTTTCCACAGAAACTGGGAGAATTTATCCACTTGGGGTGGCAGCAGCACATCTTATCGGTTATATGCAAAATGGCGAAGGAAAAGCAGGACTTGAGAAATTATATGATGAGCAGCTTTCTGGCACGAATGGCTTAGAGATATACATAGAAGATTCTAATGGACAGAAAAAACAGTCACTGGCGGTCAGATCTCAGACAGATGGGAAGGATTTAACAACAACGATCAACAGTAGTTTGCAAAAGGCTATTTACGAACAGTATAAAAATGATAAAAGTGCTCATGTTGCATTGAATCCTTCAACAGGAGAGGTCAAGGCACTTGTAAGTACTCCGTCTTATGATGCACAGGCATTTATCTTAGGAATGAGCCAGAAGAAATGGAATGTGATCAATAGCGATCAAAGACTGCCAATGCAAAATCGCTTTAAAGCAACATTTGCACCAGGATCATCCATCAAACCGATCATAGCAGCAATCGGACTAAGCCAGAATAAATTTCGTGCAAATGATGACTTTGGAAACAGTGGAAAACGCTGGCAGAAGGATAAAAGCTGGGGTGGTTATTACGTAACAACATTGCACGATTATAATGGGCATAATCTGCAAAATGCAATGATCTATTCTGACAATATTTATTTTGCAAAAGCAGCCCTGAAGATAGGAAAAGATACCATGAAAGATCAGCTTGATAACTTAGGTTTTGGAGAAAGTCTGAAATTTACATTTGGACTAAACGCTTCATCCTATGGAAGTGAAGGATTTACTTCCGATATTCAGTTAGCTGACAGTGGATATGGACAGGGGAAAATGATGGTAAACCCGGTACATATGGCAGCAATCTACACAGCATTTTCCAATAATGGTAATATGCTGAAACCGTATCTGGTCAAAGAAAACGGATCAAAAAAACAAGTATTAAAGGAAACTATATTTACCAAACAAGCTGTGAATACTGTAAATGAAGCTATGCGACAAGTAATCAGAGATCCCTCTGGTACGGGACACGCAGCGAACATAGAAGGGGTAGATCTTCGAGGAAAGACAGGAACTGCAGAGATCAAACAATCACAGACAGACACAAAAGGAACAGAAATCGGCTGGTTTGTGACCATAATGCCAGCAACAAACAATAGGGAAGCATTGGAACTGGTATCCATGACAGAAAACGTGAAGAAACGAGGCGGAAGTGGATACGTGGTCAATAAAACAAAGAAGATCATGGAAGAATACCTGCAGTAGATCAGCTGCAGGTATTCTTCTATGATCGATGATTTCAGGCATCGAAATCCTATTCTAATTACAATTTTTATAAAGTTTATAGCAATAATTAATAGTTAAGAAAAGTATAATGATAATATCAAAAGTATTTTAATAAATGAGAATGGCTTTTGATATCTTAGAATTATAAAATAAAGTTTATAATTTCTTTACAACCAATTCATTGCTATTCTGCATAGGTTTGCGTATAATTACCATTATACTTAAATGTGATATCCATAATAGAACAGATATCAAAGAAGGAGAAGTCTATGAGAGATAAATTCAACCAATTCATGCAGGGCAGATACGGAAATGACGATCTGAACCGCTTTTTAATGAAGATCATTTTAGCAGCATTTGTACTATCACTATTTACAGGAAGAATCGTATTTGGCGGCGTAGTATCACTTAGCCGTATTTTTTATTGGATCGCATTAGCACTTTTGGTTTATTGCTATATCCGTATGTTTTCAAGAAACATCTATAAACGATCCGAAGAAAACAGATGGTTCCTGAATAAAACATCCAATATGCGGGGATTCTGGAGCAATAGAAAATACAAAGCACAGCAGATGAAGAACTACCATATTTACAAATGTCCAGGATGTGGACAGAAGATCAGAATTCCAAGAGGAAAAGGAAAGATAGAAGTCCGTTGTCCAAAGTGTCGTACCACATTCGTAAAGAGGAGTTAAAATGTTTGGGTATATCATTGTCAACAAACCAGAGATGAAATTCCGCGAATTCGATGTCTATCACGGATACTATTGTGGTTTGTGCAGAAAATTAAAAGAACATTATGGAAAGTTTGGTCAGATCACACTTTCCTATGATATGGTCTTTGTATTGATGACCTTAACCAGTCTTTATGAATTAGAAACAACAAAGAGTATGAAGCGATGTGTCACACATCCATTGCAAAAACATGGGGAAAGAGTAAACAATATCACGGATTATGTCGCACACATGAATATTTTGTTGACTTATTACAAATGTAAAGATGATTGGAATGATGACCGCAAATTAAAGAAGTTGGTATTAGAAAAAATTTTATACCATAAGAGTGGATTTTCCAGAAATTTTTATAGGGAAAAATGGAATAAGATCAATGATCTCTTAGAAAAGCTGTCAGAAGAAGAGAAAAAAGACAATCAGGATATCGACCAGATGTCAGGGATGTTTGGAAAGGTCATGGCAGAGATCATGCTGTATCAGGATGATGAGTGGAAAGAATTACTGAATCAATTTGGATTTTTCCTTGGTAAATTCATTTATTTGATGGATGCATATGAAGATATTGAAGATGATCTGAAGAATCACAACTATAATCCACTGAAAAATATATATACAAAACCGGAATTTGAAGATATGATCCATCAGATTCTAACGATGATGATGGCAGAGTGTTCGAAAGCTTTTGAACAGCTTCCACTGATCGATGATATAGATATATTGAGAAATGTCTTATATTCCGGAGTATGGTATCGATACGAACAGGTACGAGAGAAACGAGAAAAAGAAAAGGAAGAAAAGAATGTCTGATCCATATGAAATTCTAGGAGTGCAAAGAGGTGCTTCAGAAGAAGAAATAAAAAAAGCATATAAAAGATTAAGCAGAAAATACCATCCAGATGCCAATCTTGATAATCCAAAGGCAGCTGAGGAGAAATTTAAAGAGCTTCAGCAAGCTTATCAACAGGTCATGAAGGAGAAAACAACCGGATACAGCCAAAGTTCTTATGGTGGATACCAGAGTCAGGGGAATTCTTATGGTGGACAAGGGAATCCATATGGAAATCAACAAGGGAACCCATATGGAGAATGGAATCCATTTGAGGATATTTTTGGACAATTTAGTGGCTATTACACAAATGGCGGAGCTCAGCAAAGACAGCAGACAACGACAGGATATGAGAAGGACACGCATTTAAGAGCAGCAGGTAATTATGTAAGGAATGGTTATTATCAGGAAGCAAGGAATGTTTTAGATGGCATGGAACCAGCCAGAAGAAATGCGAGATGGTACTATTATAGTGCAGCTGCCAATCAAGGCCTTGGAAATAATGTGACTGCTATGGAACATGCAAAACAGGCAGTTTCCATGGAACCTGATAATTATGAATATCAGTTGTTATTACAACAGCTGCAAGGAAATGGTTCTTGGTATCAGCAAAGACAAAGTACTTATCAGAATCCATATTCCACAGGTGGAGACTGGTGTATGAAGATGTGCATGTTAAATTTGATGTGCAACTGTTGTCTCGGCGGCAGATACTGGTGTTGATCTGTAAAACAACACTGATTTAGGAGGGAAGACAATGAGCAAAGTAATAGGAATAGATTTGGGAACAACAAATTCTTGTGTAGCAGTGATGGAAGGTGGAGTACCAGTTGTGATCTCAAATGCAGAAGGTGGAAGAACCACGCCATCAATAGTGGCATTTGCGAAAAATGGAGAACGACTGGTTGGAGATCCAGCAAAACGACAGGCGGTAACGAATGTGAGTCGTACAGTTGCATCCGTAAAACGTCAGATGGGAACAGATCGTAAAGTAAAAATTGATGGGAAGAAATATACACCAGAAGAAATTTCAGCGATGATCCTGGCCAAATTAAAAAAGGATGCAGAAAGCTATCTCGGGGAAGAAGTAACGAGAGCCGTGATCACAGTACCAGCTTATTTTAGCGATGCTCAGAGACAGGCTACAAAGAATGCTGGAAAGATTGCGGGATTAAGTGTGGAACGTATCATTAACGAACCGACATCTGCTGCATTGGCGTATGGACTAGACAAATCCGTATCCCAGAAGATCATGGTATATGATCTTGGTGGAGGAACTTTTGACGTTTCGGTGATCGAGATTGGTGATGGAGTTGTCGAAGTACTGGCAACGGCTGGAAATAATCATCTTGGAGGAGATGATTTTGATCAAAGGATCATGAATTATCTGATCGGGGAATTTAAAAAAGCAGAAGGGATTGATCTGTCCAAGGATCAGACAGCTGTTCAGAGAATCAAAGAAGAGGCAGAAAAAGCAAAGAAAGAATTATCTTCTTCTATGACTGTACAGATTAATCTGCCATTTATCGCAGTAGGGAAAGATGGCCCTAAACATATGGATATCACATTAACCAGATCCAAATTTGAAGAACTGACTTCAGATTTGATCGATCAGACAGCAGGACCAGTTCATCAGGCGTTATCTGATGCAGGAATCAGTGTCAGCGAACTTCATATGGTACTGTTAGTCGGCGGTTCTACCAGAATGCCAGCAGTTTCAGAGAAAGTAAGACAGTTAACCGGTAAAGAACCAAGCAAGAACATGAATCCGGATGAATGTGTAGCTCTGGGTGCAGCAATTCAGGGTGGAAAGATTGCTGGGGAAGCAGGTTTAAATGAGATTTTATTAATGGATGTCACACCATTGTCCTTATCCATTGAAACAGCAGGAGGTGTTGCAACCAGACTGATCGACCGAAATTCCACAATTCCAACAAGGTATAGTCAGATTTTTACGACAGCAGCCAATTTCCAGACAACTGTAGAAATCAAAGTTTTGCAGGGAGAGCGTGCGATGGCAAGGGATAACCAGGTCCTTGGAACCTTTAAATTAAAAGGAATCAAGCGTGCGATGCGAGGAGTACCACAGATCGAAGTAACATTTGATATCGATGTCAATGGAATTCTGAATGTATCTGCCAAAGATCTTGCGACAGGAAAAGAACAGTCCATTACGATCACAGCAAGTTCTAACATGTCAGATAAAGACATAGAACGAGCAATGGAAGATGCTAAGGCATATGAATCCGAAGATCAGGAAAAACGTGATGCGATCGGAAGTTATAATGAGGGTGAAAACATGCTTTATAAGGGTGAGGCATATTTAGCCCAGCATAAAAAAGAATTATCCAGAGAACAAAGATCAGAGTTGAAATCAGCAATTAGTGATCTGAAACATTCGATGAAACGGATCAAACCACAGAATATTACAGAAGAACAAGGTAGAGCGATCAAAGAAGCATCGGAACGTCTGAATCAGTTGATACGATAGGAAAGTATTCGGGCCGATTGCATTAATGGATATAAAAATAGAATAAAACAATATTAAAATGGGAAGATTAATGACTATAAACGCAGAAAATATAGTGATAAATCTTCTCATTTTTTGCTATAGACAAATCTATTGTATAGGTGTATGATGCAAATAGTTAGTTAAGACTAACCTAAGGAGGAATCAATGAGATATCAAGTAGAATTAAGTCATGTAAAATGGAAAAAATGTATGCAGATGCAGATGGCGATGCATTGTGCACCTGTGCTTGCAGGGCTAAAGCCATCCAATGCAGTAACTCTCGACTATATTGACTCAAAAGAATTAATTCAGTCACTTGCGGGAAGTGATATCAAGTGTGGACTGATCTATTCAGGAAATGGTAAATGTCTCTGGCTGCTGTATCGTGAACAGCAAGTTAACCAGTATCTGATGGATCCAGAAAACCAAAGATTTTTAAAACACTGCGGCTATTCATCCTTTCAGATTCAAAATATCCTTTATACACTTAAGAATCGTTACAGGCTTTACAAAGCAGGGCAGGCAGATTTTCCACATGAACTTGGCTTGATTCTCGGATATCCATTATGTGATGTAATCGGATTTATCAAAAACAACGGACAAAATTGTTTATATTGCAGCTACTGGAAGGTTTACGACAACCTTTCTCAGACGAAAAAGGTCTTTGAAGTTTACGATAAAGTTCGTTTTCAGATGGTCAAACTTGTGGAATACGGAAAGAGTTTTAAAGAACTCGTCGACATGTACACAAATTATCAGGTACCTAGGTATGCTTAACTAAAAATAAAACATTCAAACAAAAAAGAAAGACAATCATTAGGAGGATAAGTCATGAGCGAAGTAATCGTTGCATTTTGGACAGGAACAGGAAATACAGCAGAAATGGCAGAATATGTTGCAGAGGGAATCAAAGAAGGCGGAGCTGAGGCAAAAGTTGTTTCTGTAGACGATATCAGCGCAGCAGATTTAAAAGATGCAAAAGCATTTGCACTTGGATGCCCATCTATGGGAGTTGAACAGTTAGAAGAATCAACAATGGAACCATTTGTTGAAGAAGTCTGCGGATTCGCTTCAGGAAAAACAATCGGATTATTCGGATCTTACGGATGGGGAGACGGAGAATGGATGAGAAACTGGGTAGAGCAGATGGAAGGAGCAGGAGCAACTGTTGTTGGCGGAGAAGACGCAATCTGTCAGGAAGCTCCAGATGAAGATGCTCAGGATGAATTAAAAGCCATGGGTAAACAGCTGGCAGCAATCTAATTTATAAATAAAGAATAAGAAAATAAACAGCCGGGCGTATGGATCATATGTCCGGCTGTATTAAAAATAGCAAGACAATATCTAGAAGGAGGGAACACAAAATGAGTATTGTAATTATTGGAGGACATGACCGCATGGTACGTCAGTATGAAACAATCTGTAAGAAGCATAACTGCAAGGCAAAGATATTTACACAGATGCCATCATGTCTGAATAAGAAAATTGGGAATCCGGATTTAGTCGTATTATTTACGAACACAGTTTCACACAAAATGGTACGTTGTGCTGTCAGTGAAGCAAAGAATAAAAATATTGAAGTAGTAAGAAGTCACTCAAGCAGTCAGGCTGCATTAACGGAAATTTTAGAGCAACGTTGTGAAATTGCATAAAGAAAAAATATAAAAAACCCCTTGACAGTATTTTGAAGTTAGAATATACTAACAAATTGTAAAAGGAAATTAGTTTACACTAACAAAAGATAGTTACAACTAACAATAATAGAGAAAAAGGGGAAGATATTATGCCTTTGATTATGGTTGGAATTGGAGAAACATGTACAATTCAGAGAATCGGTGGAAGTGAAGAAACGAGAAGATTTTTAGCAAATCTTGGTTTTGTACAGGGAGCAGAAGTAACTGTATTATCAGCAATCGGAGGAAATGTTATTGTGAACATTAAAGACTCTAGAGTTGCAATTAATAAGGATATGGCTAAACATATTATGGTTTAATATGTTTGTTATATTGCGTTTATAGGAATAAATTGTCACGTAGCGGTTTATTTGATAGATGCTTGATAGATTTGAAGACAATGAAATATTGAGAAGAAAGGAGATATGACCATGACTTTAGGAGACGCAGCAGTTGGAAGCACAGTTATAGTTGCAAAGATCGATGGAGACGGTGCTTACAAACGTCGTATTATGGATATGGGAATCACAAAAGGAAGCGAAATTTTTATCCGCAAAGTAGCTCCTCTTGGAGATCCTGTTGAAATTACAGTCAGAGGATACGAACTTTCTGTAAGAAAGAATGATGCTCAGTGTGTATTAGTTAAAGAAGCTTAATACATAAGAGTTAGTAGTATCTAATAAAAGTTAGTAATATCTAATATCGAGAAAAGCTATTATTTAAGAGGGAAGTAATTCCCCTAGGGAGGTAAAAAGAAATGGCTATTAATATCGCACTTGCGGGTAACCCGAACTGTGGTAAAACTACCATGTTCAACGCCCTGACAGGAGCTAACCAGTATGTTGGTAACTGGCCAGGTGTTACCGTAGAAAAAAAAGAAGGTAAATTAAAAGGAAAGAGAAAAGGGGAAGACATCACGATCACTGACCTTCCAGGTATCTATTCTCTTTCACCATATACATTAGAAGAAGTAGTCAGCCGAGACTTCTTACTAAATGAAAATCCAGATGTTATCATCGACTTAGTTGATGCAACTAACATCGAGAGAAACTTATATCTGACAACACAGCTGATCGAAACTGGTGTACCAGTTGTCATCGCTTTGAATATGGCAGACTTATTAGAAAAACGTGGAATCAAAATTGATGTGGAACGTCTTTCTATGTTATTAAACTGTCCAATCGTTGAGACATCCGCATTAAAAGGAAAAGGTCTTGACGAAGTAGTAGAAGAAGCGATCAAAGTTGCGAAGAAGAATACCGTAGATCTTCCAAAAGAGATCTTTCCTAAAGATTTAGAAGCAGCGATCGCAGAAGTTAAAAATGTACTTCCATCATCTATTTCTGAAGATAAGAGAAGATGGTATGCAGTAAAATTCCTGGAAAATGACAGCAAAGTAGCAGAAAGCGTAGCACTTTCAGGAAATGGTGCAAAAGTTATAGAAGATAACAGAACAAAGATTGAAAAAGCCGAAGACGATGATATGGAAAGTATCGTAACAGATGGACGTTATCAGTTCATTCAGAAGATCGTTTCTACTACAGTGAAGAAGAGCGGAGAAAAGTTAACGATCTCTGATAAGATTGACCGTATCGTGACAAACCGTATCTTAGGTATTCCAATCTTTATTGCGATCATGTTTGTTGTATATTATATTTCTGTAACAACGATCGGTACATTAGTAACAGATTGGACAAATGATACATTTGTAGGTGAGATGATCCAGCCAGCTGCTCAAAGCTTCTTAGAAGGAATCGGTGCAAGTGCAACAATTCAGGATCTGATCGTTAATGGTATCATTGGTGGTTTAGGAGCTGTCCTTGGATTCGTTCCTCAGATGGCGATCTTATTCTTATTCCTGTCTATCTTAGAAGACTGTGGATATATGGTACGTATTGCGTTCGTAATGGACCGTGTATTCCGCCACTTCGGATTATCAGGTAAATCCTTCATTCCATTACTGATTTCTTCAGGATGTGGAATCCCTGGTATCATGGCATCTAAGACGATCGAACAAGACAACGACAGACGACTGACAATTATGACAGCAACATTCATTCCATGTGGAGCGAAACTTCCAGTTATCGCTATGATGGGTGGTGTTATGACAAGTTATGCAACAGGAAGTTATGAAGCAGGTGGATTAATGGCACCATGTATGTACTTCATTGGTATCGTAGCCGTATTAGTTGCAGCGATCATCTTAAAGAAGACAAAACCATTCTCTGGAAAACCAGCTCCATTCGTAATGGAACTTCCACAGTATCATATCCCATCTGCTAAGACAGTATTACTTCATGTATGGGAAAGATTAAAAGGATTCATCATCAAAGCCGGAACAATCCTGTTCTTAGCTTGTGTTGTTATGTGGTTCTTAAGTGGATATGGATTCGTCAATGGTTCATTCGGAGCTGTTGAAGATCCAGGAAACAGTTTATTAGCAGTTATCGGTGGAGCGATCGCACCAATCTTTGCACCACTTGGATTTGACAACTGGAAAGCTGTTGCAGCTTCTTTATCAGGATTCTCAGCAAAAGAGTCTATCGTATCAACAATGGGTGTACTTGCAAACGTAACTGGAGATGCATCAGAAGATGCTGTCACAGTAGCAGAAGCAGTAAGAACTTGGTTCCCAAGTGCTGTAGCAGCATTTTCATTCTTACTGTTTAACCTGTTAGACTCTCCATGTTTAGCAGCAATCTCTACAATGGCAAAAGAAATGCAGTCTAGAAAATGGTTCTGGTTTGCGATTCTTTTCCAGAATATTTTTGCTTATGTTGTAACACTGATCGTATATCAGATCGGTACATTTGCAACAGGTGGAGCATTTACAGTAGGAACAGCAGTAGGTATCGTATTATTGCTTGTAATGTTATTCCTGCTATTCAGACCAGATCCATATAAAGATCAGAAGGTATATTCAAAGAGATCTGTTCAGGCGTAGTCGAAATGGTATATAATAGAGGGGCTGGATGTGTAAACATCCGGCTTCTTGCTTATAGAATTTCATATAAAAAAGATATGATATAAAGGAGGGACGATTATGAATCCAGTAAGTATTATCATATTGTTATTGATCATTGCATATTGTGCATTTGTTATTTATAAACAGGTGCAGAAGAAGAAACAAGGCGGATGTGGAGGCAACTGTGCAGGCTGCTCAGGATGCAGCAGTTTTCAGGTGAATGATTCATCAGTCAAGAAAAAAGGAAGGTAATCAGCAATGGGGAATTCAACAGGTTCTATGTTTTATGCATTTGCGATCTTTATTGGATTATATCTAATCGGAGTGATCGGATACCAGCTTTATAAACTGATCCGTAAATTACTTAATAAATAATGTAAAGTAAAAAGAGGTATCATAAAATGGCAGATATTATTATTGTACTCATCCTTATTGTCATCGCAGTTTTTGCGATCAAACAGACAAAGAAACATATGCATGGGGAAAGTCCTTGCTGTGGCGGCGGATCGGGTACTGTAAAGAAAATAAAAGAAAAACATTTAGATGGTCCCGTGATGGGAACGAAAACAATGAAGATCAAAGGTATGACTTGTGAACACTGTGTCAATAATGTGACAAATGCGATCAATAAAGTTGCAGGAGCTTCGGCAAAAGTATCTTTAAAAGATAAAGAAGCAATTATTTCATATGATCGTGAATTAAGTAATATTGAGCTTAGAAAAGCAGTAGAAGATGCAGGATATGAAGTTATATCACTTTCATAAAGAACGGTGTTTTAGAAGAATTTATCGAAACCATCAGAAAATAAAAAAGCACTTTTAAGATCTGCAATATGCAGAAAAAAGTGCTTTTGTTTCAAATTATTTGTCTTGACTGCTGAGAGCTTTAATATGTTCTTCAGAATTCAGATGTTCTTTGATCGCATGAAAGCTTTCAGGGCTGATCACATGTTCCATACGGCAGGCATCTTCAGCTGCGATCTCTGCAGGAACTCCAAGTTTGATCAGCATGTTAGATAAAACAGTATGGCGCTCAAAAATCGTATCAGCAATCTTATGACCAGCTTCAGTTAAAGAGATGAAACCATCAGAATCAACAGTGATCATATCAGAATTACGAAGATTCTTCATAGCAATACTGACACTTGGTTTAGAAAAATTCAAATAATGAGCAATATCAATGGATCTTACAGACCCTTTGTTTTGTTTTAAAATCAGAATAGCTTCCAAATAATTTTCAGCGGATTCTTGTATTCTCAAAAAGACTCCTCCTTACTAATAATATCTAATCAAAAAGATATGTTTATTTTGGTTATCATTGTATCATAAACAGTGTGTATTTTCAATGGAAGCACATGAGAAAAAAATACCGTGAAAAAATAAAAAATTTAGGAAAAACTATTGACAAAATGGTTAGGTAATGCTAACCTTATATATGTAATTAGATGAGACTAACTCATCAAGACGACCTTTATATAGTATAATCATTTATGTAGTATGAATGCGAGATAAAGTGTCATGCCATAGACTTTATCCCGCAGTCATGCATACAACAGCAAGGCAAGGTGGAGAACAGCATGTGCCAAGAACAAGTAGAGAAGGCTTTACAACGAAGTGGTAAGAGAATCACACAACAGAGAAAGATTCTACTAGATGTTATTCTGAATGGAGACTGGGAATGCTGCAAAGAGATTTATTACGAAGCAGTCAAACGAGATTCCTCCATTGGAATGGCAACAGTATACCGCATGATGACAACACTCGAAGAGATCGGAGTCATCGAGAGAAGATGTGTATTTCGTGTAAAAGATGAAGTAGAGCTTTAAAAATTAAATCAATCATAAAAAATTAAGAAAGTATTTGGTTTCAATCAATGAAATCAGATACTTTTTCTGTTATAGTTAGAGTAAAAGAAAAGGGAGAATCATGGTTATGAAAAAGATACTATATCATATCTTTCTCTTGCTCTGTATTGCAGTATTTTGCATTAGTACCTATAAGCTGTATGGATATTATAAATCTTATAAAGAAGCGAAAGATACTTATGAAAAGATTAAAAATGACAATGTAAAGAAGACAAATGGAGATAGAACGATCGATTTTGATAAACTTCGGGCAAAGAATTCAGACATTGTTGGCTGGGTTTACGCAAAGGGGACAGGAATTGATTATCCGATTGTTCAAGGTAAAGATAACGAAGAATATCTTCATATGGATTACAATAAGAAAAAAAGCAGTTCAGGCACGATCTTTTTAGATCACGGATGTGATAAGTCGTTTATCTCAGATAATAATATCATTTACGGACATCATATGAAAAATGGAACGATGTTTGCCAAGCTGCTAAAATTCAGAGAAGAATCATTTCTAAAGAAGCATCACGTGATCATTTTATATACTCCAAAGAAGACAATGCATTTGAAAGTGATCAGTGCTTATGCAGTGAAAGCACAGGATCAGATGCCGATCACATTTGCAAATGAAGTGCAGAAGAAAGAATATATCACAAAGATCCGAAGAATGAGTGAACCATCGATTAAGCTGGATGATAAGAAGATCGATCGTATTTATACATTTGTGACATGCAGTTATGAAAGAGATGATAATAGGACATATGTACATGCAGTAGAAGAATGACAAGGATGATAGAAAGTGTTAGATCAAGATGAAAAAAATGAAACTGACAAAGAAGAATAAAAAAGAATTAAAGATGATCTGTGGAGTTTTAATCTTTTTTGCAGTGATCTTTATATGGATCGTACAGAATATCGGTCTGCCGATCAAGACACAGGTAGAAAAAGGCCGGATCAAGGTGATCGACATATCATCCTATAACGGAACAGTCAATTGGAAGAAGGTCAAAGACCATAATGTCAATCATGCGATGATCAAGATCGGTTCAGGGATGAACGAGAAGAGATCAGGAAGGAAAGACAGTAAATTTGATGCCAATTTCCGCAATGCAGGATACGCATCGATTCACAGAGGTGTTTATTATTATTCTTATGCGAAGACAACCAGTGATGCAAAAAAAGAAGCCAGACACTGCTTAAAACTCCTCAAAGAGCAGGGAATCGATCCGACAGATCTAGATCTCCCAGTGGCATTTGATATCGAAGAAGAAGCGGTATTTCAGACAGGAAGACGTAATGTGACAGCAGTCACGACAACCTTTTGTGATGAGATAAAGAAAGCAGGATTTGAACCTATGGTTTATTCAGGAGCTTCAGCACTTCGAAATTATTTTGAATATAGTAAGATCAGAGAGTATAAGATCTGGGTGGCACATTATACGAAGGCATCCGCACCAGCGATTCCATTTTCTTATGATATGTGGCAGTATACAAGCAGAGCTGTTATAAATGGGGCTAATACAGGAATGGGGTATTGTGATCTGAATTATTATCTGGTAGACAAGAATTATAAAGAATAAAAGAACTTCGGAATATGAAAGAAATAACATATTCTGAAGTTCTTTTAATTTTCATAGAAAAGATGCCGTGATCTCCATCATGATCGAAAAGAGAAAACAAACAATAAATGCAGCCCAGAAAGAGATGTTTGTAACACGTTTCTTTGGCCATGTCTGTCGGATATCTTTCTGAAACCATGTCTTTATATAACCAAGTCGTCCATTCAGATAAGCGATCGCAATGATCAGAAAGATACTAAGGATAAGTCCGATCAATGCAACAGGAATGGATGCAATGATCGAAGATACTGTCACTGTATTTGCAGTATTAAGATTGTTTACACCAAAAAGTGAAACTTTTGATATTGCATAAGTTAAAAGGATGGAAGATCCATTAAAAATCATGTGAGCAGTTATAGTTGCAAAAATGGAATCCGTTGCTTCTAATAAGCATCCAAATATGATACCCAAAAAGAATGCATAGGAAAACTGCTGAAAGTTCATATGAGCTATACCAAAGAGCAAAGCAGATAATAAGATTCCTTTGATAGGATTAGCTTTTCGCAGTCTGGAATAAAGGACTCCACGGAATAGTATCTCTTCCACAAGTCCTGGAAGAAAAGCGGTAGTAAAAACTGATAATCCAAGACTCTGCATCACTTTCTGCGTCATAGTGTTGGTTGTAACATCTTGAAAAAACAAATTGGCGATCATAGTAATAAATCCTGCAACTGGACGGATCGTAAAGGCAAGAAGGATCACGAGAAAAAATGAACCAATATGGATCTTATGCATTCGTAATGTCTTCTTTATATCATCACCGCAGATCTTAAGATAAAGAAAAGCGGCAATGAGCAAAATACCATAAAATAAAGTGGTAAAAAGATATGTGTTGGTAATAAAAATTCCCATTCCAGTGGAAAGTATAAAATATAAGATCACATAAAACAGGCTGAAGCAGCCGGCGGATTTGATATATTTCATGGAGTTACCTCGCTATTTTTTTAAGATTCCATTGTCTGTGATCGTGATCAGTCCGTCCTTTAACAGGCGTCCAACTGCACGTTTAAAAGCAGCCTTGCTAAGTCCAAGCTCACGTTCGATCGTAGCAGGTCTCGCCTTATCATTAAATGGAAGACGGCCATCATAGCTTTCAATGGTATCCATGATTAATTTCGCATCACGATCAATCTGAAGGTAAGCTTTCTCATGAGGGCTTAGGGATAATTTACCATCTTCATTCACTTTTGTAACACGAAGGTTAAGCTGTTCACCAATTACGATTTTATTGTGAATCTCGCGTTTTGGGATACGTCCAAGGAACTGATCTTCTACAGCAACAAAAGCACCATGATCAGGGTTGATATTATAAACAGTGGCATGCACCCAATCGTTGACTTTAAAATGATGATCTGTCGATAATAATTTACCAATCTTCATTGTTGCACAAAGACGATCACTCTTATCAATATAAAGAGAAACCAGATATTCTTTATTTGGACGGATATGTCCTAACTGTTCTTTAAATGGAAGAAACAGATCTTTTTCTAGTCCCCAGTCAAGGAAAGCACCAATCTTACTAACTTCTTTGACACGTAGAGGGCGGATCGCACCTAATGTGATCTTTGGAATATGAACGGTAGCAATTGGGCGATCCTCAGAGTCCTTATAAACAAAACATGAAATTTGATCACCGATCCTTGCACCATCTGGAACTTGTTTGGCAGGAAGAAGGATACTTCCATCTGTTACATCCTTTTGGTCATTGACATAAACACCAAACTCCTTTTTCTTCACAATATATAAATCTTGAAATTTTCCTAATTGAATCATATTTATCCTCTTTCTTAATTTTTAGATTTGTCAGACACTTAATCGTTGATTTTTGTCGTTTTCACACATTATAACACAGTTCCATAAAAAAGCGAAAGAAAAAGCCTGAAAACAGCATAAAAACGTGGTTTATTTGAAGTTTTTACTTGACTTAGATGAGGAAAGCCTATAGAATTATCTTATGCAAATTCAAAGACATATACAATTATGTTTGAGTTGAGATTAGGAGGAAAATTTAATGAACAAGACAGAATTAGTTGCAGCAATTGCAAAGAAAACAGAATTGTCTAAAAAAGATGCAGAAAAGGCATTAAAAGCTTTTACAGATGTAGTTGCAGAAGAATTAAAGAAAGGTGAGAAGATCCAGTTAGTAGGATTCGGAACTTTTGAAGTATCTGAAAGAGCTGCAAGAGAAGGAAGAAACCCTCGCAGCGGAGAAGTTATGCACATTGCAGCTTCTAAAGCACCTAAATTCAAAGCAGGAAAAGCTTTAAAAGATATTGTAAACGAATAGAATGTTCATTTGATATTACATTAACTGCCGGTTTCTATGGATCCGGCAGTTTTTCTATATCTATTTCAGCAATATAACATAGAAGAAAGAAGGAGACATAATCATGCGTTTAGACAAGTTTTTAAAAGTATCCAGACTGATCAAGAGAAGAACTGTTGCGAATGAAGCCTGTAGTGCAGGAAGAGTTCTAGTGAACGGCAAAGCAGCGAAAGCTGGAACGAATGTGAAACCAGGAGACAGAATTGATATCCAGTTTGGAAACAGAGAGACAGCAGTAGAAGTAGTTTCTATAGCAGAGACAGTGAAGAAAGATGAGGCAGCAGATCTGTACAAGTTTTTATAGGTATGTTTTATAAGCTTTGTTCATAAGATGTATAAAACATTTTGGGAGGAAGTTTAGTATGATAGAAGAGAGACAACCTTTAAGAGCACATAAGATCAGCTTATCAAACCGATCTCTTGGCGTGATCACAGGGGTAAAAGATGTTGTTTCCTTTGATCTTAATGAGATCATTCTTGACACAGATCAGGGACTGTTAATGATCAAGGGAAAGAATCTCCATGTAAAGAAATTACTGGTTGAGAAGGGTGAAGTGGAGATTACGGGAAAGATTGACAGTTTTTTATACTCTAATATAGAAGAGCCAGGAAAGAAAGAAGGATTATTAGGAAGGTTACTGAAATAATGAAAGAGACTGTAACTGATCCGTTGTTATTTTTTCTTGCGTCAATTTTATTTGGTGTATGTTTGCAGGCAATATATGATATTATTCGTGGAATTCGAAGAGTATTCTATCATAAAAGCGTGTTTTTGTTTATAGAAGATATAGGATTTGGAATATTTACAGCAGTGATGGCATTTATATTTCTTTGTACATATAACGATGGCGAGTTAAGAGGATTCTTTTTCCTCGGAATTGTGATCGGAATGATTCTATATTATCAATTATGCAGCAAGTTCCTTTTGAGGGCTGTCATACATATTACAGAGAAGCTAAAGAAGATCATAAGGCAATTTGAAAAAGTATGTTTAAGACCAGGAATTCATATCAAGAGAAACCTGAAATGGCAATTGAAAAAAGAAAAAAAACAAGTTACAATGGCACTAAAGAAACAAATAAAAAGAGGTGGTAAAAGTGACAATACGAAAGAAACAAAATAAGCTGGATCAGAGGACAAAGATCATCATGATCATTGTTCTGATATTTGTAGTCATTTTAGCATTTTCCTATATCAATCTACGACAGAAATCAAAGAAGATCGCCAAAGAGCAGCAGCAGGTGGAATCCCAGATCAAGAAACAAGAAGAGAAGAAAAAAGAATTAAAGAAGAAAAAAGAATATATCAAGACAAAAGAATTTATTGAAAAGACAGCCACAGAGAAGTTTGGACTATTGTACCCGGGAGAGTATTTACTCAAAGGATCAGATGATTGATAAACAACAGAATTAAAAAATTTAGGGGGGGGGACAAATGTTCCTCCCTTCGTTTTGCTTATAATGTGAAAGACGAAATTTTAGCTAAAGATCAAAGGCGGAAATTTCGTCTTTTTTTTCCGCCTTAAGTGGAAAAAGACGAACTATATTCTTATGTGCAAATTGCATATAATTTGGTACAGAAGGAGAAAAGTAATGGAAATATCAAACAAACGATGTATCCAGATTCTGAAATTATTGTTGAAAAACAAAGAATGTATGACAGGAGATAATCTTGCAGTTGCAATCGGAGTGTCTTCAAGAACCATTCGAAATGATATGAAAGATTTAAATAGAGCATTGGAAGATCATGGTGCAAGCGTTGTATCAGAGATTGGACAAGGATATTATTTAAAGATTGAAGATCAGGAAAAATTTTTAACATTTCAGAATGAGATGGAAGATCATAAAAGAGAAAAAGATTTTAAAAATATTATTCCATCAGAGCCAGAAGATAGAGTAAAGTATATTATTTCAAAGTTATTGCTGTCGACACTCAATGGAAGAAAAGAAAAAATAGAGTTTTTTGATCTGGAAGAAGAACTTTTCATTAGTACTTCTACTTTAAAGAAAGACTTTCGAAATATCGATAAAGTTTTAAAACCTTATGATCTTAAAACCAGTATCACAAAGAAAGATGGTGTGAAGATTGTAGGAGATGAGGCGAAGATACGATATTGTATTTCAGAATATATCTTTAACAGCAAAGGGTATTTTGGAATAGAAGAAAATCAATTTTATCAAAGTATTTTTAAAGAACAGGAAATTGAAAAATTAAGAGAAATCTTACTTGATGTAATTTCAGTTTATAATTTAAGACTTACAGATCTGGCATTTAAAAACGTTTTGATTCATAGTCTGATCATGTTAAAACGCTTTGCAAGGCAAAAGAGTGTGACATATGAAGAAAATGACATCAAAACATTTGAAAAGAAAGTTGAATTTGAATGTGCTCAGGAGATCATCAAACGCATTCAGCAAGAATTTCAAGTAGATCTTGGAAATGAAGTTTATTATTTGACACAGCACCTGATTTCAAGTCAGAGATTTTTGATTGATGATCCAAAAGAAGATTATGAATATAAAAATGAAATTGAAAAAATTCTGATAAAGATCAAGGAAGAGACAAACATTGATCTTTCCGATGATAAACAGCTGATCAATGGATTGGCAATGCACTTGAGTGCGGCACTTCAGAGAATGCGGTTCGATATGAATATTCGAAATGAATTTTTAGATTCGATCAAGAATATGTATCCACTAGCATTTGAACTTGCAGTGATCGCAGGAGAGATCATTGAAGAGAATTTTCAGTTTAGGACACAAGAAAATGAAATTGGTTTCTTGGCGATGCATTTTGGAGCAGCATTGGAAAGAAAAGGGCTTAATGAGAAAAAACCAAGAAAGAAAGCAATTATCGTGTGCTATGCAGGAGTTGCAACAGCGATGCTGATCAAAGAAAAGATTGAACAGAATTTTGGACATAAGATTGAAGTGATCAAAACATGTTCGCAACAGGAAGTAAGTCAAGAGTTGATCGATCAGGTGGATCTTGTATTGACAACGGCAGAACTTTCAGAACTTCAATCTGACAAAATAAAGAAAATAAACCTGTTTCTGGATGAAACAGATATTCAGCTCATAGGAAATATTTTAAAAGAAGATCAAAAAGATGAAATTGATTATCGAAAGATTTTTCGAAAAGAATTATTTTTCTATGATGTGGAATTTAAGAATAAAGAAGAGATTCTTGAACATATGACAAGAGAGATGCAGATACGAGGACTGATCAGTAAAGAAGGAAGTAAATCCGTATTTAAAAGAGAAGAAATGTCGACGACAGAACTGGGCAATATGGTAGCAATACCGCATGCAATGTCAAATGACTCTGAAGAGGCAGTCGTATCCGTTATGGTTTTAAAGAAACCAATCCTCTGGGAAAATGAAAAAGTGCAGGTTGTACTTTTACTCAATGTACCAAAGTCACAATACAATATGTGGGAAGTTGTATTTAAACGATTATATCAATATCTGATTGGTGATCAAGGGGTTACAAAATTAATCAAAGATAAAGATTATGATGATTTTATTCGCCATTTGGAAAGAAATGAATAGGAAGGAAATATCATGGAATCACTAGTATTAAATAAAGACAACGTTAAATTGAAGGTAAATGCTTCTGATTGGGAAGAAGCGGTTAGAATTGGGGCAGGGATGCTTGTAGAACAAGGATGTGCAAAACAATCTTATGTTGATGGTATCATTGCTTCTGTCAAAGAATTAGGACCTTACATTGTCATTGCAGATGGAATCGCAATGCCGCACACAAGACCAGAACAGGGAGCTATTGGGATCGGTTGTAGTCTGATCACACTGGATCAGCCAGTAAAATTTGATGGAGATGACAGTGAAGTAAAAGTTATGATCTGTTTTTCAGCGGTAGACAGTGAAAGCCACATGGATATTCTTAAGATGATCGTTGAGTTTGTAGAGCGCGGACTCATTGATGATATAGCTAAAGCAACGACTTACGAAGAGTTACTTGAAGTGATCAAAGAGAAATAGTTTTAAAAAGAGAAAGGAGACGAAACTATGTTACAGATTTTAACAGTATGCGGAGCAGGACTGGGAAGCAGTTTTGCATGTCAGATGAGTGTAGACGCCGTATTAAAGGAACTGGGTGTGGAGGCAAAACTTGACCACACAGACATCTCTAGTGTAGGAGGAGCAAAGGCTGACATCATTCTTTCAGGAAAGAACTTTGAGAAACAGTTTGAGCGTTATACACTGGACTGTCCAACAATTTTTCTCGATCGATTGGTCGATAAAAATGAGATCAAAGAAAAACTGACACCGGTTTTAAAAGATCTTGGAGTTTTATAAAACTAGCAAAATAGAGAGTGAGGAGAAAAAATGCAGGTTTTAAATTTTATCATTAAGAACATCCTGACACAGGCATCTGTTGTCGTAGGACTGATCGCACTGCTTGGTTTAGTGTTACAGAAAAAACCAATTGGTACTGTTGTATCAGGAACAATGAAAACTATCTTAGGATTCTTAGTATTATCCGCAGGTTCAAGCGTTATCCAGGGATCATTAGCTATTTTTGGTGATCTGTTTAATAAGGCCTTTGGACTTAAGGGTCTTGTAGCATCTATCGAAGGTATTAACGGTCAGGCAATGACAGACCTTGGACTTGGATCAGAGATCGCTATCACATTAGCAGGTATCTTTATTGTTAATATTATTTTAGCTCGTATTACACCATTTAAGTACATCTTCTTAACAGGACAGGCTTTATTATGGGAATCTACACTTTGCGTAGTATTTGCTTACTTCTGCGGATTAAGAGGACTTCCATTGATCATCGTAGGATCAATCGTTGGTGGTGCATTCGCAACATTAATGCCAGCATTTGCACAGCCAGTTATGCGGCAGATTACCGGTAGTGATGATATCGCATTAGGACATTTCTGTACATTTGGATATATGTTTACAGCATTAATTGCTAAATTAACAGGTGATAAATCTAAATCAACAGAAGATGTTGCATTACCTAAGAGCCTTGAGTTCTTACAGGATACATATTTATCAGTAATGGTAGTTATGGTGCCATTTTACTTAATCGTAGCAATCTTTGCAGGACCTAAAGCATGTGCTGAATATGCAGGAGCTACAAACTACATCGTATTCATGTTCTTACAGGCATTACAGTTTGTAACAGGTTTATACGTATTAATGGCAGGTGTTCGTTTACTGTTAGCAGAATTAGTACCAGCTTTCCAGGGAATCTCTATGAAACTGGTTCCAAATTCAAAACCAGCCTTAGACTGCCCAGTATTATTCCCATATGCACCAAACGCAGTAATCTTAGGATTCATCTTTACAACAATCGGATCTATCATCGGTATGTTCTTAACACCAATGCTTGGATTACCAATGATCTTACCTGGAGTTATGAGTAACTTCTTTGCAGGTGGTACAGCTGGTATCTTTGCTAACCAGGTTGGTGGACGTCGTGGAACGATCATTGGATGTATTGCACATGGTATCTTCATCATGATCTTACCAGCTTTACTTTCCCCAATGCTTGGACAGATCGGATTCCAGAACATGACATGTACAGACGTAGATACTGTAGTAACAGGATTCTTCTTCATGATCATTAAATCTATCGCAGGAATCTTCTAAGATTAGAAAGCAAAAGATCATTATAGAAAGTTATACAGGAGGGATGATCAATGTTTTTCTTTGGTAAAAAGAAGAAAGAAAAGAAGCAAGAGCAGGCAGTTCCTGTTGCAAATAAAGAGGAACTGATCGCGAAAGCTTCAGAAAAAGTAACAGAATTAGAAAGTAAAACAGGGGATGAGAGAGTTTCATTATTAAACGAAATCGGATCCCTGTATACACAAGCAGAAGAAACAGATCTGGCAATCAAATATTATGAAGAAAGCTTGGAACTTTGCAAGCAGCACGGAAAAGCGAGCACAGATCTAATGAAACTTTACAATAAAAAACGTCAAGAAGCTGCAGAAGCAAAGGATGATGAAAAAGTAAAGGAATATATGGATAAGGTTCAGAACCTGATGCAGATGTCAAAGGATATGATCCGAGGAAATGCATAACATTTACGGGGAGGAAATTCCTCCCCGCAAACATATAATTCATTCGCAACGTATAAGGCAAAATTAAAGGAGTAAAGAAATGTATAAAAATTTGATTGAATTATTTAAAGAAAATGAAGGTAAAGGAGCAGTAGGAGCATTCAACTTACATTGTTTTGAAATGCTTCCAGCAATGATTCAAGCAGCAGAAGAACTGAACGTTCCAATCATTATCCAGACTTCTCTTGGAACAGCTGAATATATTGGTTTTGAACCATTGATCGCAGCTGTAAAAGCTTTAGCAGAAAAATCTTCTGTAAATGTAGCTCTTCATATGGACCACTGTAAAAGCATTGAAGCACTGAAAAAAGCAATCGATCTTGGATATTCTTCTGTAATGTATGATGGATCTGCATTACCAATTGAAGAAAATATCAAAAATACACAAGAAGTTGTAGCATACGCTCATGCACATGGAGTATCTGTAGAAGGTGAAATCGGATCTATCGGTGGAGCTGAAGAAGGTGTTGTAGTAGAAAAAGACGCTGCAATGTATACAAAACCAGAAGATGCACTTCATTATGTTAATGAAACACATGTAGATGCATTAGCAGTATCTATTGGTACAACACATGGTCAGTTCAAATCTAAAGCTAAGATCAATTATGAATTATTAACAGAATTAAAAGCTAAATTAGGACCTGTTGGATTAGTTCTTCATGGAGGAACAGGAGTATCTGATGAAGATATGAAACGTTGTGTACGTGAAGGAATGAAAAAGATCAACGTGGGAACAGAATTAAATAAAAACTATATTGAGGTTGTCAGCAAAACATTCACAGCTGATGATGTAACACCACTGACATCTTTAAGAAATCTGTTAGGACCAGCAAATGAAAGAATCAAAGAAATCGTTATAGATAAGGCTTCATTATTTAAATTATAGGATAAAAAAGTTTAAATAACCCTCTTATATTATATAATTCATCAGGTGCGGCAGGGAGGAATGAATCCCTGCCGCATTTAACTTTTTAGAAAAATATCTATCATTTGAGCGGAGGAAATAAGCATGAAAAAAACGATCGTATTGCTTGCAGGATACCCGGCAACAGGAAAAAGTTATCTTTGTAATAAAATATTAGAAAAACTTCCAGACTTTTTGATCGTATCTCAGGATGATATGAAAGAAAAATTATTTGACCAGTATGGATTTGATAATATGGAAGAAAAAGTAGCCATTGAAAATCAGAGCTGGGAACAGTACTATGAAGTTATGGAAGAAGATCTTAAGAATGGGGATTCCATTATTTCAGATTACCCATTCAGTGTAAAACAGAAAGACAAGATTAAAAATCTTGCAGAGAAATATGAATATCAAGTTGTAACATTCCGCTTGATCGGAGATCTAGAAGTTTTATTTAAGCGTTCACAAAAGAGAGATTTGGATCCAAAGAGACATTTAAGTCATCTGGTATCACGTTATCATAAAGGTGATGTACTAGAAGACAGAAGCAAGGCAGATTGTCTTGTAACCTATGATATTTTTATGGATCGTTGCAAGAACCGTGGATACGGAACATTTGAACTGGGACATCTGATCGAAGTTGATGTAACAGATTTTTCGAAGATTGATTACCCAGCATTGATCAAAGAATTATGTGATCTTGTAGAAGAATAAAGGAGAAACAGATGGGAAGTATTTTTTGTATTGGACAGTCAGCGTATGATATCACGATTCCGCTTGACGGCGCGATCTGTGAGAATCAAAAATACCGCGTGACACAAAAAGAAGAATGTGGAGGCGGACCTGCATTTAATGCTGCATATCTGTGTGCAATGTGGGGAGAAAAAGTAGAATTGATCAGCCGGATTGGAAACGATACTTACGGGAAACGATTGTTAGAAATTGCTGCACAGGCTGGGATCGGAACCAATTATCTGATCAAGGATGATGAGATTGAAACACCGCATAGTTATATTTTTTCAAATCAGGAAAATGGATCAAGAACGTTATTTAATTTCCCAGGTGAGAAAAAAGACATTGAATATACATATCCGGATGAAGAAGTCTCTGTTATCTTAAGTGATGGACACGAACAAGAGATCAGTGTGGAGGCAATTCATCATTATAAGAGTGCCATTTCGATCGTAGATGCAGGGACATGCAGAGAAAGTACAATGCAGGTAGCAAAAGAAGTAGATTATCTGGTATGTTCTGAAGATTTTGCAAGACAATATACAGGAAAGACGATCAATCTTAATGATCCAAAGAAAGCATGTGAAATCTTTGAAGAAGTAGAACAGATCAATCATAAGCATGCAGTGGTCACACTGGGAGAAAAAGGATTATTATATCGTAGAGATGGAAAGATCACATTGATGCCAGCATTTAAAGTAAAAGCAGTCGATACAAATGGTGCAGGGGACATTTTTCATGGTGCATTTGCATATGCGATCAAGCAGCAATTGGATTTTTATGATGTATTAAAAATAAGCTCTATGGCGTCTGCGATTTCCGTGCAGACATTAGGAGCACAATCCTCTATACCACAATTAACAAAAGTAACAAGCGAACTTCAAAAGAAGGGAAATCATTATGACAAGAGAAGATATCTTTAAAACTGTTGATCACACACTATTAGCACAGACAGCAACTTGGGAAGAAATTAAAGAAATATGCGATGATGCGATCAAATACCAGACAGCATCTGTATGTATTCCAGCATCTTATGTAAAAAGAGCAAAAGATTACGTTGATGGGAAAATGGCAATCTGTACAGTGATTGGATTCCCAAATGGATATAGTACAACAGCAGTCAAAGAATATGAAACAAAAGATGCTATATTAAATGGTGCAGATGAAATTGATATGGTCATCAACTTAGGAGATGTCAAAGATAAACATTTCGATAAGATCAAAGGCGAAATTGCGTTATTAAAGAGCGCATGTGGAGATAAAATATTAAAAGTTATCATCGAAACATGTCTGTTAACAGAAGAAGAAAAGATTAAGATGTGTGAGATCGTAACAGAAGCAGGAGCAGATTTCATCAAAACATCTACAGGATTCTCAACATCAGGAGCAACATTTGACGATATTGCTTTATTTAAGAAACATGTTGGAGAAAATGTAAAGATTAAGGCAGCAGGAGGAATCAGTTCCTTTGATGATGCTGGGAAATTTATCGAACTTGGGGCAGACCGCCTTGGAACAAGTCGATTAGTAAAAATCGCTAAAGCAGAAGCTTAAACAATTTGAGAATATTTATCGTTAACAAAAAGGAATGTTGCATTCGTGCAACATTCCTTTTATCATTTTTATATAGAATGATGAGAAGAGGAACAATATATGTCAAAAGAGATATCAAAACAGGAAAAAGAAGATTATCTAAGTCTTATGTATGAAATGAAGCGAAAAGAGAATCAGATTGTAAAATCCGACTTATCCAGGGAACTTGAAGTGCCGTTATCAAGAGTTACCAGAGTCACAGATGGATTGTTAGAAGAAGGGTATCTGTTAAAGGACGAAGGAAGAAGACTGTTTTTAACACCAATGGGGTTATCCAAAGGGCAGCAATGTCTGGAAAGAAAACGATGCCTTACAGAGTTTCTGCGTTTGGTTTCTGGTGTTGATGGAAGCATTGCAAAAGAAAATGCATGTGCAATCGAACATGTTCTGGATGAACGCATTTTAACCGGAATCCGTATGTTTATGGAAAACCGTCATACATATTCATATATGACTAGAGGAAATGATTTAAATCTGATGTTTCCAGAAGGAAAGAGGATCATGCCGATCGCATTTTTTGAAAAAGGAACATCACATCCAAGAATTCTTTCGAAAGAATATCAGCAGTTTGAGAAACGAGCGGAAGTAGCGATCAGCAAAGAAAGTTACTTGTATTTAAAACCGATAGATTCAGATCTGCTGAAAAAAGAAATTCGCTACTGTTATGGAAATCAATGGATGTATGCAAAAAAAGAAAATGGAAAATTTGGAATTTTGACAGAGGCATTGGACTGTACGATTCGAAGAAACGACAAATTATCCGAAGGAATTGTAGAAATAGTAGTGTGTGATCATCATGAAGAAGAGATTAAAGAAGAATCGGTTCGTATTTTAACCGTATCATTAATTTAGGAGTTTGGTAATGTGTGATAAAACAATGGAAAATTATAAACCAAATATGTTTCAGTTACAATGCTTAAAAGCATTAGAGATACAGATTGAGGAAGGAAAAGGATACAACGAAGCAGAGATCGGAAGAAAGATGCAGGTAAACAGATCAACAATCTCCCGATGCTTCAAAAGATACCGAGAAGAAGGATTCCTGGAAGATAAGGAATTTACCAGAAAAGGAAAAGAATTCTTAGAATATTACAAAATGATCGAAGCAGATCTTTACCATTACTTTGCATCTATTGGAATTAACGAACAACAACAAAGACAGGCAGTTACTGGAATGTTTGATACAGCAGATATCGATACGATCCAGAAATTATGCCAGAAAGAGAAAATGCATCTAAAGTATGAAAGTATCGGGAAAAATGAAAGTAAAGAAATTACTAAGATGACTTACGAACAATTATGCAGCAGTCTAAAAAAAGGCATATACCAAGTCGCATTTTCCATTTATCGACAAGGAAAAGACTGGCAAAGTCTCTCTATGGCAGACCAAGGCTTTGAAAAACCAGCATATCTGTATTTAAAAGGGGATAAAAACTATTTAGAATTAACCGTCAGAGAAATGAAAGCAATGACAAAGGGTGGAGCGATGCTGTCTGGACATATTCAGACAGTCAAATGCAGAAGTAACAAAGATGTTTTAACCGATCTTCTGATCCAAGATAAGAAAATACAGATTCCATTTAAAGATTTTGAGTTTGAACAGTTGTCAGAAACAGAAATCACCGGGCAGATCCAACTGTTTATGACAAGCAGCGTTGGGGAGAAGAGAATGCCAGAGAGTATGGCCACGTTGATCGTAAAATTATAGAAATATGAATTATGGGAATTTTAATTAAAAATTAAAATTCCCATAATTCTATAGTTTTTAACAGTTTTTCTTTCGTATCCACATCAAGCTGCATGATCGCATTATAAAGTTTACGATCAAGCGCAGTTTCTGAATACTCCGGATCAAGCGTACCGACAAGAGAATCCAGAGAGCAGCCACAAAGCTTCGCATAATATGTTAAAATACGCAGAGACATAGCAGTACGGTTATTTTCTACATTGCTGATATAACCAGGCGTTACACCAAGAGCCTCAGCAACTTGATTTTGTGTTAAACCCATTTTTTGACGGATATGTTTGATATGAGTACCATAATTTTCAGAGTTCATATGATAGAGTCCTTTCTGTATATTATTCATAATAAAATTATATAATAAATGATAATGAAAATGTAGCTATTAATAGAATAGAATCTGTGGAATGGATATAAATGGAATCTGATGGAATCTGATGGCTGATGGAACATGGAAATCTGAGAATTATTATCATTTACTGATCGTGTGTTGCAACGATGCAACAAGATGGATGAAATGAATATGATATATTGGAAAGATATTATCATTTTTAAAGGAAAATAGTAAAACATCTTTTGGTTGAACATAAGAATACAATATGGTAAAAATAAAGCAGAACATGAACCTTCGGTGAGTGTAAAATAATAGCTAACAAAAAGAAAAGAATCTGAGAGTGCGATCTTGGGTTCTTTTTCTTTTTTATCTACAATGGGAAAATAACAGATAAAAATTCAGATTTTTTGTCTGGTAAAAAAAATAAAATGAGAAAAACTCTTATTAACAACAATTTTGTTGCATCGATGCAACTTAAGAAAAATAAAAAAAAGAACGTAAATATCAAGAAAGTGAAAATTTTGTGAATTTTCACTTTCTTTTTTTGATTTCTTTGAAAAATTTGTTGTGATTGACATGAAAATAATAGTTATGGTAAATATTAGTCAAAACTAACTTTGAAAATATTATAAATTAGTTACAACAAGGGAGGAAAAGAGAAACTTATGAAAAATCGCTTTTTAGCATTATTAATCTGTGCGGTTTTGGCATTTTTAATTATTCCATTTGGAAAAAACATAAAAGCATCACAGACAAATAATGCAAAACAATTAAATACACCAGAACAGATGGCTGCAGTTATGAGAGAAAAAGCAAATAATAATACAGCCAGAATGAAAGGAAAAATAACTCAATCTCAGGTCAATGAAACGATTAAACAAAAATTGATCGTAAAAACAAGAGATGAGATTGAAAATACTTATGGTGCTAACAGTGTGTACTACTACACAGTGGGAAATTACCAGATTTTGTTTTATGACACTGCAGAAGAAGCAAAGAATGCATGTGAGAAGTTGAAAAAGGATCTTCCAGGAACAACAATATTTCAAGATATACCGATCACACTAAAAGAAGCAGCAAAAGATAACGGATCAGATGAAGTGGCGGCATACGATGGAATTAAAAAAATGGGAATGGATCAACTTAAGGAAGAGAAAGACAGCTGGAAAAATAAAAGTGCCAAAGTTGCCGTAATCGATAGTGGAATTAATGTGGATCACCAATGGTTTAAGAATCGGCTAGATCGAGAAAACAGCATAAACCTTGCGTTGGATGAAGGAAATGAAGATGATAAAACGAAGCCTGCATATAATGATACAAAACAAGGACATGGAAGTCATGTCGCAGGAATCATTACACAGGCAACACCAGAAGAAGTACAGGTTATGGCAATTCGAGTATTTAGTGTTCTTGGGACAGCATCCTATGCAACGATCACAAATGCGGTTGATTATGCAGTAGAACATAAAGCAGATGTTATTAATATGAGTCTTGGATTTGAAATAATGTCAGGATTTGAAAATGATCAGATAACTCTGATGGATGAAGCATTTGCAAGGGCATTTAAAGCAAATACAACAGTATGTGCTGCGTCAGGAAATGAATACACAGATACTTCTAAAAGTTATCCAGCGAGCAGTCCATGGACGATCGCAGTTGGATCATTTGAGCCAGATGCAAAAGGTAACCTGATTCGTTCAGATTTTGCCAATAATGGAGAATTACTTGATTTTGTTGCACCAGGAAGAAATATCTATAGTGCATGGATCAATGGAGAAGAATCAACCAATACGATAAGTGGGACTTCTATGGCAACACCCCATATGGCAGCGGCAGCAGCTTATGTCAAAATGAAACATCCAGATTATAATCAAAGGGATGTATATGCGGTGTTTAAAGATAATGCAGTAGATCTTGGGGAATCTGGAAAGGATACAGAGTTTGGATATGGATATGTACATTTGGAAAAATATAACATAAATGAAGCAGCAGAATCTAAAGATGGAAAAGAATACCAGGCAATCTCAGCCCCGGCACAAATAAATAAAACAATGAATGATTCAGGAAAATCATTTACAATTGACGCAAAAATAACAAGAGGAAACGGAAATCTCACGTATGAAACAACAAATGAGAAAATTGCTACGGTCAAAGATGGAAAAGTAACGATCGTTGGACGTGGAAAATGTAATATCGTGATCAAAGCATCCGAGACAAAAGAGTATAAAAAAACAGAAGAAAAAGTAACGATCAAGATTGATAAAGGTTATCAAAAGATCAAAGTTCCAGTTACCTCATATAAGAAATATGTTTCAGACAAAAACTTTAAGTTAGAAGCATATGTTGAAGCACCAGGAGATGGGAAAGTTGAATTTATTGCAAATGACAATGACGTTGTAAAGGTAAGCAAGAATGGAGAAGTGACGATTCTTGGACCTGGAACAGCAAGAGTATATGCAGTGGCAACAGGAACAAACAATTTTAACAGGGATATCAGTGATGCGATCATGATCACAGTAGAAGAAGATAAGAAATCAGATCCTGATATAAAAAACAATGCTGAAAATACAACAACAGCAACGCAAAGCACAACAACAGTGATTCAAAATGCTTCAACAATGAATACAAAAATAGCTGTGCCAAGAGTCGTTGTAAAAAAACTAAAATCAGGGAAAAAACAGATCAGATTGACATGGAAAAAACAGTCCAAAGTATCAGGATATGAAATACGGTATTCAACAAAAGCCAATATGAAGAATGCAAAACGGATCAGAGTAAATGCTAAAACGGCAAATAAAACGATCAAAAAATTAAAATCAAAGAAACGATATTATGTTCAGATCAGAGCATATAAAACAAATGATCACAAAAAAATTTATGGAAATTGGAGTGCAAAGAAAACATTAAAAACCAAATAACAGGAAGGAAAAGAAATGAGAAGAAGGAAGTTATATAGAGGATTGGCAGTTGCATTTTCAGCAATCCTTCTGGCAACAAGTAATCCAGCAACATTACAAAATGTTGCTGCAAAAGGAATTCATTTACAAAAAAAAGCAAAGGCAAAGATGATCCTGGAAGATCCGACGGAGAATGGAGCTTATACATTATCAATGACGATCAACAAAGAAGGAACATCTGAGGAATCAATGTTAAGCGGCTTTATTGATCCAAAGATTAAGGTTACTGTTCAGGACGGAAAGACATGGGTGACGATCCTCAGTACAACATATGCAGATATGATGTACGATATCACACTTGGAGATTCAGAAGGAAATTATAAGATATCAGAAAAAACTCCAGTAGGAGAAAAAAATTCTGCGGGAACTTATAATATGTATGAGTATAAAATTCAAATTGACAAATTGTCAGACGTTGCAAAAATCGCAGTATTGGCAGAACCTATGGGAGGAAGCAGAGACGACATAGGAAATTATAAAAAATATACAAAAGCGGATATAGAAGATATGTCGATCGAGAGAGGCTGGACAGGTTTCGAAGCCATCACAGATCAAAATCAAAAACCAACAGGAAAAGAAGCACTGAATCAGGCACTGATCGATTATGGGCTAGATAAGAATAATGATGGAACTGTCACAAAAGAAGAAATTCAGCAATATAAAGGTGACAAGATGGAATTACAGAATTGTAATTTAAGTAATGAAGGATTGGAATTGCTCAAGTATCTGCCGGAATCTGTGACAACCATTGATCTTTCTTATAATAACATAACTGAGCTTCCATCAGATTTGTTGATGATGATGCCACAATTAGAAAATTTCTATATGGAGAATAATAAACTTACTTCTATCCCAAAAGGTTTCTTCAAGAGCAATACAAAGCTTAACTGGATCGCATTGGATGGAAATGAGATTACAACATTAGAAGATGGAACATTCAAAGGACTAGATCAGCTGACGATCTTAGGCCTCGAAAATAATAAGATTTCAAAAGTAGATAAGAATGCCTTTGAAGGTATGAAAAAAATAGAACAGCTGAGTTTATATGGAAATAATCTCACAACATTAGAGGATGGGTGTCTCAAACCATTGGCGGGATCATTAAAAATGCTGTTTTTACAGGAAAATAATATGGAAACTCTTCCAAAAGCAGTAGAGGATTGTTCTTCATTAACAGAATTGCATGCATGGGATAATGGAATGAAAGATATCAGCAAAGTTGACTTCTCGAAACTTCCGGAGTTGACGGAATTAAACCTTATGCATAATGAGATAACACAGATTCCAGAAAAGGCATTTGCGAAAAATACAAAACTTGATGGTCTGGATCTGTTTGATAATGACTTGACCTCTGTATCACCAGATATTCTTCCAAATGGAGTTAGCCTAAGAAAACTAGACCTTAAATTCAATAACATGCAGATCGTAGATAAAAAGCTGATCAATAAAAGTCAGTCATATAATAAATTTTATCCACAGAAGTCCGCAATGGAATTAAGACTAGAGAAAAGCGGTGATCAAGAGATGAAATGGTCACAGCAGTTAAGTGCGTTAGATTTGATGTTCTGGTATGAAGAAACAAACGATGCAAAGAAAAAAGAACTTCAGTCAGTTGATGAATATAAAGACTATCTGAAAGAACAAGGATATGCAGAAGGCGATTTTACAAAGACATTAAAAGATTTGTCATATCAGTGGGATATCGTAACCAAAATTCAAAAGAAAGACACAAATGGAAGATTTGTAACGATCGATCAAAGGATCAATGAGGGAAAAGCAGACGAAAAGGATGGTTCTTTCAAGTTTACAGAAGATGGAACGTATCGAGTTGTAAAGGATGTTTATGGTTACATGAGTTCTATGAGAAATTTCTTATTTGAAGCAAAATCAAATGAAGTAACAATTGAAAATAAGAAAGAAGGCAAGAAGGAAGATAAAACAACAGCAACAACACCAACTTCGCAAATAACAACAATAAAGAAGAAAGAAATACAAATAGCAAAACCATCAAGGGTTGTAAAGCTTAAAATAAAAAAATCTTCAAAGAGATCTGTGAAAATAAGCTGGAAAAAGCAGAAAAATGCATCAGGATATGAAGTTTACAGATCAACGAAGAAGAATAAATCGTTTAAGAAGATCACAACATTGAAAAAAGCTGGAAAAGTAATTTATGTTAATAAAAAACTGAAAAAAGGAAAAATATATTATTACAAAGTACGTGCTTATAAAGTAGTATCTGGCAAAAAAGTATACGGAAAATTTTCAACGATCAAAAAAATTAAGATCAAAAAATAATCTACAAAGGAGAAAATGATGAGAAAAAGAGTATTAACATATTCACTGGCAGTAGCAATGGCAGTAGCAATGGCAGTTCCACAGACAGTAATCTTACCAACAGGTATTGTACAGGTAAAAGCAGCAGATACAGAAAATGGATTAAAAACAGGAGTTGCGCTCACAAAAGCAGAATGGGGACAAAACTGGTCAGGAACAGAAAATTATATTAAATTTACTGAAATGGATAAATATGCATCTACTTCTTCAGATTATTGCAGTAAGATCAATAAAGTTGTAGTAAACGACAAGGAATATCCAGTTTATGATGAAGAAGGAAAAGATAATTATTATTCAATGACATATTCTGATGGACTTTGTATATATATGGGATCAATCAAAGATGGCGAAAATACGATCATTGTTTCAGCAAATGGTTACAAAGATAAAAAGATCATTGTGAATGTCGACAAAACAGCAAAAACAGTAACTTTCGTTTCACAGGAAGATTTGGGATCAGGAGATGCAGTAATCGATAAAAGTGCGTTAAATAATATGATCACAGCAGCAAAAGCATATACGAAAGAATCGGCATCTGATGAAAAATGGAATGCATTCCAGGAAGCGATCAAAACAGCAGAAGATGTATATAATAATGAATCTACAACTCAGGATCAGATTGATCAGGCAGTTACTGCACTAAGAGAAGCAATTGATACGTTTAAAAAAGAAGATTCAACATTAAATCCAACAGAAGATGGTGTATATACAGTTACACTTAAGGCAACAAAACAAGGAAGCGAGGAAACATCTTCCTTAGGTGGATATTTTGAAGGAAAAGCAAAACTGACAGTAAAAGATGGAGAAATGAAATTATCCATGTTAAATGTCTCCATGGCGAAATACTTACTTGACTTCACATTAGAGACAGATGGAACGTTTGCCCAAGCAACAAAAGAAGCATATGGGGATGCAAATAGTGATGGTTCTTATGATGCATATGAATATACAATGAGCATTAAAGATCTGAGCAAAATACATACAGCGGCAGCTTTAGTATCCGTTATGGGATCTGAATCTGATAAAGGTAACTATGACAAATATATGAAAGCTGATATCATATTCACATCTTTGGAAAAAGGATGGAAAGGATATGATAAAAAAGATGCGAACCAGACCTTGGTTGATGCATTGATCGAAGCAGGAGCTGATACGAACAATGATGGAGAAATTACTCAGGAAGAATTAGCAGCATTTGATGGAGACGAAGGAAGTCTAGATTTAGCAAACAAGAATTTGAGTAATATCGATCTGTTAAAAGGTTTATCAGATAAGATTACAGAATTGGATCTTTCAGGAAATAAGATCACAGAAATTCCAGAGGGATTTTTTGATAATATGACAAATCTTGAGTATGTAGATTTGAATTCAAATCATATAAAAGCTCTTCCAGAAAATACGTTTAAAAATACAAAAAAATTGAATTGGATCAATATAAGAGCAAATAATCTGACGGAGATTAAGAAAGATACACTGTCAGGATTGGATAAATTAGTATATCTTGAACTGGATAATAATAGTATCACGTCTGTAGAGGCGGGGGCACTGGATGGAGATACAAGTCTAAAGCAGCTATCCATTTCAGGAAATGAATTAAATGCATTACCAGATCATCTCTTAGATGATGCTGGAGATACGATTGATTTTATTGAATTATCCAATAACGAGTTTGTAAAACTTCCAAATTGTATCAATGCAGCAACAAAGAAATTACGAAAGATCAGTGCATTCAATAATGCATTAGAAGACATTTCGAATATTGATTTTACAAAGATGTCAAATCTTGAGGAGGTTAATTTCTACAAGAACTATATTGCTCAAGTGCCAGATGGAACATTTGCAAAGAATAAAAAACTATATTCTGTAGATTTCCATGATAATCAGATCTCCAATATTACAGAGAAGGCATTTCCTGAAACATTTGAAAACGATTATGATGGAGTACTTCACAAGCTTGATCTTACGTTAAATAATATCAAAGTTGTGGATCCGGCAGTGATGAAAAAATCAGATACAGCGATCAATAAATTTTATCCACAGAAGAACGCGATGAATCTGGAACTAAAGGAAGATAATGGTCAGAAGATCAGTTGGAGTCAGGATTTAAGTGTATTAGACCTTGCATTCTGGTTTGATAAGACAGCAAGTGACGAAGCCAGAGAAATAGAAACAGTTGAAGATTATAAAGATATGCTGGAGCAGAACGGATGGAAAGATAAAAATATCGCAGAAGTTATGGATGAGAAATATGACTGGGATATTATTACAGAAGTTCAGAAAAAGAATGCAGATGGTACATGGAAGACAGTTAAAGAAGATACAGAAACTGATCAGACAGAAGATTTAAAAGGGAACCTTAGTGTATCAGATCCGGGAACATACAGAGTAAAGAAAGTCTTAAATGCGACATTAAATGGAACAAAACAATACCGTTTTACCGTATATTCAAACGAATTAGCAGTATCTAAAAAGGATGATAAAAAACCATCAACAACAGAGCAAAAACCATCAGATATAACAACGACACAAAAACTATCAACGACAGCAGTGAAAGATATTCTTAAGAAGGTGTCAAAGATCAAGCTGCAAAATCTGAAAAAACGTAAGGTGCGTATTACATGGAAGAAAGTAAAGAATGCAGATGGATATCAAGTTTACCGAGCAACAAAGAAGAACGGAAAATATAAGCTTGTTAAGGTAGTAAAAGGTAATAAAAAAGTAAGTTATACAAATACGAAGTTAAAGAAAAATAAAAAATATTATTACAAAGTTCGTGCTTATCGTACAGTCAAAGGTAAGAAAGTATATGGTGCATTCTCTTCAAAGAAAAGCATATCTATCAAAAAATAAATGAGAAGAATTATCAATAAAACACAAGGTGTTGCAGGCGTGCAACATCTTGTGTTTTATTGATAAATGGCAGAAACACGTGTTTTTTAAAGAAATTTTAAATTTAAAATATCAGATATGAACGATTTTGAAAAACTTGTTTTCGTTGACGGAGAATATTGATGCATGATAAAAAGAAGTGAGTTAATTAAAACTAACCGATGATGTCTATAAATTAAGAGAAGGAGAGATTATGAGAAAAACTAAATATCATGTAAAGAAAAAAATCATGCCATTATTGTTAGCTGTTGCAATGGCTGGAACAGCGACACCCATATATGTAGCACATCCAGCAATTGTAAAGGCAGCAGTGTCTAATGCATTTGGAACAAACAAAATAAGTTTGTCAGCTGGTTCTTATACAGTTCCAGTGTCGTTAAAAAAAGCAGATAATGTTGAACAGAGTTCAATGGCAGCCGGGGCTGTAGGTGAAAATGCAACATTAGAAGTAGCAGAAGATGGAACAGCAAGTTTAGAAGTTGAATTAAAAGCATTAAATATTTATGGAATGACAGGCGCAGCAAAGGATTTAAAAGTTTATCAGGGAAACGATATAAAATCAGAAACAAAAGATGTGACTGTTGAGGAAACAGATGAAGCTGGTAATCCAACAAAGATCAAATTTACAATTCCAGAGAGTGCAAAGACAACAGATGGTATCTATCTTCATATGACGATCAGCCCAATGGGAATGGGAACAGATGCATTTTTAAAGGTTGATTATGCAAGTCTTAAAGGAAATGAAAACGTATCAGGTGGAACAAAAGAAAATACGATTCATATCGCACAGTTCGGCGGATACGATATTAAAACAACTGTTACATACAAAGATGGAAAAGTGACAGATCTTCAGATTAAAGGAGAAAATTTCGAAGGAAAATATGCTGAAGAAAATGAAAATATCTACCTTCCAAAAGCGATCAATAAAATCAAAGACCAGATACAAGGTCTAGATATCACAGATCAGAATTCCTTTGACAAAGTCGATACAGTGTCAGGAGCAACAACAAGTGCTTCCGCGATTAAAAATGCAGTTATGGAATCTCTAGGATTAACATCAAAAGAAGAAGTTCTTGCACCAGCACCAGAAACAGTGGAAGAAGGTACTTATGAGATTCAGATGAAAAACATGACAAGTACAGTAGAACATAGCTTGTCTGCAGCAAATTCTGAGAATAAAGTAACAGCAACATTAAAGGTTGATAAAAATGGAAAGATGACATTATCATATCCAGTGGTTACAAAAGAAGCAATGGATGTATTAGCTTTTAATGGGTATTATAATGGATCAGATCTGACAAAAGAAGGATCCGAAGAGACAAAAGATGGTGAGAGTGTAACAACTGTAAATATGCCATTAACAGGTGATAAACCAGAATTAACTTACAAAGCAAACTTTAAAATGTATGTACCAGCAATGAGTAATTTAAGTGGTGAACATGGCGGAATTACATTTGATCATGGAAAATTTGATACAGATGCTGTGATCACATTATATTGGGATACATTAAAAGAAAAGAAAGACAAAGAAGTGCTTTCTGATGGAATCTACAAAGTAGATGCAAAGATGTTAAAAACAAATGGAAAAGATCTATCAATGGCAAATGATGCGATCGCACATAAAGTAAAGTTAACAGTAAAAGATGGAAAATATTATGTCACATTAAACTTAAAGGCAATGAATATTCCATTCGGTGGACAGACATTCCATGGATACTTAAATAAGATTCAGTACATTGAAAATGGAACAGAAAAAGACGTTACAGTTGACCAGGTTCAGAAAAACACGAATGGTGACATTGTATCCGATGAATTTGGAAGCAATTATCCTGATCTTGTAACATTTCCATTGACAGATGAAGCTGTAGAAACAGGAATCGCACCAATGCAGGTATTTATACCAATTATGGACAGCATTGCATCAGGAATGGGAACTCAGAAAATGAATCTTTCCTTAGATTTTGTATCAGTCGTTAAAACAACAGCAGAGGATAAAGATTTTAGCAGTGAAGATGTAACAGAAGAAGCACCAAAGAAAGAGGAGCAAAAACCATCAACAACAGTTCAGAAGCCAGCTGCAACAGTCCAGAAGCCAACTGCAACACAGACGACAACGACTGTGAAGTTAGCAGCAGTCACAGGTCTGAAAGTTAAGAATTCTTCCAAGAAAACGGCAACAGTAACATGGAAGAAAGTCAAAGGTGCAACAGGATATGTTGTATATCGTGCGACAAAGAAGAATGGTAAATACAAAACAGTTAAAAAGATCACAAAAGCTTCAACAACAAAATTTAAAAATAAGAAACTGAAAAAGAAAAAGAAATATTATTATAAAGTCCGTGCAATTAAAAAAGCAGGAAAGAAAGTAACATATAGTAAATATTCAAAAGCAGTTTCTGTAAAAATTAAAAAGTAACAGGAAACATATGATAAAGCCGCTGTAAATCTACAGGGGCTTTATAGTCCCCATAAAAGAGTAGAAAAAATCATGAAGAAAGCACAATATTTTTGCTTTGTCAGCTGTGTCATTTCCGTTATATTATGCTGTCTGGCCGGTTTTGCATTTGTAGATCATAAGGCAGCAGCGGATGAAAAAAATATATTAGAAGATGGAACTTATACCATGCAAAGTTTCTTAAGAAGTGCCTCATCAGATCAGGCTTCTATGGGAAATGCGGGGATTGTTCAGCCAATACAATTGATCGTAAAGAATGGAACTTATACAGTAAGAGCAGAATGCAAGGCACTGAGTACAAAATTAGGAAAGATTAATTTTACAGGATATCTTGCCCAGATGTCTTATTTTCCAAATTGGAAGACAACATCTGGAAAGATTGAGGCACCAGAAAATGAAACACCGATCCCAATAAATATAGAATCATATTTTGAAAATACATATGACAGCTATAATGATCCTAAGACAGGGACAGATTCTAAGGTAAAAGGGAAACTATATCCACATTACATGAATTTTCCAGTGAATTATCAACAAGAAGAGATGTGGGTTCAAGTTTATGTGCCTGTTATGGAAGCAATCAGCAAAGGGAGCGGTCTTCAATATGCAAGATTTCAATTTGACTGGAATACATTAAAGAAGGTAAGTGACGAGACGAAAATTGAGTCATCTGTTACAACGCAGCAAGACAAACAAACAACAACTACAGCAAAGGAAAACCAAGTTAAGAAAACTACAACAAGGAAATCAAAGCTAAATATAAAGAAATTAGAAGATGGGGTTTACAGTATTTCTGGCAAGATGTTAAAGACAGATAAGAAGACAGAGTCCATGGCAAATGAAGCAATCAATCACAAGATAAAACTCACAGTCAAAAATGGAAAATATGATATAACACTTGATTTTAAAGGATTGAATATTAGTTCAAGTTACGGCTATTTAAGCAAGATCAAATACTTTACGAATACTTATAAGATCGATCAATATAAGGTACCAACAGGTTCGTTAAAAAATGTAACCGTAGATTCTTATCAAAAAGACACAAAAGGAAAGAAAGTCAGAGATTCTTATGGAAGTGATTACCCAGACCAGGTAACATTTCCATTGATATCAAAAGCAAAAAATGACGGATATGTGCCATTACAAGTGTTTGTTCCGATCATGGATGCGATCAGTCCGGGAAGTGGTACACAGGCTTTATATCTGAAATTAGACTTTAATTCTATAAAGGCAGTAAAAAATTCAAAGGAATTTGTATCAAATGATAAAAATACAGAAAAAAGCAGTACTACAATGACAACAAATACTTCTTCAGCAGGAAGCCATGAGAAAGTTACGATTCAAAGTTCAAAATTACCAGAGACAACAGAATCCAATGTACAGGGACAATCAGCTGTGGAAGAAAAAAGTTTTAATACTGAACAGGTTTCAACATCAACAAACAGTGGGAGCCAGACATTACAGGAAGATGAGGAAGAAACACCGATCATAGTACCATTGATCATGAGTGTATTACTTTCTATTCTAGGTATAGTTTATAAAGTGAAGAGCAGAGGATTATAAAAATGAAAAAATATATCGTTCAATTAAAAAAATGGATATTGATTTTAGTGGTCATCCTGTCTCTTGGAAGTCTTTCAAAAGATGTAAAAGCATCATCAGGAAATGTCTACAGTTGTCAGATCGCAAGAACCTATCAGCATCCAGTTACTGGAAAAGTAGAAGATTCTGGAGGAAATTCATCGAAAGCAACTGGGCAGGGAATGGTCGAAGGAGCAATATCATCCAAAGGATTATTAGAAGTAACAGACTCTGGAGATTATTATCTGACATTTCGTATAAGCCTCGTAGATTATACATCCGATTTGACTTTTTCCGTGCAGAAACGAGGAGCATCAGGATTTCAAGTACAATCTGTGACACAGACAGCGACAGGAAAAGATAATAATGGAACAACAAAAGATTTAAGGATCAAACTTCCATCCCAAGACAGTATCATCCGTTGTTCCATGTATGTAAAACCAATGGGAAGAAACGTCATCTTCTATTTCTACCCAGACAATTATACTACGGGAAATTCAGTGGGTATGAAAGCATTAATGGTCACAACAAGTAATACAAATAATACAAGCAATACAAGTAATGCAAACAATACAAACAGTACAGCCAGCCAGCAGACAACGACTGCTTCCCAAGAATCCACAGCAAAAAGCAATGATGATTCCTTAAATAGTGCTCAGGGATTGAGTTTATCTACAGCACCGAAGACGACAACAAAGAAGAAAACATCTTCTGAGAAGTCTGTGGGAACATGGATTTTGATCTTAACGGTTTCTATGACACTCTCAGGACTTATCCTACTCGGTGTGGCAGCGGTGATCGTCTATTATTTCCGCAAGAACTGGGACAAATGGGGTGATGATCAGGATGAATATGATGAGATTTACAACGATGAAAACTAAATTAAGAAAATACCAAAGTATCTGTTTGATCCTAATGATCATGATTTTTTCCTGCTTGTTCACAGGGTGTGTCAACCAGCATCCAAAAGACAGCAAAAAGAGCAGTCAGAGCGAGAGTGTGGAAACGATGCTTGAAATTACAGACCAAAAAGAGAAGCAGGCAGTATTAAATGCCAAGGCAAAGGTCAAAGCGATGTCAGGCGAGCCACGAATCGTGGTGACTTCTCCAGCAGTAGCAGACATATGTGATAAGCTTGATCTGGATCTTGTCGGGGTTCCAAAGAGTAGTACATCTAAAATCCCATCAAGATATAAGAAGGTCAAGAAAGTCGGTCTTGCGATGAGCCCGGATATGGAGATCGTATCTTCCTTAAATCCAGACTGGATCTTAGCTCCTTCTTCTCTGGAAACTGACTTAAAACCCAAGTTTGAAGAACTGAAGAATACGGAGTATGCGTTCTTAAATTTAAGAAGTGTGCAGGGAATGTATCGTTCCATTCAGGAATTAGGGGAAATCTTTGGAAAGCAGCAGGAAGCTGAGAAGATGACCAAAGAATTTACAACATTTTATAAAAGATATACAAAACGAAATAAGAATAAGAAACATCCAAAAGTTCTTGTGCTGATGGGGCTTCCGGGAAGTTATATTATTGCGACAGAGAATTCTTACGTTGGAAGTCTGGTTAAACTTGCTGGCGGGGAGAATGTTTACCAGAACACGGATCAGGAGTTTTTAACCGTCAATACCGAGGATATGAAGAAGAAAGAACCAGATATCATCGTCCGTGCGGCACATGCGCTTCCAGATCAGGTGACAAAGATGTTTAACGAAGATTTTGAAACGAATGATATCTGGAAACATTTTGATGCAGTGAAGAATAAACGGGTTTATGACCTGACATATGAATACTTTGGAATGAGTGCAAACTTTAAATATAAGAAAGCATTAAGTGAATTAGAAAAAGATTTTTATCAAGATAGCAAAGATACACAGGAGGTGACGAAATAAATGTTTATCAAAAAAGTAAAAAAAGCAGAGCTTGAAGCAGTCAGTTCAAAGAATATGGATCAGGAGAGACAGGAAAATAAAATAATGCGTGCGTGGATCTCATTTGGAGTTGTCATCATACTGTTGATTCTTTTGTTTTTTGCTTCAATTAATATAGGAAGTTTAAAAATCGGATTCGGAGAATTACTTTCAGGACTGTTTGTAAAATACAATAAAGACGTGGCAACGATCTATGATCTTCGTTTTCCACGAATCATCATTTCAATGTTAGCAGGAGCAGCCATTGCGGTGTCTGGTGTGTTATTTCAGGCGGTTCTGAAAAACCCACTGGCTGATCCAGGAATCATTGGTATTTCAAGCGGTGCGAGTTTTACAGCTGTGATCATCACAGCATTTGCCCCAACTCTTTACTTCTTTACACCGATCGCGGCGTTTGCAGGTGGCGTGATCGCATTTTTCATGGTGTATTGTCTGTCATGGAAGGGCGGCTTAAGTCCGATGAGAATTATCTTAACTGGTGTGGCAGCGATTGTTGAGGCGAATATCACACAGAAGACATGGGATGATGTTATGACATTGCTTCCATATGTCATTGCTGGTTTATTTCTTGCAATGCTATTTACGCAAGAATGTAATCTTTTATCTCTGGAAGATAAAACAGCCAGAAGTTTAGGAGTGAATGTCAATGTCACAAGAATCGTGATCTCACTTGTTGCAGTCCTGCTTGCAAGTATTTCTACAGCCGTTGCAGGTGCGATCAGTTTCCTTGGATTGATCGTTCCACACATCGGAAGGATTTTAGTTGGAAGTGACCATAAGATGTTACTCCCATTTTCTGCAATCTCTGGAGCATTTACGTTCTTGTTAGCGGATACGATCGGGCGTACGATCGCAGCACCAAATGAAGTCAGTGCTGCTGTGATCATGAGTGTTGTCGGTGGTCCATTCTTTATCTTACTGTTAAGGAGGGCTGGAAAATATGGAAAATAAAGAAGAACTCATTGCGAGATTAAAAGAAGAGAAGCCAGCGATGGAAGTCAGGGATTTATCATTTGCTTATGGTGAAAATCAGATTCTAAAAGACATTTCTCTGATGATCAAAGGAGGCAAGATCACAACGATCATGGGAGCGAATGGATGTGGAAAATCAACGTTATTTTCCTTAATGACGAAGAATTTAAATCCAAACCGTGGAAAAGTTTTTCTTCATGGAAAGAATATCAAGAATTTAAAGTTAAATGAATTTGCAAGAAAGGTATCTATCGTTCATCAGTACAATCAGGCGGCCAATGATATTACCGTGGAACGTCTGATCTCTTATGGCCGTACCCCTTATATGAAATTAATGGGCGGCAAAAGTGAGGAAGATGAGAAGCTCATTGACCATGCAATCGAAGTGACCGGTCTTGAAGAATTCAGAAACCGTGAATTAAGTCAGCTTTCCGGTGGTCAGAGACAGCGTGTCTTTATCGCCATGGCGTTGGCACAGAATACAAAGATCTTATTCTTGGATGAACCAACAACGTATCTGGATATCCGTTATCAACTGGATATTTTACGTCTGGTTCGAAAGTTAAACAAAGAATATGGAATTACGATTGTCATGGTCCTTCATGAGATCAATCAGGCAGTACATTTTTCTGATGAAGTTATTGGGTTAAAAGATGGGAAAGTACTGGTACAGGGAGATCCAAATGAAGTGATCACGACAGAGAGTATCAGTGAACTTTACGATGTTCGATTAAATGTAGCAGAGATTAATGGACAGAAATTTGTCCTGACAGTATAAGAAAAAGGAGATGAATATGAGAAAAAATCCGATCCGATATGTGTGGATGGCACTTGGAATCTTATGTCTGGTACTTGGAACAATTGGTGTAGTCCTTCCAATCCTGCCGACGGTTCCATTTTACATGGCAACAGTGTTTTGCTTTGCAAAGGGTTCAAAGAGACTTCATGACTGGTTTTTAGGGACAAGTCTTTACAAGAAACATTTAGAGAGCTTTGCAAAAGAGAAAGCAATGACGAAGAAAACAAAGAGGTCCATCATTACGATGGTAACGATCTTAATGGCAATCGGTTTTATCATGATGAAAAATGTACCAATCGGTCGTGTGGTTCTTGTGATCGTGTGGTTTTTTCATTTTTTGTATTTTGGACTGAAAATAGAAACTGTCAAAGAAGAGAAAGCAAAGGAAATAATATATGATTAAAACAAGACTGGTGAAATTACTTTCCCATACAAAAAAATATATTGTACAGATGGTTCTGTGGCAGTGGATTGCATTACTTGGACAGATCGCAGCGATTGTTTCCATTGGAAGAATGATAGACCGGATTTTGACGCATCAGATGAGTTCTAAAGTGTTCCTTATGACATTTATGATCTTAGCGATCGCAGTAGCGATCCGTTTCTTATGCGATCAGATGGCAACGAGAGCATCATTTGCGGCAAGTGTTGATGTGAAAAGAATTTTACGAGAAAAGATTTATGACAAATTATTACGTTTAGGTGCATCTTACCGTGAACATGTTTCGACATCAGAAGTCGTACAGATGAGTACCGAAGGTGTGGAACAGTTGGAGATTTATTTTGGAAAATATCTTCCGCAGTTGTTTTACAGCATTTTAGCGCCTGTGACATTATTTATCATTTTGTCTTTTATCAGTTTAAAGGCAAGTGCGGTATTGCTGATCTGCGTTCCATTGATTCCGATTTCAATCGTTGCGGTGCAGAAACTCGCAAAGAAACTATTAAAAAAATACTGGGGACTATACACAACACTGGGAGACAGTTTCCTTGAGAATCTTCAGGGAATGACAACATTAAAGATCTATCAAGCGGATGAAATGAAAGCGGTCGAGATGGATGAGCAAGCGCAGAATTTTCGTAAGATCACAATGAAAGTTTTGACAATGCAGTTAAATTCAACCAGTGTCATGGACATCATAGCCTACGGTGGTGCCGCTGTCGGAATGATCACAGCGATTCATCAGTATATTGCTGGAAATATCACGCTTGGTGGAACTTTGATCATCTTGCTGTTAGCTTCAGAATTTTTTATTCCATTAAGATTATTAGGATCATTTTTTCACATTGCGATGAATGGTATGGCAGCCAGTGATAAGATCTTTGGATTGCTTGATCTTAAAGAAGTAGAGAGTGGAGGATCTTATTTTCCACAGGGAGAGCTGGATATTTCATTGGATGATGTGCATTTTGCTTATGAGAAAGACCGTGAGATCTTAAAGGGAATCACAATGAACTTCCCTGCAAACAGCTTTATTTCCTTTGTTGGTGAATCTGGCTGTGGAAAGAGTACACTGGCTGGCATTTTAACAGCGAGAAATCGTGGATATTCTGGAAGTATCAAGGTTGGTGGTGTGGATATCTCACAGATTCGGGAAGAAGAATTGATGGCACATATGACAAAGATCACACATAATAGTTATTTATTTGCAGGAACAGTCGAAGAAAATCTCCGTATGGCAAAACCAGATGCCACAAGAGAAGAGTTAGAACATGTACTTGAGAAAGTGAATCTTCTTGCATTCTTAAAAGAACAGGATGGACTTCAAACCGTTCTGTTAGAGAAAGGGGAAAACTTCTCTGGTGGACAAAGACAGCGTCTTGCGCTTGCAAGAGCGCTGCTGTTTGATACACCAATCTACATATTTGACGAAGCGACATCCAACATTGATATGGAAAGTGAAGAAATGATCATGAATGTTATTCGGGAATTATCAAAGACAAAGATGATCTTGTTTATTTCCCACAGATTATCCAATGTTGTAGATTCTGACTGCATTTATATGATGAAAGACGGAATTGTTGCAGAAGAGGGAACACACGAACAATTAATGTGCAAAAAAGGTAGATATCAGCATTTGTTTGATAAACAGAAGGAATTGGAATCTTATTCTGCAAATATGTTATGGAATGAGTCCTTAAAGAAGAGGGTGGTGTAAGATGGAAAATACAACAAAACAAAGAAGAAGTTCCATAAAAATCATGGGGAAAATGATCGGCCTTGTAAAACCACTGGCACATATCATGATAGCAGCAGTGCTTCTTGGAAGCCTAGGGTATCTGTGTGCCATTTCCCTGACGATCACAGCCGGACATAGTGTACTTCTTGCTATGAAAGGGCAGCCTGTGACAAAATATCTGATCATTTTGGTGGTTCTTGCAGTGATGCGTGGAATCCTTCATTATGCAGAACAGTATTGTAACCATTTTATTGCATTTAAACTGTTAGCGATCATCAGACATCAGGTATTTGCGGTACTTCGGAAGCTTTGCCCAGCTAAATTAGACGGAAGGGAAAAGGGGAATCTGATTTCGATCATTACAACCGATATTGAATTATTAGAAGTATTCTATGCACACACGATCTCTCCGATCATGATCGCAATTTTAACATCATTGATCATGGTCGTATTTATCGGAAGATTTCATGTCTATGCAGGAATTTTTGCAGTCTGTTCTTATCTTCTGGTAGGCTGTGTGATCCCATTAAGAAATGGAAGCAAAGGCGGACAAAAAGGAATGGAATTTCGAAGCGGATTCGGAAAACTGAACAGTTTTGTCTTAGAATCTCTCCGCGGAATAGATGAAACGATCCAGTATGGACAAGGTAAAAAAAGAAAAACACAAATAAGTGAAAAATCCATTGAATTAGGAAAAATGCAAAAAGACCTGAATCGCATGGAAGCTATGCAAAGAGCTGTCACAGACCTTGTGATCCTTTGTTGTTCGTTTGGAATGTTCTTTTTAATGTATCATTTATATCAGGCAGGAAATGTCACATTTGATGCTATGTTACTTGCAACGATCGCTATGATGGGATCTTTCGGTCCAGTAACTGCGTTGTCAAGCCTGTCAAATAATCTAAACCAGACATTAGCAAGTGGAGAAAGAGTATTATCGCTATTAGAAGAAGAACCAATGGTAGAAGAACTAGAAGGAGAAGTTGCTTTAAGTTTTGAAGGCGCATCCGTAGAAGATGTAACTTTCGCTTACAATGAAGAAATCATCTTAAAAGACTGCAACATCAACATGAAACAAGGAAAAGTCATCGGAATCTGTGGAAAAAGCGGCTGCGGAAAGTCTACATTGTTGAAACTTCTCATGAGATTCTGGAATGTAAACAAAGGAAACATAAAGATCTCAGAAGAAAACGTGAAAGAAATCCCAACCAAGACACTGAGAAATATACAATCCTACGTAACTCAGGAAACCGAACTCTTCCACGATTCCATCGCCAACAACATAGCGATCGGAAAACCAGGCACAGCAAGAGAAGAAATCATAAAAGCCGCCAAAAAAGCCTCCATCCATGACATGATCATGTCCTTGCCAAACGGTTATGACACAGAAGTCGGAGAACTCGGAGACACACTATCCGGCGGAGAAAAACAAAGAATCGGAATCGCCAGAGCCTTCTTACACGACAGCCCGATGTTATTACTAGACGAACCAACAAGTAACTTGGATTCATTGAATGAAGGAATCATCCTGAAATCATTGAAAGAAGAAAGTCGAGGAAGAACCGTGGTATTAGTATCTCATAGAGAATCCACGATGGGAATTGCAGACGAAGTGTATCATATGGATGCAGGAAGAGTTTCGTAAAGAAGTGAAAAGTGAAGAATGAAGTATCTTGTCTGTAAGTAGTGTATACTGAAAGATTTGAGTGTATAAATAGAGAAAGAACAAAGAAATTCGTTTTTCTAACCCTAATACATTGTTCTTTCTCTATTTATACATCAACAACCTTCAGTATATAATTTAATCAATTCCACAACAATATCAACACACATATCCATTCCTTCAACGCTAATATGTTCATAAGGTCCATGATAAGCATGTCCACCAGTTCCAAGATTCGGACAAGGAAGTCCTCGAAAACTTAACTGACATCCATCTGTACCTCCACGAATCGGCAGAACCAATGGAGCCACACCAGCATTTTCACAAGCCTTCTTTGCATTTTTGATCAAATGAGGACAATCCTTAATAATCTCGGCCATATTTTCATACTGATCCGTAATGGTTAAAGTAACGCAACCATTACCCCATTTTTCGTTCATATTTTTCGCGATCAAACGTAATGTCTGTTTCTTCGCCTCAAACAACCCCTGATCATGATCTCTCACAATGTAATGTAATGTTGCATGACTAACATCACCATTCATGTCGATCAAATGATAGAATCCCTCATAATCTTCCGTGTTTCTAGGAGTCTCCATAGAAGGTAGACAAGAGTTGATCTCCATAGCTACAAGTGAGGCATTGATCATCGTATCCTTCGAAGAACCAGGATGTACATTAAAACCAGTGATTTCAAACTCAGCTTTACAGGCATTAAAATTTTCAAACTGGATCTCACCCTCGGTATCGCCATCCAAAGTATAAGCAAAATCAGCATCAAACCGCTTGATATCAAAATACTCAGCACCACTTCCAATTTCTTCATCTGGAGTAAATGCAATGCTGATCGGACCATGAGGAATCTCTTTACTGATCAGACGTTCTACCATCGTAAGAATCTCAGCAATCCCAGCCTTATCATCTGCACCAAGGATCGTTGTACCATCCGATGTGATCAAAGTACGACCATTGAGAGAAGAAAGATGAGGGAAAACTTTCGGATCAAGAACCAGACTACTATCTCCAAGAGGAAGAGCTTCTCCATTATAATTCTTCGTGAGGATCGGACGGATCGGGTGATCACAGAAATCAGAAACAGTATCCATATGAGCAATAAATCCAATCGCAGGACAGTTTTCATAGCCCTTTGTGGCAGGTAATTTGCCATATAGGTAACATTTGTCATCTAAGTAGACATCACTGAGACCAAGTTCCTTCATTTCATTTTCTAAGACTCGGGCAAGATCAAACTGACAATCAGAAGAAGGGACAGTTTGGCTGTTTTCATTGCTTGGAGTTAAAATTTTGACGTAATTTAATAAACGTTCGTAAGCTTTCATGATTATTTATTCACCTCGTGATAATTTCTTTTGCGTTTTATAAAGTATATGATGTAAGTGTCAAAAGTAACTTTTGACACTTACATCAGTATATAGATAATATAACACATCTCTTCTTCAGTTTTGCAAGATTAAACAGAGAAATTAATCTTCAATTCTTGAACAATCCTTGACATTCACACCCAACAACTCTAAAATTACTTAGGAACCTAAGTAAAATAAAAAAGGAAACAACATGGAAATAGGAAAGATCATCAACAGAATATCAAATCGCCTCCAACGATTTTCACCTGACACACAAAATAAGTTAGGTATTGGGCAGGCACAAGCCAACATCTTAAGATTTTTATTGTTAGAAACAGCAAAACGCTCAATCTATCAAGTCGATATCGAAAAAGAATTTGGTCTAAGACCACCAACTGTTACAGAAACATTGAAATCATTGGAGAAAAAAGATTTGATTCGAAGAATTCCAGATGAAAATGACGGAAGAAAGAAAAAGATTATTATCACAGAAAAAACACTATCGATGGACGATGGAGTTAAGTGTCAGGTAGAAAAATCAGAAAAGGTTTTGCTGCAAGGAATCACAAAAGAAGAGCAAGAGCAATTTATGAAGATTGCAGGAAAGATGTTACATAATCTGGAATCAAACATCAATACAAACTAGTCGAGAGGAATACACAAATCATGAACGAAACTAATCTAATGAGCAAAATGAAGATTTCCAAAGCTGTAGCAACCATGGCAATCCCAAGTGTCATAAGCAGCTTAGTCACGGTCGTCTACAACATGGCAGACACCTTCTTCGTAGGGCAGACAGGCGATCCATTACAAGTAGCAGCAGTTAGTTTAACCAACCCGATCTTCATTCTTTTTATGGCATTTGCCAATATGTTTGGAATGGGAGGAAGTGCGACAGCATCCATTGCTATGGGTGAAAAAAATGAAAAACGTATGAAAAATGTATCAGCATTTATCACATATGCATCTTTGATCACAGGAATATTTTTTGCAGTGATCTTATTATTAGGAGCAAAGCCAATACTACAGATTTTTGGAGCTGATAAACAGACATATGATCTTGCATATGGATATTTATTTCATATTTCTTATGGAGCACCATTTGTCATCTGGTCCGCAGCAGCAAGTTTTGTTGTAAGAGCAGAAGGGGCAAGCAAAGAAGCTATGATCGGAAGTATGATCGGAACGATCGTAAATATCATTTTAGATCCGATCATGATCAACGGACTTCATATGGGAGCAGCAGGAGCTGCGATCGCAACAACGATCGGAAATATTCTGGCAAGTTTATACTATGCTTGGTATTTTATAAAGAAAAGCAAGTGCTTTTCCATCCATCCCGGATATTTCAAATACAAAGACAAAATCCTTACAACTGTTTGTAGCAGCGGATTTCCAACGGCAATATTTTCTGTATTGATGAGTTTATCAACCATTGTATTAAATCAGATTCTCGTAGTCTATGGGAATGCACCAGTTGCAGCGATCGGAATTGTATTCAAAGCAAATATGTTTATTACATTTTTACAAATGGGACTGGCCAATGGAGTTCAGCCGCTGCTTGGTTATAATTATGGGGCTGGGAACATCAAACGATTCCGTGCTGTTGAAAGTTATACAAAAAATGTTGTCTAATTGTAGGAATTCTGTCAACGGTACTATATTTTGTATTCAGAACCCAGATCATAAAGTTGTTTATCAGTGATCCAGAAGTTGTAAACTATGGAGTAACCATGTTGATCGCTTATATGATATCAGGACCTGTTATAGGAGTATTGTTTGTGAATATGAACTGTATGCAGTCTGTTGGACGAGCACTGTCGGCAACGATACTTTCTGTATTAAGACAAGGAGTTCTGCTGATCCCATTATTGTATCTTTTAAATGCGGTTGCAAGGATTCATGGAGTCATATATGGGCAGGCATTGACAGACTATATTGCAGTGATATTGTCCACGATCATATGGAAGCAATATCAAAATAGTATAACGAAAGAAAAAGACTCCGTAAAATAGTTCGAAATACGAAATTTGTGGAAATTGATGAAAAATTAACAAATAAATAAAAAACAGTATTTATACAAATGGCTTAAAATGGTTGGATTGAAAATAGTATGTTTGTAAAAATGCTGCTTTTTTTGTGCAATTTCTACAAAAAAAGAAAAGAAAATAGAAAAGAATAAATCGTTTTGCAAAAAAAATCCCTTGACTTTTTGTCGGATTGGTCCTACCATATAAGTACAGTAACTGGTAGGACCAATCTTACTATGTCGCGTATACGCTGAAAAATAGGATATCGGAACCCGCTCATATTTGAAAAGAAAGGAGAGAACTTAAGATGTTCATTCACTTTTTATTAGCGATGCTTCCTATCATCTGGCTGATCATTGCATTAAGCGGATTAAAGATGGCAGGACATGTAGCCTGTCCGATCGCTTTGATCATTACAGTCATTGAAGCACTTTTTTTATGGAAGCAGAAAATTATTGATGTCCTCACAGGAGGGTTAGAAGGATTTGCAATGGCAATCTGGCCAATCTGTCTGGTTATCGTGGCAGCAGTGTTTACTTACAACTTGGTCGTACATACGAAAAACATGGAACTTATTAAAAAAATGCTTACTTCTGTATCAAGAGATAAACGAGTTCTTGTGCTGATCATCGCATGGGGATTTGGAGGATTTATGGAAGGTATGGCAGGATTCGGAACAGCTGTAGCGATTCCAGCAGGAATCCTTTGCGGATTAGGATTTGAACCAATCTTTGCAGCAACTGTTTGCCTGGTAGCCAATACGACACCAGTAGCATTTGGATCCATCGGAATTCCAACGGTTACAGCAGCAAATGTAACAGGATTTAGTCCACATATGACAGCATCTTATGTTGTATTACAACTTGCGATCATGGTAATTCTCGTTCCTTTCCTTACTGTTTTCATAACAGGAAAACATGAAGGAGCTAAAGGAATCGGTGATTATAAAGAAATTTTATTTATTACATTGATGTCAGGTCTTTCATTCTTAGTACCACAATATCTGACAGCGAAATTTGTAGGAGCTGAACTTCCAGCAGTTATCGGATCTGTATGCAGTATGGCAGTAACGATCATCCTTGCAAAAGTAATGCTGAAAGGTAAGGCAAGTAAATTTGATGTAGAAATCGAAGATAATGATGATACTACGATGACAGTAAAAGATGCATTTGTTGCATGGAGCCCATTCATTCTTGTATTACTGTTCTTACTTCTGACTTCAACATTAGTACCAGCGATTCATGATCCATTATCAGCGATCAAATCAAATGTACCAATTTATAGTGGAGAGGGAGCAAGCCCATATACATTTACATGGGTATCAACACCAGGAGTGCTGATCTTGATCGCAGCATTTATTGGAGGACTGATTCAGGGATGTCCAGTTGGTGAGATCTTTGTTGTTTTAGGCAAGACAGTGATTCAGATGTTTAAGACGATCATTACGATCATGGCAGTGCTTGCGACAGCTAAGATCATGGGATACAGCGGAATGACACAGTCTATCGCAGATTTTATCGTACGTGTAACAGGAAGCTTTTATCCATTAGTTGCACCACTGATTGGATCTATCGGAACATTCGTAACAGGAAGTTCTACATCAAGCAGCGTACTATTCTCCAAGTTACAGGCAAGTACAGGAGCAGAATTAAATATCAACCAGATCTGGTTGGTAGCTGCAAATACAGTTGGTAGTACCGCAGGAAAGATTATTTCTCCACAGAGTATCGCAGTAGCGACAGCGGCAACAGCAACGGTAGGAAAAGAAAGTGAAATCTTAACAAAGGTTATCAAATATTTCGTATTATTCGTTATCATCTATGGATTAGTTTGCTACTTTGGAGTCAAATTGATCTGAAAATGATAAAGATAAAAGATATTAAAAAGCTATAAACTTTTAAGGAGGAAGATAAATGAGTGAGTATCAGTATAACAAAGTGACACCAGAGATGATCGAGAAATTCAAAGAGATCGCTCCAAAACGTGTCTTAGTGGGTGATGAAATCAATGAGGATTTCACCCATGATGAGATGGCAATCTACGGAAAAGCTAGACCAGAAGTTTTAGTAGAAGCAACATCAACAGAAGAAGTTGCAGCTGTCGTTAAACTTTGTAATGAAAACAAGGTTCCTGTAACACCAAGTGGTGCAAGAACAGGATTAGTAGGAGGAGCCGTAAGTATCGGTGGCGGTGTTATGATTTCTCTTACAAAGATGAACAAGATCCTTGGATATGACAAAGAAAACTTTGTAGTGAAGATTCAATCAGGAGTTCTTTTAAATGATCTTGCACAGGATGCAGAAAAACAAGGATTATTATATCCACCAGATCCAGGTGAGAAATTCGCAACAGTCGGTGGAAACGTAGCAACCAACGCTGGTGGTATGAGAGCTGTTAAGTACGGATGTACAAGAGATTATGTACGTGCCATGACAGTTGTATTACCAACAGGTGAGATTGTAAAACTTGGAGCTACTGTATCAAAGACAAGTTCAGGATACAGCTTATTAAACTTAATGATTGGTTCTGAAGGTACTTTGGGTATTATCACAGAACTTACATTAAAAGTAATTCCAGCACCAAAATCAGTGATCAGTCTGATCATTCCTTATGAAAACTTAGAGGATTGTATTGCAACAGTACCACAGTTCTTTATGCATCATCTGGCACCACAGGCTCTGGAATTTATGGAAAAAGAAGTTGTTATGGATACTGAGAAGTTCTTAGGAAAACAGGTATATCCAAAAGAATTAGAAGGAACAGAGATTGGAGCATATTTATTAGCAACATTTGATGGAAATTCTGAAGAACAACTGGAAGATATCATTGAACAGGCATCTGAAGTAGTATTAGAAGCAGGAGCAATTGATGTATTAGTTGCTGATACACCAGCCTTAAAGAAAGATGCATGGGCTGTCCGCGGAGCATTACTTGAGGCAATTGAAGCAGATACTGTACTGTTAGATGAATGTGATGTTGTAGTTCCAACAAATAAGATCGCAGAATTCCTGACATATACAAAATCATTAGAAGCAGAAGCTGATTTCAGAGTGAAGAGCTTTGGACATGCTGGAGACGGTAACTTACATATCTATACATGCAGTAATGACATGGAAGAAGGAGAGTTTAAGAAACAGGTTGCAGTCTTTATGGATAAAGTATATGCAAAAGCAACAGAATTCGGTGGAATGATCTCTGGAGAACATGGAATCGGACATGGAAAGATGGACTACCTAGCAGAGTCTCTCGGACCAGTTCAGATGAGAATCATGGAAGGTGTCAAAGAAGTCTTTGATCCAAATATGATCTTAAATCCAGGTAAGATCTGCTACAAATTATAATTTTAATAGGAAACGATCAATCAAACATAAACAAGTAACATAAAACATATACAAAGCTTTTTAAGGTTATTTTAGGAGGATATCAAGATGGCATATTTAATTTCAGAGGAAGCAAAAGACTTATTACAGGATGTACACGAGTTCTGTGAAAATGAAGTAAAAGAACAGTGTAAAGCATACGACGTCAGTGGAGAATGGCCAAAAGAAATTTATGACAAAGCCATTGAAATGCAGTTACATTCATTAGAAGTACCAGAAGAATATGGTGGACCAGGATTATCAAGAGTAGACGTTGCGGCACTGATCGAAGAAATGGCTATCGCAGATGCAGGATTTGCAACAACAATTTCTGCCAGTGGATTAGGAACAAAACCAGTACTGATCGCAGGAAATGAAGAACAGAAAAAACATGTATGCCAGAAGATCATTGATGGTGGATTTGGAGCTTTCTGTTTAACAGAACCAGGAGCAGGATCTGATGCCAGTGCAGGAACAACAACAGCTGTCAAAGACGGAGATGAGTGGGTATTAAATGGAAGAAAATGCTTCATTACAAATGGAGGAATCGCTTCTTTCTACTGTATCACAGCTATGACAGATAAAACAAAAGGTGTTAAAGGAATCTCTATGTTCTTAGTTGATGCTGGAACACCAGGATTAAGCACAGGTAATGAAGAAAATAAAATGGGTATCCGTACATCAAACACATGTGATGTTGTATTAGAAGACTGTCGTATTCCAGCTGCAAACTTAGTTGGAGAAGAAGGAAGAGGATTCTCAATCGCAATGAAGACATTAGACCAGGCAAGAGCTTGGATGGGATGTGTTGCAACAGGTATCGCACAGCGTGGTATCAATGAAGGTATTGCATATGCCAAAGAAAGAGTTCAGTTTGGTAAACCAGTCATCAAAAATCAGGCAATGCAGTTTAAAGTAGCTGATATGGAAATCAAAACAGAAACAGCTCGTCAGATGGTTGCACATGCTTTAACAAAGATGGATATGGGATTACCACATTCCAAAGAAGCAGCGATCGCAAAATGCTATGCATCTGATATCGCAATGGAAGTAGCTTCTGAAGCAATTCAGATGTTCGGTGGATATGGATACAGCAGAGAATATCCAGTTGAGAAATTATTAAGGGATGCTAAGATCTTCCAGATTTTCGAAGGAAGTAACGAAATTCAGAGAATCGTCGTAGCAAATAACACAATCGGAAGATAGAACATAAGAAGGAGTAAGACTATGAACATTTTAGTATGTATCAAACAGGTTCCGGATGATTCTGTAGAAATCCATTTAAATGCAGAAGGAACACCGGATTTAGCAAACGTAACACCTGTTGTAAATGCATTTGACACCTATGCTCTCGAAATGGCAGCACGATTAAAAGAATCCTCTGAAGGAGAAGTAACAGTTGTATGTGTCGGAGAAGATAGTGCAAAGAACTCTCTGAAAAACTGTCTTGCAGTTGGTGCAGATCATGCATTTTTAGTAAGTGATGATGCATTCAAAGGATCTGACACAACAGGAATCGCAAATATCCTAAAAAATGTGATCGCAAAATTAGAAGCGGACAATGGTCAGAAATTTGATCTTGTATTCTGTGGAAAAGAAGCAACAGATGCCGCACTTGGGCAGGGTGGCTTAATGTTAGCTGAAGAACTTGGAACAAGTGTGATCACAAATATTACAGAAATCGCTTTAGATGGCGATAAAGTGACAGCAAAACAGGAAACAGAAGAAGGATACCGTACAGTAGAAGCTTCTGCACCATGTGTTGTAACAGTCACAAAACCAGAATATGACCCACGTTACCCAACGATCAAGAATAAAATGGCAGCAAGAAAGAAACCAATCGGCGATATTAAAGAAGCTGATCTTGCTGATCTTGAAAAAGAAAAAGTCGGAGAATCTAATGCAAAGGTTCAGATCGTTAAATTATATGAACCAGCGAAGAAAGAAGCCGGAATCAAGATTCAGGAAGAAACACCAGAAGATTCAGCAATGAAAGCAGTCGCTATGATGGCAGATGCCAAAGTATTCTAGGAAGGGAGAACAAAGGACATGGCAGAATGTAAGAATATCATGGTATATGTAGAAACTGCAGAAGGAAATCCAGTCAAAGTTGGATTGGAAATGTTATCTCCAGCCAAGAAACTTGCCGATAAAGTTACGGCAGTTGTTATTGGAGGTGGAGTAGCAGATGCAGCAAAAGAAGTAGCAAAGGCCGGAGCCGATCAGGTCATCTGTGTCGACAGCGAAGATTACAAAGAGTTTAATCTCGATGCATATGCTCAGGTTTTAGTAGAATTAGTAAAAGAAGAAAATCCAGAAGCTGTATTTGTAGGTGGAACACAGGATGGAAAAGATATCGCACCAGTTGTTGCAGCAAAATGTAACACAGGATGTGCATCCGATGTATTAGATATCAAAGCAGAAGATGGAGAAGTTATCTATACATGCCCACTTTATGGTGGAACTGTATTGGAAGATGTAAAGATCAAGACAACACCACAGATAGCAACATTACGTTCCGGAGCATTCCAGAAAGTGGAAGATCCAACTGAGGGTGAAGTTGTAGCCAAAGAAGTAAAAGTAGCTGATGATGTGATCAAAGCAAAGGTCACAGAAAGTGTAAAAGAAATCGCAGAGATGATCAACCTGGAAGAAGCAGAAGTTATCGTATCTGGTGGACGTGGAATGGGAAGCAAAGAAAACTTCGCATTAGTTGACGATCTTGCAAAACTCTTAGGAGGAGTTGTAGGAGCAACAAGACCAGCCATTGAAGACGGATGGGTATCAAAGATTCATCAGGTTGGACAGTCTGGAAAGATCGTTGCACCAAAATTATATATTGCATGCGGAATCTCTGGAGCTACACAGCACGTATCAGGAATCATGAATTCTGGATACATTGTAGCGATCAACAAAGATGAAGATGCACCAATCTTTGACGTAGCCAATGTAGGAATCGTTGGAGACGTTATGAAAGTGCTTCCTGTTATGATCGAAGAGATCAAGAAGATCAAGGATGCACAGTAAATAAATATCTATTTTTAAAATAGCTTGTTTCTATACTTAATGTATATTCACCATTTATAAAAGGTCAGATTATGGCGTATGCCATAGCCTGGCCTTTCTTTCCGTGTATAATTAATAAGAAGAAACTTTTATATATCACGTCCACAATGCCGGTAAAATGCCAGCATATACAATCCACATAATCCAACAAGTGCATACACAACTCGTGACAGCCAGCTCATATCTCCAAACAAAAATGCAACAAGATCAAATCGGAAGAATCCGATCAATCCCCAATTTATAGCACCAATGATCGTAAGCGTTAAAGCTGTACAATCCAAACATTTATTTCCCATAATAAAATCAAACCTCCTTGATGTGAAATGTAAAGAATTCCAGTATAGTATTTACAAAAAAAAGGATTTTATGTACAAAGTATTAAAAACCTTAAAATACATTTACGTTTAAAAAAAAAGAGAGTATAATACTCATCAAAGACCATGTCTGACTACCGTGAAGGTAAAGGAGGAACAAAGGCATGAAAGTTATTTTTTTAGACGTAGACGGAGTATTGAATTCACAGCAATTATTCGAGAAATGCGAAGATGATCAGCTGATTTCTGTAGATGAGGATAACATTAAGAATTTAAAAACAATCGTAGATGCAACAGGAGCAAAGATCGTATTATCATCATCCTGGAGATACGGATGGGCAGAACACAGTGATGCTGTGCAAGACTGGTGTCAGATTCTAGTTGACATCTTAGCGAAATACGACCTAAAGATCATAGATAAGACAGAATACCTAAGCAGTGGAAGAAGAGAAGATGAGATCAAAGATTGGCTGGATAAGTGCGAAGAGAAGATTGAAGGTTTTGTCATATTAGATGATGGTGCATATGAATGGCATAGACACGGATTTGACAAACATCTGGTTAAGACAGATTTTTGTACAGGTGGATTAAGAGAAGAAGATGCAGACAAAGCAATTAAGATTTTAAATAAGAAAAGATTATTCAGCTTTTTCAAAAAATACTAAAGGAGAGTTAACAGATGGATATAAATAAAGTGACAACAGCAATGATCGATTACTATCAAGGTCAGCCAAAGAGAATCCAGCATTTCTTGAAAGTACACGCGTATGCAAAGCTGATCGGAGAACAGGAAGGATTAGATAAGGAAATTTTAGACATCCTAGAAGTGGCTGCATTAACACATGATATCGGTATCAAAATAAGCGAAGAAAAATACAACAGTAGTGCAGGAAAATACCAAGAGATCGAAGGACCGGCAGTTGCACAGCAGATGCTGGAAGACTTGCAATATGACAAAGCAAAAACAGACAGAGTCTGCTATTTGATTGGACATCACCATACATATGATCAGATTGACGGTATTGATTATCAGATTCTTGTAGAAGCAGATTTTTTAGTAAATCTTGCAGAAGAACAAAGTTCCAGAGAGACAATTGAGTCCGTAAAAGGCAAGATTTTTAAGACAAAAACAGGAATCTGGCTGATAAATAAAATTTTTTGAAAAAAAAGCTTGCCAAGAGTCGAGGAATATGATAAAGTATAGAAGTCGCAGAAATGAGACAACAACTTAACTGCCCAGATAGCTCAGTCGGTAGAGCAGAGGACTGAAAATCCTCGTGTCGCTGGTTCGATTCCGGCTCTGGGCATTGTATGCGGGTGTAGTTCAATGGTAGAACTCCAGCCTTCCAAGCTGATCACGTGGGTTCGATTCCCATCACCCGCTCTTTTATTAAGAGGAATGTTATGCATTCTTCTTTTTTGTTGTAATTTTTTATTGTATCGTTTTTTTCAACCATAGTCAATCGAATTATGTTATGATACAATGATAAAAGAACAAAAATCTGAAACACCATACCATAAAGGAGATACAAAAATGGATTACAACAAACTGGCATTAGAAATGCATGAACAAAACAAAGGTAAGATCGCAGTACGTTCTAAAGTAACAGTAAAGACAAGAGATGACTTAAGTACAGCTTATACACCAGGAGTCGCAGAACCTTGTCGTAAGATCCGTGATAATAAAGAAGAAGTATATCGTTATACAGCAAAAGGTAATTTAGTAGCTGTCGTATCTGACGGAACAGCTGTATTAGGACTTGGAGATATCGGACCAGAAGCAGCAATGCCTGTTATGGAAGGAAAAGCCCTTTTATTTAAAGAATTTGCAGATATCGATGCATTCCCAATCTGTCTTGATACAAAAGATACAGAAGAGATCATCAAAACAGTCAAGAATATCGCACCATGTTTCGGTGGTATCAATTTAGAAGATATTTCCGCACCAAGATGTTTTGAGATTGAAAAACGTTTAAAAGAAGAATTAGATATTCCAGTATTCCATGATGATCAGCATGGAACAGCCATCGTTGTAGCAGCAGGATTATTAAATGCCTTAAAATTTGTCGGAAAGAAAATGGAAGATGCAAACATTGTGATCAATGGAGCAGGATCTGCTGGAATCTCTATCTGTAAACTATTATTACAGTTTGGCGCAGGAAATGTTGTCTTAGTTGACCAGAAAGGTGCATTATGTCCAGGAGAAGACTGGATGAATCCAGCACAGAAAGATATGGCAGAGATCACAAACAAAGAGAAACAGACTGGAACATTAACAGAGATCATCAAAGATAAAGACGTATTTATCGGAGTTTCTGCACCAAATATCGTGACAGCCGAAATGGTATCTACTATGGCAGACGATGCGATCATTTTTGCCATGGCAAATCCAACACCAGAGATCATGCCAGATGAAGCGAAGAAAGGTGGAGCAAGAGTTATCGCAACAGGAAGATCCGATTTCCCTAATCAGATCAATAACGTATTAGTATTCCCAGGAATCTTCAGAGGAGCTCTGGATGCAAGAGCTGGACAGATCACAGAAGAGATGAAGATGGCAGCAGCAAGAGCGATCGCAAGTATCATCAGTGATGATGAGTTAAATGAAGAGTATATCATTCCAGGTGCATTTGATGAAAGAGTCTGCAAAGCAGTAGCCAAAGCTGTTGCAGAAGAAAGCCAGAAATAAATGATAGAATTAAATTAAGTACAAGAGCACTTCTGTTCAAAAAGTATGTTTTATGATATACTACATTGAGTTGTGAGAAAATTTTAGGAGATTTTAGGAGAATTCATTCAATGAAAACAAGCGGAATATTATTGCCAATTTTTAGTTTACCATCAGATTACGGAATTGGATGCTTTTCAAAGGAAGCATACAAATTTGTAGATTTTTTAGAAGAAGCAGGCCAGAAGTACTGGCAGATCCTTCCATTAGGAACGATCGGTGCGGGAAATTCTCCTTATCTTTCGTTTTCAAGTTTTGCAGGAAGTGCATATTATATCGACTTAGAACAGTTACTGGAAGAAGGACTTCTTAAGAAAAAAGAACTCGAATCAATTAAGGAAGAAAACAAGGGCAAAGTTGACTATGAGAAAATCAGAGAAGACCATAGAAAGCTTTTAAGAAAAGCTTATTTCAGATTTCATCCAGATGAAGATTATAAGAAATTTATCAAAGACAATGAATACTGGATTGGGGAATATGCAGAATATATGAGCGAGAAGAAAAGTAAATTCCCAGAAAGTTATTTCTGCTTCTGCCAGTATTATTTCCATAAACAGTGGCTTGCGCTGAAGAAATATGCGAATGACAAAGGAATTCAGATCGTAGGAGATCTTCCATTTTATGTAGCCTTAGATGGAACAGCATTTACATACCACAAAGAATTATTTAAAGTCGATGAAGAAGGAAAGGCAACGGTTGTAGGTGGATGTCCTCCAGATGCATTTGCAGAAGATGGACAGGTATGGTCCAATCCTGTATATGACTGGGAATATCATAAGAAAACAGATTACGAATGGTGGATGAAACGTTTACGTCATAATTTTATGTTATATGATATTTTAAGATTAGACCATTTCAGAGGATTCGATGAATACTTTGAGATTCCAGCAGAAGACGAGACAGCTGTTAATGGAGAATGGGTCAAAGGTCCAGGAATGGATTTCTTTGAAGCAATGAAGAAAGAACTTGGTGAGAAGAAAGTTATCGCAGAGAACTTAGGATTCTTAACAGACAGCGTGCATAAACTTCTAGATGATACAGGATTCCCAGGAATGAATGTTCTGGAATTTGCATTTGGAGCATATGATGACAGCATCTATCTTCCACATAAATACAAAGAAAATAGTGTTGTATACACAGGAACACATGACAATGATACGGTTGTTGGATGGTACGAAACATTATCAGAAGATGATAAGAAATTCTTAGAGCATTATTTAAAATACAGTACGATCGAGAGAACAGGAACTGTACATTTAGACTTGATTTCTCTTGCATTAGAGAGTCGAAGCGATATGGTGATCATCCCACTTCAGGATTATCTTGGATTAGGAAATGAAGCAAGGATCAACACACCATCTACGGTAGGTGGTAACTGGGAGTGGAGAGTGAAAGAAGAGCAGTTAACAGATGAATTAAAAGAACTGATCAGAACACTGACAATAAAATATCGTACAGTTGCAGAAGAGAATGCGAAGAAAGCAGCCGAAGAAGCACAGCAATAGAAGAAATTGATAGAAGAAAAAGGATGAAAGAATTTGGAAAATCTTTCATCCTTTTTTGCATAGAAATAAAGAAATATGCGTATAAAATAATTGATATTAGATTGTATGGAATATGATGACCATATAAAGCAATAAAATTAGCTTGACGACACAAAATCATAGTGTTACAATTTAGTACATAAAAGCGTTGAAGCTTTAAAGCTCAGAAGTTTAAAGCTAAGGAATGCAATCGGGAACGATATTAAGGAGGAGAAAAATATGAGATTAAAGAAAGTCATGGCAACAGGATTAGTTGCTGCATTAGCATTATCCACAATGGTTGGTTGCTCAAGCAAGAAAGACAGTTCAGACCAGAAGAAGATCGGAGTCGTTCAGTTAGTAGAACACGATGCTTTAGATGCATCTTACAAAGGGTTTAAGGATGGTCTTGAGAAAGCTGGATATAAAGACGGAGACAAGATCAAGATTGAATATAAGAACGCACAGAATGAACAGTCAAATTGCCAGACAATTGCCAAACAATTTGTCACAGATAAGTGCGATCTTGTATTAGCGATCGCAACACCAGCAGCACAGGCAATGGCCAATGAATCAAAAGATATTCCGATTTTAGTAACAGCTGTTACAGATCCAGCCGATGCCAAACTGGTGAAATCAAATAAAAAACCAGGAACAAACGTATCTGGAACATCAGATTTAACACCAGTAGCAAAACAGATGAATCTATTAAAAGAATTAATTCCAAATGCAAAGAAAGTTGCAATGTTATATTGTTCTGCAGAAGCAAACTCCAAATTCCAGGTAGGACTTGCGAAGAAAGAAGCAAAGAAATTAGGATTAACAACAGTCGATGCAACAGTATCAGAATCCAGTGAGATCCGTCAGGTTGTAGAATCCTTAAAAGGTAAAGTTGATGCAATCTATTCACCAACAGACAACATGATCGCAGCAGGAATCAATACAGTATCCATGGTAGCAAATGAAGCTAAGATTCCATTTATCGTAGCTGAAGAAGGAATGTGTACAGGTGGAGGACTTGCAACATACGGAGTTAACTACTACAAGTTAGGACAGCAGACAGCAAAGCAGGCAGTAAAGATCTTAGAAGGAAAAGCTGAACCAAAAGATATGCCAATTGAATATCAGGAAAATGCGGATCTGATCATCAATAAAGACACAGTAAAGACATTAGGAATTAAGATTCCAGAGAAGTTAAAAAAAGAAGCTAAGATGGTAACAACACAGAAAAAGACAGATAAAGAATAATAAATAAGATTTTCTTGCATGTAAGATTACAAGAAGATCAGGAAGTGTCTTCCGATTTGCGGGAGGCACTTCTGTGCATTTAGAAAAGAGGTAGAAAATGGCATTAATTACAAATCTTTATAGTGCATTAGCCCAAGGAACATTATGGGGAATCATGGCACTGGGAGTTTATATTACATTTAGGATCTTAGATATCGCAGACTTATCCTGCGATGGAACATTTGCACTCGGTGGATGTATCAGTGCAATCCTTATTACAAGGGGAGTCAATCCATTTGTAACATTATTATTTGCACTTGTAGGAGGAATGTTAGCAGGACTTGTTACAGGCTGGCTGCACACGAAACTTATGATCCCTGCGATCTTAGCAGGTATTTTAACAATGATCGCATTATGGTCCGTTAATATCAGAGTTATGGGAGGACCAAATGTTTCATTACTTGGAGAAGACACTGCATTTACAAAGGTAATGGATCTGTTAGGAGTAGATCAGACACTGGCAACATTGGTAGTTGGAGTCATTATTGGAGCCATTGTGATCGCAGCTCTGTACTGGTTTTTTGGAACAGAGATCGGATGTGCACTTAGGGCAACAGGAAACAATGAATTTATGGTACGTGCTTTAGGGGGCAATACAGATACATCCAAAGTTTTAGGACTGGTGATTTCTAATGGACTGATCTCAGTATCTGGAGCTTTAGTAGCCCAGAACCAAGGATACGGAGATATCAAAATGGGAACAGGATCTATTGTAATTGGTCTTGCATCCATTGTAATCGGAGAAGTTATCTTTGGAAAACGTTTTAACTTTGCTTATATCCTTGCATCACTGATCGGAGGAGCAATGGTATATCGTATGATCATCTCACTTGTTTTACATTTCGGATTAAGTACCGATGATATGAAATTATTCACAGCGATCATCGTAGCATTAGCACTCGGTATTCCTGCTCTCAAATCAAAATATTCACACCGCAGGACACCAGCATAGAAAGAGGGGCAAAGTTATGTTAGAAATTAAAAATGTACATAAAACATTTAATAAAGGAACGATCAATGAGAAAAAAGCATTAAATGGAGTCAATCTTCACTTAGATCCTGGGGACTTCGTAACGATCATCGGAGGAAATGGGGCCGGAAAATCTACAACTCTCAACATGGTAGCAGGAGTCTATCCGATCGATCAAGGAACGATCATTCTAGATGGCAAGGATATCTCAGATTTTCCAGAGTACAAACGTGCCTACATGTTAGGAAGAGTATTTCAGGACCCAATGATGGGAACGGCAGCAGGTATGCAGATTGAAGAAAACATGGCAATGGCAAACCGTAGAGGAAAGAAAAGAGGCCTAAGTTGGGGAATCACAAAAAAAGAAAAAGAAATGTTTAAAGAAAAATTACAAATGCTCGACTTAGGACTAGAAGATCGAATGACATCCAAAGTAGGACTATTATCCGGAGGTCAGAGACAGGCATTGACACTGCTTATGGCAACACTGAAGAAACCAAGCCTGCTATTATTAGACGAACATACAGCAGCCCTTGATCCAAAGACTGCGAAGAAAGTACTAGACATCACAGAGAAGATCGTAGCCAGAGATAATCTTACAACAATGATGGTAACACATAATATGAAAGATGCGATCAATATCGGAAACCGCCTGATCATGATGAGTGATGGAAAGATCATTTATGATGTGAAAGGGGAAGAAAAGAAGAAACTTAAGGTAGCAGATTTATTGCAGAAATTCGAAGAAGCCAGCGGCGGAGAATTCGCAAACGATAGAATGTTGTTGTCTTAAAATTTTAATTTGTAGTTGGCCAACTGTAGATTTCGAGTATACGATAAAAAATAAATAAGCAACCGAAAGCGATGCGGTGAAATTTTGCTCATATTTTGAACAAATCGCTGATTCGCCCAATTTCCTACGAAAACTCGCTCTGGAGTTTTGTCTAAGACCAAAGTCTTTGAAGCTCAGACATTCGTCCAATTGGGCTGCGAATTTATTCAAAATATGGCAAAATTCCAAGGCATCACTTTCGGTTGCTTATTTATTTTTTATCATATACCTGAAGTCTAAAGTGTGGATAATTACAAGATTGGAAAACTTAAGTGGTGTGTATGTTGAGTGTTATCGTTTTTTAATTTTTGTAGTGTCACCCTTTATTCTTATAAATATTTCTTCTCTTGTTCTTTCTGACTCATACATGCAACACTATCAACAAATCAAAATTATACTTGCTATTTCCCCACACGGGTGTTATAGTTAACATCTGGATGGTATTCTTGAAAGAAATCATACCGGCAAATCAATTTAACTTAGAACATCACCCGCAGGAAAGCAGGTGATACATGTATGAAAGTAGGATTTATCGGAGCGGGGAAAGTAGGCTGCTCTCTTTATGATTACTTTGTACACAACAATATACCCGTCATAGGGTGTTACACCCGTACACAAGCAAAGGTAAGTGGAACGGAAAAACAGACTCAGAAGATATTTATAACCTCGATTGATAAAATATTAACAAAGAGTGATGTTCTATTTTTAACAGTACCAGACGATGCAATAGCCGCAGTCTGGGAACTAGTCAAAACTTATCCGATACAAGGAAAGTTTATTTGTCATTGCAGCGGATCATTAGGATCAGCTGTTCTTTCTGGAATTGAAGAAACCGGAGCGTACGGTTACTCTATTCATCCAATGTTTCCATTTAAGAGTAAAAAAACTGCATACGAAGATTTATCACAGGCTCTATTCAGTGTGGAAGGAAATGAAGAACACATAGAAGAGATCATGGATCTGTTATCTGCGTGTCCAAATCACATCGTGAGATTAAAAAGCGAAGATAAACCAAAATATCATGCAGCAGCTGTGTTTGCATCGAATCTTGCGGTCGGACTGATCAATCAGGCCAAAAGACTGCTTATGGAGTGTGGATTTGATGAAGATGCAGCACTGAAGGCATTGAAACCGCTGACAGTTACGAACATGAACAATATATTTGATGTTGGAACATGTGATGCACTGACAGGCCCAGTGGAACGCCATGATATCAAAACAGTGCAGAAACATCTGAATGCCTTGGATCAGGAGACAAAGGAAACTTATAGTGCCCTGACAAAAGAGATCATAAAACTTGCGCAGATGCGACATCCTGATATTTCTTATGCAGACATGAAACATGTATTGGAGGAAGAAAAATGAAAACAACAGTAAGTACAGTACAGAAGATGAAGGATAATGGAGAAAAGATCACAATGCTGACAGCATATGATTATTCCACTGCAAAATTATTTGACGAAGCTGGAATTGACACGATGTTGGTTGGAGATTCTCTTGGAATGGTTATGCTTGGATATGATTCAACGATTCCTGTAACTGTTGATGATATGATCCATCATGGAGCAGCCGTTGTAAGAGGGGCAAAAAACGCTATGATCGTTGTCGATATGCCATTTTTATCTTATCACACATCTGTATATGATGCGGTAGCAAATGCTGGACGAATCATGAAAGAAACAGGTTGTACAGCAGTAAAATTAGAAGGCGGAAAAAATGTATGTCCACAGATCGAAGCAATCGTGAATGCACAGATTCCAGTATGTGCCCACATTGGACTGACACCACAGTCATCTAATATGTTTGGTGGATTCAGAGTGCAGGGAAAAAGCGAGGAGGCAGCAAAAGAACTGATCGAAGCAGCACAGGCAGTTGAGAAAGCGGGAGCATTTATGCTCGTTTTAGAAGGAATTCCTGAGAAATTAGCAGCGATCATCACAAAGAAAGTACATATTCCAACGATCGGAATCGGAGCAAGTGCTGAATGTGATGGACAGGTATTAGTTTATCAGGACATGTTAGCAATGTATGGAAACTTCGTACCAAAATTTGTAAAACAGTTTGCACAAGTTGGAGAAGTGATGCAGGGAGCAGTCAAAGATTATATCAATGCAGTCAAAGAAGGAACTTTCCCTGGACCAGAAAATACATATGCGATTAGTGATGATGTCATTGAAAAATTATATTAAGATCAAAAACAGACAATAAAAAGGACATAATTTATATAAATAGATTCCCACGTATAATGGGAAGAAGGAGTTTTAGTAATGAAAATCGTAGGAACAGTCAAAGAAGTCAGAGAACAGGTAAAAGAGTGGAAGAAACAAGGACTAAGCGTAGGTTTCGTGCCAACGATGGGATATCTTCATGAAGGACACAAAAGTCTGATGGATGCAGCAAGAAAAGGTAACGATAAAGTCGTTGTAAGTATTTTCGTAAATCCAATGCAGTTTGGACCAACAGAGGACCTTGCAACATATCCAAGAGATTTAGACCATGATGCAGCATTATGTGAAAGTGCAGGAGTAGACCTGATCTTCCATCCAGAAGCAGAAGAAATGTATGAAAAAGATTTCTGTTCTTTTGTGGACATGACAGGACTTACAGAAGGACTTTGTGGAAAAACTCGTCCAATTCATTTCAGAGGTGTATGTACGGTCGTAAATAAATTATTTAATATCGTAACACCAGACCACGCATATTTTGGACAGAAAGACGGACAGCAGTTAGCAGTGATCAAACGTATGGTACGTGACTTAAATATGGATATCGAGATCGTTGGATGTCCGATCGTTCGTGAAGAAGACGGACTTGCAAAGAGTTCAAGAAATACATATCTTTCTTCTGAAGAAAGAAAAGCAGCACTGATCCTTTCTAAGACGGTAGCATTAGGAAAAGAACTTGCCAAGACAGAAAAAGATGCAAACAAAGTCGTAGAAGCAATGAAGAAAAACATTGAGACAGAACCACTTGCCAAGATTGATTATGTAGAAGCAGTTGATGCTTTATCTATGGCACCAGTTGAGAAACTGGAAGGAACATGTATGTTAGCTATGGCAGTTTACATTGGAAAGACAAGACTCATTGACAATACACTGATTAACGAATAGACTTAAGGAGAAAGAAAAATGAACATCAGCATGTTAAAAGGAAAAATTCATAGAGCAACAGTAAAACAGGCAGAATTAGATTATGTAGGAAGTATCACAGTCGATCCTGTATTATTAGAAGCAGCAGGAATCTTAGAATATGAACACGTACATATCGTAGATGTGAACAACGGAAGCCGTTTCGAGACATATACAATTCCAGGAGAGCCAGGAAGTGGGATGATCTGCTTAAACGGACCTGCAGCACGTTGCGTGGCAACAGGAGATAAGATCATCATTATCGCATATGCAGATATGACACCAGAAGAAGCAAAAACATTTGAACCAAAAGTTGTATTTGTAGATGATGAGAATCAGATTTCCCGTTGCACAAACTATGAAAGACATGGACGTTTAGAAGATATGTAGGAGAAAGATCATGTTAAAAGGAAAAACGATAGTATTGGGTGTGACAGGAAGTATTGCAGCTTATAAGATGGCAAATGTAGCGAGTATGTTAGTGAAACGTGGATGTGAAGTTCACGTAGTCATGACGAAGAATGCAACAAATTTCATCAACCCGATCGCATTTGAAAGTTTGACCAATACAAAATGTCTTGTAGAAACATTTGACCGTAATTTTCAGTTTCATGTAGCGCATGTATCACTGACAGACAAAGCAGATGCGATGCTGATCGCACCAGCTTCAGCGAATATCATTGGTAAGATCGCAAATGGAATCGCAGATGATATGTTATCAACAACCGTAATGGCATGTAACAAACCAGTGATCATCTCACCAGCGATGAATACAAAGATGTATAATAATCCGATCTTGCAGGATAATCTTGATAAACTAAGAAGATTTGGATATGAGATCGTAGAGCCTGCGAATGGACATCTGGCATGTGGAACAAGTGGTGCAGGAAAGATGCCTTCAGAAGAAGTGCTGGTTGCACATCTTGAGAGAGTGATCGCCAAAGAAAAAGACTTAAAAGGCAAGAAAGTCCTTGTGACAGCAGGGCCAACGATCGAAGCAATCGATCCAGTACGTTATATTTCCAATCATTCCTCAGGGAAGATGGGATATGCGATCGCTAAGATGGCGATGCTTCGTGGAGCGGATGTTACGTTAGTCACAGGAAAGACAGCGATCGAACCTCCGATGTTTGTAGATGTTGTTCCGATCGTGAGTGCACAGGATATGTACGATGCAGTGATAAGCAGAAGCGATGAACAAGATATCATCATCAAATCTGCAGCTGTTGCAGATTATACACCAGCGAATGTCAGCGATCAGAAAGTCAAGAAAAAAGACGGAGATATGGCGATTGAACTGGTAAGGACAAAAGATATTTTAAAGACACTTGGAGAGAATAAAAAAGAAGGTCAGTTCTTATGTGGTTTTTCCATGGAAACACAGAACATGTTAGAAAACTCCAGAGCTAAACTAGAGAAGAAAAAGATCGACATGATCGCAGCCAATAACTTAAAGGAACAGGGAGCTGGATTCAACACAGATACAAATGTGATCACACTGATCACAAAGGATGAAGAAAAGCAGCTTCCAAAGATGACAAAAGAAGAAGTTGCAGATGCACTTCTTGATTTTATCGTTTCTAAAAATTAAATAAAATAATCGATCAAATTCTGGTTTCTTCGTATGACTATGGTATAATAATAGATATTAATACCAAAGGAGAGTTAATGGGATGAAAGCAGTAAATAAAGTTCGGTTGATCTATTTACCAGCGATCGTGCTACCAATCTTTGTGATGATAGTATCGATCGCTGGTTTGAGTATAGGGTATTCAAGAATCAACAAGGCAGACCTCTCAGCAGGGTCCTTTGAACGATTTGTGAATCCATTAAAGACGATGAATACCGAGACACAGGAAATTTTCTTTGAATTAGAAGATCACGTAAAGAAAGATCCACAAATCTTTGACAATGAACAGTATTTAAATGATCTCAATGAACGTTTAAAAGCGAAGGATTCCTATCTGATCGTCCGTAAAAATGGTCAGATCCAATATATAGGGAAGAAAAAAGTATCTGATAAATTAATTCATAAACTTCCATCCTATGGGAATAAAGACAGTGATGCAGACCGTGGCTTTTTTGTCAGCAGACCAGGAAACTATCTTGTAAAACAGCAGGACTTTAAATACAATGATGGCGGACAAGGATCTGTTTTTATCATGACAGATCTTGGAACAGTACTTCCACATTACCGCAATATTATTATTCAGGTATCCTGCGCTGTGATAGGGGTATTGATCTTAACAAGTACCTTTTTATCATGGTTTATGTATCGTGAATTCGTCGGCCCGATCCGTGAATTAAAAGCAGGTGCAGAACGTATCAAGGAAGGGAATCTTGACAACGATGTAGTGATCAACAGTGGTGGAGAAGAAATCAGGGAATTGTGCAATGCATTTAATGAGATGAGGGCAGAATTGAAAGACTCGATCGATGCAAGAATTGTTTATGAGAAGCAAAACAGAGATTTGATCAGTAACATTTCCCATGACCTGAAGACTCCGATCACAGCGATCAAGGGATATGTAGAAGGAATCATGGATGGTGTAGCCGATACACCTGAGAAGATGGATCGTTACATTAAGACGGTCTATAACAAGGCAAATGATATGAATGTATTGATCAATGAATTATCATTATACTCTAAGATTGATTCGAATATCATTCCGTATAATTTTGAGAAGATCAACATCAATTCGTATTTTAAAGACTGTGTCGATGAGATCGGAGCAGACCTTGAGCAAAGAGGCATGATGTTCTCTTATCGCAATTACTGTGCAGCCAATGTCATGGTAACAGCAGATCCGGAACAGCTTAAGAGAGTGATAAACAATATTATCAATAATGCATGCAAATACAATAACAAAGCAAAAGGAAAAGTAGGAATTACGTTAACAGAATATGACCGAAAGGTACAGGTAGCGATCAAGGACAATGGAATCGGAATTTCCAAAGAAGATCTTCCACATATTTTTAGAAGAACCTATCGTGCAGATATGTCGAGAAATTCAGCAGGTGGAAGTGGTCTTGGATTATCTATTTGTAAGAAGATCATCGAAGAACATGGCGGTGAGATCTGGGCAGAGAGTAAGCTGCGTGCTGGAACGACAATATTCTTTACACTAAATAAAGTAATCGATCAGTCAAAGGAGAAATAACATGAGCAAAGTATTAATCGTAGAAGACGAACTTTCAATTGCAGAATTAGAGAAAGATTATCTGGAATTAAGTTCTTTTGAAGTAGAAATCGAAACAGATGGACAACAGGGACTTGAGAAGGCTTTAAAAAATGATTTTGATATGATCATTTTAGATATCATGTTACCTGGAGTTGATGGATTTGAGATCTGTAAGCAGATTCGAGAAGCAAAAGAAATTCCGATCCTTATGGTATCTGCAAGAAAAGAAGATATCGATAAGATCCGAGGGTTAGGACTTGGTGCAGATGATTATATCACAAAGCCATTTAGTCCAAGTGAACTTGTAGCAAGAGTGAAGGCACATCTGAATCGTTATCAGCGCCTTGTAAATAATCAGATGGAAGTCAATGATATCATTGAGATCCGTGGATTGAAGATTGATAAGACTGCAAGACGTGTATACTTAAATGGAGAGGAAAAAGTCTTTACAACGAAAGAATTTGATCTTTTAACATTCCTTGCAGGACATCCAAACAGAGTCTTTACCAAGGAAGAATTATTTAATAAGATCTGGGATATGGAATCTTTAGGAGATATCGCAACCGTTACGGTTCATATCAAGAAGATCAGGGAGAAGATCGAAGTTAACACAGCAAAACCTCAATATATCGAGACAATATGGGGTGTTGGATATCGTTTCAAGATGTAGGAGATTTTTATGAGAAAGAATAAAAAGATAAATATCATATATAAAGATGACCAGATCGTTGTCTGTGAGAAGCCAAAAGGAATCCCCGTTTCCAGTGACAAGACGGGCGACATGGATCTTTTGCATCAGCTTAAAAATCAACTGTTTTTTGAGGAAAATACAGATGGGGAGCCACAGCTTTATTTAGTTCACCGCTTAGACCGTCCAGTTGGCGGGGTAATGGTATTTGCAAGAACCAAGAAGGCAGCTGCATCTCTGACAGAACAGATCAAAGATCATACTTTTGAGAAAGACTATCAGGCAGTATTGACCGGATGGCTGCCTGACGACGAAGGGACATTCAGGGATTATTTATTAAAAGATCCGAAGAATAATGTATCCAAAATTGTCAAAGAAGGAACGCCAGGAGCCAAAGAAGCGATCCTTGACTATGAAGTTATTGATATGATGGAAGATTCCAAGATGAAATACACGTATTGTCTGATCCATTTAGAGACAGGCCGTCACCATCAGATCCGTGTTCAGACATCAAGCAGAGGATTTGGAATCTGGGGAGATACAAAGTATAATCCGATCTATCAAAAGACAAAGAAGAAATACAAAGAGATCGGTCTATTTGCAGCACGAATCGCATTTGAACATCCAACAACAGGTGAGAGAATGGTATTTAAAGCAGATCCAAGTGGAGAAGCATTTGACTTATTAGAGATGACGGAATAAACAGGAGATGATAAGAAAAGATGAGATTTAGACCATGCATTGACATTCACAATGGCAAGATCAAACAGATTGTAGGAGGAAGTCTTCTTGATCAGGGAGATTTTGCAACAGAGAATTTTGTATCCGAAAAAGATGGTACATTTTATGGAAAATTATATAAAGAGAATCATTTGAATGGTGGACATATCATCATGCTGAATGCCAGAGATTCGAAGTACTACGAAGAAGATAAGGTACAGGCATTAAAGGCGTTGAAAGCATTTGAAGGGGGTCTTCAGATCGGTGGAGGGATCACAGATGAGAATGCCAAAGAATTCATTGAATCTGGCGCATCACATGTGATCGTAACATCTTTTGTATTTGCAGGTGGAAAGGTTCATTATGACAGACTGGATGCTCTAAAAGAACAGGTAGGAAGAGAACATCTGGTACTTGACCTTAGTTGTCGAAAGAGAGATGACAAATACTATATCACAACAGACCGCTGGCAGAAGTTTACGGAAGAAGAATTAACCATAGAACTTCTGCACAAACTGGAATCATGGTGTGATGAATATCTGATTCATGGAGTTGATGTAGAAGGAAAAGCACAGGGGATCGATCAGGAACTTGTGCAATTATTAGCTCGATATAATGGCAATAAAGTCATATATGCAGGTGGAGTTAAGAATTTTGACGATCTGGAATTGCTGAAAAACTATGGAAATGATAAGATTGATGTGACGATCGGAAGTGCCTTAGACTTATTTGGTGGAGATATGGAATTTTCGAAAGTCTTAGAATATTGCGATGCAACGATAACAAATCTGAATTAAGTAATACTTTCACATGGAGTGGAAAGAGTATGGAAGGGAGGCTTGAATATATGAAACTATTATATGAAGCCAGCAATTTTACGATACAAGCAAGATGGGTCATTCCATTTGCTATTTTAGGAATTATAGGAGTATTACTGCTCTTATGTTCACGGAAACCATTTTTTAAGTTGTTAGCTGCAGTGTGTCTTGTAATCTGTGCGATCGCAGCACTTAGATTCTGTTTTGGATATGTGCAGGTGATCCAAGCATATAAGCAAGGAAATTACAAGAATGTTGAAGGATATGTAGAGAATTTTGTACCAGCATCCAGTGGTGGAGAAGATCAGGAAGATATGGAAGAAGAAAGCTTTGATATCAAGGGTGTTCATTTTTCCTATGGTGATAAATTTATTAAGAAGTTTGGTTACCACAGACCATCGACACAGGGTGGATATATCAAGAAAGACGGTCAGTATCTCAAGATCGGCTATATTTCAACGGAAAAAGGATATGTCATCGTTAAGATTCAGGAAAGAAAATAAAAGAATATTTTACAACAAAAAATACCGGAAACTTTCAAATGATAAGTTTCCGGTATTTTGCATTTTAGATTCTTATACAATAATAAGAAATTAATTCTTACGCATAAATTCAGCACTCTTCTTAGTAAGTTTTGCACGCAGACCACGTTTTTCAGGTTCAGGTGGTGCAACATTACGAAGATTCTTGATGGATGTGATATAAATACCACTGACAACAGCTTTGATCTCAGCCTTTACAGGAACGTCATCGAAGATTGCCTCATCACACAATAATGGAGTGATCTTTGGTCCAATCTTTGCTTTAACAACTGGTACCTTAGACATCTTAGCACGTTTCGGAATGTTATCAGTTACCATCTTAGGAAATCCAGCTTCCATGATCTTCATTCGCTTCTTATCTATGACAAGCATATTCACTGTCTGTGCCATCTGATCTAACTGCGCACGCTGATCTTCCTGTTTTGCCTGCATCTTTCTACCAACAAAATACAGAACACCAAGAATGATCGCAGCAATTACCGCAATAATAAGGATAACTGTCCATACACTCATATTATCTTCTCCTCCTAATATATACATTTGAATATCTTAACTATTATAGCATTTTTTTCTTAACTTGTCTTATGTTTTTTTCGCATTTCGATAATTTCTTCACGAATTGTAGCACCGAGATGCTTTTTCTCAGCTCTTTCAAGCTGATCAGGATAGATTGGCTGTCCAAAAGTAATATGAACAGTCGTTGGTTTTACCTGAAAACGTCTGTTATTCTCTAAGATATCAGCAGTACCTGAAATTGCCATCGGAATTACAGGAACACCAGCTTTCAGAGCAGGACGTAAACTTCCTTCTTTGAACTCATGAGGATCTTCATCCTGACTTCTGGTACCTTCTGGGAAGATTGCAATGGAAAAACCATCTTTCAAAAGTTTTGTACCTTCATTCATGGTAGCAAGTCCAGCTTTGATATTCTTACGATCTAAAAACAGGCAGTTGATAAAACGCATCCAGTGGGATAGACAAGGAATCTTTTCCATTTCTTTCTTGGCAAAAAATCCCATTCCACGTTCAGTAGCAACGTAGCTGCATAAAATATCATAATAACTGCTATGATTTCCAACATATAAAACAGCACCATCTTCTGGTATGTTTTCCTGGCCATCAACAATTAATTTTGTACCAGCCATAGCAAGACAGATCTTAAAAGATCGTAAGATCATGCGTTGTGCTATGGATGAACGTTTATGAGCTTTTCCAGTTTTGTTCCAATGATCAAACAATGGATAAAGCGGTGCGGTTAATGTCAGGAAAAAAAACAGATAAATAATATCTGCAAAAAAACGAATCATGATCGTTCTCCCTTCTATAAATGATTTTATTTTTTGTGATTTGCATCAAGCAATTCATTCTTTAATTTGTAAAGAGGCATGGAAAGATCGACATAGACTTCCTGTGGATTCACAAGACGTCTGCTCTCATCCCATAACGTGTTCAATTCATCCTTACAATAGGAACGGATGTCCATAACAGAAGGACTCTTGTAAACACATTGACCTTTGATAAAGATTGGAACTAAAAGTTCACGCATTGTATAAGTACCACCAGCAAGTGTAGACTTCTTCCAAGTAGCCTGAGGATCAAAGATTGTCAGATCGTCAGATTCATCATAATGTTCCCCGACAAGACAGATCAGATCACCACGGATCTTTCCATCTTCCTTTCCGTAGATACGATAAATCGTTTTATTTCCAGGATTTGTGATCTTTGCAGGATTCTCAGAAATCTTGATCTTAGCAGTAAATTCATCAGCACCTTTTGGTTTAGAGGCAGCAAGTTTATAGACACCTCCAAATGCAGGACAATCTGCAGAAGTGATCAGTTTTGTACCAACACCCCATGAAGTGATCGGTGCACCCTGAGATTTTAAGCTTGTGATCAGATTCTCATCAAGGTCTCCAGAAGCAGCGATCACTGCATCAGGAAAACCTGCTTCATCAAGCATGATACGGGCTTTCTTTGTAAGATAAGCAAGATCCCCACTGTCTAAACGGATTCCATAGTGCTTTGGCATATGACCTTCTGCTCTTAATTCTTCAAATACACGGATCGCATTTGGAACACCAGAACGAAGAGTGTCATAAGTGTCAACAAGTAAAGTGCAGGAATCTGGATAAAGATCTGCATAAGCACGGAAAGCATGATATTCGTCATCAAAACTCATGATCCAGCTGTGTGCATGAGTTCCAAGGATCGGAATATCAAAACATTTACCAGCAAGTACATTCGAAGTACCATCACAACCACCGATCACGGCAGCACGGGCACCATAAGTACCAGCGTCAGGTCCCTGAGCACGTCGAAGTCCGAATTCCATAACACCACTTCCACCAGCAGCATAAACTACACGAGAAGCCTTCGTAGCGATCAGACTTTGATGATTGATGATATTAAGGAGCGCAGTTTCTACAAGCTGTGCCTCCATGATAGGTGCTTTAACTTTCAGAAGCGGTTCTCTTGGGAATACAACAGTTCCTTCCGCAATCGCATAAATATCTCCTGTAAAATGATATCCAGCAAGATATTCCAGAAAATCTTCATCAAAAATCCCTTGATTACGAAGATAATCAATATCATCATATGAAAAAGATAAGTTTTTGATATAATCAATGATCTGATCGAGTCCGCAAGTGATCGCATAGCCACTTCCAGAAGGATTATCACGGTAAAAAACATCAAAAACTACAGTTTCATCATTCCCTGTTTTAAAATATCCTTGCATCATGGTTAATTCATAAAGATCTGTGAGCAAGGTAAGATGATTTATATCCATTGAATACTCCTTTTCAACATAAAAATAGAAGGGTCAGGATAAGCTGCCCTATAACAACTTCAGTATAACATAATCTGACAAAAACGAACAGTATTCTTATAAAAGTTGTGAAGTGACGATTTCCTTTAATTTCTCCATTGTTTCATCCTCGTCAGATCCAGAAACGATCAGACTTACTTTATCATTGTAGGAGATACAAGCAGACATTAGACGGATCGCATTGGATACATCGATTTCTCCTCCATCATATTCTAGTGTAACACAAGAAGCACTTTTACATGCGATACTTGCAAGAGCAGCTACAGGCTGTGCGTGAAGTCCACGGTCAGATGTAATTGTAAAATCATATCTTTTCATAAAATATAAGAGTCCTTTCATATTTTTTTCTATTGTAACATAAAATAGTAAGACGGACAAAAGGAGGATTGGAATGAGGTACAAAATGACATATATATTATTTTTATTTTTTTTGTTAACAACGATTCCATATATTATTACGATATATATCAATAAAGAAAACAAGAAAAATATTTCGTTTGAAAACTATGACAGTGGATATAAAATACAAGACAAGGACCAAGATATTGATTTGGAAAGTTACCTTTTAAAAATCCTCCCAGGACAGATTTCCATGGATCAAGAAGAAGAAACGATCAAATGTCAGGCTGTGATCTTAAGGACAGATCTGATCCGGAAAATGGGCAGATCAAAGAAGATAAAGATGGAAAGCATACCATATCAGGTGTACAAAGACGAACAATATAAGAATAAATTGGGAGATCGTGCCTATGAGATCATGGATCAGAAACGAAAAAAAGCAGTCAAAGAAACGATCGGAAAGGTGATCACATACAAAGGAGCATTGATCGAACCATATTTTCATGCAGTGAGTGTGGGGATGACATTAGATGCAAATGAATGGTTCGGGAAAAAGATTCCTTATCTAAGACAGAAAGAAAGTTTAAGTGATATCGAATCCAAAGATTATATGTCAATTAAGACAATTTCATATCAAAGGATGCAGATTATACTAGAAGAACACATGAAAAAGAAAATTACTATACAACAATTACAAAAAAATCTGAGACTTTTAACGGTAACAAAGAATGGATATGTCAAACAGATCAAGGCCGTATCATATATCATTTCCGGAGAAGATTTTGCAAGATGGCTGCAACTGGCATCCAATAATTTTTATTTTGAACAATACAAAGGAAATTTAAGGATCATCTGTCTCGGAAAGGGAAATGGATTAGGATTAAGCCAGTATGGTGCAGATCAGATGGCAAAGCAAGGAAAAACCTATCAAAAAATATTAAAATATTACTATCCAAAAACAATGATTCAAAAACTATATGAATAAACAGATGGAAATGGGCAAAACTATGTTTGAGGTGATGAAAATGAGAAAAAATAACAAACAAAACCCATTTCCGCTGCGCAAATATTATGGGGCAATGATCATAGGATTCGTATTCTTTCTTGGAATCATGGCGTACTACAGTGCGACATTCCGTCAGAGGAGAGATCAGGCAAAACAGGAAGTCCGCCTGGAAGAAGAATCGATCGGAGCTAATAACAGCGCAACACAGGAAAAAACAAAAACAACAACACAAGACAAGAAAGAGACAGAGACAACAGCACAAATGAAACGTACCATGAGTGAAAGTGTTACGTATAATGGTACATCCAAACTGACATGGCCGATCAAAGGCAATATCATTCTTCCATACAGTGTAAATTCAACCATCTATTTTGAATCTCTTGACCAGTACCGTATCAACAAAGGAATCCTGATTGAAGCAAAAGAAGGAGACGAGGTGAAGGCAGTCCGTAAGGCAAAGGTAAGAGAAATTAAAAAATCAGCAGAATATGGACAAACGATATTGATGGATCTTGGAAATGAATATACCGTATTATACGGACAGCTTAAAGATATCAGAGTAAAAGAAGGAACAATGGTCAATGCAGGAGAAGTTATTGCAAAAGTCGCAGAGCCGACAAGTTATTACACATTAGAAGGAACCAATCTCTATTTTCAGATGGAAAAAGATAAAAAAAGTGTAGACCCTTTAAAATATCTGGAATAAAATAAAGTGAGAAAATAACAGCCATAACATATCTGGTTGATGTAGAGGAAAGGCGGTCAGAGAACATCTGACAGCCTTTCTTCAAAGAAAATGAAGATCATGGCTGGATCAATATACAGATAGACAGAGGATAAGACAGATGAAGAATGTAACGTACATATTAAAATGCAGTGATAACAGTTTATACACAGGATGGACTAACGATATCAAACATCGCCTGAAGATGCATAATGAAGGAAAAGGTGCAAAATATACAAGAGGACGAGGACCAGTAGAACTTGTGTATCTTGAAGAATTTGATACAAAGCAGGAAGCAATGAGTAAAGAAGCAAAGATCAAACGTCTTACCAGAAAGGAAAAACTCCTGTTAATAGAAAACTACCAACAGGAGCAAAAATTAAATCTGGAACATTAGGATCATATGGCATAAACTTCCACCCATAACAAACAGATGAAAGATCTCATGCAGACCAAAATTCTTCCAGTGATTTTCGAACCAAGGAATCTTTAGTGCATAGATCACACCACCAACTGTATAAATGATACCGCCAGCAAGCAGCCATCCAAAAGATGTCTTGGATAAACTATGGATGATCGGTGCGATCGCAACGATACAAAGCCATCCCATTGCGATATACATGACAGAAGATACCCACTTCGGACAAGTAACCCAGAACATCTTAAATACGATACCAAGGATCGCGATGATCCAGATCACGGATAAAAGTCCATATCCAAGCGTTCCGCCAAGAACGATCGTACAGATCGGTGTGTAAGAACCAGCGATCAGAACAAAGATCATTGCATGGTCAAGTTTCTTTAACTTCTTATTGATCATTGGTGAAATATTAAAAGAGTGATAAGCAGTACTTGCACCATAAAGACCGATCATACTTATAGTAAATATGATCAAAGAGATAATGCGTACATAATCACCGCTTAAAAAACTCTTGATGATCAATGGAATGGAAACGATCGCGGCCAGGATCATTCCGATCAAATGGGTAATTGCACTTCCTGGATCTTTTAATTTATGTTTCATGGTAAAACCTCCAATCATTCTAGTGTTATAAAATTCAATACATAGTATTAAAAACCACATCTAACTTTCTTACATACTACAACTATTCAAAGGATATTGCAAGGGGTTTTCAAAAAAAAGTGAATCTGGTATAATGTTATCCATTATGTGATTAAGAAAAAAAGTAATAGATAGAATGGAATATTAATATGGAAAAAACAAAGAAAGCCTATGAGATCGTCATAGATAGTATCAAAGAGCAGATCATGAATCAGGAACTTGTTCTTGGACAAGGACTTCCACCAGAGAGAGAAATCTCAGAGAAGCTTGGAGTCAGTAGGAATTCCGTCCGTGAAGCGTTGAAGATCTTAACTGTCATGGGAGTTGTCTCAAGCAGACAAGGCGCAGGAAATTATATATCAGGAAATTTTAAGGGATATATGGTAGATGCCTTTTCTATGATGTTTATGCTTGATCAGCTTGATTATGACCAGATCAACCAGATCCGTATTGGACTGGAGATGCAGGCATATGCACTTGCAGTGAAGAATGCAGAGACAAAAGACATCATAGAATTACAAGAATATGTGAATGCATTAGATCAGAGTACAGATGACGAAGAGAAGACAATATACGATAAGAAGATCCATTATGCGATCGCGAAAGCATCGGGTAATGTTTTGATCGTGAATATCTTAGATGCATTATCTGAGGTGATGGATATCTTCATTTTTGAAATGCGTCGAGAAATCTTAAGAACAGAGAAGCGAAAAGGAATGTTACAGGAAGCACATAAGCAGATCGTCGAATATTTATTAAAGAGAGATGTGGTCAATGGACAGAAAGCATTGATGAAACATTTCGAGATGATTGATAACATTATTCACAAAGAACTTTAAGGAAAGAGCCATTTTGGCTCTTCTTTTTTATGCAAGATTAACAAAAAAAAGAAAAATATCAAATAGTACTTTACAAAAGTAGACAATGTATATATAATAAAAACATAAATTGGTAGTACCAATAAGACAAAAACAGATAAAAACAATGGATGCGAAAAACATCCAAATTTTTTTCAAACAAAATTGGTAGTACCAATCTAGAGCGGAAGAGCTTAAGATAAAGGATAGAAAGTCTTAGGAATGAGGAGGAATAGCAATGGACATTTTAGTATGTATCAAACAGGTACCGGCATCTAATAAAGTAGAAGTCGATCCAGTAACCGGTGTGCTGTTAAGAAACGGAGCCGATTCAAAGATGAATCCATATGATCTGTATGCGTTAGAGACAGCGCTTAAGATCAGAGAAGAAGTAGGTGGAACGATCAGTGTCATCAGTATGGGACCACCACAGGCGATGACAGTGATCAGAGAAGCATTTGCCATGGGAGTTGACCGAGGAGCATTATTATCAGACCGAAGATTTGGTGGAGCCGATGTACTGGCAACAAGTTATACGATCGCACAGGGAATCAAGAAGATGGGAGATTTTGACCTGATCTTATGTGGAAAACAAACAACCGATGGTGACACAGCACAGGTTGGTTCCGAAGTATCAGAATGGTTAAATATCCCAAGCGTATCAAATGTAAAGAAGATATCTAAAGTAGAATCCGATGCGATCACGATCGAGATGGATCTGCCGGAAGAATTGGAGATCGCTAAAGTCCAGTATCCATGTCTGTTATCCGTAGATAAAGACATTTTCCAGCCAAGACTTCCATCCTATGTAAAGAAGATGGATACCGCAGACCGTGAAATAGAAGTATATTCCTTAGATGATATGGAAGACAAAGACGAAACACATTATGGATTAAATGGTTCACCAACACAGGTAAAACGAATTTTCCCTCCAACAGCGAATGACCATCATGAAGTATGGGACGGAGACGGAAGTGAAGTCGCAGACAAATTATTCCATATGATCACAGATATGAAATTTATCTAAAAGGGGGAAATGAGAATGCCAAAATTAGTAATACATCAGGAAAAAGTAGAAGATCCACAGGTTCTGGTTGATATTTGTCCATTCGGTGCGATGGAAGAAAAAGACGGAAAACTTTCTATCAATGCCGCATGTAAGATGTGTAAATTATGTGTGAAGAAAGGACCAGCTGGAGCAGTAGAATATGTAGAAGATGAGAAAAAAGAAGAAATTGATAAGAGTCAGTGGAACGGAATCGCTGTTTATGTCGATCATGTTGATGGAGAAATTCATCCAGTAACATACGAATTGATCGGAAAAGCACGAGAGCTGGCAAGTAAGATCAATCATCCAGTCTATGCTTTATTTATGGGAAATAACATTTCAGATAAGGCAGAAGAATTATTACACTATGGAGTTGATAAAGTATTTGTTTACGACTTCCCAGAGTTAGCAAGATTCAAAATAGAATCTTATACATCTGTATTTGAAGATTTCATCAAGAAACATCAGCCATGTGCGATACTGACAGGAGCAACAACAGTCGGAAGACAGTTGGCACCAAGGGTAGCTGCAAGAATGAAGACAGGATTAACAGCAGACTGTACGATTCTTGAGATGGATGAGAACACAGACCTTTCTCAGATCAGACCAGCATTTGGTGGAAACATCATGGCACATATCTTAACACCAAATAACCGTCCACAGATGGCAACGGTAAGATACAAAGTCATGAATGCACCAGAAAGAACAGAAGAAACACATGGAGAGATCATTTCATGTGCGATTGATAAAGAAAAGATCAAAGCACATGTGGATGTATTAGATATTGTAAAGAAAGAGCCAGAGAAGTTTATCGAATCTGCCGATGTTTTAGTTGTTGCAGGACGAGGAATCAAGAAAGAAGAAGACCTTGCAATGATCAGAGAATTAGCAGAACTGTTAGACGGACAGGTAGCCTGCACAAGACCACTTGCAGAAGCAGGATGGGTAGAAGCAAAATGTCAGGTAGGATTAAGTGGAAGAACCGTACGCCCGAAACTGATCATTACCTGTGGTGTATCAGGAGCCATTCAGTTTGTAGCTGGAATGGATCACTCTGACTGCATCGTATCCATTAATTCCGATGAAAAAGCACCAATCTTTAAGACAGCACATTATTGTCTGGTAGGAGATGTCTACGATATCGTACCAAAACTGATCGAGAAGATTAAAGCTGCGAAAGGGGCGTAAGAGATATGAGTTATAAGAAATTTGATCAAGCTGATTTAGAAGTTATCAAAAATATCATAAAAGACGATGAAAGAATTTTATATGCAGAAAATATCAACGAAGAATACAGTCATGATGAATTAGGAGGAGCACAAAGCTACCCAGATGTTGTAGTAAAAGCGACTTCTGCAGAAGAAATTTCTGAGATCATGAAATATGCATATGAAAATAATATTCCGGTCACACCAAGAGGAGCTGGAACCGGTCTGGTAGGATCTTCCGTAGCGATCGAACACGGGATCATGATCGATTCAAGCCTCATGAATCATATATTAGAACTTGATGAAGAAAACTTAACGATTACCGTAGAACCAGGAGTTTTATTAATGGAACTTGCTGCCTACGTGGAAGATCATGATTTCTTCTACCCACCAGATCCAGGAGAGAAATCCGCAACGATCGGTGGAAATATCAGTACAAATGCCGGTGGTATGCGTGCTGTAAAATATGGCGTGACCAGAGATTATGTCAGAGGTCTTGAAGTTGTCCTTCCAAATGGAAAGATCGTGGAATTTGGAGGAAAGGTTGTAAAAAACAGTTCCGGATATTCCTTAAAAGACCTGATGATCGGTTCCGAAGGAACCTTAGGCTTTATCACAAAAGCCACATTAAAATTACTCCCTCTGCCTAAAAAGGCAATTAGTTTACTGATACCATTTAAAACCTTAAAAGAAGCAATTGACACAGTACCTCTCATTATCAAGTCCAAAGCAATCCCAACTGCCATTGAGTTTATGCAGAGGGAGGTCATCATTGATGCAGAAGAGTACCTAGGTAAAAAATTCCCAGATTCCCAATCCGATGCGTACCTTCTGCTCAAATTTGACGGCAATTCAACAGAAGAGATTGAAGCAGATTATGATAAAGTTGCAAAACTTTGTTTAGAGGCAGGAGCACTTGACGTACTGATCTCAGATACAGAAGAAAGAGAAGAATCTATCTGGAAAGCCAGAGGAGCCTTCCTTGAAGCGATCAAAGGATCTACAACTGATATGGATGAAGTAGACATGGTCGTACCAAGAAATAAAGTCAATGAAATGGTAGAATACCTTCATAACTTACATAATGAAGTAGATATACGTATCAAGAGTTTCGGACATGCTGGAGATGGAAACCTTCATTCTTATATCTTAAAAGATGACTTAAGCCAGGAAGAATTTGAAAAACGAATGGCAGCAGCAATGGAGAAGATCTACGAGAAAGCTGCACAGTTAGGTGGAAAAGTATCCGGAGAACATGGAATCGGATTTGCGAAGAAACCATATTTGAGAGAATCTCTTGATCCAGAAACAATTGAGTTAATGAGTGGAATTAAGAAAGCATTTGATCCAAAGAATATCTTGAATCCACATAAAGTATTCCAGAGCTAAAACTGACACTTTGGTTATACTCCCTAAGTTTTAAAAATGCACAAAGCAGACAGGAAATCAAATACCTGTCTGCTTTGTGTATATAAATTTATACAATTTTCTTCGAAATGGTTGACATAATGTATAAAAATATATATACTAAAAACAGTAACAGTTATTACTTGAATTAAAGAGGAAAGGAAGAGGTTATGCAGCCAGCAACGAAAAAAAGCAAGCAAAGAGATGCCATCATAAAGTTTTTAATGACTCGCAAAGACCATCCAACTGCCGATATGGTATATATGAACATCAAAGAAGAGTTTCCGAAGATCAGTCTTGGAACAGTCTATCGAAATCTTGCATTATTAAGCGAACGCGGGGAAATACTAAAGCTATCTTACGAAGGAGGAGCAGACCATTACGATGCATGCACCGATCCACACTATCATTTTGTGTGTCAGGAATGTGGAGCAGTCATCGATTTGGAGATGGCACCGATCGATGAGAAGTTAAATGAGATCGCAAGTGAGAACTTTCCTGGAAAGATTACACAGAATATTGTTTATTTTAAAGGAATCTGCAAAAATTGTTTAAAAAATCATTGACAAAAGTAAAATATGATGGTAATATAAAGACAAGTTAAAAATAGTAATCATTACTGTTTTGAACAAAAGATACTAAGCCGAAAGGCAAAGCAACATAAATGATCATATAAAGTATAAAGGAGAACAAGAATTATGAAGAAATGGATTTGTACAGTATGCGGATATGTACACGAAGGAGAACAGCCACCAGAGAAATGTCCACAGTGTGGAGTACCAGCAGATAAATTCAAAGAGCAGGTAGAAGGAGAAAAAGAATGGGCAGCAGAACACGTAGTAGGTGTTGCCAAAGGTGTCAGCGAAGATATCTTAGCTGATCTAAGAGCAAACTTTGAAGGAGAATGTTCTGAAGTAGGAATGTACCTTGCAATGGCAAGAGTAGCTCACAGAGAAGGATATCCAGAGATTGGATTATACTGGGAGAAAGCAGCATACGAAGAAGCAGAACATGCAGCAAAATTTGCTGAGTTATTAGGTGAAGTTGTAACAGACAGCACAAAGAAGAACTTAGAGATGCGTGTAGATGCAGAACATGGAGCAACAGAAGGTAAATTTGACCTTGCAAAACGTGCGAAAGCAGCAAACTTAGATGCAATCCATGATACAGTTCATGAGATGGCAAGAGACGAAGCACGTCATGGTAAAGCATTTGAAGGATTATTAAAGAGATACTTCGGATAAGAAGAATTGATTTAGGAGGTATGAGTTTTCATACCTCCTTTTTTTTTGCTATATTCCATGCTATAATGAAAATAAGACTGAAAAAGCAGGTGAAAGCATATGATTTCAGAAGAGAAAGTAAAGATTATGGCTGAGATGGCCAAGTATGAGAAGAATTATGGAAAAGGTGATTTCCGTATTTACAAATATACCAAGAAAGATTATGTCAGATCGGAGAAGATCAAGACAAGCATTGCCTTGTTGATCTCATTTCTGATCATGACAGGATTGTTGTGTATCATGCAGTTAGATATTGTGATCATGAAGCTGAGAGAAGGTAAAGTTATAGTATCTGCGGCTGTGATCATAGGAATTTATGTTGCGGTATTTTTTGTCTACCTGCATTTTACGAAGATGCGAGCATCCAGGCAGTATGATGAGGTAAGGGCAAGGGTACTGATCTATGACAAGCATTTAGAAGAACTAGAAACATTATATAAAGAAAAAGAGAATGAAGACATTAGTCCAACGATAGTCGAGGAGGAAGACGAAGATGGAAAAATTATTGATATATAGAGAACGATTTTTGAAATTCCTCACGGCGAGAGGAAGATATATTCAATCAGGGATGAGATTCCTTGGAGGAACTGTTTTATTTTATGTATTAGGGGAATTGTTTGGATATACAGAGACCTTTTCACAGCCATTTTTTATCTTTATGATGGGAGTGATCAGTGTCTTTATTCCAATATCAGCATTATCGCTGATCTTTTATGTCGTTATATTCTTAGAGTTACTTCATGTATCGTTAGAAGTGACATTATTTTTTGCACTGGTAGTTGTATTATATTTTCTTGTATATCAGAGAGTTTTTCCAGAGACAAGAATTTATCTGATGATGGTGCCAATCTTCTTTTATTTTCAACTGCCTGCGTGTTTACCGATCTTTGCTGGGATGTTTTGTGGAATTGCAGGACTTCCAGCGATCTTAATGGGAACAGTGATCTATTATCTGTCCAATATCCTTCAGCAGACAATGAACCAGCTGGCATCAGGATCAGCACATGGGAAGGTCTACAGTCTGATCGCGGCAAGAGCGATCGACAATAAGGATCTGCTTTTGTATTTTGTGGTATTCTGTCTGGTGACAGCACTCGTAACAGCAATTCGCAAGCGGGGAGCAGCGCATGGATGGAATATTTCAATCCTTGCAGGAGGAGTTGTATATCTGATCTGCATGTTCATAGGAGGATATCTGGTTAACAATGAGATCAATATCACATCACAGATCGGAACGATCATAGGAAGCATTGCGATTGCCCTGATCATACAGTTTTTATACAATGTGATCGACTATACCAGAGAAGAAACATTTGAATTTGAAGATGAAGAATATTATTATTATGTAAGAGCGATACCGAAAGTGACTGTGGAAGAAGAAGAATTTAATGTTACACAGATCACGGTACCATCACATAGATTTAGTTTAAAAAGAAAAGAACATAAACAAGAACATAAAGAACAGGACAAAGAAAAGGGAGAGGAAATTTGAGTAAATTTTTTGATGGACTTGAAAAATATATATATTGGACATCGATTCCGAAGATCGGTCTGAATGACATTGTAGATATTCTGATCGTCAGTGTTATGATCTATCTGATCGTCAAATGGATCAAAACAACGAGAGCCTGGGTATTATTAAAAGGGATCATTATCTTGCTTTGTATTGCATTTGCGGCATATTTACTGCAATTACATACAGTTTCATGGATTCTTTCCAATACAATGAGTGTGGGAATCACAGCGATTTTGATCGTCTTCCAGCCAGAACTCCGAAGCGCATTGGAACAGCTTGGAAGAAAGAACTGGGTGACTGATATTTTCTCTACAGATAGCCGTCAGGAAGAACTGGAATATACAGCAAGAACTCTGCAAGAGATATCAAGAGCAGCGATTGAGATGGGAAAGGTAAAGACAGGAGCACTGATCGTACTGCAAAGAGAAGTAGCACTTGGAGAGTATGAGCGTACAGGAATTCCAATTGATGCGAAGGTCAGCAGCCAGCTTCTGATCAATATCTTTGAACACAATACACCACTCCATGATGGCGCGGTCATCATTCACAACAACAGGATCGTGTCAGCAACTTGCTATCTTCCACTAAGCGATAGTGTAGAGATTGGAAAGGAAATGGGTACCAGACACAGAGCAGCAGTAGGGATCAGTGAAGTTTCAGACAGTATCACTGTGATCGTATCCGAAGAAACTGGTGGTATTTCTATCGCAAGGGATGGAAAGATCATCAGACATCTGGATCCACAGAGATTGAGAGATGAACTGGCTGTCCTGAGAGAAGAAAAAGGACAGAATAAGAAATTCAAACTATGGAAGGGGCGGAATCGAAATGAAAAAAAGAATGGAAAGTGATCTGCTTTTAAAAATAATTTCTGTTGTTTTTGCCTTTCTACTTTGGATGTTTGTTATCAACACCGATAACCCGGTCATCAAGAAGACTTTCAGCGATGTACCGGTTGATATGCTGAATGAACAGGTTTTAGACGATCTTAATCAGACTTATAAGATTGAATCTGGAGATACCGTAAGCTTTACTGTGAAGGGAAAGAAAGATGTTGTAGATCGTTTGACGAAGTCAGATTTCCGTGCAACGGCAGATGTATCTTCTATGTCAGATGTTCATGCGATCCAGATCGAAGTTGAAGCTTTACGTTATAAGAGTCAGTTAGATATCGATACAGGTGGTGCAACGGTCAAAGTCGTATTGGAAGATGTGAAGAGTGACCAGATACCAGTCAATGTTGTGGTGAAAGGAACACCAGCGAGTGGATATACGGTAAGCACGCAGACAGCAACGCCGAATCTGATCTCTGTATCTGGGCCAAAGAGTGTGGTAAGCAGGATCAAACAGATCGTAGCGAAAGTAGATGTATCCGGATTGAAGAAAGATGTAACAATGGCTCAGAATGTCAAGTGTTATGATGAAGACGGAGATGAAGTAAGTCAGGAGCGCATCAAACTTGATACGACCAAGATTAAAGTAAAGATTGGATTATCAAGAACGAAGACAATACCATTTACCGTGGAAACAAAAGGAACGCCGGGCAAGGGATATGTACTTGGAAGCATTGATTATGAACCAAAACATATAGAAATTACTGGAGCTGAAGATGATCTGGAGAAGATCAGCAGTATCAAACTGGCGAATTTAGATATCAGTGATAGTACAAAGAGTATTGAAAAAACGATCAAAGCGTCCGATATTAAACTGCCAGATGGTATTACATTTGTAAAATCTGTAGATAAGATCAAGAATATCGTGATCCGTGCGAACATCGAGAAAAAGACGAAACGTACATTGACGATTCCGACAGAACAGATCGCATTGATCAATAATACGAAGAATTATGATGTCAAATTTGATGACTCAGAGTTAAAGGTGAAGATCAGCGGATTACGCTCAGTAGTAGATAAAGTTGTAGTGAAGGATTTAAATCCAAAGATTGACATGCAGCTGTATGAACCCGGAACGCATACGGTACAGGTTCAGCTGACAAAGATCAAGAATATGTCGATTGAGAAGAACGTCAGTGCAAAGATCACGGTAGAATAAAATATAAGGAGAGATATTTACAATGGATAAGATGTTATCGGTTGTTCTTCCAGCTTATAACGAAGAACAGATGATCAAGAAAACATCACAGGTGGTAGGAGACCTGCTTGAGAAAGAACAGATTCCATATGAATTAGTATTCGTAAATGACGGATCTAAAGATCATACATGGGAGAAGATCTTAGAACTCAAGGAAGAAAGAGCACATATCAAAGGAGTCTGCTTTTCCAGAAATTTTGGAAAAGAAGGAGCCGTTTTTGCAGGAATCGCACAGGCAGAAGGAGACTGTATTGCAGTAATGGACTGCGATCTTCAGCATCCGCCAGAAACACTTATAAAGATGTATCGTTTATGGGAAGACGGATATCAGGTGATCGAGGGAGTGAAAGCATCCAGAGGAAGAGAAAGTTTCATTCACAAGATGTTTGCAAAGACATTTTACAGTATTATCAGTGATGCAACAGGAATCGATATGTCCAGAGCATCCGATTTCAAGTTGATGGATCGACAAGCAGCAGAAGAATTTCTAAAACTTCCAGAACGTAATGTATTTTTCCGTGCATTGTCATCCTGGGTAGGATTCAAGACAACATACGTAGAATTTGATGTGCAGGAACGAGAAGCAGGAGAATCCAAATGGTCATTCAAATCATTAGTACGATATGCAGTGAATAATATCACATCATTTAGTGCTGCACCAATGCAGATCGTCACATTTTTTGGCGTTGTATTCTTCGTATTTGCAGTACTACTTGGAATACAATCGCTTTATATGTATTTTTCCGGGCATGCAGTTGCAGGATTTACAACAGTGATCTTATTGTTACTGTTGGTTGGAAGCATTTTGATGTTCAGCTTAGGTGTGATCGGATATTATATCGCGAAGATTTATGATGAAGTGAAGATGCGTCCGAGATACATTATCTCAGAAGTGATCAAATCCAAAGAATAACAATACAAATCCCTGAGATCGGATGAGATGAACATCTGATCTCAGGGATTTTATGTGATGCGGGAATCATTTTTTTTGAGATTTAAAAACAAGAAATTTACTGATAAAATAATTGACGATCGTAACAATAACTTGTGTTTCCAGTTTAGCAATCATCTGTGGCTGATGGATGATCTCAACACAGAAAGGAACACCGCCAACTTCTACTGCCATGGTTACAAGACGACCGAGAACAAACTTGATGAATTCATGAATCGTATCTGCGAAGGATTCAGATTTAGACTGAAATACATATAGCTTATTTACAACAAATGCAAAACAGATCGCGATCGCAACAGAGAAAAAGTTGCTGATCTTATAATCAATTCCACATGGCCCTTTTAATAAAGCAAACATTCCAAGATTAACAAGGGTTGTCAGACCGCCGAAAAACAAATAACGAATTCGCGAATCATTATATAATTTCTTTATCAAATTTAACATATCATATTACCTCCGATAGATATAAAATATTCTAAAATGTACATACATCCAATATCTTAAGACATTTTTCAGGAATTTTCAATCCAAAATGTGGTATACTAAGCGTGATAATGAACAAAAAAGGGTAAAGGGTAAAGGAAAAGTATAATGATAAAAGAACAAAGAAAGTATTGCTATGGAATCTATACACTGATGTTTTTACTGATGTGTATCGTGGCATTTCTGCCATTTTTTACCGAAGGAAAAAGCTTTGTATGGGGAGCAGGAGTAGAAGACGGATTAAGCCAGCATTTTTCAGCATTGGCATATTATGGGGAAGCACTAAGAGAATTTTTCCGTAATCTTCTGGCAGGACACCCAAAACTTGTGATGTGGGATATGAGTCTTGGGTATGGTGCAGACATCCTCTCAACATTGAATTACTACGCGATCGGTGATCCGTTAAACCTTCTCTACGGATTTGTTTCGCCAAAGAATACAGAAACCATGTATGATTTCATGATCCTGTTACGAATGTATCTGGCAGGGATCACGTTTATCATGTATGCAAGAAAAATGAAAAAACGAAGTTATGGAACAGTGATCGGGGCACTGGTCTATATATTCAGTGGATTTTGCTTTCGACTAGGACTGCGCCATCCATTCTTCATCAACCCGATGATCTATTTTCCATTGTTGTGTCTTGGAATCGAGAAGATCTATCAGAGAGAAAGACCGTATGTATTTATTTTCGCAGTCTGCGTATCAGCAATGAGCAATTATTATTTCTTATATATGCTGACGATATTTGCGGTGATCTATGCGTGGATCCGCTTTTATAAATACACCGAAGAAAATAAGATCAAAAACTTTTTCCTGACGATCTTGAAGTTTGGAATGTATTATACATTGGGAATTGCAATGGCAGCAGTGATCTTACTGCCATCTGTTATAGGATTTCTTGGAAATGGCCGTTACGGCAATGGGGTTGACTGGAAATCGCTGATCGTATACCCAGGAAAATATTATCTGATGTTTATTGAAAACTTTATTGGATACGGAAATATGGGCAGCAACACGAACGCAGGATATCTGCCGATTGTTGGGATCGTTGTATTATTTACACTGTTTTCACAGAGAATGAAACATAAAAAATACAGAGCTGCATTTATAGCAAGTATCATTGCGCTGATCCTTCCAATCTTTGGATACGCATTTAATGGGTTTTCTTATGCAAACAACCGGTGGGCATTTGCACTGAGCTTTATTGTGGCATTGTTGACAGCAGAAATGTATCCGCGTCTGTTTGTGATGTCAAAACGACAGCAGATCGGGATCGGAGCAGGAATCATCATTTATACTGTATTTTGTATTATCGTAAATGCATCAGGAGAAGAAATCCTGAAGAATAAAGGAATCATGGCAGCCTGTGGATTAATTGCAGTATTTTATGTTCTGTTCTTGATCTTTCAAAGACTTGGCTATGATGCACAGAAGAGAACTGTGCGAGTGAGCATGGCAATCTTGCTCCTGATATCAGTGGGAGTGCATGGATATTACAGATTCGATCCAAAAGGATATGCTTATACACAGGAATTTATGGATCAGGGACAAGCATATCGAACATTAAAGGAAGATAATATCAGTATGCTGAGTAAGGTAAATGATCCATCTGTTTACCGAGTACATGCAGAGGGATATCGATATAAAAATTATGGACTGATCAATCATTTGAATACGATCAGCGGATATTACAGTATCACAGCAAAATGTGTGACAGATACGATCAAAGGATATGATACGCTGGGAATGCAGTATGCAGATAAATATAAAGGAGTCGATCAAAGACTGGGACTCCTGTCATTAGCTGGTGTGAAATACATAACAGTAGCACATAACAGTCAGGTCGCAAAAGATGTAAGTTCCATGGGGGATGTACCATATGGAGTTGAAAAACTAAGAAAAAAAAGAAATATTACATTATATAAGAACAAATATGCACTGCCATTTGCATATGCATACGATTCCTATATGACAGAACAGCAATACGAGCAGTTAAATGGAGTCGGCAAGGAACAGGCAATGCTTACACAGATCATATTGGATCAGCATCCGGCAGACAAAGAGATTCAACATAACGAACAAAGAAACGATCCTGATATACAGACGATCTCATTGCCAGAGACAAGGATATCATCTCCAAAAGGAAAGAAATATGCAGATATTACGGTGCCAGTAGAGAAAGACAAGGAAACTTATCTGTATTTTAAAAATCTCGTTTACCATGGAAAGAAAAATGGAGACGATAACTTCATACTGACTGGAAGAAAGGGAACAAAAGGAATTCTTGTGGCACAGAATGATATACAACAGAAAATCCATATTCAAAGCACTTTCAATCCATACTATTTTGGAAGAAAAGATTACATCGTAAAGATCAATCATCAGACAAGCAAGGCAAAAGAAAAAGTAAGATTAAATTTCTTGTCTCCAGGTGAATATGAATTTGATGATATCAGTCTGATCACAATTCCTAAAAAAGATGTCCTTGCCAAATTAAAGGAACGCAAGAAGAACTCAATGAAACAGATCCAATACGAAGGAAATCATTTTAGAGGAGTCTATCATGCGAAAAAAGACCAGATCCTGTGTGTAACGATCCCGTATTCCAAAGGATGGAAAGCAACAGTCAATGGAAAACGCGCAAAGATTTACAAGGCGAACGGAATGTTTATGGGAATCGTAATGAAAAAAGGAACACAAAGTGTCAGATTAGATTATGAAACACCAGGATTAAAAATAGGGGCATGCATTAGTTTGGGGGCATGGATTGGACTGGGAATATATGGATTGTACCTTGAAAAATACAGAAAAAAGCTGTTAAATCAATGTTAAAATAGGAAGAGATACTGGTAAAAATACAAAAAACATGATAGAATAGCTCTTAGAAAAATGTTAAAAGAGTGGGAGGAACTATGAAAAACATAAAGAAAATGATGCAGGCAGGATTAAAGAAATTCACAGTGATCACTATCTTAGGTGTATTTCTTATGACAAGTCTGATTCCAGTATCTGCAGCAACGAAAGTATCAAAGATCAAATGGTCAGCATATAGAAAGACAATGTATGTTGGAAATGCACAGAGATTTGCAGTGAAGATCACACCAGCCAAAGCATCCAAAGCGAAGCTTGGATGGAAAACAAGTAATAAGAAGATCGCCAAAGTCAGTACAAAAGGAGTTGTCACACCTGTCAAAGCAGGAAAAGCAACGATCACATGTTACGTGAAATCACAAAAATCAAAGAAAGTAACATGCAAAGTCACAGTAAAGAAACAGAAAGTGACAGCGATCACATTTGCAAAAGCAAGCATAGCCGTACAGAAAGGGAAAAAGGTCAGCAATCCAGCAATCGTAACACCAACTTACGCAGCAAATAAAAAGGTAACATACAAATCTTCCAGCACAAGCGTGGCAACAGTCAGCACAAGTGGAGTTGTAACAGGAAAGAAAGTCGGAACAGCAACGATTACAGCAACAGCAGCCGATGGATCAAAGAAGAAAAACAGTTACAAAGTAACTGTTGTAGCACCGATCACAAAAAACAGTGCCAAGTTTATCGCACACCGCGGATTAAGTGCCGAAGCACCAGAGAATACGATCAAAGCCTATGAATTAGCGGGTGGAGCAGGATTCTGGGGAGCAGAAACAGATGTCCGAATGACAAAAGATAAGAAATTCATTCTGCAGCACGACCTGACATTCAAGAGATTATGCGGAGTTGATAAGAAACCAGAAGATATGACATTATCAGAGATTCAGAAACTGACGATCAAATCTGGAAATAAAATTTCAAAATATAAGAATGTAAAATCAGCAACAAGCGTTGCAACTTTAGAAGATTATTTAACAACATGCAAGAAGTACAACATGGTACCAGTTATCGAGATCAAGATGGAATTCGTAGAATACGGAAATGAAACAACTAATGACTCTCGAATGCAGGCAGTGACAAAGAACAACATGGAAGATTTGTATGTATTAACAAATCAGATCATGGGGAATAGAGAATATATGTTTATTGCCTATGACTTTGAAACAATGGTACAGATGAGAAAAGTCTTAGACGATAACGCAACAACATCCACAAATGTAAAATTACAGCATGTAACAAATAATCCAGATCAGGGAATGATCAATTATTACAAGAAACGTAAGATTGAATTGGATGCAAATTGTGATAAGATTTCACTCTCAGACATCAAGGCATTCAAAGATGGTGGAGTGAATGTAGGACTTTGGACTGTGGACGATACAGAAAGAGTCGCAGATTATATTGCACAGAAAGTGGATTATATTACAACGAATACAAAGTTTTGGTAAGAATAGAAACCATAAGAAAAGAGGCAGCAGATGAAGATATGTGTTGTCTCTTTTTGAGTGTTATGGTTTGTGGTATAATAAAAAGAAAACTATGGATTATTATTAAGCGATCAATACTGGATCCGGCCAGATCACTCAAAGATACAATGGAAAGATATCAATTTTTTTGAAAATCTATTTTCAGAAGATGTAGGAAGTGCTTTGTTTGGGGGGCAATTTAGCGGCGATTTTATGTCACCAGATAATACATCTGACGGATGGCTTAGAAAAAAATGGGTGATTCAGAATCAAAGAAGAGTGTTGTTGAAATCAGGGAGTGGAGAGTCACAACAAGAACCATTAAATGAAGTCCTGGCGAATATGATATGTGATAGATTAGATATTAAGAATTACGTAAAGTATCAATGTGGTTATCAAGAAGATCAATCACCATTCATACTATCAACATTACAAGAAATGCTGTCAGGAGATGGGAGTTGATATAACAGAAAGTCTGGACGATATGTTGATTCTGGATCTTATCGTCTGTAACAGAGACAGACATTATAATAACTTTGGGATGATCCGTAATGTAAATACACTGCAGATAGAAAAAGCAGCACCGATCTTTGACTCAGGAACATCAGCATTTGCAGGAATCAGCGAAAATAAGATCAAAACATTGCCACTCAACGAATCAAAACCATTCTACAAATATCATGAAGAACAGATCGCTTTGATCCAGAATATAGAGCGATATGAGTTTCAAAATCTGATAGGACTTGATGAAGAATTTAATGAATTATTACAACGATCGCCATTTATTACAATATCAAGAAGAGATAAATTAGTCACATGGCTAGGAGAACGGATCAGAATGCTCTGCGAAAGCAAAATGGATACAGAAAGAGTCTTTCAGATTGTGAAGACAGCAAAAGAATAGCAGAGAAGAAAGTAAGATGAAAAGAAAAGTCACAGAAATGTAGTAATTATGTTATATATATGTTAAAATAGAGAATATATGCCAAGGAGACAGGCAGAAAATATAGAGAAAAAGAATCAAAAGGAGAGAAGGGTTATGAGCCAGAAGGAAAGAGTCGATTTGATCGAGGTAGATTTATTGGATATGTGTAAATATATTCTGTCAAAGTGGGTGTTTATTTTGATAGGAATGGTAGTATTTGCCGGAGCTGGATTTGGGTATGCGAAGGTGAAGAGTGTGACAGAGTATAGCTCTAAGATGCAGGTATATGTTACTGTGCCTAAGACATCTGACAAGGTTGTTATTAGGGATAATGTTAATGAATTGACAACAGACTATATAAAATTATTAGGAACAGATCTTTTTACAAAAGGAATTGCAGATAAAACAAATTTATCTAAAGATGAATTAAAAAATATGATTTATGCAGAAGCAGTTGATGGTACTAGGGTTATAGAAATTAAAGTAAAGTCAGAAAATAAAAATGCAGTGAAAAAGGTATCGAAATTAGTGATACCATCTTTTCAAAAAATGGCAGTTAATGTGTTGGGAAAAGACAAACCCATTATTGCAGATTATCCATCAGAAATTGAACCTACAGAGACGATAGAAACTCAAAAAGCTGCTTGTATAGGGGCTGTGGCAGGATTTGTTATAGTAGTAGGATGTTATTTTATGTATTATCTTATAAAATTAAGTCAGAAGTGCAAAAATAATAGGAGATAGGAAAACAAAGTAGTATGAATATAAAACAAACGCAGATACAAAATTTAATCATATATATTGGAGATGTAATAGGAATCTCTTTGGGTTATTTAATAATGACACATGTGCGTTTCGAAGGATATATATTTAAGTTATTAAACAATGATAATAGATTTTTCTATAGATGGTTGATTTCAATTTTTGTGTTAACTATTGTTTATTTTATTTTGAATCCTAATCTACATTTTTTTAAACGAAAATTAAAAGAGGAAATTAGAAATGATCTTCAGACTAATATTTTAACAGCAACACTAATGGCAACAATAGCATATTTGATAAATGATGCAAGAGATTATTCTAGATTTGTTTATCTTACGACTATGGTATTTAGTTGTTGTTGGATGATTTTATCACATACAGTTTATCGTTGGTATATTTTGAAATATAGACAATATAATTCTGTGACAAGGAAGATGCTAATTATTACGACATCAGATCGTGTTGAAAAGGTTGTAAAAAATATAATTAGAGAGAAAACATGGAATTTATGGGTTACGGGAATTGTTGTTATAGATAAGGATTTGACTGGTAAAAAAGTTATGAATATTCCTATTGTTGCAAATAGAAATAACATGTTTCGTTATGCAATACGGGAAGTTGTTGATGAAGTTTTTATTTTAGTTCCAGAAGAAACAGAGAATTATCAGATTCAGCAACTTATTCAAAAATTTGAAGAAATGGGAATTACAGTTGATATTAATATTAATTTATATGAGATTGATGTTAGTAGTGGAACGAAATATCTAAATCAAGTTGGAAACTATCCAACAGTTACATTTGCTTCAAAAGAAATTCCATTATACATGATTGCAATGAAGAGACTATTGGATATTATAGGAGCTATTGTTGGATTGATTATTACAGCAGTAGCAACGATAGTGATTGGACCATTAATTAAATTAGAATCTCCAGGACCATTATTTTTTTCTCAAAAGAGGGTTGGACGAAATGGGCGTATTTTTAAAATCTATAAATTTCGTTCTATGTATGCAGATGCTGAGAGAAGAAAAAAGGAATTGATGGAACAAAATGAGATGAATGGATTGATGTTTAAAATGACGGATGATCCAAGGATTACGAAGATTGGAAAATTTATTCGTAAAACAAGTTTAGATGAACTTCCACAGTTTTGGAATGTTTTAAAAGGTGATATGAGCCTTGTTGGAACGAGACCACCAACAGTGGATGAATTTCAACAATATGAGTGGTATCATAAACGCCGATTAAGTATGACTCCTGGGTTAACGGGTGTATGGCAAGTTAGTGGAAGAAGCGATATTACAGATTTTGAAGAGATTGTTTCTATGGATGTAGAATATATTAAGAATTGGTCATTAAAAAGAGATATAAAGATTATATTAAAAACTATACAAGTTGTATTACATAGCGATGGAGCAAGATAAAAGATTATAAGATAAGGTTAGGTAGAATATGAGTTCTGAAAAAAAACATGTATTTATAATTGGATCCAAAGGAATCCCAGCTCAATATGGAGGATTTGAAACTTTTGTTGAGAAGTTAACTGAATATCAAAAAGATGAGTCTATACAATATTATGTAGCTTGTATGAATGCAAAAAGAAAAAGATTTAAACATAATGGGGCTAAATGCTTTAATGTTACAGTGCCAGATGTTGGGCCAGCCAAAGCAGTTTATTATGATATTGCAGCATTGAAATGGTGTATTGGATATATAAAAGCACATGATATTCAAGATGCAGTCATTTATGTTTTAGCATGTAGAATAGGGCCATTTATAGGTCACTTTAAAAAGCAAATGGATAAATTAGGAGTACATTTATATGTAAATCCAGATGGGCATGAATGGTTAAGAGCAAAATGGAATGGATTGATAAAAAAATACTGGAAAATTTCAGAAAAGCTTATGGTAAAACATGCAGAATTATTAATTTGTGATTCTATGAATATTGAAAAATATATACAGGAAGAATATAAGCAGTATACTCCGAATACTACATTTATTGCTTATGGTGCGGATATAACAAAATCAAAATTAAGAGATGATGATCAAAAGCTCGTTGATTGGTATAAGAAATTCAATGTGAAGCCTAAGGGATTTTATTTAGTTGTTGGACGATTTGTTCCAGAAAATAATTATGAGACTATGGTTCGTGAATTTATGAATTCTGATACAGATAAAGATTTTGTGTTAATTACCAATGTGGAACAAAATAAATTCTATGAGGAATTGCGTAAAAAAACGGGGTTTGAAAAGGATAAAAGAATCAAGTTTGTTGGAACGGTTTATGATCAGGAGTTATTGAAGAAAATTCGAGAAGATGCATATGGATATTTTCATGGTCATGAAGTTGGTGGAACGAATCCTAGTTTATTAGAAGCACTTGGAAGTACACAGTTGAATTTGCTATTAGATGTTGGATTTAATAGAGAAGTGGCTGAGGATGGGGCTATATATTGGAAAAAAGGAAATGGTGGTTTAAGTGGTTTGATAGACGAAGTAGATAAATTACAAGAAGAACAGATTAAGAAACTTGAGGGAAAAGCCAAAAATAGAATTAAAACATCATATAATTGGGCCAAAATTACTGAGTTATATGAGGCATCTTTTTTAGAATTATTTTAGAATTGAAACAATTTGGAGGATAAATAGAATGAAAGCAAGAGTAATTGCGTATTATTTACCACAATATCATCCAATTCCTGAAAACGATAAGTTTTGGGGAAAAGGATTTACAGAATGGACAAATGTTGCAAAAGCAAAACCCTTATTTAAAGGTCATTATCAACCGCAAATACCAGCAGATTTGGGATTTTATGATTTAAGATTGCCAGAAATACGAAAGGCTCAGGCAGAATTAGCTAAAGCAGCTGGTATAGAAGGTTTTTGTTATTGGCACTATTGGTTTGGAAATGGGAAAAAGGTTTTGGATATGCCTTTTAATGAAGTTTTAAAATCTGGAGAACCAGATTTTCCTTTTTGCTTAGGATGGGCCAATCATAGTTGGACAACTAAAACGTGGGAAAAAGGAAAAAGTTTTTCAAAGGATACAATGATTTTTGAGCAGTTATATCCTGGAAAAGAAGATTATGAAAAACATTTTTATGATGTTTTGCCAGCGTTTAAAGATAAAAGATATATTACGGTAGACGGAAAACCGCTATTTGTGATTTTTGACCCGGAAGCTATTCCAAATTCAAAAGAATTTATAAGTTTATGGAATAAGTTAGCAATAAAAAATAACTTAAAAGGAGTGTATTTTGTTGGAAGATGTGATGCACTTCCAAATATGAATAAAAAAAATTTAAGTAAAATAGATGAGTTGACAAAACCAAGATTTCAAAAAATGTTGAAGAGTGGATATAACGGAATTAATTCAGTGACATTGAAATATGCGGAATTTAAAGCAACAGGAATTGTGCATAAAGCAATACATTCTTTTTTTAGAAAACATTTTGCTGGAATAGTTTTAGATAAATATAAGTATAAAACTATTATGGAACATTTTATTGTAAAAGAAGATTATGAGGAAAGAGTATATCCGCAGTTAATCCCAAGACGGGATAGATCTCCAAGATCTGGAAGAACAGCTATGATTTATTATGATAGTACACCAGAATTGTTTAAACAGGCAGCGGAAAGAGCAGTTAAATGTGTAATAAAAAGAGACAAAGAACACAGATTAATTTTTTTAAATGCTTGGAATGAGTGGGGAGAAGGTGCTTATATGGAACCGGATATAAAATTTGGGCATAAATATATAGATGCATTAAGAGAGGTTTTACAAGATTAAGGATAAAATATATGAGGAGACAAAAATTATATGCAGATAAATTGTAGGGGAATGGTAAAAAAAATATGTATTATGGTTATTTTTACAACATTACTTTTTTTAATGTGTCTAGAAAGTTTAAGTGATAATGTATATGTACAATTCCTTCTAAAACATATAGATGAACTAATGACATTAATTATATTAGCCTATTGCTTTTGCAATTATAGAATTGTAATACGTGAAAAAAGTTATTTGATAGTTTTAGTAGGAGCATTTATGCTTATGGGTGGACTATCAAGTATTTTATATCATTATCAAGGTATTGTTCCTACGGTATTGGACGCTTTTTTATTGGTAGATAGATTTATATTGGGATATTTAGGCATAATTGTTTATAGTTATTCAAGAAATGAGACAATAACAGATAGTTTATTATGGATATCTAAAATAATAACAGTGATACTATTTTTATTAGATATGCATGATATAATATTTTCTCCTTTTTTTGAAAAAGCAGATTTTCGTTATTTTATGTATGGATTACAACTTATGTTTCCGCATGCAACTTATTTGGCAGCTGCATCAGTTACACTTTTGATATTTTTAGGATATAAAAATAGAAATAAAGAGAATTTAAAATATATGATTATGATTTCAATAGTGGGTATGTCTACATTAAGAGGGAAAGCATTAGGCTTTTTTGCTATATACTGGATAATATATGTAATTGTTAAGTACATAAAATTTAAAAATAATACAGTTATATACATTATAGCAACAGCAATGTTACTATTTGTGTCAAAAGACCAATTAAGTACTAATTTTGGACAAAATGTAGGATATTCGCCTAGACTCATTTTGTTCAAAGATGGAATAAAATTGATGATGGAGCATTTACCTTTTGGAACAGGATTTGGGTCTTTTGGATCATCTATAGCAGCTAATTATTATTCTCCGATTTATGAACGATTAGGGTATCAAAATAACTATGGTATGAGTTCTGAATATAGTGGCTTTTTGACAGATTGTTTTTGGCCTACTGTATTTGCACAATCTGGATTTATAGGATTGGTCTTTTTCTTTTTGATTATTTGTTATTTTTTATTAATATCAATTAGAAAATTAAAGATAAATAGAGACGCAGGTTTTGCGATGTTAATGACAATAGTATATTTATTAATTACATCAGTTGCTGAATCTAGTTTTTTTAATCCAACAGCATTTTTGTTTTTTATTTTATTTGCTGTATATGAAAAGGAATTGTAACAATTATATAGAGGTATAGTATGTTTGGAATTATAAAAGATAAGATTGATATAATGTTATTTAGGAGAAAATGGAGAAAGAAAAATAATCATAATACTACGATAGCAGGCAATCAGTTTGATATTTCGAAAGTTCAAGTAGGAAAGTATACATATGGTGCTTTGCATGTTTTGAATTGGGGAGAAAAAGAAAGACTAGTAATAGGAAGTTATTGTTCTATTGCACAGGAGGTAATGTTTATTTTAAATGCAGATCATTATACTGATCATGTATCGACATTTCCATTTAAAGTAAAATGTTTAGGAGATTATAAAGAAGGGACTTCAAAAGGAGATATTATTATAGAGGATGATGTTTGGATAGGATATAGAGCAATTATTATGTCAGGTGTACATATAGGACAAGGAGCGGTTGTTGCTGCGGGGGCAGTAGTAACTAAAGATGTACCTGCATATGCTATAGTTGGCGGAACACCGGCTAAGATTATCAAATATCGTTTTGAAGAAAAAATAGTAGACTACTTGAAACAAATTGATTATGAGAAATTGGATATTGAGTTTATAAAAAAATATGAAGAAGAAATGTATAAGCCGGTAAAATCTATAGAACAAATAAGGTGGCTAGAAGAAATTTGCAGAAAGTAGGAAAAAATGAAAAGTCTTAAGATAAATACAATTTTGAATATGATAAAAACATGTTCTAATATTATATTTCCATTAATAACATTTCCATATATATCAAGAGTATTGATGACAGAAAACGTAGGGAAAGTTAATTTTGGTGATTCGTATGTTAGTTATTTTTCTTTAATAGCATCATTAGGAATAACAACATATGCTATACGTGAATGTGCGAAAGTAAGGGATAATAGAGAAAAATTAGAGGAAACGGCTTCTCAGATTTTTTCTATAAATTTATGTACTACAGGATTAGCCTATGTTCTGTTGTTTTTGTCATTAATTATATTCAGAAGATTAGATGTGTATAGAAATTTGATTATGATTCAAAGTGTTGTTATTATTTTTACAACATTAGGAGCTGATTGGTTGAATAGTGCAATGGAAGATTTTAAATATATTACTATTCGATCTATTATTTTTCAAATTATATCTATGATTTTAATGTTTACATTTGTGAAATCGACAGGCGATTATATGAAATATGCGGCTATTTCAGTACTTTCAACTAGTGGGTATAATATTTTAAACATTGTATATCGAAAAAAATATTGTGATATACAATTTACATTGAATATTCCGTGGAAAAAACATATGATTCCTATTTTGTTATTATTTGTGATGACGTTATCTCAGACTATTTTTAATAGCTCAGATATTACAATGCTTGGATTTTTTAAAGGAGATTATGCAGTTGGAATTTATAGTACAGCAACAAAAATGGAAAAAATAATTAGTAATGTAGTATCATCTATAGTATTTGTATTGATTCCAAGATTGTCGTATATGTTCGAGGCTGAGGATTATAATAAAATAAATATGTTATTGAGAAAAGTGTTATTAACTTTTATAACAATAGGTTTGCCGTGCTATGTAGGAGCTACAATTTTAGCTAAAGAGTCAATTTTAATTATAGCAGGTAAAGGGTATATAGAAGGAGCATTAACTCTTCAAATTTTATTGATTTCTTTTTTATTTAGTTTAGTAGGTGGAAGCTTTTTAGGAAATGTAGTTTTACTTCCGTCGGGAAATGAAAAAAAATTTATGATTATATGTTGCATATCTACGATATTCAATATTATTGCAAATGCATTTATAATTCCATTATTTGGAGCGAATGGTGCAGCAGCTACTACAGCTGCTTCATCATTTATAATTTTTATATTGTTAATAATATCAATTGATAAAAGAATACATATTGATAGGATTTTGCAAATATTTATAGCACCGATAGTTGGAAGTGTTTTAATGATGTTGTATTGTTTCGTTGTTAAATATAATATTTCTAATTTATGGATAAAAACTGTTGTCTGTGTCATAGGTGGAGTTGTTATATATGGTATTATTCAAATACTATTAAAAAATGAATTGGTGTTAGAAATGACAGATAAGATTTTAATGAAATATGGAAGGAAATAGAAATATTATGCAATTAGAGGATAAAAATCAAAAAGTTGATTTATTTTTAAAAAAATTAAACATAATTTCTGAAAATGCAATTAATAAAAACAAATATGAAAGAGCTATGGCAGCGATATCAGTGAGTGCAAATCTTCAATATCAATATAATCAAAGCTATACAGATGAAAAAATAGAAAATATGATTTTATTAATTTCTAGAAATATGGAAAGAAAGTATCAAGAGAGAATAGATAAGATAGAAATTAATAAAAATGTAATTCTTTTTTATGACGGATTTGGTTTGGATACAAGAGGAGTAGCTCTTATGTATTTAAATGCATTGAAAAAAAATGGATATCATATTGTTTATGTGACGAATAAAGATGTGAAAAATAAACAACCAGAAATTCATAAACTAATGAAAGGTGCATCAATCACATGGAATTATATTGATATGAATAAAAGATACACAAAATGGGTTACTGAGTTAACGGAAACTATTATTAATACAAAACCTAAAGCTATGTTTTTTTATACAAAACCTAATGATGTATCTGCAGCAGTAAGTTTTTCTATGTTTAATAAAAAAATTGATAGATATTTGATTGATTTAACTGACCACGCATTTTGGCTGGGAGTAAAGTCTAATGATTATTTTTTGGGAAGCCGAGAAATGTCTGCTTCTAATCAATATTTTAAAAGACATATAGAAAAAGAAAAAATGATTAAATTAGGAGTAAATCTTATTATAGAGAAAAATCCAGATCATAAGGGTTTACCGTTTGATGTAAAGAAGGAAAAATATATATTTAGCGGAGGAGCTTTATATAAGACATTAGGAGATGATAAGAATACATATTATAAAATAGTGGATCATATTTTGAAAAATAATTCGGAAATTAAATTTTTATATGCTGGAAGTGGAGATGCTTCAGAGATAAACAAAATTTTGAATAAATATCCTAATAGAGCGTATTTAATAGATGAAAGGAAAGATTTTTATTATTTAATAGAAAATAGTATTTTCTATTTAAATACATATCCAATGTTTGGTGGAATGATGATGAAATATGCAGCTGATGCGGGTAAAATTCCAATTACGTTAAGACATAATAAAGATTCCGATGGTTTGTTGTTGAATCAAGAAGAAGCAAAAATAGAATATGACACATATGAAGAATTAATAAGAGATGTAGACAAATTGCTTATGGACAGTCAATATTTGAAGGCAAGAGAATCATTATTAGAGGGAACTGTTATAAAAGAAGAACGTTTTGTGAAAAATGTAAGAGGTGTAATTGAAAATCATAGAACAGATTATAAGCATGAAATTATAGAAATTGATACATCAAATTTCCAAAAAGAATTTTATGAAAGATTTGATTTAAAGCAAGAAATTTATAAGAATGCAATTAGAATAAATGGTGCATTGTTTAATAATGTGCCAGTGATGTACTATTATATGGCAAAAAATATTTGGAGTAAAATTACAAATAGATTGAAGAATTTAAGATAAGGAGAAAATAATGGTTGATTTTAATGTACCACCATGTGTGGGAAATGAAATTGAATATGTGAAACAAGCAATCGAATCACACAAGATATGTGGTGATGGTCAGTTTACAAAAAAATGTCATCAGTGGATGGAAGAGCGTTTTAATGCACAAAAAGTATTACTTACGACAAGTGGAACAACGGCATTAGATATGGCGATGTTATTGTGTGATTTACAGCCAGGAGATGAAGTGATTCTACCAAGTTACACATTTTCAAGTACTGCCACATCCGCAGTTTTAGTTGGTGCAAAGTTAGTATTCGTTGATGTTCGACCAGATACTATGAATATTGATGAAACGAAAATAGAAGACGCAATTACAGATAAAACTAAAGTTATTATTGCCATGCATTATGCTGGAGTAGCATGTGAAATGGATACAATTATGGACATTGCCAAGAGACATAATTTAATTGTGGTAGAGGATGCAGCTCAAGGTGTCATGAGTAAGTATAAAGGAAAGCATCTTGGTACAATTGGAACTTTTGGATGTTATTCTTTCCATGAAACAAAAAATTATTCCATGGGTGAAGGTGGAGCTTTGGTAATTAATAATCCAGAATATAATGAAAGAGCAGAAATCCTTCGAGAAAAAGGAACAAACAGAGCAAAATTCTTTAGAGGTCAAGTTGATAAGTATACATGGGTAGACTTTGGAGACAGCTATTTACCAAGCGAGTTAAATGCAGCATATTTGTGGGCTCAACTGTTAAATGCAGACGAAATTAATGGTAATCGAATTGCTACATGGAATAGATACTATCAGGAATTACAGACAATGGCGAAGGAAGGAAAATTTGAAATCCCAACAGTTCCAAAAGAATGTGAACATAATGCACATATGTTTTACCTGAAATGCAAGGATTTAAAAGAACGTTCAGAATTTATTAAATTTATGAAAGAAAAAGAATTATACTGTGTATTTCATTATATTCCATTGCATTCTGCACCAGCCGGAGAAAAGTTTGGAAGATTTGATGGGGAAGATGAGTTTACAACAAAGGAAAGCGAAAGATTAGTTCGTTTACCAATGTATTACGGTTTACGTGAAGATCAAGTTGATTTAGTGGTTGAAGGAATCAAGGAATTTTTCTCTAAATAAGTTTGATGTTTTAAAGTAATATAGGATAAAAGTTAATTGGTTGATTATATGAGGAGTTGATAGCATTGGAAAAGAATCTTGCAATTATTGGAGCAAGTTATTTACAGCTGCCGTTGATAGAAAAAGCAAAAGAAATGGGATATACCACACATGTTTTTGCGTGGAAAGCGAATGATGTAGGAGAAGAAGCTGCAGATAAATTTTATCCTATAAGTATTATAGAAAAAGAAGAAATACTGGAAGTATGTAGAAAGATAGGCATCTGTGGAATTTGTAGTATAGCATCAGATGTTGCAGTCATAACAGTCAATTATGTGGCTGAAAAATTAGGGCTACCCGGAAATAAGATCGAAACAACGGGAAAATGTACAAACAAACATTTAATGAGAGAAGCATTTGAAGAATCAGGAGATCCAAGTCCAAAAAGTATTTTGGTTGATGGCAATACGCAATTAGATGAGTTGAAACTAGAGTATCCGGTTATTGTTAAACCGACAGATAGAAGTGGAAGCAGAGGAATCTTTAAGTTAGAGAATTCATTGATGCTAAAAGAGGCAGTGGAGAAAGCTAAGAGTGAAGGGTTTGAGAATAAGGCATTGATTGAAGAATATGCAAAAGGCCAGGAATATAGTGTTGAATATATTTCTTATAAAGGAGAAAGCCATTTCTTAGCATTGACATTAAAACATACAACAGGAGCTCCTCACTTTATTGAAACTGGGCATTTAGAACCAGCACCAGTTGAAGAAGAAATTTTAAAAAAAGTAAAAAATGTCGTAAGTCATGCATTAAATACATTAGGCATTGAAAATGGAGCATCTCATTCTGAAATAAAAATAGATGAGAATGGTGAAATAAAAATTATAGAAATTGGAGCACGAATGGGCGGAGATTGTATAGGAAGTGATCTTGTACGATATTCTACAGGATATGATTTTGTTAAAATGGTAATTCAGGTAGCATGCGGAGAAGAACCAGATTTTACAAAAGTAACCGACTCAATGAATGTGGAAAGTGTTTTTATCTTTACGCAGGAAGATTTAGATGAATATGAGAAAATAAAAAATGAAAATCCAGAAGATATTTTAAAAGTAGTGGATTATCATCCAGAGAATATTGGAAAAATAACAGATAGTTCTAATCGTGCAGGTTGTTATATAAGAAAGGCAAAGGGTTTTTAAATTTATGAAAAAAATAATTGTATTTGGAGCAACTGGAAATATAGGAGCATATTTTATTGATTATTGCAAATCAAGATTGCAGGATGAATATGAAATTATTGCAGTTGGAAGAAAATATACAGATTATTTCGAAAAGAATGAAATAAAATATCTACAGGTGGATATTTGCAATGATTCAGATTTTCATAAATTACCCAAAAAAGATGTACATGCAATCGTAAATCTCACAGGAATTTTACCAGCATATTTAAAAAAATATGATCCATTCATATATGTAGAAACAAATATTAAAGGATCTTTAAGAATATTAGAATATGCAAGAAAAATTGGAGTGGATAGAGTTTTATATACACAAACATGGGCTGAGATGGCAGGATATTGGGGAAAAGAAGAAGTACTTTCACCGAAAATGACTAGAAAGTTGAAATATACAGGAGATCATGCCTTTTATGCGATTACAAAATGTATGATTGTAGATACGATGGAACACTATAAACAAGAATATGGAATTAAAAATTTTGTATTCCGATTACCGAATGTTTATTTATACCATCCAGATACATATTATTATGTTGATTGTAAGAAAAAATTAGTTGCGTATAGATATATGATTGAACAAGCTCAAAAAGGGGCGAATATTGAAATGTGGGGAAATCCTGATGCCTTCAAAGATATACTGTATGTAAAAGATTTGTGTCAGATGATGTACAAAGCATTATTTGCAAATATTAATGGTGGAACATATAATGCTGGAACTGGGGTTAAAACAACTTTACGAGAGCAGATTCAAGGGATGATAGACGTTTTTTCACCAGAAGGTAAAAAATCAAAGATTATTGAAATGCCAGATAAGCCAACATTTGATAGTTTTGTTATGGATATATCTAATGCTGAAGAAGATTTAGAATATCATCCCGAGTATACATATATTAGATATTTAAAAGATTATAAAAAAGAAATGCATTTGAAAAGGTTTAATGATTTGTGGAACAGTAAAAGGTAACAGAAATATGGGATTAAAAGAAATATTCAAAAAACAAGGTGGATTGAATCTAATTAAACAGTATCATGAAAGTGGTGTATTAAAAACAGCACTAGGAGAATTTTTTTTGCTTGGACGAGATAAAAAAGCATTAGAAATTTTAAGGCTTTCTGTACAATTTAAAGTAAAACAAAGATTAGAGAAAAAATATAAGAGACAAATTCAATATTTTGATGAAACCTATAAAGATAAAAAGATACATGAAAAATCAAATAAAGTTTGGGTTTGTTGGTTTCAAGGATTGGAAAATGCTCCGGAATTAGTAAAAAAGTGTTATAAATCGCTTCAAGCAAATTTGACAGATCGAGAAATTATACTGATAACATCAGAAAACATGGATCAATATGTAAAATTTCCAAAATTTATTCTGGAAAAATGGGAAAAAGGATATATAACCAATACTCATATGACAGACTTATTACGATTAGAGTTACTAGTTCATTATGGAGGAATGTGGATTGATTCTACTGTACTATGTACTAGAAAGATAGAGGAGATACCTGAATATTATTTTGATTCAGATTTGTTCTTTTATCAATTGTTAAAACCAGGAAGAGATGGACAAGCACAATTAATCTCTAGCTGGTTGATGAGTGCTAAAACAAATAATAAGATACTTATAATGACAAGATATTTATGCTATGAATATTGGAAGAAAAATATAAAGATGATTGATTATTTTTTATTACATGATTTTATGTCAATTGCTTTAGAGCATAATCAGGATGAATGGAATAAAGTTATTCCTAGAGATAATGCAACTCCGCATATTTTGTTATTACGCCTATTTGATAAATATGAAGAAAAATTATGGAATTCAATTGTAGAACAAACACCATTTCATAAATTGACTTACAAATTTGATGAAAGTCAAACCAATTTGTCGAATACATTTTATCAATATATAATGAATAATTAGTTAAAAAGAAAGGAAATTATGAGAGAGTTAACCATAAAAGAGACGCAGGCTGTGTCTCTTGAGATATTGTATACGATTACACAAATTTGTGAAAAGCAAGGATTACGTTATTCATTAATATATGGGACATTAATAGGTGCAATTAGGCATCAGGATTATATTCCATGGGATGATGATGTAGATATTATGATGCCACGACCAGATTATGAAAAATTACTTAAATATTTAGAAAAGTATATAAAGGACTACCCACATTTAAGCGTATTTAATTGTGATCAATGTAAAAAATATCCATATATGATTACTAGAATTAGTGATGATCGTTATATTATAAAAATGGAAAATGAGAAGCCATATGGAATGGGAATATTTATTGATATTTATCCATATGACGGACTAGGAATGACCAAGAAAGAAGCTGTGAAATATGGAATGAAAGGTGATAGGCTTTCATCTATGTGCTATCAAGCTACAAGAGATCATTTCGCAATCGAAACCACAACATCAAGTATAAGAAAAATTATAAAATTTCCTATTTTTGCCATAGCTAAGTTAATCGGAAAAAATTATTTCCAAAAAAAATTACAAAGACTTGCGGGATTAAAAACATATGACAAGAGTAAATATATAGGTTGTGTTGTGTGGTTGTCAGGAGGGGAAAAAGATATTTTCTTACGTAAATGGTTTGATGAAACAATATTTAAACCATTTGGGAAATATGAATTTCGAGTACCTAAAGAATATGATAAGGTATTGCGACATACATATGGAGATTATATGAAATTACCACCAAAAGAAGAACGGATAGGACATCATTATTATAAAGTTTATCAAAAATAGGTGCTTATTATAGCACTTATTTTTTTTGTGTGCTATAATAGATAAAATGTTCATCAAAATAATCGGAGGGCAGAATATGAACATCTATGAAAGAGATATATTAATTAATTTGAGCAAGGACCAATATATAAATCAAAGGAGTTTAGCGCAAAGGACAGGGCATTCTTTAGGAACTGTAAATCAAACAATAAAATCACTAATGAGGACAGGATATATAGATGAATTAGCGATGCTGACATCAAAAGCACAAGATGAATTTAAAGAAAAAAAACCTAAAAGAGCAATTATTTTAGCAGCAGGTTTTGGAATGAGGATGGTTCCGATCAATACAGAGACAACAAAGGGATTAATAGAAGTAAATGGAGAGGTATTAATAGAAAGAACAATTCGTCAACTTCATGAAGTAGAAATTACGGAAATTTATGTTGTGGTTGGATTCATGAAAGAACAGTATGAGTATTTAATTGATGAATTTGGTGTAGAATTAATAGTTAACTCTGAATATGCTACAAAAAATAATTTACATTCCGTAAAATTAGCAGTAGATCATTTAGAAAATGCTTACATTATTCCATGTGATATTTGGTGTAGGGAAAATCCATTTTCAAAGTATGAATTATATTCATGGTATATGGTAAGTGATCTTGTAGATAATGAAAGTAGTGTTAGAGTTAACCGAAAGATGGAATTAGTTTCAGTTCAGAAGAAATTCGGTGGAAATTCTATGGTGGGAATTTGCTATTTAGTAAAAGAAGATTCTGAAATTGTAAAACAAAAAATTATAGAATTATCAAAAAATCGTTATTATGATGATGCATTTTGGGAAGAGGCATTATATAAAAAAGATCGTATGATTGTAGCAGCTAAGGTGGTTCATTCTGTGGATGTTGTGGAAATTAATACATATGAACAGTTAAGGGAACTGGATAGTGATTCTAATCAATTAAAAACAGATGCAATAGATGTTATTTGTAATGCATTGGATGTAAAAAATGATGAAATCAGTAATATATCTGTACTAAAAAAAGGAATGACGAATCGATCATTTTTGTTTGAATGTAAAGAAAAGAAATATATTATGAGAATTCCAGGGGAAGGCACAGATCAATTAATAAATCGTCAAGAAGAGGCGGAAGTATATAATTGTATTAGAGATAAAAATATTTGTGATGACATTGCATATATAAATCCAGATAATGGATATAAAATTACAGAATTCTTAGAAGGGTCAAGAGTGTGTGATCCATTAGATGAAGATGATATAAAAAAATGTATGAAGTGTTTACGTAATTTTCATCAAAAAAAATTGAAGGTAGATCATGATTTTGATTTGTTTGGACAGATTGAATTTTATGAAAAATTATGGAATGGGAAATCTTCTGTGTATAGGGATTATTTGAAAACAAAAAAGAATGTGTTGGATTTAAAAGAATATGTCCAGAAAAATATAGAAGTAAAGACATTAACACATATTGATGCTGTTCCAGATAACTTCTTATTTGTAGAAAAAGACGGGAAAGAAGATATTCGGTTAATAGATTGGGAATATGCTGGAATGCAGGATCCACATGTAGATATTGCAATGTTTTGTATTTATTCTTTATATGATAAGTCACAGGTGGATCATTTAATAGATATATATTTTGAAGATGAATGTAAACAGAGTATTAGAATAAAAATTTATTGTTACATTGCAATTGCTGGATTACTATGGAGTAACTGGTGTGAATACAAGAGAACTTTAGGAATTGAATTTGGTGAATATTCACTTAGACAATATCGTTATGCAAAGGAATATTATCGAATAGTACAAGAAGAATTAAAAAAATTGAAGAAACAATAAGGAAGAGAGGTTATATAAAATGCATAAAGTAGAAAGAGCGATTATAATGGCAGCCGGCTTTGGTAGCAGAATGCAGCCAGTTACTTTAAAAACGCCCAAACCATTAGTTAGGGTTAATGGGACTAGGATGATTGATACAGTAATCAATGGACTGCATGAAAATGGAATTACAGAAATTTATATAGTGGTAGGTTACTTGAAAGAGAAATTTAAAGTTTTGGAGGAAGAGTTTTCTAGTGTTAAATTAATAGAAAATCCATATTATGATGAATGTAATAATATTTCGTCATTATATGTTGCAAGAGAGTATTTAAAAGATGTAATGATTCTCGATGGGGATCAGATAATTTATAATTCACAGATTTTAACTCCGGAATTTGAACGTTCGGGATACAATAGTGTTTGGGTAGAAGAAGAAACGGATGAATGGTTACAGACGGTGGAAGATGGGATTGTAACCTCATGTAGTAGAAATGGTGGAAAGAAAGGATGGCAATTATATAGTATATCTCGTTGGACAAAAGAAGATGGACAAAAATTAAAAAGACATTTAGAAACAGAATTTGTTGAAAAGAAGAACAGACAGATTTATTGGGATGATATAGCAATGTTTTGTTATCCAGAGGAATATCGATTAGGAATAAAATCAATGGATAAAAAAGATGTGATTGAGATTGACAACCTTAGAGAGTTGGCAGATTTAGATGCAAGCTATGCAAAATATTTGGAGGAAAAATAAATGGAAAATCAAACTAGAAATAAAAAAGTGCAAATTGATTGGATGATAACAATCGTGCCATTGACGATAGTAATTGCATTATGTATATTGTTCTTTTTCTTGCCAGAGCAATCAAATATTGTTTTAGGTAAAATTAGATTCTTTTTTGGAGATACGTTTGGAACATATTATCTTATTATTGGACTTGGAGTTTTTATTTTATCTTTATATATCGCTTGTTCAAAATATGGAAATATTGTTCTAGGACGGCAAGATGAAAAACCAAAATATTCGTTTTTTGCTTGGGGAGCCATGATGTTTACTTGTGGATTGGCAGCGGATATTTTATTTTATTCTTTTTCTGAATGGGTATTGTATGCAACAGATCCACATATTAAAGAAATGGGAAGTATACAAGAATGGGCAGGAGTATATCCTTTGTTTCACTGGAGTTTTATTCCATGGGGATTTTATTTAGTATTGGCAGTTGCATTTGGGTTTATGTTACATGTTCGAAAACGAAGCCGTCAGAAGTATTCTGAGGCTTGTCGTCCATTGTTAGGAAAACATACAGATGGTTTTATTGGAAGAATTATAGATCTTTTAGCAGTATTTGCACTTTTAGCAGGAACAGCAACTACATTTAGCGTGGCAACACCATTGATGGCAACTATTATAGGAGAACTTCTTCATGTTCAGATTAGCAGGACGACAATCAATATTATTATTTTGTTGATTACATGTCTTGTGTATACATATTCTTTATTACATGGATTCAAAGGAATTAGTTTTTTAGCTAATGTATGTATTTATATGTTTTTTGGATTATTAGCATATGTATTATTATTTGGAGGAGAAACCAGATATATTATTGAGAGCGGTTTTTCATCTTTGGGTAAAATGATACAAAATTTCATAGATTTGTCAACGTTCACTGATCCGTTAAGAAAAACTAATTTTCCACAAAATTGGACAATTTATTATTGGGCATATTGGATGGTATGGTGTGTGGCTGCCCCATTCTTTATAGGAAATATTTCAAGAGGAAGAACAATAAGACAGACAATACTCGGAGGATATGTATTTGGAGTAGGATCAACTTTGATTAGCTTTATTATTTTAGGAAATTATTCTATGGGAATGCAGATGTCAAGTGTTAAGGATTTTATTGCACAATATACAAAAACAGGAGATTTATATGGGATGATTGTTTCAATCATAAAGACAATGCCATTTGCTCCAGTAGTTATGATTGTAGTATTAGTCACAATGATTGCATTTTATGCAACTTCATTTGATTCCATTGCATTAACAGCATCTTGTTATAGTTATCACAGATTAGAAGAAGATGAGCAACCTCATAAAGGAATTCAATTAATGTGGTGTATTTTATTGATATTACTTCCGATAGCATTGCTATTTGCAAAGAGTTCAATGAGCAATTTACAGAGTGTTAGTATTGTTGCGGCATTTCCTATTGGGTTAGTTATTGTGATGATTGCTGTGAGTTTTATGAAGGATGCCAAGAAATATATAGAGAAAGAAATAGATGAAACAAGTATAGAACAAAAATAATACAGAGGGAGAGTCTGTGAATAATTAAGGTCCCGTAGACAGATATACAGAACAATATAGAAAAACAGCTGACAACTTTAAATTTACAGGGTTGGCAGCTGTTTTTATTCCTTTATATATATCAAAAAATTTATCGGAAATAAAATTCCTTAAAATTATATTTCAACACGCGATAACTAAACTGCTGAGCATCATATCGGAAACTTTTTATAAGATTTCCATCTTTATCATATTCCCCAAAGATTTTGCTGCGACCGCTACTATAAGGAATATTTCCGCCCAGATGCTGGACACTGCTTACGATGCTGGAATATGGGAGTTTAAATTCTTGTGCCAAAGTATAGGTTCCGTTTTTCTCATCAACCAGATATTTGGAATAATAAGACGTTCCTGTCTTTGGGTTGGAAGATGGAGATAAATCTTTATAAGAACTCCAGTCAAACTCTGGGAAAGCAGTGACTCTTCCATAATTGTTATTAAGCATATAAACGTAATATTGTCCATCTGGAAGAGAGTCATCTTTTTCAACCGTAACGGTATGCTGTCCGGCAGGTGCGACTAAATTACCTTTTCGAGTCAATAATTTATCATCGTAACCATTTCCTTTATATAAAGTTCCGTAATGAATGATGTAGTCTAATTCCGGTTTTTCGTAAATATTGCTGACTTTGATCAAAGAACTTTGCTCCCGGCTGCTTAGGATGAGGGAATCATCATCGACAGAGATAATACTGTCTTCAATGGTAGTTTTGCTGTTGATACTTACCAAACATAAGATTTTATTTGTATGTTTATCATACATAAAATCATGATGTAATTGATAATCTCCAAGGCTTATGGTTTTGGTTACTTTACCAAGACGGTTTACGAATGCAAGATGGTTAATATCATAAGAATAAACCATTTCATTTTTAATAAATAATAATCGGTCAGTTTTATAATCATTTAATGGAATACGACCTCTACATACACCGTTGTTATCCCAAAGAAATACATTTGCATCGACAGCTTTTCCGTTATTCTGTAAAGCTCCCTGATCTCTTCCCATCATGGCAAACAGACCGTCTGTCATTTTGACTTTACTCTTTCCAGTTGCTGTTTTTTTCATTTTTGGAATGCTAGAATTTTTTTTGTTGTTACATAAAAACAAGTCTTACTGATTGGTTTGTTTTTCTTGTTGAGAAATTGCATGGTTATTTTATTTTTTGTATTTGGAACGAAACCGATGATCTGGTATTCATGCTGTTTTACATATTTGTCACCAGATACTGTTTGAAGTGTATGTTTGTAGGTAACAGATTTTTTATCGGTTGTTTCAATCGTAGCAATAGCATAAGATGCCTGATTAGTTTTCGCATAATAATATAAAGAAGTTGTGTTTGTTCCGTATAAATTTTCGATGATCAATGGATTTTCTGTGGAATAATCATCTTTGGACTTTAATGATTTTAATTTGGCATCGCTTTCTTTTTGATAAATTTTATAATTCTGATGCCATGGATTTAAAATGGCAAATCATGGTTTATTGTTTCTATAGCACAGTAATTAATATATAATGCGTGTATAAATAAAAAGACACAGAGGATGAATGTTTAAGATATCATAAACAAAAATGGACTTAGAATAACAAATAATGTATAATAAAAAAACAATTATTGCTATATCTATAACAGAGATTTGCTTATAGATATGCTGAAAGAACAAAGAGGTTTAATTTTTGTATAAATGGGAGGTAAGATCATGGGCAGATATCTAAACAGTTCAACTTCATATGTCTTATACAAAGGACAAACAGAACAGCCATACTTTGTAGATAAATCACAAATGCTATCAGAATTATTTCCTTTTTTAGATTCAGGTAATACCCATATATGCATTACACGTCCAAGACGTTTTGGAAAGACAGTCATGGCCAATATGATCACTGCTTTTTTAGGAAAAAAACAGGATTCAGATTCAATTTTTAAATCATTAAAAATATCACAAAATGATTTATATAATAAATACAGGAATCAATATAATGTAATATCAATAGATTTCAGCAAGATGCCAAGAGATTGCGATTCATATACAGACTATATAGACAGGATCGAAACAAATCTGATCAGAGATTTAAGAAAAGAATATACACAGATCGAAATTTATGAAGATGATTCGGCAGCAGATGTATTAGAGACGATATTCGAAGAATGTGATCAGCAAAGATTTGTTTTTGTACTGGATGAATGGGATTTTATTTTTCATAAGGATTTTGTTACAGAAGAAAATAAAAAGCAGTATGTGCTATTTTTAAGTAACCTTTTGAAGGATCGTTCATATGTACAATTGACTTATATGACAGGAATTCTTCCGATTGCTAAGTATTCCAGTGGATCGGAATTAAATATGTTTTGGGAATATACAATGGCATCTGAGACGAAATATAATGAATATTTTGGATTTACAGATTCAGAAGTAGATCAGTTGTATGAGAAATATACGAGGAATACACGAGAGATTCATATTTCAAGAGAAGATTTGAAAGAATGGTACGATGGTTATACGACAAAATTAGGAGAGAGAATGTATAATCCAAGATCTGTAGTTTTTGCATTGACAAATAATAATATTGGAAATTACTGGACAAGTTCAGGACCATATGATGAGATTTTTTATTATATCAGACAAAACATAGATGATGTACAAAATGATCTTGCATTAATGATATCGGGAGAGGCAGTAACAGCAAAGATTCAGGAATATGCAGCAGTTTCGATGAATTTAACGACAAAAAATGAGATATTTTCTGCAATGATCGTATATGGATTCTTAAGTTACGAGAATGGGGAAGTAAGAATTCCGAATAAAGAGCTGATGAATAAATTTGATGATATGATTCACAAAGTATCCAAGTTAAAAGCACAAAAGTATAACAAGAAGAAGTGGAGGTATGTGCAGAAGCAATTAAAGAAGTCAAAGAAAATATTATACAGTAATGCGGCAACACAGAAATCAATTAATAGTGCAAAATCGGATTTGAAAAAGAGTATAAATAAACTAAGGAGAAAATAAATTTGAAAAAAAGAAAATTAGTGTTTGCAATTACAGCCATCACGGTATTTTCAGTGATGATGTTAACATCAAACACAAAAGCACAAGCTGCAGCAAAGAAGACATACACGATCACGCCAAAGTCATCACCATATAAAGGAAAGTATAAAAAAGCAAAAGGATACTACAATTTCACAACAAAACAGTATTTTGCGATCCGCTCTTATTTAGAACTGCTCGAAAAAAAGGGTGGAGGAAAATTAGTCATAAAAAAGGGAACTTATAAGATACCAAATGTTTTATATATTCCATCCAATGTTACGATCGAACTCAAAGATGGTGTAATGATTAAAAAAATCATGAAAACCAAAGCAAAGAAAATGAAACCAAGTGGTGGTATTTTTGAATTGTTGGAACCATCGAAAGCGAAGAAAAAGGGTGTGCATGGACAATATAATGGGGTTCATGATGTTAAGATATATTCAACAGGAAAGGCAGTGATCGATCAGGATTATCAGGGAAAAACTGGTCAGAATTGTATTGCACTTGTTATGTGTCATAACAGAAATGTTACGATTGAGGGAATCACATTTAAAAATATGAAATATGGACATTTTATCGAGATGGATGCATCACAGAATGTAAATGTCAATCGTTGTACCTTTACAGGATATAAAGCAAGTAAACGTCATACATCCGAGGCAATCAATCTAGATACTCCAGATAAGAAAACAAGAGGGTTTACTCATGGCTGGAGTCAGTATGACTGTACGCCAAATCAGAATGTGCAGATTACAAACTGTATATTTTCAAATCTCGAAAAAGCAATAGGAACACATCAGTATTCTGTAGAAAAATATCACACAGATATCTCAATCTCTGATTGCATGGTAAAAAACTGTGTCAGCGGTGGGATTGAGATGATGAACTGGCAAAGAGTGTCTTTGACCAATACGAGATTTATGAATATTGGAAAAAACAGTAAAGGAAAATATACTTCCTATAACAGGGATCGTAAGATAAGAGCAATCTTGGTGCGAGGAGGTGTTTCAGAGATTAATATCAAGGATTGTACGTTTCAGAATCTTCCAAGAGTTATGCAGTGTATGCCATGGAAGAACCAGAATACGGCAATGCAATATCCAATGATATATAATCATATTACACAAGAAGAATACCAAAGGATTGCATCGCAGAATAAAGTGCTTCGTGGTGTTGATGTACCATATATTATTGTGAACACACGTTACAACGATTATAATTATCCAGAGAAATATTATTTTTAAAATGGATATTGGGAGATACCTTGATAATATAGATAAGAAGTTTACAAGAAAGGAAACAACAAAAATGAAACAATATGATTACCTAATCGTAGGTTCCGGTTTATACGGAGCCGTCTTTGCACAGCAGGCAACAGCAAAAGGAAAGAAGGTCTTAGTCATCGACAAACGACCAAACATTGCAGGAAATGTATACACAGAAGATATTGAGAAAATCCATGTACATAAATATGGAGCACATATCTTCCATACAAATAACAAAAAAGTATGGAATTATATCATACAGTTTGCTGAGTTCAATCGATTCACAAACTCACCAGTGGCAAACTACAAAGGAGAATTATATTCTCTGCCATTTAATATGTACACATTCAATAAGATGTGGGGTGTGATCACACCACAGGAAGCTGCAGATAAGATTGAACAACAGAAAAAAGAAGCAAGGATCACAGAGCCAAAGAACCTGGAAGAACAGGCGATCAGCTTGGTTGGAACAGATATTTACGAGAAACTGATCAAAGGATATACAGAAAAACAGTGGGGAAGACCATGTACAGAGCTTCCATCCTTTATCATTAAGAGATTACCAGTACGATTAACATTTGATAATAACTATTTCAACGCCTTATATCAGGGAATCCCAGTGGGCGGATATACAAAGATGATCGCAAATATGTTAGGAGATGTAGAAGTTCGTTTAAATACAGATTATTTTGAACACAAAGAAGAACTGGATGCATTAGCAGAGAAAGTAATCTACACAGGACCAATTGATGCATACTTTGATTACAAATTAGGTGAATTAGAATATCGTTCCGTAAGATTTGAGACAGAAGTATTAGACCAGCCAAACTTCCAGGGAAATGCAGCAGTAAACTATACAGATGCTGAAACACCATGGACAAGGATCATTGAACACAAATGGTTTGAATTCGGAAAAGACGAAGAAGGAAACGACCTTCCAAAGACTGTTATCAGTCGTGAATACAGTTCTGAATGGAAATTAGGAGATGAACCATATTATCCAGTCAATGACGAAAAGAATGGAAAATTATATGAAGAGTATAAGAAATTAGCCGAGAAAGAAGAAAATATCATCTTCGGAGGAAGACTCGGAGAATATAAATATTATGATATGGATGCGGTTATTGCAGCAGCGTTAGATATGTGTGAGAAAGAACTGTAAAAATTCGCATATCACGTATTAAGAGAACAAAGAAAGACAGGAGGTTACTGATGAAAAAATTAAATATCAAAGTCGGTATTTCAGATTTTGCAGAAATCAGAGATAGTGGATGTTATTATATAGACAAATCAGGACTGATCAGTGATCTTCTACAGAACAATACAGCAAAAGTAACATTGATCACACGACCAAGAAGATTTGGAAAAACATTGGCAATGAGTATGTTGTCTGATTTTCTGGATATCCGAAAGCAAAGTAAAGAACATTTTAAAGGACTTAAGATAGAGAAAGAAGAACAGATATGTCAACAGTGGATGAACCAATGTCCAACGATCTTTTTCTCAATGAAAGATGTGGATGGGCTTGATTTCGAAAGTGCGTATCAAAGGTTACAGGCGTTAATTGCCAATCTATGCAAGGAACATACGTATTTACTAGAAAGTGATGAGATTGATCCAGATGATAAAGAGATATTTTTACATTTAAAAGCAGGAAATGGGAATCAGAGTGAGACAACCTTGGCATTTGCCACATTGATGCGAATGATGCACAAGTATTATAAAAGAAAAGTTATTTTTCTGTTAGATGAATATGACGTACCGATCGCAAAAGCGAGTGACCATGGATACTATGATCAGATGCTTGATATAGTAAAAGGGATGATGAGCAGCTCATTAAAAGATAATACAGATCTTAATATAGCAGTGATCACAGGATGCCTGAAAGTTGCAAAAGAAAGTATATTTACAGGTACCAATAATTTTGTCTCCGATACGATCTCATCGACAAGATTAAATGAATACTTTGGATTTACACAGAGAGAAGTGGATCAGATACTTGAAGATATCGAGGCATCTGCATATGCACAAGAGGTAAAAGAATGGTACGATGGTTATCATTTTGGATCGGTGGATGTGTATTGTCCATGGGACGTGATGAATTATGCATTGAATTACTGTCAGGAAGGGAAAAAAGAACCAGTAAGCTATTGGAAAAATACGAGCGGAAATGAGATCATAAGGTCGTTTATCGATTATGCGGGAAGTAATATTACGAGAAAATTAGAAACTTTACTGGTAGGAAATTCTATTGAACAAAAGATTGAAGAGAATCTAACATATGATTATCTCCATTTTTCAGAAGAAAATCTATGGAGTATCTTATACTTAACTGGATACTTAACGAAGGCACAAGAAGAGAGCCAAAACAGCTTAGAAACAGAAAGAACTGCTTTGGTCATTCCGAATCTTGAAGTAAAAGAAATTTATCAGAATACGATCCTAAAATGGTTCGATGACAGTGTCAAAGGATGGGAACGAAAGAAATTATTCCAGGCAGTATGGGATGGAAATGAAGAATCACTGTCGGCTGAGATGACAAAATTACTCCGAAAGACCATCAGTTATCATGATTACAAAGAAGATTTCTATCATGCATTTTTACTGGGAATTTTTGCAGGAGCAGGATATTCAGTTGAGTCAAATAAAGAACATGGAGAAGGAAGAAGTGATGTAGTGGTTCACGATGTGGAACAGGGAAGAGTTGCTGTTTTTGAAGTAAAATACGCAAAAACTTTAAATGATATGTCATCGCAATGTGCCAAAGCTTTAAAACAGATTCAAGATAAAATGTATGCAAAAGATTATGAAGACGAGTATGAAGAGATTGATTGTTATGGAATCTCATTTTACAAGAAACGCTGTATGATCAGAAAAATATAAGAAAAGAGGACAAGAAACATGAGCGAAACATTTTTACCAGCCAATATTTTAATGCCACAGGTAGATTCTATGAAGAAATGGGCCGTGATCGCTTGTGACCAGTTTTCATCCCAGCCAGAATACTGGGATGAAGTAAAAGAGTATGTAGGAAATACGCCATCAACGTTACATCTAATGCTTCCAGAAGCATATCTTGGAAGTGAGAAAGAAGATGAAAAGATCCGAAAGATTCAATCCACAATGAAGAATTATGCAGATGATCATCTGTTGAAAACTTATGAAAATTCATTGGTTTATGTGGAAAGAACCTTGCAGGATGGAAAGATTCGAAGAGGGATCGTAGGTGCGATCGATTTGGAACAATATAGTTATACGCCAGAACACGAAGCAAAGATCCGTTCCACAGAGAAAACAGTCATGGAGCGAATCCCACCAAGAATGAAGATTCGTTATCAGGCACCGATTGAATTGCCACACGTGATCTTGCTATGCGATGATTGGAAAAATGAAGTATTAGAAATCGTAACAGAGCAGAAGGCAAATCTTGAGAAATTATATGAATTTGATCTGATGCAGGAAGGTGGACATATCGCAGGATGGCTGGTAGACGGAGAGGTCAAAGAACAATTTTTAGAAAAACTACAATCATATGAAGAACAAATGATAGAAAAATATAAAGATTTAAGTGATGATCCAATGGTCTATGCAGTCGGAGACGGAAACCATTCTCTGGCAACGGCAAAAGCCTGCTACGAAAAATTAAAGAAAAATCATCAATGGGAACATATCAAAGATCATCCAGCGAGATATGCATTGGTAGAACTCGAGAATCTACATGATGATTCCCAACAGTTTGAACCAATTCACAGAGTCATTACTGGAACAGATTCTGAAGAATTAATACATGCATTAAAAACAGAATGTTGCAGCGAAGAAGGACAAACAATTCGCTGCTACTATGGAAATAAAGAAGAAGTTCTCCACTTGGATTTACATAAACATCAATTAGCAGTTGATAAAATACAGACATTTTTAGATAAATATCTCAAAGACAATTCAGGATGTATTGATTATATCCACGGAGAAGATGTCTTAAAAGAACTGTCAAAAGAAGAGCAGACAATAGGAATTGAACTTCCAGCAATGGAGAAAGATCAGCTGTTTCCAAGCGTGATGACAGACGGAACACTGCCAAGAAAGACATTTTCTATGGGACATGCTTGTGAGAAACGATATTATATTGAGGGACGAAAAATCCAGAGATAGACGAGTACCTAATAATTGATTTACAAGAAAAACTTTAATGATATCGTGAAATGTGGTATGATTAAAAATAGTGTAAATAAATAATATATACAATAATGGAGGAGAAATCATGGCTATTTTAGTAGCAGGTGGTGCTGGATATATCGGCAGCCATACATGTGTGGAACTTTTAAATGCAGGATATGAAGTTGTCGTAGTAGACAATTTATATAATTCTAGTGAAGAAGCTTTAAAGAGAGTAGAGCAGATCACAGGGAAAACAGTAAAATTTTATGAGGCAGATGTTTTAGACCGTGAAGCATTAGAGAAGATTTTTGATGCAGAAGATATTGATTCTGTGATCAACTTTGCAGGATTAAAAGCAGTTGGAGAATCTGTACAGAAACCATTAGAATATTATCATAACAATATCACAGGAACATTGATCCTTTGTGATGTGATGAGAAATCATGGAGTGAAGAATATTATCTTTAGTTCTTCAGCAACAGTCTATGGAGATCCAGCTTTCATTCCAATTACAGAGGAATGCCCAAAAGGACAGATCACAAACCCATATGGACAGACAAAGGGAATGTTAGAGCAGATTTTAACAGATTTCCATGTCGCAGATCCAGAATGGAATGTCGTATTACTTCGTTACTTTAACCCTATCGGAGCACATGAAAGTGGACTGATCGGAGAAGATCCAAAGGGAATTCCAAATAACTTAGTACCATATATTGCACAGGTAGCAGTTGGTAAACTTGAGAAATTAGGAGTCTTTGGTGATGATTATGACACACCAGACGGAACAGGTGTCCGTGATTATATCCATGTTGTAGACCTTGCCAAAGGACATGTGAAGGCATTAAAGAAATTTGAAGAAAAACCAGAAGTACGTATCTACAACCTTGGAACAGGAATTGGATATAGTGTATTAGATGTCTTACATGCATATGAAGAGGCTTGTGGAAAGACACTTCCATACGAGATCAAACCACGAAGAGCTGGAGACATTGCAACATGCTATTGTGATGCGACAAAAGCAAAAGAAGAATTAGGATGGGCTGCAGAAAAAGGAATCAAAGAAATGTGTGCAGATTCCTGGAAATGGCAGTCTATGAATCCGGATGGATATAGAACAAAATAGAAAAAAGGGACTGGAATATTATGAAAGCTGAAAAAGGATTGAATATTCTGGCAAGAATGTTGCTGATATTATTTGTAATATCAGCAACAATTTTACCTGTGCTTACAACTAAAGCACAAGAACCAGAATATGATGGATATTATTCAAGATTTATATTACATAATGCGATAGCATTGGCATTTATTGTAATTATATTGTTTAGGGCATTGATCAGAAGAAAGTTTAAAAAGAATTTTTTGGTTGGTATACTTTTATTATTAGTTGTATATATAGGATATAATGTTTTATATTACCAGAATATGGACATTATACAGTTTCCATGGGCCCAGTATAATACGGCAATTAGTTTGGGCTTGTTGATCGTATTAATGGCAACGGAGACACAGACGATTTTCTGCGATGATAAATTGATCAAGATTATAATTGCCATTATTTTGATAACAAATTTGATCGGTATCTATGTATATTATCAGGGATATTTATCCATGCATATGTATAACTTTAAACTGTATTTTCATCCATTTGAGTTTGCTGATTATTATGAAAGAAGGTTTAACTGGATTTATTTCTATAAATGTCAATATTCCTGTATTTTGTTACTATTTGTAGGATTTTTTGTAGCCCATAAAGACAAATTTTTGAATATCATTGTGTATTTCTTGTCTTTAGCGGTACTATTTGTATGTTTATATATTGCACATACAAATACGTCAATGATTGGTGCAGGATTGATTGTTGCTGCGGATCTGGTAGATGAATTTTTTAAAGATCACAAATTTATTATTGCGAAGATAACTGCAGTGGCTGCGGCAGCGGTTGTTGGAATCAAATATGTGTTGAAATGGCTGTCTGGAGAGAGAAATCTATCAACGATGGGTAGCCGAATGCCAATTTGGAGAGCAGCAGTTGAAAAGATCAAAGCAAATCCGCAAGGAATTGGAAATAGATTTGTGTTGAATCGAGATGACTGGTTCCATTTTGATAACTTCAATACGAATAACTGCCATAATATTTTCCTGAATGAGATGCTTCGCTATTCGATTCCAGTAGGATGTTGTTATGCAGCATTTTTTATTGTAACTGCGATTTATTCACTGATTAAGAAGTTTTCATTTAGCAGATTAGCAACATGGCTTGCATTTTTCTTGGCGGTTTCTATGGACTATTCTGTTCAGACACCAGAATTATCTATGGTTATGTTTATGCTTTACTGCATTTTCTTTTATCCATTAGAAAAAAATAATTAGAAAGAAAGGCGTATATCAATATGCAAATGACTCCAGATAAAAAGAAGAATAAACTGTACATCGTAGTACCATGTTATAATGAGGAACAGGTATTAGGAGAAACATCAAAGCGATTAAAGATCAAATGCGAAAATCTGATTCAAAAAGGGCAGATATCAAAAGATAGTAAGATTGTTTTTGTAGATGATGGCTCCCAAGATAGAACATGGAAGATGATCAGCGAACTTCATGAAACAGATTCATTGTTTTCAGGAGTAAAGCTATCAAGAAACAGAGGACATCAAAATGCATTATTAGCAGGTCTTACGATGGCATCAGAACATGCGGATATGGCAATATCAATGGACGCAGATCTTCAGGATGATATCAATGCTGTAGATCAGATGATTGAGAAATATTATGAAGGCTGTGATATTGTATATGGAGTTAGGAGTGCAAGAGAGACAGATACGTTTTTCAAGCGTTTTACTGCGGAAGCCTTTTATAAATTGATCAATAAAATGGGTGGAGAGATTGTTTACAATCACGCAGATTACAGACTGATGAGTAAGCGGGCATTAAAAGGATTATTAGAATTTGACGAAGTTAATATCTTTCTTAGAGGAATGGTGCCGATGGTTGGTTATCAGAGTGATATTGTCACGTATGAGAGAGCTGAGAGATTTGCAGGAGAAAGCAAATACCCATTGAAGAAGATGTTATCATTTGCATTTGAAGGAATCACATCATTGAGTGTAAAGCCGATACAGTTGATCTTTAATCTTGGAATATTGATATGCACGATGAGTGTGATAGCAATCATTTATTTTCTGTTCAGGCATTTTACGAACAATACAGTGAGCGGCTGGACAAGTTTGATCACATCCATATGGTTTTTGGGTGGATTGCAGTTAGTTGCGATTGGTTTGATCGGAGAATATATTGGTAAAGTATATCTAGAAACAAAATCCAGACCTAAATTTATTATAGAAAAAATATTAAACAATTAGGAGTATGAAATGAAAATAAAAAACTTTCTTTATAAATATTCGATCATTTTATTTATCGGTTTTGTGTCATTTTTGATCGTCAGTTTTCCATTTCAATATACTCAGGATAAAATGAATAACGTTTCTCAGCCAGTGCGATGGCTGGGAGCGTTGTTATTTTTTTTGATATGCTTTTTTATCATCAGATGTAAGGAACAGATAGGAAAAATATTTGACAAGAAAAGCTTATTTGTGATCATGTTAGCTCTGATCGTATTGTTACAGTTGTCTACAATCTTTGTATTTAAGATACAGCCGGTCAATGATTTACTATACTTGCATGATGAAGCAATTCGAATGCTTCGTTCACCTCATGTATCATTACAGAGGTTTCATGGATATTTTGGAAAATATCCAAATAATTATGGACATCTGATGTTATTGTATTGCTATTATAAGATATTATCATTTTTTGGAATATCTACGAAGTATTTCGTGATAGCTGGGAATGTTTTGAATCTGTGCATGATAGATCTTGGAATTGTCTGTGGTTATGTAACATTACGCTATTTGAAAAATATCAGATTATCAAATTTGTGGATGATTCTGTTTTTATTGAATCCGTGGACATACTTTTGGATTTTTTACTATTACACCCATACAGTTTCCTTTGGAATCATGATGGTTTTATTTCTATTGTTTGTGTTTGCATGGAAAGAACGAAATAATTATAAAGGAATGATATATGGCATTTTACTAGGTATCATTATTTATGCAGGAATGAAGATCAGAATTACAAATCTGATCTTATGTATGGCAGTATTGATCACTGTGTTTTTCTTTTGGAAGAAAGAAAAAGTAAAGATAAAGCAGTTCAGCTTGATTTTTGCAGTCCTTTGTGGAATGATCTTATCAGCGGTAGGATATCAATATAAAGCAAAGAATATGTTCCCAAAAGAAAATCAACAGGAATTTCCAGCAACACACTGGTTGATGATGGCATCTCATGGAGTCGGACGTTATGATAGTGAAGACGTAAGATTTACAACAGAGCTTCCGACGCAGGAAGCTAAAAAAGAGATGACCGTTCAAAGGATGAAAGAAAATTATAAAGAACTGGGAGTGAAAGGAAGCCTGCGATTATTTGGAACAAAACTCAGATCAGTATGGCTTGTTGGAGATGATGATTTTACGAAGATGACGTATGTATCGTCAGATTATCGTCATGTAAATGAATATTTGAATGGAAAATATAATGGATGGATCTTAATGTACAGCTATCTTGCAAGATTTACATTATTATGCTGTTGCCTGATCAGTGCAGTGAAGCTGATCAGACAAAAAGATAAATGGGTATATGTTGCGATGCTTAGTATTCTTGGCGGTATGGTATTCCATATATTTTGGGAAGCAAACCCAAAGTACAGCATTTGTTTTATGGGAATGATGACATTTGTGATGCTGTTCGGAATTGAATCAATAAGTCAGTTTGATTTCAAAGAATCAGGGTTACTTCAGAAAAAAAATATACCAGTTTATCTGATCATTGCAGGAGGAATTTTATGTTTGCAGCCGATGTATGATTATCTGGTTTATAATCCTCAGGCATATGATAAATCTTATGCAGTCAATCAATATACGGAAAGTCAGGTGTTATCGTTATCTGTAAAAAAAGGCGATACGATCGATCAGAGCTTTTATTCGTATATAAAATTTAAAGAAATTATGATCAACATAAGAAATTTAAAGGAAACGACGGATGTAAGATTAAACTTGAAAAATAAAAAAGGGCAGATCATGAAAAGTGATATTCTAAGGAAAGCAGATTACGATGGAAATGCGCTTTGCTGGAATTTGAAAGAAAGCCTGAAGCCAGGAAAATATTTTGTTGAGATCATGTTCGAAAGTCCTCAGGACAGTGTTAATCTGCCGATTTATGATACAGCAAATTATGATGTCTATTCAAACGGTTATGTCTGTATTCAAGGAAGAAAGAAGAAAAATGCCGATTTACTTTTTAGTGTATCAGATGGAAAAAGATAAAACAGGAAAAAATGGGAGTTAAACTTAGGAATGAAAAAAACAAAGAGCAAGTTTGAGAAAATAGTCAAAATATTATGCGCAATGTTATTGGCTGCAATCCAGATTGTGGGATACAGTTTCTCAAAACAAAATAACTGGAATCTGGTAATAAAAGATGGAAGGATTTCAGGAAAGACAATTGTAATATGGGCAATTGGAAGTATTTTGGTTTATGCCTGTATTTCTTTTATATATTTGATGTTGGACCGTATGATGGATACAAGAGCTATCAAAGAAGATGGTAAGATTACATATAAACAGCTGGTATTACTTGCATTGGTCATTTTGTTATGTTGGCTGCCGTACATGATTTTATTCTATCCTGGCTGTGCAAATCCAGATGTACAAGATCAGTTGGGACAATTTTTTCATAATGAGACAATGTGTTGGACAAGGAAGTATGTGAATCTTGCAAATCCTCAGCATTCTTATTGGAATAACCATCATCCAGTATTCCATACTCTGGTCTTGGGAATCTTTGCTCAATTTGGAAAACAGATTGGACATATATCTGTTGGAATTTTTCTGTTAACACTGATTCAGATGATTCTTATGGCTGGAATTTTTGCCTATATTTTGCTTTATTTAAAGAAGATGAATTTTAATAATGTTGTTTTGGGAGTTGTATTTGTATTTTATGCATTTTGGCCGTTAGCACCGTTAACTACGATGTCATTGTGTAAGGATACATTATTTACAATCTGCATATTGATCGCGACGATCATGTTGTTTCACTTATTAAAAGAGCCAGAAATGTTTTGGAAGAAAAAACGAAACATGGTTGGATTGATCGTAATTTTTATCTTGCAAGGCTTGTTTCGAAATAATGGGCTGTATTTGTTACTTGTGGCATTTCCATTTATTTTACTTCTTGGAAAAGGCTTCAGAAAAAGAATTTTCATCAGCTTCTTGATTCCAATCCTTTTTCTTGGTGTCTTTATGCCAAAGGTTGTTTTCAATATTACACAGATCGCACCTGGAAGTGAAAAGGAAATGCTAAGTGTACCATTACAGCAAACGGCAAGATTACTAAAAGAGCATGAAAATGATGTGACGCAAAAAGATAAAAAGATCATAGAAACGACAATGTGTCCAGGTAGCGATTATCATATACTGATTGAACGATATGATCCAAGATCATCAGATCCTGTAAAAGCTTTATATAATATAAAACAGACATCAGGGCAGAGAAAAGCATATTTAAAAGTGTGGGCAAAATATTTGTTCCGATATCCATCTGTGTATATTCAAGCAGCGATCAATAATAGCTATGAATATCTTTATTATGAACGGTATGGAGAAGGAACGATGTATTATAATGGAATAACTGTAGACAAGGAATTGTTCTTAGGAGTTGATAATACAAGTTCAAGCGAGAAATGGAGATTAAAATTAAGAGATACACTATTTTTAATCAAAGAAAATCCATATATAGGTTGGATCTTAAATATTGGATTTTATATGAATCTATTTATTATTTTGATCGTGTATGGTCTGCAGAGAAAGAAATATGTAACGGTTGGGGCGTTCAGCCTGATCATATTAAATATTGGGATTAATTTTATAGGGCCTAAAGTTTATATGAGGTATGCATTTTTCTTCATTGTAAGTATTCCATTATTGATTGGTTTTATGAAAAAAGAGAGGGAAAAAAGATAACAACAATAATAACCAAAAAGACAAAAGGAAAGGAAGAACAGGGTTGAAAGTTAGATTACGAAGGATCATCATTATATTAATTTCAATATTATTTACAATATGTTTTTTTGTTGGGAGAGTGTTCGATAGAAATTATCATCTTATGAGGGATCATTGGTTTATACCAAAAGTATTACTTGTATTTGTTATTACTTGTATGATATTTGCAGTGTTTTACAAGGGATTTGATATTTACTTTTCAAAAGAAATGAAAGATCACATAGCTGGTAAAGCATTATTTGATCAGAAGAATGGGAAAATCGCATGGTTGATCATTATGTTGGTATGGATACCGAATTATATATCTTATTTACCAGGAGTTTTTACAGTAGATGCGATCAATCAGATTGAACAATTTGCAAGTCATAACCTGACAAATCATCATCCAATTTTAACGACATTCATAGAAGCCCCAATTGTGTTGCTGGGTAAACATATGGGATATCTTGGAATCGGATTGGCAATTTATCTGCTCTTGATATTTATACTATCATCTTATATTATATCAAGAGGATTTGCATGGATGAGTAAGCACCATACACCGTATGCGATCCGGACGATCATGCTGGTTTATTTTTGCATTTATCCTATTTGGTCTGCATATGCAAGAACTTTAGTAAAGGATACATTGTTTTATCCGGTGTTTTATCTGTATATTTTATTCTTTTTTGATTTATTGATTGATCATAAAAGATTATTGAGTCAAAAACGAAAATTAGTGCAATTTATTGTATTGAGCATATTGCTTTGTCTGGTAAGACATAATGGCTTTTATGTGGCAGTAGTAACGATGGTTGGATTGATTATTTTCTGTAAGGGAAATCGCAAAAAGTGTACAGTACTGTTGATTGGACTGGTTGCTTTTTGGCAGATATACAATGCAGTGCTTCCAAGGGTTGGAATCATTCCTGGAGGAAAGCAGGAGATGTTATCGATTCCTTTTCAGCAGACAGCACGTTATGTGAAAGAACATGGAAAAGAAGTGACCAAAGAAGAAAAAATGACAATCAACAAAGTATTAAATTATGATACAATAGGAAAAAATTATGATCCAAATTTATCTGATCCAGTAAAAAATACATACAAAAGAAAAGATGAGTATATCTCAGAATATTTTAGAGTTTGGTGGAAGCAATTTTTAAAACATCCACAAACATATGTGAATGCTACATTCAATGGAACTTATGGATATTATGCATATAAAGATCAGATTAAAAATCCATGTGGTTATTATGGACAGCCAGAAAATTTTTGGAAGTACCAGAAGAAATACCAAGTTCATTTTAAAAATCAGTTTAGTATAGGTCGTATGGCATATGAAGGTACAGTTGATAAACTCTTTATAAAGGGACCATTAAAAATCCTGACACAGCCAATGCTCTATAACTGGGCGATGATCCTTTTATTAGGATATTTTTTGCAAGATGAAAAGTTAAGAAAATATTGGGTCGCATTTTTACCATTTATGATATCATTCTTGATATGCATCGCATCTCCTGTCAATGGGGATTTACGATATATGCTTCCAATAATGTCAACATGCATTTTATATTATGCATTTGCAATAAATAGAATCGATGATGAATGCAATACAAAGGATATAAAGGAGGAGTAGAACCTATGGAAAAGATTGCAGTATTAATTCCTTGTTATAATGAGGAAAAAACAATAAAAAAAGTAGTAAGAGATTGGAAAAAGGAATTGCCAGAAGCTACGATCTATGTATATAACAATAATTCAACAGACCGTACGGCTGAAATTGCAAAAGAGGCAGGAGCTGTTGTGCGAGATGAATATCAACAAGGAAAAGGAAATGTTATTAGAAGAATGTTTCGTGAGATTGATGCTCAGTGCTATGTTATGATTGATGGAGATGATACTTATCCAGCAGAATTTGGGCGGGAAATGGTAGATAAAGTTCTTGAACGCAAAGTAGATATGGTAGTAGGTGATAGATTATCATCCACGTATTTTGAAGAAAATAAACGACCATTCCATAATTTTGGAAATAGTCTGGTAAGGGGAACGATCAATCGTCTGTTCCGAAGTAATATTCGTGATATCATGACTGGGTACAGAGCATTTAGTTACCAGTTTGTAAAGACATTTCCAGTTTTATCAAAAGGATTTGAGATTGAAACAGAGATGAGTATCCATGCAGTTGATAAGAATATGTTGGTTGAAAATGTGATCATTGATTACAGAGACAGACCAGATGGAAGCGAATCCAAGTTAAATACATATTCTGATGGTGCAAAAGTTTTGAAAACAATCATGGGATTATATAAAAATTATAAACCAATGCAGTTCTTTGGATTACTGGCAGCAATCTTAATGATCATTGCACTTGCAATGTTTATGCCGGTTTTTGTGGTTTACTTAAAAACAGGTTTAGTACCAAACTTCCCAACTTTAATCGTTAGTGGATTTATAGCAATGGCTGCACTACAATCATTTTTTGCAGGACTTGTATTATCAACGATCGTACAGAAAGATCGTCAGTTGTTTGAATATAAATTGCAAATGGTACAGATGAACGCATTAAAAGATATTGAAGGAGACAGATAGATGAAGTTCTCAAAAGACGATACGTTATGTATGAAAGGAATTGCAATCTTAATTCTCTTTTTTCATCATAATTATCTGGGACCAGATCGCTGGCTGAATTCACCAATCAGTTTTTATCCATTTTCACAGTCACAGATCATGTACATTGCTAAATTTTTAAAGATTTGTGTTGGTATATTTGTATTTTTAACTGGATATGGCATGTTAGCATCTGTGAAGACGAAAAGTTTAGATGATAAGGCAATGAGAAAATATACGGTCAATCGGTATTTAACGATGATGATGGGATTTTGGTTGATTTTTTTACTGGTACATATTTTATCAGGAATATTTACAGATCGATTCACAGAAATTTATGGGACCGGCACATACTCTATTATTTACTTTCTGATTGATGGAATGGGACTGGCAAAATTATTTGATACACCGACATTTTGTGCAACTTGGTGGTATATGAGTTTAGCAACTATGTTGATTCTGCTCTTTCCAATGTTTAAAAAATTATTGGAAAGATATCAGGGGATTTTATTGATTTTAACGATTTTTCTTCCAAAAGCATTCAATCTTCCGTATGCAGATCTTTGGAGATGGTTATTTTGCTATACACTAGGAATGTATATGGCAGAACATGATCTGCTTGCAAAGATAAAAGAAAAATTCACATCGTTTGGAATGTTAAAGAGATGTCTGATTTTTGGAATCTTGACAATCGGAATTCCTGTGATTATTATGCTCCGGCAGAGTGATGGATTTGGAATAAAGTTTTTATATCTATGGGAAGGACTTGCACCTGCATATGTGATCATTTATGCTTATTTATTTGTAGTATGGATCAAACCATTAGCGGCAGTACTGCATTTCCTTGGAAAACACTCTATGAATATGTTTTTAACACATACGATGTTTCGAGCAGTTTATTTTCATGATTTTATGTATTCATTTTATAGTATGTGGCTGGATTATATTGCGCTGATCGTTGTATCAGTACTTGTTTCGATTGCAATAGAAATTGTGAAAAAACTGATAAGATTTCAAAAGATTACAACATTTGTAAAAGACAGAGCTTGTCAAATATTAAAATTAACTTAAGAATGCAGACATAAAGGGCAGATTATTCGGGATTGATAGTCTTTTTTTAGAAAATATGTTAAACTTGTGTATAAAAGAAGTATCAGATTAAAGAGGAAAACAAGATGAATATATTAAATAAAATAAAAGATGTAAGAAGCAGCTGGAAAGAAGTTAAGCAGGAACGCTACATTTTCATGAATCAGACAGAAAACCGTCGTCTTAGTATGAAGTACGCACAGATGTATAAAACAAAGAAAATAAATGAAAAAGCTGTTTTGTATGAAAGTTATTGGGGACGAGGAATGATTGACAATCCATATGCGTTATTTGTTGAACTATATGGAAGAGACGAATTCAAAGATTTCACGCATATATGGGTATTGGATGATTTTGAAAATAATCAGGCAGTGTTGGATCAGTATCAGAATGATAAAAGGGTACGATTTGTATTATTTGGCAGTGATGAATATGTAGAAGCATTGGCAAGTTGTAAGTATCTGATCAATAATGTGACATTTCCACAGTATTTTATTAAAAGAGAAGGACAAATCTATATCAATACATGGCATGGAACTCCATTAAAGAGCATGGGTTATGACATGGTAGAGGGGAATAGCGGATCTGCCAATACAGTCCGTAACTTTTTACATGCAGATTATCTGCTTTCAGCAAATGAAGTTATGACAAAAATGTATTTAAAAAGTTATAAATTAGAAGGAATCCTGCCAGGAAAGGTAATTGAAGAAGGATATCCAAGAAATGACTTCTTATTAAATACAAAGAGAGAAGAGGAAATTGGGCTACTGAGATCTTATGGTATTTCTGTAGATGATGATAAAGAAATCATTTTATTTGCACCAACATGGCGTGAAAGTGAAAACGGTGCAGCGCAGGTAAATCCAGAAGAATTATTAGACGTTAAAAAATTATTAGAAGAGAAGATTGATACAAATAAATATCAGATTCTGATCAAACCACATCAGTTTGTTTATAAACAGTTGAAAGATCTCGAAGAATATAAAGGATTATTAGTTCCAGCTACATTAGATGCAAATCAGATCATGTCTGCAGTTGATATTTTGATTTCAGACTATTCTAGTATTTTTCTGGATTATATGGCTTTGGACAGACCGGTTTTATTCTATATTCCAGATCTTGACAGTTACAAAGAAAAACGAGGATTAGATGTTAAACCAGAGGATTTGCCAGGACCATACAGTAACAATCTTGTGGACGTTGCGGATTATATCAATCATATTGATGAGATAAAAGTAAAGTATAAAGATGCATATCAAGAGATGAAAGATCGTATATGCAGACATGATGATGGTAATGTATCAAAGAGAATCGTAGATATTGTATTCAAAGGTGCAAAAAGCAATTTTATTTATAGTGGAAAGCATAATAAAAAACGCTTATTAATCTCGTGTGGAGGATTGTTGGAAAATGGAATCACACATTCTTTCTTGAGTCTCTTAGAGAAGATTGACTATAATGAGTGGGATGTAACAGCTTTAGTTGGAGATGATATCAATGATCCAGACAGACATTATAAGGTAAATCATATGAATTCGAATGTTAGGGCATTGGTATTATGTGGATTCCGAGTAGCAACACTTGATGAAGAGCAAAGAAGAGAATTTGTAGTAAAAAGAGGACTATATAAATCTATTTGGAAAAAGGTATGTCCATGGGATATGTTGCAAAGAGAAGCCAGAAGGTTATTTGGAGAAGCAGAGTTTGACTATATAGTAGATTTTCAGGGATATGATACAGTGCTGACATCCGTCCTTTCACAGTGTAAGGCGAAAAAGAAGTCTATCTGGCTCCATAATGATATGCATGCAGATATGAATAAAAAAGTAAATGGCGTAATGAAGAATTTTGAATGTTTGAATTATAATATTTCTTTATATCCATACTTTGATAATCTGGTATCTTGCAGTAAGGAAGTTATGAAGGTAAATCGAAAGAAATTATCAACGCCAGCGACTTATGATAAATTTAAAGCAGCAAAGAATACTGCAAATGAAGTTCGAATTGGGAAATACTTAAATTCTGAAACTGTGATGGATATCGCAGGAGATGAATATTTAGTGAAAGATGAGCTTGGCGATGATAAGAATGCAAAATTGGTCGATCTGGTGGCATTGCCAAAGAAAGAGAATATCAATTTTGTAACAATGGGAAGAATGTCTGTAGAGAAAAATCATATGGCATTGATTGATGCATTTTCAAGATTGGTAAAGAATAATCCAAGAGCAAAACTTTACTTGCTTGGAAGCGGTCCATTAGAACGTAAGATAAAAAAACAGATAGATGAACTGGGACTTCGTTCCTGTGTGATTTTAACAGGGAATGTTAAAAACCCGTTTGCAATCATGAAACGGTGTGATTGTTTTATCCTGCCATCGCTCCATGAAGGGCAGCCGATGGTATTATTAGAAGCCAGAGAATGTGGACTTCCGATCATTGTATCAAAATTCTCGACAGTCAAAGATAGTTTATATCCAAAAGGACAGTTAGTGATCGGAAACGATGAGGAAAGTATATACCACGGATTAGAAGCATTTGTAAATGGAAAAGTACCAACATGTGACTTTAAATTAAGTGATTATAATCAGGAAGCCTACGAAGAGTTCAAAAAGGCAATACAATAGGAGTGAAAGATGGAAACATTAATTTCTTACAAAAATTCATATAGTGATTTTAAACAGTCATATCAAGTACAGTTAGAACATGCAAAAGGACAGTTGAAATATGGAATTCGATATGGAGAAAATTATCATCTTCCATTAGACGAAAAAAAAGTCGTATTTTATCTGAGCAATAATGACCAGAGAATGGAATCCTTATTGAAAGTGATGGAAGCGTTTGTTATATTTAATCTGGATCAAGAATATACCATAAAAGTGATTTTTGGAGCAAAGCTTGATAAAAATCTGATTCCAAAGGCATTCCAAAAATATATAGAGCATCCATCAGATGCGGAAGCACAGGAAGATTTAGTCACAGCAAAGTATCTTTTATCAGGGGAATCTTTGCCGAAATATTTTGTGCGTAAAGAAGGTCAGAATGTTATAAGATTTTTTGATGAATTTCATAAAGAGGAAAATAATCGACTTGAGCTAGCACAAAATAAATTATCATGGCTTATTAATAGTACTTTTGTATTTACAGAGGATGCAAAGAGTGTCGATTATTTATCGGACAATCCATATTTTATGGAACTACAAGGTAAAGTTGAGCAATTTTCTGAGGATATTATACGGTCAAAAGAAGAAATCATAGATCATATATTGAATCGAAAAATAGAAGATGTGAAATCTGATAAAGAACATATTTTAATTTTTGTCAGTGCATGGAAAGATGAAGAACTGGAAGAAAGATATCTGCGTTTGATTACAGACAATATGAATTATGATCAGAAGGATGTTATATTAGTTATGAAGCGTCCGGAGGACGGTTATAAAGAAGATATCGTACAGCATTTAAATGAACATGTACGAATCATATATCGTCAGGGAACATTTCCATGTTCTGCTGCTGAATACATTGATGTACAATATCTGCTGAAAAATTTTGATTCATTTGAGGATGTAGAGAAAGCATATGGGCATTTGAATACTCAGGTAATTCAGAGGGAAACAAAGAGATTGTTCGGTGATACATCATTTCATGATGTGATCTATATTGGAGCGCATAGTGCATTATGGACGATTTTAGCAGGATGTGTAGAAGCAAAGAACAGATTGCGTATTCAATATACGGATCTTATGATCGACGATCAGGAGGCAATCACAGAGGCTAAGAAGAGAGCGTTTTCAAATAGAATGGAATTGTATCAACTAGCATTTGACAAAATAGTGTTCCCGAATCTTAGATACAAAGAGCAAGCCATTGAACGAGAATATGTAAAAGCAGAGAAAGCATGCTATTTTGAATTTCCAACAAAAATCAATCTGGAAAATGATAAAAAATATGAAAATATTTCTTACTTAGGAAATCAATATTTTATTGGTTCTAGATTTGAATATGAGTATGGAGGGGTTCGATTAGATTTATTTCCAATACCAGAAGAAGGAAAATTAAAATATATTGCGAACGCTGAGATATGTGATGAAAGTGAATTGCTTGAGATGTTTACAAAAATGCAGGAAAAAGACAGTCAGTTAGTACTTTATGGAGAAACGGCTGCAAAGATCCGCGAAACAGCGAAACAATTTGGTGTAGAAGATCAGTTGCTATTGATTGAAAAAGAAAGATTAGATCTTTCCGATCAAATGGAAAAATATCTGGATTCTTTTGATGGATATTTGTATGTGGGCAATGAAAGTTTGTATTGTCCGATCCGAGCTGGGATGGAACTTCTGGGAAAAGACATTTTTGTAATGGAAGATGGAATCATAAAAAAGGATGAAAAGAAACAATTTAAAGATGAAAGATCATTTGAAGAATTTAGAATGAAAAAATGGGATGATTTTTTATAGAAATAAAAAACAATAAGGTAAGGGTAGAAATAATGAATAAAATAAAGAGGGCAGCATTATGCATAATTGTAATATCAGTTGTGTTTGGAATCAAATTGTCGAATAAAAAAACGGATGTATCTGCGAAGCAGACACTTTTTGTCATGGGTGATTCTAAAAGCAGTTTTTATCCACGAAAGAGATACCCAAGACAGGGATGGGTGTAGCAGTTTATTCCGATGCTCAAGAGCAAAGGAAAAGTTAAGCCATATCATCCGGAAGAATGTAAAGATTATGAAAAGGTTGTAAGATATGATTTTCATAAATACAGCATTGAGAATTGGTCGAAAGGTGGGATATCGTGTAAGACATTTTATGAGACAGGACGTTTTGCGGGAATGTTAAAACGGATTAGGAAAAATGATTATGTCATCATAGCACTTCAGCATAATGATAAAAAACCTGACGTAGGTGAGAAAGTGGCAGATTATAAATATTACCTGATTTATTTTACACAGCATATTCAAAGAAAAGGCGGAAAAGTTATCTTCATGACAACACCACCGAAGAATTATGCAGACAGGAAGACATTTAAAATATATGTGCCAGAGTATCGTAATGCAATGCTGCAGGTTGCAAAAGATTTTAAATGTAACTATATTGATTTAAGCAGGTTGTCAACGGATTATTTTAATTTTCGCGGCAAAAACTATGTTAATACATTGTATATGAAATTGAATCTAGGACAATATCCAGCATGGGAGCAGGGAATCAATGATGATACGCATTTTCAAAGGGATGGTGCGAGAGTTTTAGCACGTATCATTGTAGTAGATCTTCAGGCGAATCGACAGATTCCAATGTTGAATAAGCAGTTTAGACAAAACACTAATGCTCTTTATGCAACGTTTCAAGAAGCAGCTACATATAAAAATAAAAAACAATACATAGACAAATCATGGAATAATATGGTCAAGCAGCGCAATAATGCATGGACGATCCTATATACTCCAGGTGCAACAAATAAACAATGCCATAAGGCAGAACAATCTTTAAGAAGGTCATTGAAAGGTTTAAGAAGGAAACATGGATAAAATAAGAAAAATTATTCGATTTGTAAAAAGATTATTTCCAAAAACTCCAAAGATGAAATTTATCTATGCCTGGTATTATAAACATGGCAAGATCAATGAAAAACAAGCACTCTTTGAGTCATTTCACGGCAAGGATGTGTCAGATTCATCCTTGGCAATCTTGCAGGAGTTTTTGAAAATGCCGGAATCGAAAGATTTCAAGATCTATTTTGCGACGAATGATAAGAAACGTGATCAGAAATTTATTGATTCTATCGGATTGAAGGTAGAACTTGTAGATATTGCAGATTTTAAATATGTAAAAGTGCTTGCAACATCCAAGTATCTGATCAATAACAGTTCTTTTCCGGCGTATTTCATTCGAAGAGATGAACAGGTGTACCTACAGACATGGCATGGAACACCGTTAAAGACATTAGGAAAACGAATGCGTTTTGGAATTGAATCCATGTATAATGTGCAACATAATTTCTTACATGCGAACTACATCATGTTCCCAAATGAATTTACAAGAAAAGCGATCATGGAAGATTATAATCTGGAAGCTTTGTATACAGGAACTGTTGTGATGAATGGATATCCAAGAAACAGTATTTTTATGGATCATGAGAAAGCTGATCAGGTAACAAAGAAACTTGGAAATGAAGATTATACAACGATGGCATATATGCCGACATGGCGTGGACAGAGTAATCATGATGTGAATACGTCTGAATATAGCAGAGAGATCAATCAGCTGTTACATTATCTTGATGAGAATTTAAAGGATGATCAGAAATTATATGTAAACTTTCATCCAATTGTGCAGAAGTTCGTAAAGCTGGATAATTATGAACATATTTATCCATTTCCAAGTGGTGTTGACAAGTATGAATTTTTAAATAGTGTTGATGCACTGATCACGGATTACTCAAGTGTATTTTTTGATTACTCGATTACAAGAAAACCAATTATTTTATATATGTATGACTATGAAGAATATATGCACGATAGAGGAATGTATTTTGATATCAAAGAATTGCCATTTAGAAAGATCTATGACAAGGAAGCATTAAGAGATTGTCTGGTCAACGAGACATTCCGAGAAGATTCTTATGAAAATGATAAGGAATATACAGAAAAATATATTCAGTATGATTCTATTGATGCTGCAAAGAATATGGCAGAACTTGTATTTCATGGAAATATGTGCGATATGCCAACGATCGATTACAGTTTTAACAAAGAAAAGAAACGAAGAGTTTTGCACTATCCAAATGTAAAAACAGCACAGACGATCGATACGATCGCGCAGATCGCTAAGAAAGATGAAGATGTAGTGATCTTTGAAAAACGTTTTTTCAATCCAGAATTAAGCAGTCATCTACATGATAATTATCTTGATGATTTTGATTATATTTTTATTACACGAACACTTCCAAGAACCTATGCAGAAGAAGTGTTAAAGAGAAAGAGTGCCAAGGTCAGAAAAGAACTTCATAAGAGGGAGATCAAGAGATGCTTTGCAGATCTTCCAGTATATTCAAAGTTTGAGACAGAATACTATCATGGAGAAGCAGGAGAGACATTTTCTTTCAATAAGAAAAAAATGATCAATGCATCCATGCGAGTAATGGAAGACCATTTGGAGATTAAGTTTGAGGAAGGCAAGAAAGGTCAGCCAAAGAAGCTGTTACTTGTAAATAAGAAAAGTCAGATCATTTATACAAGGGATCTAACAGAAAAAGAATGGAAAGATCATTGTATCAAGGAATATTTTGATGAATTTCTTTCGCTTGAAATTGCGGATATGAACGGACGATATCAGTTGATGATCGAATTAGAAGATGAAAATGGTAACAAACTGCCATATTTCTTTGTAGATCGTAAAGAATATGCAAAACGCAAAGAAGCGATGGATGAATTAGATAAATCTTCTGTATATATGACAGGAATCAAGAAACATGATATCACCTATCAGAATACATTCGAGCCTGCGGATACAAGTGTGATTCCTTATATGAATGAAGTAGATGGAAGATTTTCTGTATTTATGGGAGATCAGGCACAGTTATCTGTTCGTAATATGCGTGGACAAGTATTGAAATTCAAAATTAAGGGTTCAAAAGTTCATGTGAAAATGAAATATAAAAACAAAGAAGCTGGAATTAAAAATGTCATATTATCATATCGAAGTAAAGTGGAGACGATCGATTATCCATTTGAATATAAAGTAACGAGGTCAGGGGATCATTATATCATTGATGCCAACATCGATATGTCGACATTATCACTGGAAGAACTGTTTTGGGATGTATTTGCTGTAACAGAGAAGAATGGAGAAGAAGTAAGAGTAAGTGCATATTGGAACAGATGGCAGAGATTAAAATTATTACTGATGAATTATCAATGTGATGTTGATAAAGAGCATATTATTTTCCCTTATTCGACGATTACATGCAAAATGGCATTTACTTATCGTACAAGATCAAAATATGATGGATTTGATGTAAAGATCAAGGAATTAGCAGCTTTTGGTGTTTATACGTTGTTATTACCATATTGGAAAAAGAAACGAGTATGGTTAGTATTTGAAAAATTCTGCTCTATGGCGCAGGATAATGGATATTATTTCTTCAAATATTGTATGGAGCAGCTTCCAAAAGAAAAGAAGCAGCATATTTATTATATTCTCGATACAGATTCTGCTGATTATGATAAGATGAAGCAATATGGAAAACATGTGATTCCATTTATGAGTTTTCGACATATTTTATATTCACTTGTTGCCAATTTATATATAGCTTCTGATTCAAAGAAACATTTATATACATGGAGAGCAAAACCAAATGTGATCTCAAATCGTATTTCAAAACATAATATCTTGTTTTTACAGCATGGGGTGACAGCATTAAAACGTGTACATCCGATTTTTGGAATGAAAGGTTCAAGTCCTATGACTCATTTTACAACGACATCAAGATTTGAGCATAAGATCATTGTAGAGAATTTTGGATATGAAGATGGAGATGCACCGATTCTTGGATTTACGAGATGGGATGTTCTGGAAGATACTTCAAAACCAGAGGAAAAGATCATTCTTGCAATGCCGACATGGAGATCATGGCTGGAAGAAAAGAGTGCAGAAGAGTTTAAGGCAAGTGATTATTATAAAAACTATATGAAACTGTTGCAGAGTCAGAAACTTGCAGGAATCTTAAAAGAAAATGATGTAAAACTGATCTTTTATATTCATCCAAAGTTTAAAGATTATTTAAGTGAGTTTAATGTCAGTGGAGATAACATTGAGTTGATCCCATTTGGAACAGAGCCATTAAATGAGATCATGAAGAAATGTTCTATGCTGATCACAGATTATTCTAGTGTATGTTGGGATGTATGTTATCTTGATAAACCAGTATTATTCTACCAGTTTGATTATGATATGTATATGCAGGCGCATGGAAGTTATCTGGATATGGAGCATGAACTATTTGGAGAACGTTATACAGAATATGAGAAATTGATCGATGGAATTGAAGAGTATATTCACAATGGATTCAAAGAAAAAGAAGAATATACAAAATTAAAAGATTATTATTTTGAATATCGTGATAACGATAACAGTAAACGTACGTATGAATATATCATAAGCAAAGGATATTAAAATGGACAGAAAGAGGAGAATAAAATATATAGATCTGTGTAAAGGTTTAGGAATCTTGATGGTAACATGGGGACATATTACCAAGCTTGATAACCCGGTTGATACATGGGCGGCATCATTCAAGATGGCAATTTTCTTTGTTGCCGCCGGATATCTGATCCGGTATGCAGATTCTTATCGGACACAGACATTAAAGGGGTATGCAGTAAAGTTATTGAAGTCATTGATGCTGCCATATGTCTTATTTAGTATTTTGTCGATTGGATTTCGATTTGCAACTATGATCATGAAACACAGAATTGATATTCCGGCGATCAAATCTTATATTTTGGCAACGATCACATTAAGAGGAACATTTGCATTATGGTTTTTGCCTGTATTATTTATTGCGGAGATCCTGTTCTTCTGCCTTATCAAATATCTTCCGAAATGGATGAGGATCGTGATATTGATCGTGATACCTGTTTTTGGAATTTGGGAGTCTTATTTTATCAGACACTTGATCGTTTCAGTGGATCCATTAACATTTGAAAGAATATCATTTTTGATCTTACCGATCAGTAAAGCATTGATCGCATTATGGTTTCTGGAGATCGGACATATTGGATGTATGTTATTCAGTAAGGTAACATCCAAAGAAATCCGATTTATGATCGGACTGGTATTTACAATTGGAAATATCTTTTTATCACAGCAAAATAATGGTGTGGATCTAAATAATATGTCTTTAGGCATTCACCCACCACTATTTTTTGTTACAGGAATCATTGGATCTTTTGGAGCACTATTTGTCTTTGAATTTCTTGAAGACTATGTTCCATTTACGATACTGAATTATTTTGGAAAGAATTCTTTGATACTAATGTGTACACAAAGACCGTTTTATATTATTTCTACTGCAACTGCAGGATGGAAGATCATATCAGGAATGCCAGGGATCATGGCATGGAGATATTATATTGACTGCCTTGGAGCAATGATCCTTGTGATGATCATTGAATACTCAGTGATAACATTTGTTAATACAAAAGCTAAATTTTTGATCGGAAGATTTTAGATGGTTGAATAATCTGTTAAGGAATAGTATAATAGCAAGGTGTAAATTAAAAATATCAAAATGGAGAAGTACAGTGAAATCTTATATTGAAAATTTTAAAAAGTACAGATTCCTTTTATGGGAACTTGTAAAGAAAGGTGTTAAGTTAAAATACAGAAGATCATATTTAGGTATTTTATGGACACTGTTAGAACCGTTAATGACAATGATCGTACTAAGTGTAGTATTTGGTACATTGTTTGGAAACAAGGATCCACATTTTCCAGTGTATATCTTATGTGGACGTTTGATGTATAGTTTCTTTTCATCTGCGACCAATGGTGCGATGAAAGCAATCAGGACGAATGCAGGAATGATCAAGAAAGTGTATGTGCCAAAATATATTTATCCATTATCCAGTGTATTGTTTAATTATATTATTTTTGCTATCTCTCTGATCGTGTTGGTAGTAGTATCTATTGTTTTGAAGGTATATCCAACTGTTTATCTGGCACAGGCGATCATCCCATTGATCTTATTACTGATCACGGCTTTTGGAGTTGGAATGATCCTATCTACGATGGCGGTATTCTTTAGGGATTTAGAGTATTTGTGGTCAGTAGGGTTAATGATCATTATGTATGCTTCAGCAATTTTCTACAAACCAGAGAAGTTATTAAAATCAGGTTTTGGATGGATCTTAAAATGTAATCCATTATATCTTCTGATCCATAATTTTAGACAGGCTGTTTTTGGTATGCCGATGAATATGAAGTTTTTAGCTGCATCCATCGTGTTTGCAATCGTAAGTGTTATTGTAGGATTGATTTTCTTCTATAAGAAGCAAGATGAATTCATTCTGCATATTTAGGAGGGTATCATGGCAAAGAAAGAAGTATTGAAAGTTGAACATGTTGGAATGAAGTTTAACTTAAGTCAGGAAAAGGTTGACGATCTGAAAGATTATGTGATTAAGTTATTGAAGCATCAGATTTCATATAATGAATTCTGGGCATTAAAAGATATTAATTTTACCCTTAACAAGGGAGATCGACTTGGAATCCTTGGATTGAATGGAGCAGGAAAGAGTACGCTGCTAAAGGTTATTGCAGGTGTATTAAAAGCAACAGAAGGAACTGTGACAGCCAAGGGGAAGATCGCTCCATTGCTTGAATTAGGTGCTGGATTTGACCAGCAGTATACAGGACGTGAGAATATTTATCTTTATGGAGCAGTTCTTGGATTCTCAAAGAAGTTCTTAGATGAGAAGTTAGATGAGATTATAGAGTTCTCAGAACTGGGCAAATTTATAGATGTCCCAGTTAAGAACTATTCTTCAGGTATGAAATCAAGACTTGGATTTTCTGTTGCAACATTAGTGGAACCAGATATTTTGATCCTGGATGAAGTATTATCTGTCGGAGATGCGAAATTCCGAAAGAAAAGTGAAGCAAAGATCATGAGTATGTTTGACAAGGGAGTTACAGTATTATTTGTATCTCATTCTTTAGATCAGGTAAAGAGATTATGTAATAAGGCAATCTTACTTGAAAAAGGAAAGATCATTTCTCATGGATCGATTGAAGAAGTAAGTAAAGTATACGAAGAGAAAACAAAGTAAGATAGAAGACACGGAGGTGTGATATGAGAAAAGTGATCACATATGGAACATTTGATTTACTGCATGCGGGACATATCAATTTATTGCGCAGAGCAAAAGAATTAGGTGATTATTTAATTGTAGTTGTATCAACAGATGAGTTTAACTGGAATGAAAAACAGAAAAAATGTTATTTCAGTTATGAAGAAAGAAAAAAACTGGTAGAAGCAGTTCGTTATGTGGATCTTGTGATTCCAGAAGAAAACTGGGATCAGAAGATTTCTGATGTGAAAGAATATCATGTAGATACATTTGTTATGGGAGATGACTGGAAAGGTAAGTTTGATTTCTTAAAAGATTACTGTGAAGTCGTATATCTTCCAAGAACAGAAGGAATTTCTACAACAAAGATCAAACAGGATCTTGGATTAAACGGAACAACAGCGAATAAATAGCAAGAGTTATGAATTTAGATATAAGAGGAATTTCGTTGACAATAGAGGTTATGAACGGCTTGAGACGGAATTCTTCTTTTCTGCGTTATCAAACAAAAAGAATTTAAGATAATGCTATAGATGAAAGGATTAGTTTTTGATGCAGTTTATAGAAATTAGCAATATTTTTAAAAGTGAAAAAAAGAGATATAAAGTTACCGCAGTTTTAAAATTACTGGTCGTGTTTGCATTGCTTGGATTCTTTTTATCAAATAAGCCAATGTATCATGTGCAGACTGATTTTTACCTGAAACGTATGGGATTTGTATTTTTGGCATGTTTTTGGATGGTATTTGTAACAGTTTGCGACATTCGTTTGAGTCAGAAGGTTGACAGGGCTTTTGTGATCATTCTTGGAGTGATCGCACCAGTTATGGGATGGATCTTGTCAGAATTTTTGATCAATGAAGCAGAGTGTGCATTTCCGCCGACACAGTTCTATCAGAAAGAGCCACTTTGGATCGTTCTAAGTCTTGCGATGATCATTTTAGTGGACCTGTTAATCATATTTTTGACGAACAGTATCAGGGTTGGATCAGTGATCGTACCATTTGTATTGTTTATTTTTGCGGTAGTTGTATGCGTTGTATATGAATTTCGCGGGATTCCTATGATGGCACCAGATATTTTAACAGTACAGACGGCTACCAGCGTGATGGGTAATTATACATTCAAATTGACATTTGAACAATATAGTGTGATCTTGGTATGTATGGCATTTTTCTTTACATTTTTAAGACTTCATGAGGTAAAGATCACAGAAAAAAGAGTATTTCACATTGCAGGATTTATTGTTGTTGCATTAGGATGCGGATTGTTCACAAATCAGATCATACTGTCTGATTTTATGGAAGAGCACCAGATCAATATTCGTATGTTCCGTCCAATGGAAAGTTATCAAAAATATGGAGGCGTGCTGACATTTGCAAGAAGTGTTGGATATGCGGTCGTGAAGAAGCCAGAAGGATATACAACAGCGAAGGTTGATCAGATCATTCAGGAATATGAAAAGAAATCAGCGAATGCACAGCAAAGTACAGCAAAGCAATATCCGAATATCATAACAGTTGTCAATGAAACATTCGCAGATATTAAGGTGCTGGGAGATTTTAAGACGAACGAAGATTATATGCCCTATTTCCATAGTTTGAAGAAGAATTGTGTGACAGGATATACGTATGCATCGATTGTAGGTGGTCAGACAGCGAATACAGAATTTGAATTGTTGACAGGAAATACTCTTGGGTTTTTATCAGCTGGAACGACAGCATTTCAGCTTTATATTCATGGGCAGATGCCTTCACTAGTTAGTAATCTAAAGGCAGAAGGATATTCTGGAAATAAAGCGATGCATCCGTTCAATCCGTATAATTATAATCGACCAGCTGTATATAAAGATTTTGGATTTACGGATTTTATTGATAAATTTGACTTTCCTAAGAATGTAAAAAGGGTTAGAGAGTATATTTCTGATGAGGCAAATGTAGATCGCATTATTTCTGAATATGAAAAGAATCGTAAGAAGACAGATCAGCCATTTTATATGTATAATATGACGATCCAGAATCACAGCCCTTATGATAAGGATGCAGCCAACTTTAAACAGCCGATCAAGATTGAAAGCAGCAAATATGATGCTGAGGCCAATAGATATCTAAATCTGATCAAATATTCAGATGACAGTTTAAAACAGCTGACAAGTTATTTTGAAAAATGTAAAGAACCAACGATCATTTTATTTTTAGGAGATCATCAGCCAAGGTTGACAGATGAATTTATGAATAAGATCACAAATGGCAAATATCAGACTTGGAGCAGCGAACAGATGATGAAACGTTATCAGGTACCATTCGTGATCTGGGCCAATTATGATATTAAAGAGCAGCACATAGAGAAGACAAGTATGAACTATATGCAAAGTATTCTGACTCAGACAGCTGGCGTAAAGATGACAGGATATCAGAGATTTTTAAATGAGGTTCGAAAAGAAGTTCCAACGATCACATCGCAGGGATATTGGGGAAAGAATGGAAAATTTTATCAGATTAATGATAAAGGATCACCATATTATGGTATAATACAGAAGTATCGTATGATTCAGTACAATATGATGTTTGATAAGAAGAATCGAAGAGATTCATTCTTTGAAGTAAGTAAATAGGAGTGCACGTATGAAGCAACTGATTAAGAATATTACGATTCAGATATATAAGGTATTAACATATCTGATTCCAGTAAATAAAAAGATGATTATATTTCAGAGTAGTAATGGACGTAACTATACAGGAAATCCAAGATATATCTATGAAGAGATGGTAAGAGAAGGCCTTGATCAAGAATATGAATGTATCTGGTTTTTCTTTGATACAAGTATAGAAGTTCCAGGTAAATGCAAGAAGATACGGAATAATTATTTCCCATATTTTTGGTATTTAATGAGAGCAGGAATCTGGGTATTTGATAGTCGTCAGCCATTATATGTGCGTAAGAAGAAGCATATCACATACATTCAGACATGGCACGGAACACCGCTTAAGAAGCTTGCGCTTGATATGGACCGAATGGATATGGGGGGAAGTACGGATATTGAGAATTATCATGAACAGTTTAGAGTAACATGTAAGGATTGGGATTATCTAGTATCACAGAATAAGTTTTCTACAGATATTTTCAGATCATGTTTTGCATTTAAAGATCGTCCGATCTTACAGATCGGATATCCAAGGAATGATATTTTGATCAATGATAATTCTCCTGCTAAGATCAGAGAATACAAAGAAAAACTTGGACTTCCATTGGATAAGAAGATCATATTATATGCTCCAACTTGGAGAGACAATGAATATAGCGAGAAAGGAAAGTACAAATTTGCTTCAAAACTAGATTTTGATAAAGCAAAGGAGGAATTATCAGATGAATATATATTCATTGTAAAATATCATTATCTTGTATCAGATAAGATTGATTGGACACCATATAAAGGATTTGTTTATACATTCGACGAGACAAAAGATATTGCATGGTTATACCTTGTGTCAGATATGTTGATCACGGACTATTCTTCTGTAATGTTTGATTATAGTATTCTTAACAGGCCGATGTTATTCTTTGCATATGATCTGGAAGACTACAAGGAGAATCTGAGAGGATTTTATTTTGACTTTGTCAATGATATTCCAGGGCCGATTTCAAGAGATACAGATCAGTTGATCAAAGATATTAAAGAATATAATGAAGATAGTTGGAAAGAAAAATATAAGAATTATCATGATAAATTCAATGGCATAGATGATGGACATGCTTCACAGAAGGTCATTGACGTGATAAAGAAGGTAAGCAGATAGAGATCTGCCGAACAATAACACAGTCAGGAGGTTTGAAAACAATATGGTAACGATTCTGTTAGCGACATTGAATGGAGAGGATTATTTAAAAGCGCAGTTAGAATCAATTGCAGCTCAGACCTATGAAAACTGGCAGCTGGTCGTGGGTGATGATGGTTCTACGGATGGTACGATCAGCATTCTTGAAGAATTCAGTAAACAATATCCGGAACAAGTGACGATCATTAAGAATGACCCGCCACAGGGAAGTGCCAAAGACAATTTTATTTCACTGATCCAAAATTCTTACGGACCGTATTTTATGTTTTGTGATCAGGATGATGTGTGGAAACCAGATAAGATTTATCTGACATTACAGAAGATGGAAGCGTTAGAGGCAAGATATGGAGAGAAAACACCAATCTTGGTTCATTCAGATCTGTCAGTTGCAGATCATAACTTAGAGATGGTTGCAGAGTCATTCTTTCAGTATGCGAATATTCCAAAGAGAATTGTATTGAATCAATTGATGGTACAAAATTCTGTGACAGGGTGTACGATGATGATCAATCGTTGTCTGCAACAATATTTTTTACGGCCATTACCGATGTCTAAGATCATCATGCATGATTATTGGGCGGCATTGATCGCGAAAGTGTTTGGCAAGATTGGTTTTGTAAATGAGCCAACGATGTATTACCGTCAGCATGGCAATAATTCTGTTGGTGCGAAAGATGCAAAGAATCCCGTCTTTTTGTATCATCGTCTCAAAGAAGGAAAGAACAGCTATCGCCGTATGATGATCGAATCTATGGAGCAGATGCAGGGATTTGTTGAGACATATGGGGAAGAGATCGATAATCTGGATGTTTATGAACTTCTTGAGAGTTATGGAGAATTGTATTATAAAGGAAAGATCAAACGATTGAGTTTTTATAAAAATCATCACGTATTAAAGGAAGGAAATATCCGAAAGCTGATGCAGTGGCTTTGGGGATAGGAATATTTATGAAAAAAGCATTAGGACTTGCAGGAAAATATGTGATCATGTTTCTGTCGTGTTTATTTCCAAGAAGCAGAAAGATATATATCTTTGGAGCATGGCTTGGAGAACAGTTTGCAGACAATCCAAAATATCTTTTTTTAGAAGCACAAGAGCATAAAGAGATCCGTCCGATATGGATCACGAAGAATGAATCAGTCTGCAGAAAAGTCAGGGAGCTTGGATATGAAGCTTATATGTTTGACAGTTTCAAAGGGATTTTAATGCAGCTTCGGGCCAAATATGTGGTAGTCTGCAATGGGATCAGTGATGTAAATCATACATTTATGGGACGAGCAGTATTCTTAAATCTTTGGCATGGGGTTCCATTAAAGAAAGTTGGCTATGATGATGATAAGGTCAAGAATTGGGATAGCAAGGGTCAGAAAATCCGAAGAATGATTCAGGAAATCCCATTAGGAAAAGAGTATGTAGTAGCAACAAGTGATTTTTATGCACCGATCTATGAAAGTGCATTTCGAAGATCAAAGAGTCATATCATAACATTGGGACAGCCAAGGAATGATATATTCTATGATCAAAGTGGAAAATTTCATGCTTCTCATCAGTTGTCAAAAGCGGCAAAAGGAAAGAAAGTCATCTTATATACGCCGACACACAGGAAAGAAGGTAAAGTGGCATTTCCTTTGGAAGAACATTTTGATTTTAAAGTTCTCAATGATTGGTGTATCCAAAATGATATTTTGTTCGTGATCCGGCGCCATTTTTATCATAAAGATGAGAAAGTAGATTTCTCCATGTATTCTAATATAACAGATATCACAGAGAGATCCATGGATATTCAGGAATTATTAATGGATACGGATATTCTGGTTACAGATTATTCAAGCACATATATAGATTATCTATTACTGGATCGGCCGGTAGTCTTTTATAATTTTGATTATCAGGATTATCTGGAACATGATCGTGGTATGTATTGCGATTATGAGAAGGCGGCTCCGGGATATAAGGCAGAGACATTTGAAGCCTTGATGGAAGAATTCGAACGTCTGGTACAAGGCGAAGATCATTTTAAAGAGGTTAGAAGGCAGGCAAGGAATTTCTTTTACTGCAAAGAAGGCCAGGGAATGGTTGGAGAAACATTGTTAGGAATCTTGAAGAATATAAAATAAAAAGAAGCTTTTGATCTATGTGAACCGCTCCCCGTCAAGTAGACAATTGAAAAAATATAAATTTTTCCTGCCAG